>Ga0181582_10003923_pt1 | contig 12026 bp, 7 predicted proteins | sample 071ome_32_FD_132438 | JGI IMG/M metagenome (GOLD analysis project Ga0181582, IMG submission 132438) | Coastal salt marsh microbial communities from the Groves Creek Marsh, Skidaway Island, Georgia - 071405AT metaG (megahit assembly) | ecosystem: Environmental > Aquatic > Marine > Intertidal zone...
GGCAGTGATGTCCTTCCTGTATACACTGAGCCTACTTGGTGCTATTTCTGGAAACGTAGTGATGTGGTCAGATATTGCGAAGAGCATTTCGCAAGGGTTGGCACCCTCGCCCGCTCGCTTGATGTTAGGCTCAGTATGCATCCTGGTCAGTTTACTGTGTTGGCATCTGACAACGATGATATAGTAGATAGGAGCATAGAAGAATTTGAATATCACACCAATGTCTTGCGCTGGATGGGATATGGTAAGACCTTCCAAGACTTTAAATGCAATGTACACATATCGGGTCGAAGAGGTCCACAAGGCATCAAAGACGCCCTCAAGAGACTCTCGCCAGAAGCACGAAACACCATCACAATCGAGAACGACGAAAACAAGTGGGGACTCGAACACAGCCTCGAACTTGTCGACCACTGCGCACTCGTTCTTGACATACACCATCACTGGTGCCGTGAAGGAGAATACATTCAGCCTGCCGACGATAGATTTGCTCGCGTGATTGACAGCTGGCGTGGTGTGCGTCCTGTTATCCACTATAGTGTTAGCAGAGAAGACATAATAGGAAATTATCCTACTAACATGCGTCCTAACATGGATTCATTGCTAGAAGCAGGTTACAAGAAAGCCAAACTGCGGGCACACAGTGATTATATGTGGAACAATGCTGTTAACGATTGGGCTTTAGGGTTCTTAGATTATGCTGATATTATGGTTGAGTCCAAATGTAAGAACTTGGCTAGTATAAATTTGTATAAATACTGGGTAGGAGAACAACATGACAGACTTAAAATTAACGAAAGTAATAAGTCCGAACAAAGACAAAGGGAACGGGTTTAAAAAGATTTCTCTTAAAAAACCTACCGCTATTCCTAAAGAAGTTAGAGCACAAAAAACCGCACAGAACGTAAAATCAGACGGATTAAAATATTAATGCGATTTAAAGAGCTAGAATCCTGTCCAAGAACATATGCTTCTAAATGTCAATGCGAAAATATTGCTATGAAAGAAGCTGACGGAGACAATTTGATAGCTCAATGTGTATTAGAACATTCTGATAAAGTCAAAGGTAATATAGTTATGATGCAAAAAGCATCAGGAGGACCAACAGTTATTAAAGGCACAATTATTGGTTTAGAACCTGGTGAACATGGTTTTCACGTGCATGAATTTGGAGATTTAAGCAAAGGCTGCGAAAGTGCAGGAGCTCACTATAATCCTGATGGTGTAGACCACGGAGATTTAGCAAAAGGGCATGTGGGAGATTTAGGAAATGTCATTGCTGACGATAGCGGTACTGCTAACATTAAAATTGTTGCTAAACGTGTAGATCTCGTAGGAGAACGAAGCATTATAGGTAGAAGCATTGTTATTCACAGTAATGTAGACGATTTAGGTAAGGGCGGAGACGAAGAAAGTTTAAAAACAGGAAATGCAGGCGATAGACTAGCCTGCGGAGTAATCGTTTTGAGAGGAGACAACAATGATTAAAAAATGGATAGACTCAAGAATAAAAGAAAGAACATCTTGGGACGGAGCTCTATTAGTTGCTTTAGGACTAATGGTGCTGTTTTTAGCACCACTTGCTAAAATTGCAGCTGGTATTGCTATTGTATACGGTGCTTGGACAATATACAAAAAAGAAGATTAAAGTTTACTAATATCTAAATCTGAACTTGCTGGCATATCCCATATTTGTTTACGGGTTATGCCCATTTTTTGTGCAAATCTTTTGCTATCACAATTACTACATACATGAAAGTAGTTGTTGTTGATCCTATTAGGATCCATTGATCCTCTATTCCTAGTAAATTCAACATCACAACTATCACACCTTAATACAACCATAGTGCTTGTACGCCAATACTCATGTAGTTTACCTAGTTTACTATGGCGTTCATGCCGCTTTGATATTGTAAATTCTTTAATGAACATACATATATTTACATTAAGATTATAAAATTGTTCGATAAATAACATTAATAGGAGTCAAGAATGGCAGTTTGTACACTAACAGAATCAGCTAAAAACAAGATCAACACACTTTGTAAAGAAAAAACAGCATATGCTGTTAGCTTAAACATGAAAGGTGGTGGTTGTGCAGGGTTTGAATACACTTGGGATTTTGCACAAGAACAAGATATCGAAGCTGGTGATGAAGTTATAGAAACTGGAGATGGTCGTTTGGTAATAGGAGCACCTAGCATTATGTTTTTAATAGGAACAGAAATAGATTATGTAAGTCAAATCTTTGGTTCTAATTTTGAAATACGTAATCCTAATGCAAAAAGCTCATGTGGCTGCGGCGTGAGTGTGAATTTTGATTTTGATAAGTTAGCAGTAAGTGCATAATTGGAGCAATAAATGGCAAAACAAGACGTAAATATTGGTGTTGAGGGTAATGACGGAACAGGTGATAGTATCCGTGAATCGTTTAGAAAAGTAAACGAAAACTTTACAGAACTATATGCTGTGTTCGGTGTTGGTGGACAAATTAATTTTACAACACTTAGCGATACACCTGATACTTTAACACCCAATACTATCGCACTAGTAAATGACACAGGATCGCAGGTACAATTAGCGGAACTAGCATCTAACAGTGCTTTAGGAACTGGACAATCAGACACCATTACTTTTAGTTTTAGTCAGCCTGGCAAACTAATTATATCAAGTCAATTTAAAGAAGTAGCTGACGACAATGATCCAACACTAAACGGACCACTATATGCTGCTGGATTTGGTATAGCAGGCGTAGGAATAAGCGAAGAGGCAGCAACCCTTGTTAACACTAGACACAATGCAGACGGAGTAAGTGGCATAACTGTAAATGATCTAGTTATTACCAAAGGATACGCAGATCAAAGATATATAACATCAGGGTTACCATTACGTGTAGCAGACGAGCCAGCAGGCAAAGCGCACTATACGTTTACAATTAATGATTATGTAGACAACTATGTAGAAATCACTTCATATATTGATGTAGATCAAGTAACACAAACAGGCGGACATGGTTTAGAAAGTGGATCAAACGGAACTGCTTTTGTTTTCCGTTCAGAAGATACAGATCCTACTGGACTAGTTAGCGGTACAACTTATTACATTAGGGTAGTTTCACCTACAAGACTTGCATTATTTACAGAAGCTAATAAAGCGTTTGCAAGTGGTGACAGTGAATCTGATGCAGAAGATAATAAAATACTTGTTTCAGGATCTATAGATCCAGACGACATTCATACTTTAACTGATGCCTCATTGAACAACGATTTATCTGGAAACTTTTTATCAGATACAGCGTTACCAAGAGAAAGTATAACCAGACGTCAAGGCGATAGAATGACAGGTACATTGTATCTGGACGATCATCCTGGCGAACTTGCAGGACAAGGTGCGCCTAACGGTCCTGAAGATTTACAAGCCGCTACTAAATTTTATGTAGATAACACAGCATATAGCTCACCAGAAGTGCTATTTGTAAGTACAGCAGGTGACGACAGTATGCAAGGTGTTCCTCCCGGACGTGAAGGTACTTCCAATGTTTATGCATTTAAAACAATTAATGCAGCCGCACAAAGAGCTGATATTTTAATTAGAAGTGCTCCGTCTGAACCAGGCAACTATATGCAAACGCTTACACATTCATTGTTCCAAAATGATAGTGTAGTAATAGACGCAGACGTTGATTCACCTGTATTTGAACAAGCGAGATATTTGATAGAACAAAACAGACAATTTGTTCAAAAAGAAGTTATTAATTTTATTAATTTTAACTTTCCTGATTTTTCTTACAATCAAGAAATTTGCGAAAGAGACACAGGTTTAATATTAGATGCGATTGCATTAGATATTAACAGAGGACTAAACGCAAACTATCTAACCAGACAAGCTGCTGAAAGATACTATTCTAGTGTAAGTGGTAGAATTGCTGTTACAACACAACTTGACGAGACCAAAGCAGGTGTTGCTAAAGCAAGAGATATTATTGAAGCAGCATTAAGTAATAACTTACTCAATCAAAAAAATATTCAGAACAACGGTATTACAAGAGCAGTTCCAGGTGTTGTAACTACAACAACTGATCACGGTTTGGTAAACGGCAATATTGTCCTGTTTAAAAACATAGGCGGTATGAGTCAAATTGAAGGGCAAAAACTCTATGTTAAAGTCACAAATGCAACGACATTTGAATTGTTTACAGACAGCACATTAGAAATTCCTTATGATACAAGTGGATTTAATGCTCACACAAGTGGTGGTATAATTGGTACTAGATATCAAGTTGACGAAGACCAATTTTTTGACGATGGCTTAAAAGATATTGCAAGCGTTACATTAAACGATCCTATTAGGATTGAAACTACTACAGATCATAACTTAGTTGACACCGATGTTGTGCAGTTTAATGGTGTAGGAGGCACTGTTGAACTAAATGGAAATTCATATTACGCAAAACGTATTTCCCCTACAACTTTTGATTTGTATTCTGACAGTGGATTAACTGCAACTATTGATGGTACAACAGGATTTACTACTTATACATCAGGTGGTACTATTACATCGGATGCAGATGCAAGTGCAAGTGCTATTTCGGCTGTAACAGCAAAATTCAATCTTGTTAATACTATTATTGAAGGAGGTATTGACGCTGGTTCAACTGTTGTGTATGGTAGCACATATAAAATTGTTACTACCAACGGAAGTTCATCTTATACAGATCAAACCAGTCCAACAAATACAGATGCTTTACCTGGTAAAGTAATTCGAGGCAAACGTTCAGAAGCTATTGGTCAAATTGTTAGTTTTACAAATGGTGTTACAGCAGAGGCTGGTACTGATCCTGCAACTGGAGGTGTTGAACCGAACCCAACTGTATTCCAAGTTCACTTATTAAGTGCTAAAGATTTTGAACCAGGTGAACCTTTAGAATACGGTAACTTTGTTAGAAAGAAACAAGTCACTATCAGAGTTGAAAGTGGTATATACGAAGAAGATTTTCCTATTAGGCTTTCCAACAATGTTTCGTTAAAAGGTGACGAGTTTAGACGAGTAATAATTAAACCAAAAACAGAAACACTATCTCGGATTCCTAGAGTTTCTCAAAGTCCTTGGGCAAATCAATACTTTTACAGAGATAACGAGTTTGACGGTATAGATTTAAAAACAGAAGGTACACCTTTCTTAAACCAAGAAGGAACTGCACAGGGTAAATTTGGTTATCATTACTTGTATAAAGGTGATAGACCTATAAATGTTAAGCCTGCACTTTATAGTGGCAACGATGGAAACTTTGATACATCTGCAGCGATTATTGAAAGAAACAAAGATTACATTATAGAAGAAACAATTGAATTCATCGCTCAGCAATATCCCACATTGGTATATAGCGAGTCCAAATGTAGGAGAGACACTGGACTTATAATTGATGCACTTGTTAAGGATTTAGAGCTAGGCGGCGAAGAAAACATTTTAGAAGTACAAGGTAGTTATCATACACTTATTACAGATGGAACTGGTGATTACCTAACGCAACTTGGAGACAGTACTCAAGAAGTTGCAACAGAACAAGCTATTCAAAACATATCTGATTTAACAAGTAGTTTGCTTGTGGGTGTTGCGCCAACATATACTACTGGTTCATATACAGCGGGAAGCGCAAGTGTGCTTGCTGTGGAAACACCAGATATATCACTAGGTTCAGGTGAAGCTGGCACTGTAGCAACAGTTGGAGAACTAATTGATGTTGTAACATTTGTTTTTGATGTAGAATACAATCCACCTAAGCGTAATGACCAAATGGATTTATTCTTGATGAGTGATGCAACCATTATTAGAAACGTTACCTGTCAAGGACACGGTGGATTTATGTGTGTTCTCGATCCAGAAGGACAGGTTTTAACAAAGTCGCCCTACATTCAAACAGCATCTAGTTTTAGTAAAAGTATTAACCAGAAAAATTTTGCAGGTGGTATGTTTGTAGATGCATATGTTGGAAACTTGCCTACATCTATTATAGGTAAAACAAACGCATTTCAATTAAATGTTCAAAGTGCCGCAGGTCAAGGTTTAAGATTAAGACCACCACAGCTACCATGTCCGTTTTATGTAGAAGGAAGACGTTATCAAGTTAATGCTATATCTGATTATGACCAAGGTCAAGGTACAGCAACTATCTATCTTGATGCTAACTCAAATGACGGTGTAGGATATGACGAAACACAATTTGCAGATCCTATTGTTAACAGATCTATATTCTTGCAAACAGCAGGTAACAGAAGTTTACTTGCAAACGACTTTACACAGGTCAACGATTTAGGATACGGACTAATAGCAACAAACGCAGCATTCTCAGAACAAGTTTCAACATTTACATACTATTGTCAAACTGCTATGTATGCAAATAATGGTTCAGAAATTAGAGCTTTAAACTGTTCAAACGGTTATGGTAACTTTGGATTGATTGCAGAAGGTGCTGATCCAAACGAAATTCCAGATCAAGTTTTACTAAAAGATGATATGGTACAGCCTGCTAAAGTTTATACAGATGGCACATATACCAACTCATTTGACGATCCTAGCATTACTATATATGATTTGAAAAGACCACCTACATCAGGAAGTTTATTAACAATCGATCATGGTGGTGCTGTTGGCACATTAAATTATGCAATATCAGCAGTACAAGATCTAAGTGATCAAGACGGTGACGGAATATCTGGTGAGCCAAATGATGTTGTTGTTACAGGTATCAATACACTAGATGCTACAAGTGTATCTATAACAACTACAGGCGCTATGACTGGTACATGGAACGTAACACAAGATGGAACTACTGGTTCAGGCGTAGATGCTGAATTTGAAGTAGTAATTGATCACGCTGTAAGTCCTAACACAGCAATAGTTTCAGTAACTAGACTAGGTAGTGGACATGCTGCAGGAGATACGATTACTATACTAGGCGGCCAAATGGGCGGTACCGGAGGATTAAACAATCTTTCATTTGATATCCAAACTATATTTGGTACTACAGCAGGTGTTGTAAGCAACAAAGTATACAAACTAGATCTTAGAGCAGATGATGTATCTGCAGATGATTTTTATGGCACACTACAAACAGGATTGTCTTTAGATACTATTATAGAATATAGAGACAATTTCAGTCATTTGTTTACAGGAGTTAATTCTCCTGAAGATCTTGTAACAAGACCAAGTACAGCTATTAACTTTGACGAAAGTGATACTACAACATATAGAAGTATTTCGTTCCAAGGCACCGATGCATTTAGCCAATCACTTCCTGCAGATGAAGTTCTAACTACTTTTGAAGCTGGTTATGATTTTATTGATATGCAAGTATCAACAAGCAAACTAACTGGCGGTTATGGATCGACTCAAGGAGATACAAGACTTGCTATAAGTCCACTGGTTGCGGGAACTCCGGGAACTCCACAGGCTGAATATGCTGATACAGTTAGAATTGCTAGAGACTCAAGATCTCAACCTGCGCTAAATCCTGGTGATCCTGGTTATGATAGTGGTATGAGATTTTTATGGGACGGTAAAACACACGGTGTTACATACTATTCACCAGTCAGCGAATTTAACACAGCTGGTAGTATAACAGTTGTTCAAGACGAAACAATTACGCAGGCATCAAGTGGTGCTACTGGTAAAGTTGCAAAATCAACAACTGGTAACAATATCGAATTATACGACATCACAGGAACATTTGATACAACTAATCAACTGTCTGGCAGTACAAGCGGTGCATTGGGTGCTAACAGTGTGCCTAGTAGCATTGCTACCGGAACTTGGGCATTTGTCGAATTTACAGATGTTGCTGGATTGAATATTAACAGCAGCTATGGAGGTGCAGGTTTAAACAGTGCAGTTCCAGCAATTGAGAGAACACTTGCTGCAGGTGCTCATGAAGATGCAACAGCAGAAATTACTATTGCAATTTCACTTCTAAGAGCAACAGGGCATGATTTTACACAGATTGGTACAGGGTCATTTAACGATTCAAACTATCCAAATGTTATTTTGGGTGATCCTGTAAATGCACTAGCTGATTTTTACACAGACAGTGACAGTGCAACATCTGCACAAGTTTGGGAAAGACGCAAAGGTAGAGTGTTCTTTGTAAGCACTGACCAAGACGGATTCTTCCGTGTTGGTAAATTCTTTAGTGTAGACCAAGCAACTGGTGATATTACTTTTGCTGGTGAGATTGGGTTATCAAATGCAAACGCACTTGGATTTAAAAAGGGTGTTACTATTAATGAATTCTCAGCAGACGATAGTTTTGCAGATGAATCAGGTCAAGCAGTTCCCACAGAAAAAGCAGTTGGAAGTTATCTAACAAGAATACTTGGTTACAATCCTAAAACACTATCACAAATTTTAGGATCTTCGAATAGAATAGGACCAGGCTTCCTTCCACTAAACGGTGACAGTCCTATGGAAGGGGACCTAGACTTAGGAAGTAACACTATCCAAAACGTAGCTAATCCGAGCTCAGGCACAGACGTTACAAACAAAAATTATGTAGACGATAATGCTAACAGTTTTGCAAACTTAGCACAAATGCGTGACACAACTATTAGCACACCAACTTCTAATGAAATAATTGTTGCAACAGGCAAGAAAATTATTTTAACAGAACCAGAATCAGGCGGACTGTTTTCTGTAGGTGAAACACTTACAGGTGGAGGCTCTGGTGCTACAGGTACTATCATAGAAATAAACAATCGCATAGACGAGCAGTTTGGCTCAATTAGAGCTATTGTTTACACTCCATTAAGTGGATCTTTTGACGACAGTGATAGAGGTGCTAGTGCAATTACCAATGGTACTGCAAACGCTGATATAATTTATTCACCGCTACAAGCAGGAGTAGGAGGTCCATGGGACGAAGTAACTCATGCAAGTGAAGCAACTGCAAGTGACATCAACATAACAGTTGATAGAACTGCAACTGGTGCTGAGATAAACTTACAAATTGAAGCATTAGCCATTGAAAACGCAGATGTAAGCAATACTGCTGCAATCGCACAAAGCAAACTAGCAATGAACACAGCAGGCACTAGAGCAAATGCAACTGGTATTGCACAAAGTGATCTAGGACTTGCTACGTTTAAAGATACAGAATTTACCCATACAAATGGTTTTGTTGAATTACAAACTAGTTCAAGCACATCAACAGGTATTGCACCTGGAAAATTACAGCATATTGCAACCGATACAGTACTTGGTAGAAGTGCCGCAGGTGATGGCGCAGTAAGTGCAATTGGATTTGATACAATACTTGATCAAGGTGGCGCTCTTAGAGATGGAGAATTCCCTGCATATGTATCTGGTACTGACGTACTACTTAGAACTGCTGCAGGTACATACACAGTAAAAGATCTTTCTTCGGCATCAACTGGCGACACTGTTGTGTTGAGAAAAACAGCAACAACAGGAGTACAGGCTGGTGCTATTCAGGCAGAAGCATACATCATAGGTGGTGACGCTACTTACGAAGTTCTAAGTGCAAGCGGTACAACTTTACAATTTAAAACACCAGGGCAGGCAACTGTGCTAGAGGCAACAGGTACAGTTACAGCATCTCTGAACGTTGATATTCCTGGCTTAGTTAATGTTGGTAAACCTTATGTTGATCCTAGTGTAGGATCTCCAGTATTAATGACTGCTGAAAGTGGAACACAAACAAACTCAGGAAATGCAGCAGCTGGAGGTAGATCAGGAAAAGGATTTGTAGCAAGTAACTGGATTTACACAAAAGCAATTGAAGCACTAGATGAAGGTGCTAATGGCGGTACTAATTCAACTGGTATTACTTTTGGTGCTAATGTTGGATTCTCTGAAGGTGGCGCAGATACTATAGTTGCATTTACAAATGGTGCGGCAAGAGCAAGAATAAACAACAGTGGATTGCAGGTTGATGACATATCATCTCTAAGTGCTAATACAAATTTAACCCTAAGCGGTAATGGCACAGGTATTGTTACAATTAATGACGCCTTAACTGTAGATACAATTCAATCAAGAACAACAAATGCAAGTCTTTTACTAAGCGGAAACGGTACTGGTGTAGTTAGTGTGCAAGACAGCCTTATTGTTAGCGGAACATCTAATTTAAATGGATCTGTTAACTTAGGAGATGATGCAGCTGCAGACACAGTAACTTTTGCATCAAGAATAGATTCTAATATAGAACCAGACAGCACTGCAAACAATAGAAACCTTGGTGCAAGTTCAAGAAAATGGAACACAGTGTATGCAAGTGTGTTTGAAGGTACAGCAACGTCAGCACAATATGCTGACTTGGCAGAGAATTATCTTGCTGATGGAATGTATGCTGAAGGTACTGTTCTAATATTTGGTGGTGATCAAGAAGTTACTGTAACAAATACAAAAGGCAATACTAGAGTAGCTGGTGTTGTATCAACTAATCCTGCACACTTGATGAATTCAAATCTTGAAGGTGAGCATGTTGTAGCTATAGCACTACAAGGTCGTGTACCATGTAATGTACTTGGAAGGGTAGCCAAAGGTGATATGTTAGTGACTAGTGCAATACCTGGATATGCTATTGTAAATAATACTCCAGGAGTAGGACAAGTTATTGGTAAAGCTGTTGGCGCTAAAGATGATGACGGCAAAGGCATAGTTGAAGTTGTGGTAGGGAGAGTATAATGGCTAAGCAAACTATTAACATAGGAACAAGTGCAAACAAAGGCGACGGTGATCCATTAAGAACAGCGTTTGATAAAATCAATGACAACTTTGATGAACTTTATGCATCTACATCACTAGACTTAGACGCTATTGGCTCTAATATGATTCCTGACACTGATGCAACTTATGCACTTGGTAGTGCAAGTAAACAATGGACAGATTTGTATGTAAGAGATTTTGTTTATATTGGTAATGCAAGACTTCAAGCAGATGCCAACGGCAATCTTGTAGTAAACGGTGCAAGTATAAAAGTTGATGGTGATGTATCAGGAAGTATTTTTGCAGATGATTCTACACTATTAGTTGATGCTATCGCAGGTAAGATTGTTGGTCCTGTAGAACCTAGCGTTTTCAAACCGCCAATGTTGACACAAGCACAAATTGATGCACTTACGCCTACTGTAGGTATGATGGTGTACAACACAACCACAGGAAAATTTCAAGGGTATGCAGATGATGCAAATAATGACAGCACCACTGGTTGGGCAGATCTACACTAAATATGTATGTAATAGGAAAATAAAATGGCAGTAAGATATCCACTAATAGTTGACACCGCAGATAATAATAAAATTAAAGAATTACCGTCAGGTGATAGTTTAAATCTTAGTGGTAACAATATTGTTAATGTAGTTAATGTAACAGCAAGCGGTACATTAACCGTACAAAATCTTGCTGTTGAAAGCACATCTTTTACAGTTGATGGTAATAATTTAAACACTGTTGCGTTTACAGGAAGTTACACTGACTTATCAAATACACCTACACTTTTTGATGGCCAATATACATCTTTAACTGGACGACCAACTATTCCAGCAAGCATAGAGGATCTAGCTAACGTAGGTTCTACCTCACCTAACGACGGAGAAGTTTTAATTTATAACAACACTCTAGGCAGATACGAACCAGGTACTATAAATGCTAGTTTTGATACACAATTCCAACTTCAATCTATTGAAAATTTAAATGACGTTGCGTTTACAGGTGATAAAACAGATGATGTTTTAAAATTTGTAGGCGGCGCATGGAAAAATGCTAGGGTAGATTTTTCAGAACTTACAAGTACAACAAATGTTGTACAACAAGGTGATACACTTACAGGTTCACTTATTGGTGATGTGAAAGGAAGTGTGTTTGCAGACGATTCAACATTATTAGTAGACGGAGTAGGTGGAACTATTACAGGAACAATATCTAGTATAAACTGGATGGCAGCAAGTGACAGTTACTTAACTATTTCAAATGGTGGCTCTACTGGTCCGGGTCCTATACAAATTGTTGCATCA
>Ga0181582_10003924_pt1 | contig 12025 bp, 10 predicted proteins | sample 071ome_32_FD_132438 | JGI IMG/M metagenome (GOLD analysis project Ga0181582, IMG submission 132438) | Coastal salt marsh microbial communities from the Groves Creek Marsh, Skidaway Island, Georgia - 071405AT metaG (megahit assembly) | ecosystem: Environmental > Aquatic > Marine > Intertidal...
TACAAGAACTGGAAAACAGACGATCTTATTCGCGTTACCTGGCTGAAGGTTGATCTGGAAACGAACTGGAAGTTTGCCTCCGACAATTTCTCAGAGAGCTACCATACCCGCACCGCCCACCCGCAGGTGCCATGTTTTATCGATCAGGACCATTGGACGGCATCCCACGAAATGTTCCCGCAGGGGCATGGGCGTATCCACCAGCCTGGCCGGCCATCATTGCGTGACCAGCTGGGGCCGGATGACCACCAGCCGTTCGACGACATGCTGCGGGACTGGGACATCGACCCGGATTCCTACGCCACCTATGAAGAAAAAGCCATTCAGGGTTGGAAAGACCTCAAGGCCGCCAAGAAGCGCCTGTGGAAAGAAAAAGGTTACCTGCATTATGAGCACATGACGGAGAGCGAAACCGTCGACAGCCCGCACAATGTGGTGTTCCCTAATGTCACCATGTCCTTTGTGCCTGATGGGCTCACCGTGTTCCGCACCGAGCCGCACCCGACCGACCCGGAGAAATGCACCTTTGATCTGTGGGTGATGCTGTTCCCGGTATCCGACCCCAATGAGGCGGTCAAAATGGGGTCGTATGACAGTATTACTGAGGCCACCGAGCCCGATTGCCGCGTGTTTGACCAGGGCAGGGGGCTGCCTGATATGGAAGGGCAGATCTTCTTCCAGGACATGGCACTGGCAGAAGGTCAACAACGTGGCATGCATAGCCAGGGTTATGAAGACGCCTACCTTGCAGGGCAGGAAACCCGCGTGCGCCGTTTCCATGAAGTGCTGAATGACTACATTGAGGGTCGGCGCTAGGGGCTCTTGTCTCGCTCACGGTGGTGAGCAAAACTTGCGCCTTCTAAAACCTGTCACCCCGGACATATGGTATTAGGTTGATGCGTCACCAAGGCCGTTCGCACTGAGTGCCCCGAAGGGGTGTATCGAAGTGCAACGGCTGTCGTGGATAGCGCACCCTTCGATACACTTTCTCGCAGCTCTCGAAATCACTCAGGGTGAGCGGATTTCTTCGCTTCCCGTCCTCACAACACCACCAAAGGACTTATCCATGATCCAGCTGTCGTCCCCTGTGGGCGAGGCCGTGGCCTTGCTCGACACGATATTGATGCCCCTAGGTGTCCTTGGCCGTGCGGCCCGGGTCATTCATGCCATCCAAAAGGATCGAGCTGTCGTCAGGGTGGACGCGGTCCATCAGGGCCTCACCGGTCAGTGTCGTACCGTCGTCAAAACCATATAGTCGGCGGAACTCGGCCGATGCGGTGACGACGTCCGTTTTCATATCCCATTCCCAATGGCCCAGCCTGGCAATGCCTTGCGCCTGTTCCAACCGGGCCTTGTTGGCTTCCAGCTTCTCCTTGGCGGTTTTTTCTTCAGTGATATCGCGGGCAATGAGAATGCGGTCGGTATACGGGGACTGGTTGTCTTCAGTGGGTACACCAAACAGGCGAACATCAACCCAGATTTCATCGTCGCCGGGGTGGAGCAGCACTTCTTCCTGCCAAACGCCTTCCTCTGCAAGGACCTCAAGCCCCCGGGTGACAACGGTATCGTCGATGCCCGCTGCGGGCCATATTTCACTGATCGACTTGTGGCCGATCAACTCTTCACGCGGACGGCGTATGATCCTTTCAGCAGAACTGTTGACGTCTAGAATAGTTGCGTCGGCACCAATAAGGAATACACCTTCTGTCATGCCCTGCATCACCTGGGTTTGCAGCAGGTGTTGGCGCGAGGCAGCGCGTTCCTCTGTCACTTCCCGCAAGGTGCCCACATAACCCATGAAGTGCCCACATAACCCATGAAATTGTCATTGTCGTCAAAGTGGGGCACACCGCTTGATGACCACCAAAGTGTCATGCCTTCGCCGATTTGAAATCGTACATCCACGCCCTGGAAGGGCTCGTGCCGGTCCATAGCCGCCTGCAGCGCTTCCCAGTCTGGCGACTTGGCAAGTTTCTTATCCATGTCTTGAAACAGGCTCTGGCCCCGCAGCATGACATTGGCCTATTCCATCAATTCAAGCATGGTTGGGGAGCCACCGATCAGCTTATGCTCGGCATCCGTTTCCCAAAAAGAATCGGAGGCAAGGGCCAGGTAGCGTTCAAAACGCAGGCGCGCGTCATCCTGCCTGGCTTTCAGTGCTCCTTCGTCGCGGCTGAATTTTTCTTCCGTGACGTCTTTTTTTGGTTGTCATGCGTCTTGGCGTCCCAATAAGGCAAATCTATCAGGTCTGAGGATGCCGGGACACTACTTGGCAGCAATCAGGGATGCGTGAAAATCACAAGCTGCCTTGCAGGGCTTGTCCAGTGAGCGGTCGTGCCCGGTCTTGCTCAGGGCTTGACAGTTGGGGCGTCGTCGCCTGCGGACTTTGCTTCCTTGGATACGGTATAATTGATTGTTTCCCGCGCAATGGCACCGCCCGAGATAATGAAGGACATGGCTTCATCCATCGTCCAGTCGGTGGAGACAACCCGGTCCATGGGTACCAGTTCCAGATAGCCCGAAGTCGGGTTCGGTGTGGTCGGCACGTAAACGGCGGCAATGGTCTGGCCGGTGTATTCGTCAACCAATGTGCGGGTTACAAAACCGACTGTTTTCATCTGGCGCGAGGGAAATTCAATCAGGACCACGCGCTGTACGCCGTCCGGTTTGGTCTGCAGTACATTGGTCAACTTTTTGACGGACCCATAGACGCGCTCAACCAGCGGAATGGTCTGCATGGCCGTGTCGAACCAGGTCAGGATACGCCGCCCCACGAAGCGCGATGTGGCCCAACCCACGATATAGACCAGCAGCAGTGTAAGGCCGATGGACATGACAGCCTGGAACCAGGGGCTCATGACCCAGGCGGCCTCTGCGCCCACAATGGCCAGCAGCCAGTCAGCGGCTGGTTTGCCGAAGTCTGAAAGTTGCAGCAACACGAATTCAAAGATGATCCAGGTAATCCACAAGGGCACCAGCGTAATGATACCGGTAATGATAAATCGCTGGGTGCTGGAGAAGAGGCGGGGAATGATCGTGTTCTGGGACATGCTTTGTTTCCTGTTGGGCGCAGGCGGAACTGCTTGGCCTTGTGCCTACTTGCTCTTATGATCGCGCATCATATCAGGCGCGGGCGCCCCTGGCAGCCTTTGCGCGCAACACAGTGAAAGAGATGATGATGCAAGATCCCCGTTACAAGAGGTCTTTTGGCCGCAACGCCATGGCAGCCGGTATGGCAGGCCTGCTGGTGCTGGCCGCCTGCGGTGAAGCCCCGCAGGAAACTGAGGCCCCGGCCGAAGCAGAAGCGCCCACCTTCAATGACCCGACACAGGCAAACCCCAACCCGGACCGCTCCGAAGGCTCTACCATACCCCAGGAATTCCTGGAAGCAGACCCGCTGGTCGTTGCAGCCGGGCCGGTGGCGCTGACCAATATCGATATGCCCGAGGGTTTTGTGATCCGTGAATGGGCGTCGGTTGAAGGCGCGCGGTCGCTGGTGGTGGGCGATGGTTTTGTCCTCGTCAGCACCCAGGGCGACAGCGTCTATGCCGTCCCGTTCGACAACAAGATGCAGGCTGGTGAGGTTGTGACCGTCGCCAGTGACCTGCATGTCGGCAATGGCATTACCTTGGTCGATGGCGTGCTCTATATTGCCGAGCAGCACCGGGTTACCCGCTGGGGTGACGAGCCGCTCGACATCAACAACCCCGCCAAAGAAGGCGTACAGGTTGGGCCCGATCTGCCGGATTTGTGGCACCATGGCTGGCGCTATATGACAACCTCTGCTGATGGCAAGCTGCTGGTGGGCACGGGCGCGCCGTGTAATGTCTGTAAGCTACGGCCGCTGGAAGGCTCAATCATTCGAATTGACCCCGCCACGGGCGTGCATGAAACGATCGCCACGGGCATTCGCAATACCGTCGGCATTACCATTCATCCCGAAACGGGCCAGCCATGGTTCACCGATAATGGCGCCGACATGATGGGTGATGATATTCCGCCTGAAGAGCTGAATGTTCTGGTCGAAGACGGCAAGAGCTATGGCTTCCCCTGGTATGGTGGTGGACGCGAACGGACACCGCAGTTCAGCGAGGAAACAGCCCCCGAAGGCGAGGTATTCCCCGTCATGGAATTCCAGGCGCATTCTGCCAATCTTGGCCTGATGTTCTATACCGGCGACCAGTTTCCCGCAGCCTATAAGGGTTCTGTTCTGATCGCGCAGCATGGTTGGTGGAACCGTACCTTCCCGGTTGGCTATCAGATCGTTCAGGTTGTCATGGGGCCCGATGGCATGCCGATTGCGCAACAGCCATTTGCCGCAGGCTGGCTCGAGAAAGGTGACGTTACAGGTCGTCCTGTCGACGTAAAGCAAATGCCCGACGGTTCTGTTCTTGTCTCTGACGACATGAATGGGCTGGTCTATCGCATCACCTATGAGGGCGAATAGGGCTCGATTACAGCTATACAAAGTAAATTTTAGTGAGCCGGGAAAAGCGCACCCGGCTCACGTTTTTTTGTACCCTTTTTTCTAAAAATATTAGATATTTCGACCAGTCATCAGTTGTGTTCATTTCTACCCGTTGCGTTCTATGACTCCACTGCGTTTGTGAGGAGTTCGGCACCCGTGCCGGTTGAAGTTATCTACGAAAATGAAGGTAAGGGCGTTCGCCTCCGGTACACCGGTGATGTCAACGGTGACGAAGCCTTTGATGTGTTGAGGGCTGTCTTAGAAGACCCCCGTTTTATCAAGCTGGACTGCGGGATCAGCGACTTTGCCGGGGTGGATGATTTCGACATTTCACCCTCGCAAGTGCGTCAGATTGCATAGCATACCGGGGCCTATTTGGAACAGAATAATCCCCGCGTTCACTTGGTTATGGTCCCACCCAAAAGCCGGTATTACGGCGTCATGCGCATATTCGAAACCCAGGTCGATATGTATATCGCTACAGGATACAATGCAGGGATGCTCCGCGTGTTTGAAACAGTTGAACAGGCAGAGACTTGGCTGCTCGACCGCATTCCCGGCATATCCTTCGAGTAAGTTGATTTCTGTCAGCTGACCGCAGCGGCCACAAAGATATAGCGCGCAATTTTACCGATGCTTACCAGCAGCAGGAAAAGCCAGAACTTTACCCGCAACATGCCGGCCACGAAGGTCAGCGGGTCCCCCACAATGGGCAAAAAGGCAAACAGCAGGCTCCACAGCCCATAGCGGTTGAAGCGTTCTGTGGCCTTGTCTGTCGTGGCCTGGCTGAAGGGGAAATACTTACCCGCCGCCAGACGCTGTGTTTGCCAATGTCGCAAGTAGCGGCCGATCAACCAGTTGATGCACGCGCCCAGAATATTGCCTGCTGACGCCACAGTTACCAGCAGCCACGCCGGGTGTGCGCCCTCCATCAGGGTGGCAACCAACATGGCCTCAGACGAAAACGGCAGGATCGTCGCCGCCAGAAAGGACCCGAAGAACAGAGTGAACAACACAGTCATGGCAGGGCAGGGTATAGGAGCGGGCGTGCAAGGCCAGTGAAAAGGGGGATCGTGCCCACTTTCCATTTGCCAGCAACCGCCGCCTGTGTCACAAATGCCTTAACGATTTACTTTGTAAACAACGGATACTAAACAACGGGAAGAGGACCAGAGGTCGCCATGCGTATTGCTGATATTGAAAACCCCACCAACATGTACTTCACCGGCAATTGGGCGCCGGTGCAGGAAGAACATAACGAGCTGTGCACCGAGGTGATCGGCACCATTCCACCCGAGCTGGCCGGCTCATTCCTGCGTATTGGCGCCAACCCGGTTTTCGTTAACGAAGACCAGGAATATCATGCCTTTTCCGGCGACGGCATGGTCCACGAGGTCTACTTCAAGGACGGCCAAGCCACCTATGTGAACCGCTTTGTGGAAACAGACGGCCACCTCGCCGAGCAGGAACATGGCGACCTCATCTGGGATGGCTTCAAGACCGCCCCGGAAATGGTGGCCAAATACGGCCCGTCCAAGAATATTGCCAACACGGCGATGGTTTACCACGCGGGCAAGGTCTTCGCGCTGCAGGAAGGCTCCATGCCTTTTGAGGTCAAACTGCCGAATCTGGACCCGGTCGGCGAATATAATTACGACGGCAAGCTGGACTATGTGCCGTCTGCTCACCCGAAGATCGACGCGCGCACCGGCGAAATGGTGACCTATGGTTATGGCGTGATGGCGCCGCCCTTCTGCCAGGTCTCGGTCATCAACAAGGAAGGCGAGTTGGTGCACACCACCGAGGTGGACATTCCCGCCCCGATCATGATGCATGATTGCGCGATTTCCGAGAACTACACGATTATTCTCGACCTGCCTTGCGTGTTCGACTTCAACCGCGTCGCCGAAGGCAAGGGCATGTTGTATTTCGAACCGAATAATGCCTCGCGCCTGGGTGTGCTAAAGCGCGGTGCGGAAGGAGAAACCATCAAATGGTTCGAGGTCGACAGCTGCTATTGCTACCACACGGTGAATGCCTATGAAGAAGGCGACGAAGTGGTCATCGATGGCTGCCGGTCCGAGCGCAATTCCATTGGCGACGACGTCAAGCCCGGCCCTGGCGACCGCAGCGACCTGCCGCAGATGTATCAGTGGCGCCTGAACATGAAGACCGGCGAAGTTGTCGAACGCCTGATTGATGAAGAATGGGGCTGTGAATTTGCCCGCATCAATGAAGACTATATTGGCATCCGCGCTCAATATTCCTATGCCGCGCGCATCAAAGGCGACAATCTGGAAAGCGGCTTTGATGGCATCATCAAATATGACCATGTCAACGAAACCAGCACCCACTACCCCTACGGCCCTGGTCGTTTGGGTGGCGAGCCGATCTTTGCCCCCAAGCCCGGTGGGACGAAAGAAGAAGACGGCTGGGTCATTGGCTTTGTGCGGGATGAAGAACTGCAACGCAGCGAATGCATCATCATCGACGCCGCCGACTTTGAAGCCGGCCCCGTTGCCCGCATCGTGATGCCGGGCCGCGTGCCTTTCGGTTTTCATTCCGCCTTTGTCGGGGCAGAGTTCTTCGAACAGCAGGGCTAACGCATCTGCCAACCAGCGCCTTTGGCCATCTGGTCAAGATCGGGTATTCTCCTTCCCCTGACAGCAGGGGGAGGGGACCATGACGCCGTATGAGGCACTGGAACTGCGCTATTATTATCGCAACGAAACAGCGAGTGCCTTTCGCTATTGGGTATCGTTGACTTTTGCCGTGCTGGTGGCCGCTTATGTGGCGGGGGAACAGCTCAATGGCTGGACCGTCGGCATCATCCTGGTGCTTTATATGATGGTCGCCTGGTCGAATAATCGGATTCTGTTGACCAGTTCTGCCGACATGCAGGCGCTGTCAGAAGAAATCATCACCAAGCTCGGAAAGGCCAGCATTCTCAATTTCGTAGCCCGCAATTCCAGCTTCGTATGGAAAGGCACATCGCCGGACATTCGCGAGGTTGGCAGAGAGCTGAATGTCAGATTTGTGGTTGAGGGGTCAATTCGTGTCGTTGGTCAGACCCTGCGGTTGAATGCCCAGTTGATCGACACATTAACAGGGGCGCATATCTGGGCTGAAATCTACGACCTGCCGCGAGATAATCCGGACGCTGCGCTGCACGGTGTAGAGGATGTGGTAGCTGGCGAATTGCTTGCTGTCTTGCGCGATGTTGAAATTGATCGGCTTCTCAAGCTCGATGATGCGGCACTGACTGTTGATAACATTGTCGCGCTGTGTTGGGGCAAGGCCGTTGTGACTTCTACAGCGGAAGGCATGCAAGACGCCATCGACATTTTGCGGCGAGGGCTGGCGCGCCATGCGGGCGCGGCCGAACTTCACGCCGAATTGGCCCATTATTGTTGCACCATGGGCCGCAATTTCGACAAAGAAAACCGGGACGACTTATTGCAGGAATGCCGGGCGCATTTGGAGCAAGCCATTCGTCTTGAACCGCTGGGTGAGATGTCGCTTTTTCGGGCATGCACGGTCCGGTATCTGTTGGGGGAATACGAAGAATCACTGACAGCCGGCCGATTGTTTGCCGACCTGTACCCCGACTCCCACGCGCCGGTTCACTGCATGCCCATGCGGGTGCTGGGGCACTACGAGGAAACGCTGGCGGTGGTTGACCCATGGCTTGCCACCTCGAGCAAAAGACATATTGATCGCCGCTGGGTGCTGGAATTCAAAGGGACAGCGCTTCTTGGTTTGGGTGAGTTTGAAGCCGCCGAGAAGGTCCTGCGTGAAGCTGGAGGCGAGCCGTTCAGGCCTTCTGCGCAACTGCCGACAGTTGTAGCCCTGGCGCATCAGGGCAAGCTTGATGAAGCTGCAAAGGCGTGGTCTGTCTATCAGGCAAGCCCTGGCGCTCTCTCGCCAGACAGGCTTGAGTAGTCGATAAGCCGCAATTCAACAGACCCGGCCTGGATTGACATGTATCTGGAAGGGCTGCGCTTGGCCGGATGCGAGTTTACGGCCGAGGAACTCGACTTTAACATTTGATCGCACCCTGCTGAACGCACCTGACGCCTGTTTTTCGTTGTGGTTTCTGGAAGCGTGCTACAAGAAATCTAATTCATAAAGAACGTGCAACGGGGGGACACGTCTTGTTCAGGACAATCCGGTTTACCGGCGGGAAGGCTGCCTAGCCTTGGAACCATCATCTGCCCAGGCCGACGCGCCTGCCACCACAAGCGAAACGGAACAGCCTGCCTGGTCTATTGGCGGGCGTAATTATGTGCTGGTGTTGCTCACCGCAGTAGCGGCCATGAATTTTGTCGACCGGCAAATCCTCGGTGTGCTGCTCGAGCCCATCAAGGCAGAATTCGGCCTGCCGGACTGGATGCTCGGCCTGCTGACGGGGCTGGGCTTTGCGGCCTTTTATGCCACGCTGGGTATTCCTATCGCCGCGCTGTCAGACCGCAAGAACAGGCGCAATATCATCGTCATCTGCACCACGCTGTTCAGTGTCATGACGGCCCTGTGCGGTGCGGCGGCGAATTTCTGGCAATTGTTCCTCACGCGTATAGGCGTCGGTGTTGGCGAAGCTGGTACCATGCCTGCCTCGCAATCCATTATCTCGAACCTGTTCCCCATTGAAAACCGGGCCGCGGCCATGGGCTTTTTGGCCACGGGCGGCAATATCGGGCTCATGCTGGGGCTGCTGATCGGCGGTTGGGTGAACGAGTGGTGGGGCTGGCGCTGGGCTTTTGCCGTCGCCGCTGTGCCAGGCATTCTGCTGGCCATTACCATTCGCTTTACGGTGAAGGAGCCTGTCCGCCCGGCGGATGCAGCGGTGCCGGAAAAGACGCATATTATCAGCGATATTCTGTCGTCCCTGTCGGCCATGGCCAAGGTGCCCTCGATGCGCTGGTTCGTGGCGGGTGGCACGCTTTATGGCATGTCGGCCTATGGCATCCACACCTTCATGGTGTCTTACTACATGCGGTTCCACGATATGGGCTCGGGCGATGCTGGCACCGTCAACGCCATTATCGTCGGTGTGCTGGGGGCGTTTGGCGCTTTTGCGGGCGGTGTGGTCTGCGCGCGGGTCAGCGCCCGCTATGGTCAGAAGTGGACCGGCTATATCCCTGCCATTGCCATTGGCATCAGTGTGCCGCTATTGGTGGCGATGCTGCTGACGGATAATACCTGGCTGGCGATCGGCCTGTTTGTCATCCCAGGTATTCTCTCCAGCGTTTATGCGGGCCCAACCTGGGCGATCATCCAGGAACTAGTGGCCCCCAGCAGGCGGGCCATGGCGGCCTCGGTCTATATGCTGATCTATAACCTCGTTGGCCTGGGCCTTGGCCCGCTGGCGGTGGGGGTGATCAGCAGTGCGATTGAGCCCACCTTTGGGGACCAGTCATTGCGCTATGCCATGGCCGGGGTGCTGGTGGTCAGCCTGTTTGGCATTTACGCCTATATCGTTGCGGGCCGCCGTGTGAGTGCGGACATTGAGCGGGTGAGGGCTGCGGGTGAGGGGATATAGGGGCCATTTTCGCCTAAACAACTGCGCTCTTAGTAATGCCTGACCCAGGAAAGAGAGACACATGATTGATCTGTACACCGCATCGACGCCCAACGGCTGGAAGGCCTCTATCTGTCTTGAGGAGTTGGGGCTGCCTTACGAGGTCAATTTCATCGATTTCACCAAGAATGAGCAGAAGGCCGATGCCTATCTCGACATCAACCCCAATGGGCGCATTCCCGCGATTATTGATCGGGACAATGACGACTTTGCCGTCTTCGAGAGCGGCGCGATCCTGATCTATCTGGCAGAGAAAACAGGCCAATTGTTGCCGACAGATGCCAAAGAGCGCTCGTGCGCCCTGCAATGGCTGATGTTCCAGATGGGCGGCATTGGCCCCATGTAGGGGCAGGCGCTGGTGTTCATCCGTAACGTGCCAGAGAAAATGCCCTATGTGATCGACCGCTATATGAATGAGACCAAACGGCTCTATCAGGTGCTCGACCGCCGTCTGGGCGAGGCCGAGTTTCTGGCGGGCGACTACAGCGTTGCCGACATCGCCACCTGGCCGTGGATTTACTGCGCCGAATGGACCGGGATCGACCTGGCGGAGACGCCCCATCTGAACCGCTGGTTCAAGGCGCTGTCTGCGCGCCCGGCGGTCCAGCGGGGCCTGAACGTGCCAGAGCCCTTCGACATCAACGCGCTGATGGAAGACGAAGAGAAGGTCAAAGAGGTCGAGGCGCAATATGCCGACCTCGTCAAGCGCCAGGGCGACACCAACAGCTGAAGCCGGTTGCAACCCGCGCCAACAACACACAAACTACGCCCTCAAATTGGAGGGGCTGTTGAAGCGCTGGCACAAGATTGTTCTGGGACTATTAGCAATCGGCATCGCCGGTGCGGCCTTCGGGGCCTGGTATCTCAGCACGCGGGATGCACGAGAGCCGTCTTTTGTGGCGTGGCATGCCAATTGCGCGACCTGCCACGGGGCCGACCTGCGGGGCACGGCGCTGGCTGCCTCGTTGATCGATGCGCCGCTTAAACATGGTGACTCTGTTGAAGAGATGATGGCCGTTATTGCCGGTGATGCGGTGGAGGCCCACAAGGCCGACTGGCAAGGGGAACTCTCGCCGCAACTCACCAAGGCCCTGGCGCTGTATATCAGCGAACACAGGCAGAAATTCCCCAAGACCTCAGCGTCTTACACCATGACCCCGCCGGGCGACCGTAGCATTCGCTCGCAGCATCATGATTTTCGGCTGGAACGGGTCACCGAACTGGTCAGCCGACCCTATTCCATTGCCCCCATGCCCGATGGCCGCCTTTTGGTGGCAGAGAAAATCCGTGGTTTGTCGATTATTGATGCCAGTGGCCAGCAGGGGTCGGTTGTTACCGGTACGCCTGAGACCTGGGAACCGCTGCTGACGGTGCAAGGGAACTGGCTCAATCTCGGTATCGTGCTTGATGTCGAATTGCATCCCAACTATGCGGAGAATGGCTGGGTTTACCTGTCCCACACCGAACATTGCTTCACCGGCTGTGGCTGGGTTGTGCCTGGTACCATGGTGCGGGTAATCCGGGGCCGCATTCAGCGTGGCCAGTGGGTTGATGAAGAAGAAATCTGGTCGGTCCACAAGGACCATTATACCCCGGTGCCCGACGGCGTGGCCGCAGGCCGCCTGGCCTTCGACAAAGAAGGGCATTTGTTTGTCATTGTTGGGGGCAAAAACACCTATGACAAATTGCATGACCTCAACACGCCCTTTGGCAAGGTCCACCGGGTGAATGACGATGGCACTGTACCGGAAGATAACCCGTTCTGGCTGCCTGCCGAGGCGCGCCCGGAGGGCTCGACCATCCACACCGTGTGGTCCTACGGCCACCGCACGGGGCAGGGGCTTGATGGGCATCCCATAACGGGTGCGATCTGGAACACGGAAATGGGCCCACGTGGCGGCGATGAGATCAACCACATTCAGTGCGGCAAAAATTACGGCTGGCCGCTTTACACCAATGGGCTGGATTACTCCGGCGAA
>Ga0181582_10003925_pt1 | contig 12024 bp, 8 predicted proteins | sample 071ome_32_FD_132438 | JGI IMG/M metagenome (GOLD analysis project Ga0181582, IMG submission 132438) | Coastal salt marsh microbial communities from the Groves Creek Marsh, Skidaway Island, Georgia - 071405AT metaG (megahit assembly) | ecosystem: Environmental > Aquatic > Marine > Intertidal zone...
CGCCTTCTATGACAAACCTTTCCTGAAATTCGAACGGCTTCTGGAAACCTATGTCGCATTCGCGCCGCGCGGATTCGAATCTTTCCGAATGGCCATGCCTGTCTGGCTCAAGGAAAAACTGTTTCAGAAGTCTCTGCTGCGCGACAAGCTGCGCGAGGCCGCGCCCGATTTCAACTGGGACAACAAACACCTGTTTGCCGAACATCATCAGAGCCACGCGGCCAGCGCATTCTATCCGTCCCCCTTCGAAAGCGCGGCGATCCTGACGATGGACGGTGTCGGCGAATGGACCACGACCTCGCTTGGGCTCGGCAAGGGCAATTCGGTGGAGATGGTAAAGGAGATTCACTTCCCCCACTCCCTCGGTTTGCTTTATTCCGCCTTCACCTATTACACCGGCTTTCGGGTCAATTCGGGCGAATACAAGGTCATGGGCCTCGCGCCCTATGGCGAACCGGAATATGTCGATCTGATCATGGACAACATTATCGACGTGAAGGAAGACGGCTCCTTCCGCCTCGATATGGCCTATTTCGATTATTGCACCGGGTTGCGCATGACCAACGACAAGTTCCATGACTTGTTCGGCGCGCCGCCGCGCGACCCGGAAACGCTGCTGACCCAGCGCGAGATGAACCTCGCCGCCTCAATCCAGAAAGTGACCGAGGAAATCGTCCTCCGTCTTGGCCGGTCCATCGCCAGGGAAACCGGTGAAAGGAATCTTTGCCTAGCTGGCGGCGTTGCGCTCAACTGCGTCGCGAATGGAAAATTGCTGCGCGACAAGAGCTTCGACAATATCTGGGTGCAACCGGCAGCGGGCGATGCCGGCGGCGCGCTCGGCGCGGCAATGGTGGCCTATCACCATTTCCAGGGCCAGCCGCGAAAACTGAACGGCGTGATGGACGGCATGAAGGGCTCTTACCTGGGTCCGGAATACGATGATGATGAGATCGCCGCCCGGCTCGAAGCGGCGGGCGCGAAATTCACCCGGCTCGGCCCCGATCAAACGATTGAAGATACCGCGCGGGCGCTGGCGGACGGCAAGGCCGTGGGCTGGTTCCAGGGCAGGATGGAATTCGGACCCCGCGCGCTTGGCGGGCGATCCATTCTCGGCGATCCGCGTGATCCCGCGATGCAGAAAACACTGAACCTTCGCGTAAAATACCGCGAATCTTTCCGCCCCTTTGCGCCATCGGTCCTGGCGGAAGATGTCGCGGACTGGTTCGAGATGGAGGACGACGATATCAGCCCCTATATGCTGACGGTTGCCGACGTAAAGGAAGAACACCGCCGCGAAATGACGGAAGAGGAAAACGCGCTGTTCGGCATCGACAAGCTGAACGTGCCGCGCTCATCCATCCCGGCTGTTACCCATGTCGATTATTCGGCACGGATTCAGACGGTGCATGAGGAAACCAACCCCCGCTACCATGCGCTGATCAAAAGATTCAGGGACAAGACCGGTTGCCCGGTGGTGGTAAACACCAGTTTTAATGTCCGTGGCGAGCCCATCGTCTGCACGCCCGAAGACGCGTTTCGCTGCTTTATGGGTTCCGATATCGAGGTTCTTGTCTGCGGCAATTTCTATCTGAAGAAAGAAGATCAGGACCCGGACCTGGCCGAAGATTACAAAGACAAGTTCGAGCTTGATTGATCCCGCGGCATCCGCGGGCAGCGGGATATTGCAATGACCAATCCACCGATCCGCATCGCGCCCTCAATTCTTTCCGCCGATTTTGCCGCGTTGGGCGCGGAAATCGCCGCGATGGAAAATGCCGGCGCGGACTGGGTCCATGTCGATGTCATGGACGGGCATTTCGTACCCAACATCACAATCGGCCCGGGCGTCGTAAAAGCGCTGCGCGGCACGACGAACTTGCCCTTCGACGTCCATCTGATGATCTCCCCCGCGGATCCGTATATCGGCGAGTTCGCGGACGCCGGCGCGGATATCATTACCGTACATCAGGAGGCCGGCCCGCATCTGCACCGGTCGCTTCAGCTAATTCGCTCGCTCGGCAAAAAGGCGGGGGTTTCCCTGAACCCCTCGACCCCCGTCGAAACAGTCGCGTACGTTCTCGATACGGTCGATTTGATCCTTGTCATGACGGTCAATCCGGGCTTTGGCGGGCAAAGTTTTATTGAAAGCCAGATCGATAAAATCCGGCAATTGCGCCACATGATCAACGATTCAGGTTATGACATTGATCTGGAGGTCGATGGCGGTGTCACCGCCGACAACGCGGCGCGCATCGCCGAAGCAGGGGCAAACGTTCTTGTTGCCGGTACGGCCAGCTTCAAGGGCGGGCCCGATTATTATGCCGAGAACATCCGTAATCTTAAAGGCGGATGATTTGTCCGGAATCCGGAAAACGGCAGCGGCGCCGGGCGCGGATATTTTGATTTAATGCGGCCTCACTGGTTATCGGGCGGTCTTTGGCGGCGTGTAACGCGCATCTCGCCGCGCTGCGTGATCCACACTGCGTTGAACCCGGTTTACAGTACACGTCTTTATCGGCGCTCGCTCGACCGCGCCGTTCCTTCGGGACAATTCGTACCGCCGAAACTGGACCGGTGGCCGGGAGATGCCGGACGCGGCGCGACAATTATGGATGGCGATTTCGAACTGGCCGGAAAGACGCTGCTCGAAACCAATACACCGTGGCGCGCGAATGACGCGTCCTCCCGTTGGCGAAGCCGTGCCTCTCGATTCGACTGGCTATGCGATTTGCAGGCCCTTGGCGGACATTCCGCACGGGAGCGGGCCCGCCAGCTGGTTCTCCGCTGGATCGAAACGGATGGGTCATGGAACGCCACAAGCTGGCGGCCGGAAGCGCTGGGTGGGCGAGTCGCCAACTGGATCGGCTATGCCGGATTTTTACTGTCGGGGGCGGAAGAAGATTTTCGTGAGGGTTTCGTGGCGAGCCTCCACCGCCAGGCGCGGCATCTCGCGCGGGTAGCCGGAAACGCACCGCCGGGCGCGGGCGCGGTTCTGGTTCTCAAGGGCCTCATTCTCGCCGATCTGGCCCTGTTCGGCGGCGGTCGGCGCGAAAAGCTGGCGCTGCGACTCGACCGGGAACTGGCTACTCAGCTGCTGGCCGACGGCGGCACACAGGAACGCAACCCGTCGCGGCATTTGGCGCTGCTGCGCGATCTGATCGACATCCGCGCGGCTTACGCGTCTTCCGGTCATAAGCCGTCGGCGACGCTGCAGAACGCCATCGACAAGATGACGCCGATGCTGCGTTTTTTCCGCCATGGGGACGGCATGCTGGCGCTGTTCAACGGCAGCATCGAGGAAGAGGACTGGCTGATCGATGTCGTCCTTGAGCGTGCGGATGCGCGCGGCAAACCGCTTTCCTCGGCCCCTTATTCGGGATTTGAGCGGCTGACCGTCAATCGGGCGCTGTTGTTGCTGGACTCCGGGAAAACACCACCGCCGGGCCCCGATCTCGATGCCCACGCGGGCGCGTTGAGTTTCGAATTCAGCGTCGGCAAGGAAAGAATGATCGTCAATTGCGGGGCCCACATGGGCGATTCGACCGACTGGCGGATTGCGCAACGGACGACGGCCGCCCATTCAACGGTATCGGTCGAAAACATCAACTCCGCCGAGATCATTTCTTCAGGCGGCTTTGGTAACCGGCCCGAAATCCTCTCCGTCGAAAGGCAGGAACGGGACGGAGAAATATGGCTGGACGCCGAACATGACGGATACCGCTCGACTTTCGGACTGATCCACCGGCGGCGGCTGCACCTGAACGGGGCGGGCACGGCCTTGCGCGGCGAGGATACGCTGTCCGGCAAGAGTGGAAGAAAGTTCGCCGCCAGGTTTCACCTGCATCCGGGCGTGCGGGCGTCGCTGGTACAGGATGGGCACGCGGTATTGCTGCGGCTGCCAGGCGGCGAGGGATGGCGGTTTCGGGCACAGGGCGGTGTCATCGCCCTTCAGGAAAGCGTCTATCTGGGGGCCGGCGACCGGATCAAGCGAAGTCAGCAAATAGTCGTATCGGCGGCAACCACCGAAGGCGAAACCGCGATCAAATGGATGTTCGCAAGGATATAGGCCGTACCGGGACGCGGTGCCGGAACCTGCCGGCACCCGGGAATTATAAAACCGTCAGAGCTGCCAGCGCGGCAACCCGTCCGGCGTTTCGGTATTCCGCCACATCCCCTTGATATCGGCGATCAGTCCGCCCGGCCGCAGGATCTCGGAAAAATCCGCAGGGGCAAAACCGCTATATTCTTCATGCGGCACCGCACCAACGACGCAATCGAATTGACCGTCACGGGGGATAGTTTCCACAAGATCTATGCCGAAAAGAGCCTTTGCCTCTGCGGGATCGGCGCATGCGTCATGGACGGCGACCCGGAGGCCCCGCGCCTCCAACCCTCGCACAACGTCAATTACGCGCGTATTTCGAAGGTCGGGAACATTTTCCTTAAACGTCAGACCCAGAACCAGAATCGCCTGCCCGGCACCGGCGGCCGCCAACTCCTCGGCGATCCGACCGGCGATAAAGTCACCCATCCCGTCATTGATGCGGCGCCCCGACAGAATGACGTCCGGATGGTGGCCCAGCGCGGTCGCCGCGTGCGCCAGATAAAACGGATCGACCCCGATGCAATGTCCACCGACAAGACCCGGGGTGAAATTCAGGAAATTCCATTTGGTGCCAGCGGCCTCCAGCACGTCATGGACCGATATCCCCATTTTCTGGAATATCATCGCAACCTCATTCACAAAGGCGATGTTGATGTCGCGCTGTGCGTTTTCGATCACCTTTGCCGCTTCCGCCGTCCGAATGTCGCGTGCCTTGAAGACACCGCCCGTCGTCACCGCCCCGTATATATTTTCCAGTACCGCCGTGACCTCTGGCGTCTGACCGGCGATGACCTTGGTAATACGGTCAACCGTATGTTCCCGGTCACCCGGATTTATGCGCTCTGGCGAGTAACCCAGGCAAAAAACCGTACCGCAGGAAAGGCCGGACGCCGCCTCAAGTTCGGGCCCCGCGACATCTTCCGTAACACCGGGATAGACCGTCGATTCGTAGACGACGATTGCGCCCGGCTTCATAGCGCCCCCCACCAGCCCGCTTGCCGCCCGCACGGCAGCGAGATCGGGCGTGTTCGTATCGTCAACGGGCGTCGGCACGGTAACGATATAGATGTCGCAGCCTTCGATGTCCGATACCTCAGCCGATATGGCCAGAGAAGACTCCGCCAGGCGGCGTTGCTCAATTTCTCCGGTGCGGTCATGGCCGTCCTTCAGTTCCGCGACGCGGCCCGCATTCACGTCAAAACCGGTGACGCTGAACTTCTTGGCCAGGGCGACGGCAAGCGGTAACCCGACATAGCCGAGCCCGATAACGGCAATCGTTGGATTTGAACTCATGAACTACTCCTGAAATTGCCACATTCGTCTAAGGCGCGGCCCGCCCGGTGTCAATCGCGGCGTCCTTCGGTCGCGGATCGAATTCAAAGGGATGAAACGGCGCAATAGGTCAATTATATTAAACCATTGTTCCTTTCGGATTTATTGGCTCATGGCGACAACAAAAAAGACATTGATTTCGGACGTTGCGGAAAATCGGCCGGCTTCAATGGCAACGCAGCTGAGGACGCTTCTTACCAACGGGGAAACGGAATTCCTGATGGAAGCGCATGACGGGTTGTCTGCGAAAATCGTGCAGGAAGCCGGGTTCCGCGGCATCTGGGCGTCCGGCCTCACAATGTCGGCGGCGCTGGGCGTGCGCGACAGCAACGAAGCATCCTGGACGCAAGTGCTGGAAGTGCTGGAATTCATGTCGGACGCCGTGTCGATCCCGATCCTGGTCGATGGCGACACGGGCTACGGCAATTTCAACAATGTCAGGCGCGTCGTACGCAAGCTGGGCCAGCGCGGCATTGCCGGAATCTGTTTGGAAGACAAGCTGTTCCCCAAAACCAATTCCTTTATCGGCGACGGACAGCCCCTGGCCGATGCGGATGAGTTCTGCGGCAAGATCAAGGCCGCCAAGGACACGCAGGACGATCCCGATTTCTGTGTGGTGGCGCGCATCGAGGCACTGATCGCGGGCCGCGGCATGGACGAAGCATTGCGCCGGGCCGCGCTTTATCACGAGGCCGGGGCGGATGCCCTGCTGATCCATTCCAAGCAAAGGACACCGGACGAGGTGCTCGCTTTCCTGAAGGAATGGAATAACCGGTCTCCGGTAGTCATCGTTCCGACGACCTATTATGCGACACCGACAGAAACATGGCGCGAGGCGGGCGTTTCCACAGTGATCTGGGCCAACCATAATCTTCGGGCCTCGATTACCGCGATGCGCGCGGTCTCCGAGCAGATTGCGCGGGACCAGTCTCTGGCCGGGGTCGAAAACGGCATCGCGACGGTAAAGGACGTATTTTCCCTGGCCGGTAATGCCGAGCTGGCTGAAGCCGAGAAACGGTATCTGCCTGTCCGCCCTGAAATGCCGCGCGCGCTGATTCTGGCGGCCAGCCGGGGCGCCGGACTGGGCGACCTGACCCGGGACATTCCAAAATGCATGCTGGATATACGGGGAAAGCCCCTGTTGCGCCGGCTGGTCGATACGTTGAGCGCGGGCGGGCTGTTCGACATCACCGTGGTGCGGGGTTATGCCAAATCGCGTGTTGATCTGCCGACCGTAAAGACGGTCGATAATGACGAGTTTAACAATACCGGCGAAGCCGTGTCGCTTGCCCGCGCGCTGGAGGGCGGCTCGGGTGACTGCGTCGTTTCCTATGGCGACGTGCTGTTCCGGGAATATATCGTCGACCGGCTGCTTTCCGTTGACGGCGACATTGTCATCGCCGCCGACGCGTTATGGCAACAACACGACCCCGATCCGAAATCACGCACGCGCGATCTTGTCGCCTGCGCCGACCGGTTCAGCGCGGGCTATCTGGACGATGACACGACAGCGCTGACCACCATCGGTCCGGATCTTGCGCCGGACGCCATTTCCGGTGAATGGATCGGGATCGCGCGCTTCAGCGGAGAGGGCGCGGCGGCGCTTCATCGGACGATCACCGACATGGAAGCGGACGGAACCCTCAACCAGGCGAGCATGATCGATATTTTCAACGCCCTTCTGGATGGGGGACATGAAATCCGGACCGTCTATGTCACCGGCCATTGGCTGGATATCGATAATCCGGAAGATCTGGCGCGCGCCCAGGCCTTTATCTGACGGTAAAGAAATCGATTGACGTTCATTAACTGAACGCAGTAGTGTTCGCGCCGTGAACAACATGGCCCGGACATGGCTCAGCTAGGCGATACCGATACCGCTGAACGCGGCAGCAGCGAGGAGACCCGCATCACGCTCGGGCTGCTCAACGCGGTGGAAGCCAACAGTGCGCTGACGCAGCGGTCTCTGGCGAGCGATCTGGGAATAGCGCTGGGGTTGGCCAATACCTATTTGAAACGCTGCGTACGCAAGGGGCTGATCAAGGTGACCCACGTACCGGCCAACCGGTATGCCTATTATCTGACACCTAAGGGGTTCGCCGAAAAAAGCAGCCTGACGGCCCGCTATCTGACGATTTCATTCAATTTTTTCCGGCGCGCGCGAACCGATTGCGCCGACGCCATGCGATATTGCGAAACCAGAGGATGGCATCGGATTCTACTGGCGGGCTGCGGCGATCTCGGCGAAATCGCCACATTGTGCGCCGCGGAACAGGAGCTGGAGCTGGTCGGGTTTCTTGATCGCAACGCCGGCGCGGACCGGTTTGCGGGCCTGCCTGTGTTTGCCGATATCGCCGGTCTGCCGGAATTCGACGCGGTGGTGATCACAGATTTCCTGGACCCGCAGGGCACGTTTGATGCGCTGGCGCGGATCACCGATCCCGACCGGATCACCGCCCCCGCCATCCTGCGGATTTCCCGCGAACGCCCCACCCTGATGGAGTAGCGCAATGGAAGACGGGATACGTTGGTATGTGGTCCATACCCATGCGCGGGGCGAGCAGATCGCCTGCGAAAACCTGGAACGACAGGGCTTCACAACAATTATGCCGCGCTATCGCAAGCGGCGGCGGCACGCGCGCAAGACAGACTGGGTCAAGGCGCCCCTGTTTCCGCGCTATCTCTTTGTCGCCATCGATATGGCAAAGGCAAGGTGGCGGGCGATTGCATCGACCGTCGGCGTCAGCCACCTGATCTGCGAAGGCGACCGGCCGCTCGCGGTGCCGGAACGCGTGGTCGAGGAATTGCGGTCACGCATGCGCCGCGACGGTATTGTCGATATCGCCGAAGCGCCGCCTTTTGCCCCGGGTGAGGTGGTAAAGATGACGGGCGGGGCGTTTTCCGACCATACCGCCCTTTTCCGCAAGATGACCGACGATGAGCGTGTGGTGCTGCTGTTCGATCTGCTGGGGCGGCAGGTAGAGGTAAGGCTGCCGCTGAACCAGGTGGCGGCCTATCCCTGACATGTCGGATGCCACCTGGCTTATCACCGGCGCCGCTGGTTTTATCGGCTCCAACCTGTGCGCCCATTTGCTGAACGCGGGTGCCCGCGTGCGCGGGTTCGACAATTTTCGAACCGGAAAGAGAGCCAATATCGACCGGTTGGAAACCCTCCCCGGAGCCGATTCCTTCGAATTCGTAGAAGGTGATATCCGCGACAGATCCGCCATAGACCGGGCAGCGGACAGTGCGGTTGCGGTCGTCCATCTGGCCGCCCAGGTGGCGGTTCAGCAATCCATCGAATATCCGGAAGAAACCCGCGATATCAATGTCGGCGGCTTCATAAACACCGTGGAAGCGGCGGCGCGGGCGGGCGCAAGCAAGGTCATTTACGCCTCCAGCTGCGCGGTCTACGGCGATAACCCCGACTTGCCGCTGGATGAACGCTCGGCGACCACGCCGCTCAGCCCCTATGCGGAATCGAAGCTTGAAGACGAAACCCAGGCGTCTGCCCTGCAGGCCCGCTTTCCGGATATCTCTCTGACCGGTTTGAGGTTTTTCAATATTTTCGGCCCCTGGCAGGACCCGTCAGGCGGCTATGCCGCCGTCATACCGCGCTGGATAAGCCTGTTGCTTGACGGCGCGCAGCCCGTCGCCTTCGGTGATGGCGGCGCGACCCGCGATTTCTGTTATGTCGGCAATGTCTGTGCGCTAATCGCGGCGCTGGGTGCCCGTGAAACCCGCCCAGCACGTGGGGTTTACAGCGTTGGCACCGGCGGCGTGACATCGCTGAACGATCTTTGCCGGATCATATGTGACCGGCTGCGCGCCCATGGCAGGGTCCCGATATGGGACCAACCCGCTTATCAGCCCTGGCGCCCCGGAGACATCCTCCATTCGCGCGGCGATATATCGGCGGCGGCAAGCGAACTGGGCTTTGATCCGGCCGTCGGACTGGCGGGCGGCATAGACGAAATTCTGTCGCAGGAATATGGACTTAAGGAATTCCGGCAAGCCGGTGATTCTTGACTTTCCGCCTGCGGCGGTCATAGTGTTCGTGACGTGAACGCTCTAAGTTCACGGGATGAACAAAGGGGCTGAACAGCCGGTGCGGCGCACCGTGAACGGCCTTCGAATCCGGTGGTCCGGTGAAACGATTTCACCCGGACTGCGGTAGCATGGAAAAATCCGGCCAACCGTGATTTCCGATCTCAAATCGATACTGGACGCGCGCGATCTTCGTGCCGCGATCTTTTTGCTTTGCGTCATCCTGCTGATGTCGGGTTTTGAGGTAATGGGGATCGGCGCGGTGTTCTGGTTCATGAAAATCGTGCTGGAACCCGGCCTGATCGCGGCCCATGCCCCGCTGGTCTCGTTGCAGGAATTTCTGGCGCCGAAAGACGCCAATCAGTTTCTGATCTGGCTCGGGGCCGGGTTGTTCGCCGTGATGCTGACGCGCAACGCCATCGCGGCACTGGCGGTCTATGCCCAGGAACGGTTTGTGCTGGACCGCAACATGCGACTCAGCGTGCGCCTGCTGCGCCGCTTTATGCGCAAACCGCACGCCGAATTCGTCACCGAAAATTCCGCCGATCTGACCAAGCGCATCATCAATGATGTCTGGCGGGTATCAACAGGCATTATCCTGCCGATCGTGGAGATCGCATCGAAGCTGCTGATCAGCACCGCCGTTATCCTGTTGCTGCTGGCTGTGGACCCGCTATTGACCGTCTCGGTTTTCGCAGTACTTGGCGCGCTATCCGCCTTGATTTTTATCGCGCTGCGCAAGCGGCTTCACCGGTTGGGCGAAATTTTGCTCAAGGCGGATTCGGCTCGTTTCATGTCGGTTTCGGAAGCGCTCGGCGGGCTCAAGGAAGCCCGCGTCCTGGGACGGGAGGATTTTTTCTCCGACCGGTTCCGCGACGCGGTCCGGCAACACCGGTCGACGCTGCTGCAACACAAGGTGCTTTCGCAACTGCCTCACTTCACCCTTGAATCGATCGCCGTGGCGGCATTGCTGGGGGTTATCCTGTTCACCCTGGCGCGGTCGGGCGATGCCGCCGCGGTGGTATCGACGGCGACGCTGTATGCGATCGCCGGGTATCGTATCCTGCCCGCGGTCAAATCGATCGTGCAGGGCGCCAATGACATCCGGTTGAGCCGCCCGTTCCTCGAGTCGCTGAAAGAGGATTTGCGGCGCATCGAAAACAGGCGGCAACACCAGCCCGTGGACAAAGAACCAGCCTTCAATCGCGACATTGAATTCCGGCACCTCAATTTCAGCTATGGGGCCGGCGGCGGTGCCTTGCGGGATATTTCATTGATCATCCCGAAGAACGGCAGCGCCGGCTTCGTCGGCCCGACGGGAGCGGGAAAAAGCACCCTGATCGATATCCTGCTGGGTGTCTTGCGGCCCGGCGGCGGCGGCCTCCTCATCGACGGGATTCCGCTGGATGACTCGAACTTGCGGAGCTGGCAGGACCGGATCGGCTATGTGCCGCAGCAGATATTTCTGACCGACGACACAATCCGCCGCAATGTCGCCTTTGGCGTGCCGGACGCCAAAATCGATGAGGCGGCGGTCCGCCGCGCGATTCGTCTGGCGAGCCTCGAACGGTTTGTCGAAACCAACCTGTCCGACGGGTACGACACGATGGTCGGCGAGCGCGGCGTGCGGCTGAGCGGCGGCGAACGCCAACGTATCGGTATCGCCCGCGCCCTCTATCACAAGCCCGACCTTCTGGTGCTGGACGAAGCGACCAGCGCGCTTGACGGGCGAACGGAATCGGTAATCAGCGATGCCATCGCCGCGCTGGGACAAGAGGTGACACTGTTTGTCATCGCCCACCGGCTGACCACCGTGCGAGATTGTGACCGCATCCACCTGATGGAAGATGGCCGCATCGCCGCCAGTGGAACCTACGACGAATTGCTGCAAGGCAACCGGACCTTCCAGGAAATGGCGCGGGCCTGAGACCATGGTGGACACAATCTCCATAGACGGCCGCGGGATCGGGCCGGACCAGCCGCCCTATATCATCGCGGAAATGTCAGGCAATCATAACGGCGATATCGGACGCGCCGTCGCCATCATGGAAGCCGCGAAACAGGCGGGCGCCGATGCGGTCAAGCTGCAAACCTACACTGCCGATACGCTCACCATCGATCATGACGGGCCGGATTTCAAAATCGAGGGTGGTTTGTGGGACGGGCGCACCCTGTATGAACTTTACGAAGAAGCGCACACGCCCTGGGACTGGCATGAGCCACTCTTCGACAAGGCCAGAGAAATCGGCATCACCGTTTTTTCAAGCCCGTTCGACACCACCGCGGTGGAACTTCTCGAAGAACTGGGCGCCCCGGCGTACAAGATCGCGTCGTTCGAGATGATCGATCTGCCGCTGATCGAGCGCGTCGCGGCGACCGGCAAACCAATGATCATTTCCACCGGGCTCGCCAATGCGGATGAGATCGGCGAGGCGGTTACGGCGGCGAGAGATGCCGGCGCCCGGGGGATCGCCCTGCTGCATTGCGTCAGCGGCTATCCCGCGCCACCGGACGACAGCAATCTGGCGTCCATCGCGGAA
>Ga0181582_10003927_pt1 | contig 12019 bp, 8 predicted proteins | sample 071ome_32_FD_132438 | JGI IMG/M metagenome (GOLD analysis project Ga0181582, IMG submission 132438) | Coastal salt marsh microbial communities from the Groves Creek Marsh, Skidaway Island, Georgia - 071405AT metaG (megahit assembly) | ecosystem: Environmental > Aquatic > Marine > Intertidal zone...
CGGGCGTTGCCCCCGCCTCAAAGGTTTTGAAGTTGTCGACAAAACGTTGCGACAGGTTCGCTGCGGCGAGGTCGTACGCTACTTCGTCGTTCCATTGTCCTCGCGCGTTTAGGACCTCTGAGGGAACCCCAGGGCATGCCGTTACGCGTTCAAACCCGAATACCTCATCTGGGGTGGTTTCCAAGGAATGACCCTCCAGAGCGGCCGTAATCATTGCGCGAGTGTAGCGGAGTTTAATTCGGGAGCCGACACCATAGCCGCCGCCTACCCAGCCCGTGTTCACGAGCCAGACATGGAGGTCTCCCTGCTGCATGCGCTTCATCAGCATGGAGGCATAGTCACTGGGATGCAAGGGCATGAACGGAGCCCCAAAACAAGCGGAAAACACTGCTTTAGGTTCAGTGACGCCGGCCTCCGTCCCGGCAACTTTGGCCGTGTATCCGGAAATAAAATGGTAGGCGGCTTGCTCGGGCCCCAACTTTGAGAGTGGAGGAAGGACCCCGTAGGCATCGCAGGTCAAAAAGAACACATTTTTCGGAGCTGGCCCACGCAGCCCGGGGGCGACATGGGTGATGTGCTCGATGGGGTAGGACACCCGAGTGTTCTCGGTAATGGTTTTGTCTGCGTAGTCGGGCACGCCGGCGTCGCTCATGACAATATTTTCCAAAATAGCCCCAGGCTTGATCGCGTTCCAAATGTCCGGTTCTTTCTCTTGAGAGAGGTCAATGACTTTGGCGTAGCAACCGCCTTCAAAGTTGAAGACGGTGCCGTCGGCCGTCCAGCCGTGCTCGTCGTCGCCAATGAGCAGGCGGTGGGGATCTGCCGACAAGGTGGTCTTTCCGGTGCCACTGAGTCCAAAGAATAGGGCCGTATCCCCGTTGTCGCCCAAATTGGCCGAACAGTGCATGGGGAAGGTATCATGGAATTCCGGGTAGAGAAAGTTGAGAGCAGAGAAAATGCTTTTTTTAATCTCCCCCGTGTACCCCGTGCCGCCAATAAGGATCGTCTTCTCGGCAAAACTTAGGATGGCGAAATTGGGCTGGCGCGTTCCGTCCACGGCGGGATCAGCATGAAAGTCTGGGGCGTGCAAAATGGTCCACTCAGGTTCAAAATGCGCCAGCTCTTCCGTGCTGGGCTCAATAAACATATTGAACGCAAACTGATTGTGCTCTGGATACTGATTGATAACCCGAATGGGCAGGCTCAATTGGGGATGGGCCCCGGCTTTTGCGTCGCGGACATAGAGCTTTCTACCGTCCAAATAGGCGAGTACTTTCTTTTTAAGCGCCTTAAATGCGGCCTCGTCAAAGGGCTTATTCACTTTTCCCCACCAAACGCGGTCGGCGGTTAAGGCATCTTTGACAATGAAGCGATCTTCCGGAGAGCGGCCCGTAAAGGCGCCCGTAGCGATGCTTAACACGCCGTCGGCGGTCAATTGCGCGCGCTGGAGACGCAAGGCTTCTTGCGTTAGAAATTTAGGGGGGGCTTGGTAGACCACGGAGGCCTCCCGCAAGCCAAGGGCCGAAATCCACGAAACAGTGGATGGACTCCCAGAGGTTGGGGTATACATGCGAATTCAATCAAGGGTTAGAGCAAATGTAATTTACCTTCGTCCCCGAAAGTCTCTAAAACCAATCAGTTTTCAACACCCTTTCAGTGAAATCCATCGTTGTCCTAGGTGCTGGTCGCAGCACATCCGCCCTCATTGAATACCTCGCCACCCATCCCGATGCCGCGCAATGGCACCTCCATGTGGTGGACCAAGATGCCGAAACCTTGCAGGCCAAATGTGCGCCATACCCTGCCGTAGTGGCCCACACCGCGGATTTATCCCAAGAGTCTATTCGAAATTCGTGGATTGACCAAGCGGATGTTGTCGTCTCCATGCTCCCGGCGATGATGCATCCGGATGTGGCGCGCGGATGCCTTCGGATGGGAAAACACCTCGTGACGGCATCCTACGCGAGCGAAGAAATGAAGGCACTCGATTCGCAGGCGCGCGAAAAAGGCTTGATTTTTCTCAATGAATGTGGGGTCGATCCAGGGATTGACCACATGTCGACGATGGAAATTTTGGAGAAGATTCGCCAAAAAGGAGGGGAAATCACTTCCTATGAGAGTTTTTGTGGTGGTATTCTAGCGCCTGAAAGTCCCAGCAATCCTTGGCAATACAAGTTCACCTGGAACCCGCGCAACGTGGTGATGGCGGGAGCAGGGGGAGCAGTCAAATTCATTCAAGAGGGCCTATACAAGTTCATTCCCTACCACAAGCTCTTCCGTCGCACCGAATTTCTCACTATTCCTGGCTACGGACGATTTGAAGGGTATGCCAACCGCGATTCCCTGAAGTACATCTCGGAGTACGGGTTAGACGGCATCCCCACGATGTATCGGGGAACCCTGCGTCGCCCTGGATTTTGCCGTGCCTGGGATGTTTTTGTCCAACTCGGAGCGACCGATGATAGCTACCGTATGGAAGGCGTGGCACGGATGACCCACCGCAGCTTTATCAACAGTTTCCTGGCCTACCATATATCGGATAGTGTTGAACTTAAGCTGATGCATTACCTGCAGATTCCGCAAGATTCGGAGCTGATGGAGATGTTTGAATGGTTGGGGCTTTTCGCTGAGGAGCCCGTGGGTCTTTCGTCAGGTACCCCGGCCCAGGTACTCCAGCATATTTTGGAGAAAAAGTGGACCATGACTTCGGCGGATACCGACATGCTGGTCATGTGGCACCGCATTTATTATACCCTCCAAGGTCAAAAATTCCGTTTGGAGTCCTCCATGGTGTGCAAAGGAAAGTCAGCCCAAAATACGGCGATGGCCTTCACGGTTGGATTGCCAGTGGCCATGGCAACCCGCCTTGTGACCCTCGGCCTGATCCAAGAACGGGGCGTGCTCCTGCCTATGCGGAAAGAAGTGTATGCGCCGATTCTCGCTGAATTGGCGGAGTGGGGCATTCGCTTTGATGAGCGCCTCAGCGAGGTTTGAGCGCGATTAAAGCGTGTAAAGTTCGGGGGGAGCCTCGAGGCGAATATGCTTTTCGGCCTTGTTGACCTCCATAACAAAGGCCTCAACCAAAGGGATTAAAATCAGATCCTCTTTACTTGGATGCCGGAGAACCAAGAGGGGTTGCCCCGGCCTATCCATCACTTCCTCCACCATTAGTTGGCCTTCAATGGCCGGATCGCTGGCCGTGTAGCCAATGATTTCGTGGTAGTAATATTGATCGTCGTCGAGCTCGGGCAAGGCGTCGTCAGGCAAATAGACCGTGCGGCCGACGACGGCATCCACCTGTGCTTCCTCCACGACATCCTCAAGACGAACGATGAATTCGGCGGTGATGTGGCTTCGAATGCTTGAAATAAAGTAGGGGATAGGGGCTCCGGATTCTTCCAAAAAAAGAACATCCAGCGACGCATAGCGTGCTGGATGATCTGATTCGATATGGAGAATTACTTCTCCCTTGTATCCGTGTTTTTTCCGGAGAAATCCGAGTTGGAAATACCCCTCCATCAATCGATTATTCTGCCGTAGCTTCCTCAGAAGCCTCTTCGGTAGCCGGGGCTTCGTCCACTGCTACTTCTTCTGTAGCCGCTTCGGTAGCAGGAGCTTCTTCCGCTACAACTTCTTCAGTGGCCGTTTCGTCAGCAGGAGCTTCTTCCGCCACAACTTCTTCTACAACCTCCTCCGCGACGGGCTCAGGAGCATTCTTCGCAGCAATGGCGGCAGCACGTGCTTCCTTCACAGCGGCCTCTGCTTTGAGGCGCTCTTCTTTCGCGGTCTTAGCAGAAGTGTTCAAGTTTTCAATTTTCGCATCGATGCGGCCTGACTTGTCCGCAGACCATGCCTCAAAACGCGCCTCGGCTTGCTCAGCGGTCAAAGCGCCTTTCTGCACACCCAAAAGGAGGTGCTTCTTCATCATGACGCCCTTGTGTTTAAGGATGGCGCGGGCCGTATTGGTGGGTTCGGCGCCTTTCATGATCCAATCCAATGCACGATCGAAATCGAGATCGATGGTGGCGGGGTTGGTATTGGGGTTGTACTGACCTAAGTTCTCGATGTACTTACCATCGCGCTTGGCGCGTGCGTCGGCTGCGACGATCGTGAAGATGGGACGACCCTTGCGGCCGTGGCGTTGTAGGCGGATTTTCGTTGCCATGGGTTAATTGTTTTAAAAGAGTCCTAAACTCGGTTAATTAAGGAGGCGCAAAGATAAAACGAATTAGGCAATTCTCGTCAGCAAATCATGCCGACTTAAAATGTGGTGTTTTCCATCGTCGAGGGCAACCAAAAGGGCATTGTGCTCTTTACTCAAAGCTTCAATTCCTTCGAGTAAACTTGCCTTTCCCGGAAGGATGGGGAATGAGGCACCCATGACATGCTTCACGAGGGTTTCCATGCCCAATCCATCTGCAGAGAGGGCCTGAATGATGTGGCTTTCCGTTAAGCTACCCACAAATGTGGCGCCATCGTGTACCGGCAATTGGGAAATGCCATGCCGCTTTAAGGCTACGACCGCATTCATCAAAGGCTCCTCGGGTTGAATGGTAACCAAGGGTAGGTGGGAATGGGAAGAGACCGCCTGGGCCAAATTGCCATTTTCCTCTTTCAGAAACCCGCGTTCACGCATCCAGTCGTCGTTGTAAATCTTTCCGACATAGCGGCTACCGTGGTCATGAAATAGGACCACACTCACAGCATCTTCAGGCAGGAGGTGCTTCAGCTGGCGCAAGCCTTGCAACGCAGAACCGCAGGAATATCCCAAGAGGAGTCCTTCCTTTTTGGCCAATTCACGCGCCACCAATGCCCCATCTCGGTCCGTCACTTTTTCAAAGCGGTCGATGAGATCAAAGTCTACGTTTTTGGGCAGGATATCTTCACCAATGCCTTCCGTGATGTATCCATAAATCTCCGAGGTGTCAAAGACCCCAGTTTCGTGGTATTTCTTAAATACGGAACCGTAGCTATCCACCCCCCAAATCTGAATGGCGGGATTCTTTTCTTTGAGGTACTTGGCGACCCCGGAAATGGTGCCACCGGTTCCCACACCGACGATGAAGTGGGTAATTTTCCCCTCGGTTTGTTCCCAAATTTCTGGCCCCGTGGTTTCATAATGCGCCACCCGATTGCTCAGGTTGTCGTATTGATTGGGGAAGTAGGAATTGGGAATTTCCGAATTGAGGCGGCGCGCCACCGAATAGTAGGAGTCTGGGTGATCCGGCGATACATTGGTTGGGCAGACATAAATTTCTGCACCCAATGCCCGCAGCACATCCATTTTTTCTTTACTCTGCTTGTCGCTGAGCGTACAGATGAGCTTGTAGCCTTTGACGACGGCCGCGAGCGCGAGGCCCATGCCCGTGTTGCCTGAGGTACATTCGATAATCGTTCCGCCAGGTTTGAGTATGCCGGCTTGCTCGGCGTCCTCCACCATTTTGAGCGCCATGCGGTCCTTGGTACTATGCCCGGGGTTGAAGTATTCCACTTTGGCGTACACGGTACCGGGGATACCTTCTACGGTCTTGTGCAATTTTACCATGGGCGTACGGCCGATGGTTTCTAAGATGTTTTCGTAGACGGACGGAGTTTGGCGGGTTGTGCTCATAGTCCGCAAAGGTAGGGCCTGCAGTTTATTGCCCTTCGTGGTAGGGGGTAGGGCGCAACAGGCTTTTTTGGCCCAACATCAAGGCTCCCTCCGTCTCCAAAACATGTGCCAGGGTAATTTGCTTTAGACTATGGACGGTCGCGTTGCGAACACTCACCAGCGCATCTTGAAGGGCGCAGGTTTCGGGGGATGCACATTCGGCGCAGGGCGCATAAAATCGGTGCGATGCGCAGGGGAGCAGGGCGATGGGACCCTCGAGCACGCGCACGACATCGGCCAGGCAAAGGTCCAAGCCCGCGGCCCCCAAACGGTAGCCCCCGTCACGACCTGATTGACTTTCCACCATGCCTTCTTGCCGGAGGTCGGCGAGGATGCGTTCGAGGAATTTTCGAGACACCTGAAGGGCCTCGGAAATGCGCACCACAGCCACCACACCCTCTCCTTGATGCCGCGCCAAATGCAGCAGCGCGTGAATGCCGTAGGTGGTTTTTCGATTCAGCACGAATTACTTCTTTTTCTTGGTGGGCTTAGCGTACAACTCATTGAGAATTCCTGCTAAACGCACGCCACCCTGAAGTAAACGTTTATTCAATGTGGCGATGTGGTCATAGTTGTAAGAATAGCCCAAAGAGGTCGCCTCCGCCGGCGGATAGATGCCCATTCGAATCGCCTGGGATTCATGGGCCCAATCGACGACGCTGCTGCTTTGCCATTCGCTCACTTCCTCCGCGGTCGCGTGGTCTACCCAGGCCACATACTCCGTGAAACTCAATTGCTGATGGTCAATGAGATCAGAATCCCAAACGCGGTGCAAATTGCTACCCTCGCCAAACCATTTGATTTTGCGGTCGTTGCCGCCTTTGTCCGTGCCGTTGCCCACGTGCAGGGGTTGGTGTAAATCTCCCACTAAGTGCGCGAGCATTTTTACGGCCATGGCTTCGTTTTCCGCGATTAAAAACGTCTTGGTTTGGATTTCGACTATGAGCTGATTTATCGTCCCAATGACATCTCCTTCTTCGGGATGGTCACACGTTTCATAGGTCAAACCATCGGGGATGGTGCAGTAATGCCAAGGATTCATGTGGTTGTACGCACGGTTGGACTTGATGTGGTCCATCCAGTTGGCGCACATAGCGAGTGACTCGTCGCCCAGAATGCCTTGAACGGCCGCCGCAGCTTCCGCGTAGAGGTGGTTTTCCGCAATTTGGCCCACCACACGGTGGCCTGTTTGGCCCCACCCAAAGGCGGAAAGGGGGAGGAGGAGCGTGCCGACGGCCACGCGAGCGAAATGCAACATTTTTAGACGCATTGGATCAGAATTCATTCGTAGCCCATAAAGATACATCGGACCTGCACTCCCTATCTTAGCCGTCAACATTCATTGCTATGGCATACCAAGCACATCCTACGGCCGTCATTGATGAGGGCGCCCAAATAGGCGAGGGGACCAAAATTTGGCATTTCTCGCATATCATGGGCCCTTGCCAGATAGGAAAACACTGCAACTTGGGCCAAAACGTGGTCATCTCATCCGATGTGGTGTTAGGGAACAACGTGAAGGTTCAAAACAATGTGAGCATCTACACGGGCGTCACCTGCGACGACGATGTATTCTTGGGCCCTTCCTGTGTCTTCACCAACGTCGTAAATCCGCGCTCTGGGGTGAATCGTCGAGGTCAATACAGCCGAACCCATGTCGGAGTGGGTGCCAGTATTGGGGCCAATGCCACCATCGTTTGCGGGCATGACATTGGACCCTACGCCTTCATTGGCGCAGGCGCCGTGGTGACCAAAAACATACCCGCCTATGCCCTGGTGGTCGGGAATCCCTCGAAGCAGATTGGTTGGATGAGCGAGTTTGGCCACCGCTTAGATTTTGATGACCAGGGCCGCGCCCAATGTCCCGAGAGCGGGGAGAGCTATGAACTCATTGACGGCCATGTCCTAAAACGATAATTTTCTCACTCACTTCCGATTTTCCCTTGAACCCTTAATTCCATTTACGATTTGTACCCCATCCACGCCCAAAGTCAACCCGAACTCGATGCGATCCGCGAAGCGGCCCGTGATTTTGCCCTTCAGCACATTGCTCCCCATGTCATGGAGTGGGATGAAGTACAAACCTTTCCGCTTCATGTTTTTCAAGCCATGGGCGAAATGGGCTTTATGGGCATGCTCGTGGATCCCAAATATGGCGGATCCGGGTTGGGGTATGCGGAATACATCACGGTCATCGACGAAATTTCTCAAGTATGCGGGAGCATTGGGCTGTCTTTGGCGGCGCACAATAGCTTGTGCACTCAGCACATCAACCAGTTTGGAACGGAAGACCAAAAAGCCAAATGGCTGCCTCGTTTAGCTACCGGCCAAATAGTGGGCGCTTGGGGCTTGACCGAAACCGGCACGGGAAGTGATGCAGGGGGCATGCACACCACCGCCATCTTGGACGGGGACGAATGGGTCCTGAATGGTTCGAAAAACTTTATCACCCACGCCATTACGGGCGAAGTGGCAGTGGTCATTGCACGCACCGGCGAGAAGGGCGATTCTCACGGAATGTCTGCGTTTGTGGTAGAAAAGGGTACACCGGGCTTCAGCGGCGGAAAAAAGGAGAACAAATTGGGCATGCGCGCCAGCGAGACCGCCTGCTTGTTCTTCGATCAGTGCCGCATTCCCAAAGACAATTTGCTCGGCCAGGTTGGGGAAGGCTTTATTCAGAGCATGAAGATCCTGGATGGAGGACGCATCTCCATCGCTGCGTTGTCACTTGGAATCGCCAAGGGCGCGCGCCACGCGGCGCTTCGATATAGCAAGGAGCGTGAGCAATTTGGCAAGGCCATTAGCCAATTCCAAGCGATTGCCTTTAAGCTCGCGGACATGGACACGGAAATCTATGCATCGGAGTTGATGATACGCCACGCGGGAAGTCTCAAGGATCAAGGGCTCAAAGTCACCAAGGAGTCAGCGATGGCGAAGTATTACGCAAGTGAAGTCGCTGTCCGGGTGGCCAACGAAGGGGTTCAAATCCACGGCGGATATGGTTTCACCAAGGATTACCCGGCCGAAAAATTCTACCGCGACGTCAAGCTTTGCACCATTGGTGAAGGCACGTCGGAAATTCAAAAACTGGTGATTTCCCGCGATATGCTGCGCTCTTAAACGCGCAATCCTTCGCTGAAACCTGCGTTTACTCATTTGCCCTTGACTTTCCTCCAATGAAGGGGTGAGGCACGTAAGTCAAAGTGTTACATTTGACATTGGTATAAAAACACGTATTGTGAAGCACGTTTTTCGAATTTTCGCTTTTCTCCTTTTTGCTCAGTCCGCCTTGGCCTCTCACTACCTCGGTGGAGAAATTACCTGGCGCTGTTTTGACAGCGGTCCGAATGCGGGCAAGTACAAGTTTTACGTCATTCTTTACCGGGAATGTGGAACAGGTGCTTCCACCTTCTTGCCCAATCCCGTCGTCTTGTCGACCAACGCCCCAGGGGGGTCGATTTCCTGTGCGCAGGTGGGCTCCGCTACGGACGTGTCACCCAATTGTTGGGATGGAACCCAAGAAATCAACTGCAACGGCGTGACTTCTGGCCAAGGAGCCGTCGAGGAGCGCCGCTACGAGTCAGGCTATATCACACTCAGTGGTGTGCCGCCTGCTGGGGGCTGGTACTTCACCTTCACGGATTGTTGCCGTCCTTCGATTACAAACTTGACGTCCTCATCGAGTTCGTACACGCTCCGTGCGTACATGTTCCCCTATTCCATTAACGGGGTGCCCCAGAACGCGAACCCTTGCTATGACTCGTCTCCCCGCTTTTTGGAGCCACCCAAGTCCGTCATTTGTTCCGGCTACGAATACACCTATGCCCACAACGCCTTCGACGACGATTTGGATTCAGTCGTGTACAACTGGGCCTATCCTCAGACAACCAACAACGGTACCAATGCATCGTTTACAACGGGATATGCCTTCAACAATCCCTTTCCAAACGGTGGCAACACGGTGAGTTTTAACCAGCAAACTGGGGCGATGACATTCAACCCCTCAGCAGGAGGCTCTTTCGCTTCATGCGTGGAAGTCAGTGCCTACCGTTGCAACCAGAAAATTGCTTCCGTCTACCGCGATATTCCCGTCATCATTCGAACGGACTGTGGTTACAACACACCGCCAACAGTGCAAATCAACAACATCCCCAATTTTCCCGCGTTGACCCCCGTGGTCGCTTCCGGTGATACGCTCTACTGGGAAACAACGGTTTATGCGGGTCAGCAGGTGAAGTTTGATCTGGTGTCACAGGATGCCCAATTGTTGCCAAACTTCTTGCCGCAAACGATTGAATTCTCGCCGTCAGGAGGACAATTGGGTGTGCCTTTAAACAACCCGAACTCAGGCTGTTTGAACCCTCCGTGCGCCACCGTCAACCCCAAATCTCCCCAAACATCCTTTACCTCGACGCTGAACAACGAGATTTCTTTTGACTGGGTGACGAATTGCAACCACATATCTTACCAAAACAATTCTTGTGGGACTCCGACAAACCGGTATGTCTTTGCGCTTCGAATGCAAGACAACTTCTGCGTCGCTCCAGCGATCCGCGTGGCGTCCGTGGTGATTAATGTGGTCTCCACCGTTCCCGTCCCACCAGACTTGAGCCAGGCTTGTGTGTCCCAAGAGCCGGGGGGAGGTTTGACCGTAGATTGGGGAACCCCGCTCGATACCGGTATGAACTTTGACGCCTACGTGATTTTCCGGGGATCGTCTCCCACTGTGCCGTTTATTGCGATCGACACCATCTACGACTACAGCACCCTTTCGTATACAGATCTCACCCCTTTATCTGGCGCGAACTACTATTATCTGCGCACCTTGGGCGGTTGTGGTTACACCTCCCAAACATCCGATACCGTTCGTTTGATGGAAATGTCCGTCACGCCCATTCCTCCCACAAATTCTTCCGTAGCGCAGCTGGATTGGAACGCCCCGTATGTCGGAGCGACTCCTACGTACGAAATTTGGCGTCGTCCTCAGGGAACAGGAGCGGCAGGATGGAGTATGGTTTCGACCACCACCAACAAGACGTATAACGATACGGTCAACATCTGTGGCCAAGACTTGGAATACCAGATCCGCATCAACGGCGCATGCAACTCGACGATTGACGGTGGATTCTTCTCAGATCAAAACAACACAGATGTATTGAAGATCGATTCTGTGACAGTCAACGGTGGTACCGCATTGATATCATGGACTCCTGGCACCAATGGCGATATTGTGAACTACGACATTTTGGAGTGGGTGCCCGGAACGGGATGGAATTCCATCGCGACGGTGCCGAACACCGTATCCATGCCTTACCCATTGCCAGGGGCCGCACCAGGATCTTCCGTGAAGCGCTATAAGGTGATGTCGACCGACAGTTGTGGCAATCAGAGCTCAGACTTGCTCGTGGCGGCCCATAACAACATGCTTCTCACGGAGAACATGGATCCTTGTGAGGGCATCATGCGCTTGCGTTGGAACCAATACCGTGGCTGGGCGGGTGGGGTCAAGGAATACCGCGTTCTAGCAGATGTTACGCCACCCGGTGGTCCGACTCAAATCGGGGTCCTCTTGGCGACCAAAGCTCCCGGTGATACCGCGTTCAATACCCGTGATCTCATTGGTGGATGGTCCTATTGCTACTACATCCGTGCGGTAGATACCGCGGGACAGCGCTTTAGCTCTTCCAATGAAGTATGCATCAATTCGTTGGCTGTTCAGCGCTCACGTTTGCTATACTTGGCGAAGACGTCCGTGCGCAATGACAATGCAGTCGAACTGGTCACCTTCATAGATAAAGATGCAGACATTATTCACTTTGATCTGCAGCGTGCGGACCGAGATGGTGCTCCGTTCACCTCACTCGGATTGATTCCCAAACCCGTTTCCCCTCCTTGGGAGATTCGATTCAAGGACTTCTCCGCAGACCCCGCCAACCACCGGTACCTGTACCGTTTTGTGGCCACGGATAGCTGTGGTGGCATAGATACGGCGTCCAATATTGGCACCAATATCTTGTTGGAAGTGGAGCCGGCAGACAACTTAACCAACATTCTGACCTGGAATCCTTACCGTGACTTTATGGGCGGCGTCTTGAAATACGACATCTACCGCTCCATCGGCGAAGGAGCGGGGATGACCTTCGTGGGCACGACGACGGACACCATCTTCACGGACAACATTCGCCCAACTGGGGATAACGTAGGAATTTTCTGCTACAAAGTGGTCGCCACGGAAGGGCCGAGCTTGCTCAACTTTACGGACTATGACGGAAGCGTCTTCACCTCGGTGTCCAATGTCGCTTGTGCGGAACACAAGCCGCGTATTTTCATCCCGAATTCGTTTAGTCCGAGCTCGCTTCAGGCGGAGAA
>Ga0181582_10003929_pt1 | contig 12017 bp, 10 predicted proteins | sample 071ome_32_FD_132438 | JGI IMG/M metagenome (GOLD analysis project Ga0181582, IMG submission 132438) | Coastal salt marsh microbial communities from the Groves Creek Marsh, Skidaway Island, Georgia - 071405AT metaG (megahit assembly) | ecosystem: Environmental > Aquatic > Marine > Intertidal...
CGGATGGCGAGAATATGCCAGATACAAAGGCACGCCTTGCCCCGCATTTTCATAAAACAGTCGGAACAGATGCCCGGCCAATTGCTGCCGCCGCCCGCCATATAACTATAGAAGCTGTGCAAAAAATTGTGGTGATATGTGCCAGTAATGATACAGCGAGGGCGCGCCTGGCAGAATTATTTGCTGCTGAAACGGGCAGGCCATTGCAACAGATTGATAGCGTAACCGAAATCAATAAACCCGGCCATTATCTGATGGTTTGGCCATTGGAAACGGGTTTTGAAACGCCCGATACGCTGGTGCTAAGTGAGCAGGATATTTTCGGGGCAAAAATGAGCCGCCCTGCCGGAAGACGACGCCGGGCAGATAATTTTCTGCGCGAGGTGTCCTCGCTGGAGGTGGGGGATCTGGTGGTACATGTCGAACATGGCATTGGCCGGTATGAAGGGCTGGAAACCATCACCTCGGACGGCACACAACATGATTGCTTGCATCTGCGCTATGCGGGCGGTGACCGGCTATATCTGCCTGTTGAAAATATAGAACTGCTTAGCCGCTATGGCCAGGAAAGCAGTGATGTGGTGATGGACAGGCTGGGCGGAGTAGGCTGGCAGAGCCGCAAGGCCCGTATCAAGGGTCGTATCAAGGAAATGGCGGATCAGCTGATTAAAATTGCGGCCAGCCGGGCGGTTGCCAAAGCCGAGCCACTTTGTCCGCCAGAAGGGGTGTTTGCCGAGTTTTGCGCCCGTTTTGGCCATAATGAAACAGAAGATCAGCTAGAGGCTATCCATGATGTGCTAACCGATCTGGCTTCCGGCCAGGCAACAGACAGGCTGATTTGCGGCGATGTCGGTTTTGGCAAGACAGAAGTGGCCTTGCGTGCGGCTTTTGTGGCGGCAATGTCCGGCTATCAGGTGGCGCTGGTCACGCCGACCACCTTGCTGGCACGCCAGCACGCAAAATTATTTGAAGAGCGCTTCAGGGGCTTTCCGGTAAAGGTGGCCAGCCTTTCACGTATGGTGACCCCCAAACAGGCACAAAAGGTCAGGGAAGGCTTGAAAGATGGTGCTGTCCAGATGGTTATCGGCACGCACGCATTACTGGCCAAATCGATTGATTTCAACCATTTGGGCTTGCTGATTATTGATGAGGAACAGAATTTCGGGGTCGCACAAAAAGAACGGTTAAAAGAATTGCGCGGGGATGTCCATGTTCTGACCCTTTCAGCCACACCGATACCGCGTACGCTGCAACTGGCTTTATCGGGCGTGCGCGATATGTCACTTATCGCTACCCCGCCTGTGGACAGGCTGGCAGTGCGCACCTTTGTTGGCGGCTGGGATGCGGTTGTGCTGAAAGAAGCCCTGATAAGAGAACGGTTTAGAGGCGGGCAGAGCTTTGTGGTTTGCCCGCGCATTGCCGATTTAAACCGGGTCTATGACAAGTTGGTCAAGATGGTGCCGGATTTAAAGATTTTTACCGCACATGGCAAAATGCCTGCTGCAGAGCTGGATGAGGTGATGACCGATTTTGGTGACGGCAAGGCTGACCTGCTACTGTCGACCAATATCATCGAATCCGGCATTGATATTCCAACGGCTAATACCATTATTATCCACCGTGCAGATATGTTTGGCCTGTCCCAGCTTTACCAGCTTCGCGGGCGGGTGGGGCGCAGTAAAGAGCGTGCGTACGCCTATCTTACCACTGACCCGGATATTGTTCTGACTGCCCAAGCCAAACGCCGGCTGGATGTGATGCAAACACTGGATACGCTGGGGGCAGGGTTTTCGCTGGCTTCCTATGATATGGATATAAGGGGGGCAGGAAATTTACTGGGGGATGAACAATCCGGTCATGTACGCGAGGTCGGCATAGAGCTGTATCAGGATATGCTGAAACAGGCCGTGGAAATTGCTAAAAAGAGCCGGGATGAAGAAGCGGCAGAAAGCCAGAGCGAGGAACAGGACTGGTCGCCGCAAATCTCGCTTGGGACAAATGTGCTTATACCCGAGGCCTATGTTCCCGACTTATCGGTGCGCTTGTCCTTATATCGGCGAATTGGTGCATTAAAGAGCGAAGAAGATATTTTCGATATCAGGGCGGAATGTGCCGACCGTTTTGGTATTTTGCCAGAAACAATGAATAATTTGCTAGAAATTGTTGAATTAAAACAATTATGCCGCCAGCTTAATATCCAGAAATTTGATGCAGGGGATAAGGGATTTGCGTTAAGTTTCCGCAATAACAGGGTAAGCGATCCAGATGCGCTTATAGGCTGGATAGCCGCCCAAAAAGGCAAGGTTTTGCTAAAAGCCGATCACCGCCTGGTTATCAAAGGGGAATTGGTGCGGATATCAGAGCGAAGCGGACAGGCCAAAAACTGGCTGCGGGCGATGCACAAGGCCTTTACACAGGGAGCCAGCAAAGCGTAATAGCGCGTTCATTCCAGATTTTTAACGGTCAGAGCCAGGGCGTACACAGGCATCAATCGCGCTGACCAGAACATCAGGTGGATACGCCCCTGCCACAGAATAGCGACCAGCAAAAATCATTAAAGGTACGCCTTCAATGCCAGCCATTCTGCCTTCATCCAGATCTTCTGCCAGCTGGCTTTCTGCCGTTTCATCCTGAGCGGTAAGCTCTGTAAAATCCAGCCCGGCCTTGCTGGCAAGCTCTGCCTGCACATTTGTATCAGAGATATCCAGCCCGTCCAGAAAATAGGCCTGATAAAATGCCTCCGATAGCGGTTCTGCTTTTGTGCCAGCGGCGATAAGCAATTTATGAATAGGACGGGTATCCGGGGTTTTTTCAATATCCAGGAAATTGAAATCAATGCCACTTTCTGCTCCGGCCTGAGAAATGCGTGCATAAACAGCCGAGGCTGCCGGGCCAAATTTGGCATGCAGATAGGCCTGTCTGTTCATCCCCTGTTGCGACATGGTGGGGTTAAGCAGAAATGTCCGCCAGCGATAGCGCGCCTTTATATGGGGGCGCTGGGCAAAGGCTGCCTCCAGCCTCTTTTTGCCGATATAACACCAGGGACAGATAATATCTGCAAAGATATCAATATCGATAATTGTGTTCATCTGGCACCGTTCTATATCTATAATCAGAGTTATTTTTACGATAGTCTGACACAAATCGTGCCGGGGTTTGACTTTTTTTAAACAATTTATTGCTATTTATCATTATTGGAAAAAGGCATGGATAAAAAGCTATTGAAAAAAGCCGAAAAGCTACGCGATGAATTGCTGGCCAGCGCACAAACTCTTGGCATTGCTATTCTCAGCCCGTCAAAAGAGGGAAGCATTTTGCCGGATATTGGCTTTGCGCCCTTTATACGCCATGAGGGGTGTTTTTATATTTATTCAAGCGATCTTTCCTCACATATTCGCAGCCTTATTGCCGGTCAGGCTGTGCAATTTTTCCTTATCGCCGATGAGGGGCATTCGCCAAATATCTGGGCGCGGGTTCGGATGAAATTTACCGCAGATGTCATGGAGATTGACCGCGATGCCCCCGAATTTCACCTGATTCTGGATAAAATTGGCACTGCCCATGGCCCGGTGATGGAACTTATTCGTGACTTTACAGATTTTCATTTGTTTAAAATCAGCCCTGTCAAAGGTAGTCTGGTCACAGGATTTGCCGCTGCCTTTGCCATAGAGGGGGCTGAATTTTCTATTACCGAACATTTGCGTCAGGGATAAGAAATTTTGAAAGAGGATTTGCCCATATTATGGAGCTTTCGGCGCTGTCCCTATGCGATGCGGGCACGGCTCGGGCTTCGCTCGGCCGGGATAGAGGTGAATTTGCGTGAAATTCTGCTTCGCGACAAACCTGCGGCTTTTCTGGACATATCAAAGACGCAAACCGTGCCGGTTCTCGTGCTGCCAGATGGCGAGGTTATCGAGGAAAGCCGCGATATTATGTTCTGGGCGCTTAACCATTCCGGCGATCCAGAAAATTGGCTGGTGCCCTATCACACAGACAAGGCAGGAACGCTTGCCTTTCTTGACCGACTGGATGGCCCGTTCAAGACAGATTTGGACAGATATAAATATGCCACTCGCTTTGCCGATACAAAAGAGGGTATTGCTGAAACGCAAATCACCCATCGGACAAAAGGGGCAATTTTGTTAAGTGAATTAAACGATATTCTATCGCAACAACAAGCCCTCTCCGGCGCACAGATGGGGCTATTGGATTTTGCCACTCTGCCCTTTATTCGCCAGTTTCGGCTGGCCGATATGCACTGGTTTGATAGCCAGGATTGGCCATATCTTCATCGCTGGCTCTCGCATTTTCTGGTCAGTGACCGATTTACCCGGATTATGGAAAAATATCCGCCCTGGCAGGCAGGGCAGTCTGGCGTGCGGTTCTAGCTGGCAGGGGGGGCGCGCATACTGGAAAGGATATAGATACTGAGTGATCCCAGCACAATGGCTCCGCCGACCATCATCCAGATGCCCGGGCGCTCACCCACCCCCAGCCACACCCAAAAAGAGCCTAAAATCGTTTCCAAAAACATAAACAGGCTGACATTGGCAGCATTGGTATGGCGCGTTGCGCTGGTCAGGGCAATAAAGGATATTGGCAGAATAATTAAACCGCTCACCGATATCATCAGAATATTGCCGGAAAACAGGCTTGGCCCATCTGCTATGCTGGTAGCGACAGCCAGACCAACACAGCCCGCCAGAAATGATCCCAGCCCGTTCATGGCCAATAACGGGACAGCCTCATTACTGCGTAACAAAACAAAGCTCAGCCCCAGCGATGCTGCAGCAGTTAGCCCGCATAATGCCCCGATAAGAGCCGTGCCATCCGGGGCAGCAACCACATTATCGCCGTCCGATACCGCAAGAACAATGCCGCAAAAACAGCAAAAAATAGCTATCCAGCTGGCACGACTTAACGCTTCGGATAAAAAAATCAGGGAAAAAATGGCCGCAAATACAGGTGCACAGGCAATGGTGATCAGCACAATGGCTACCGTAGATTCCGCGATCCCATAGGTAAAGGATGTGCCACCAAGAAGGGTGCATAATACCGCCCCTATGCCTTGCCGGCTAAATAAAGCCGCGAATTCAGCCTTTATTTTATTCCCATCTCTGGCCAGCAAAAGCCGCAACGCCCATAACAGCAATAACAAACAGCCCATCTCCAGACCGCGCCAGGCCATCATTACCCATGTGGGCATTTCAGACAGGCGCATAAACAGCGTATCGGGCGTAATCATCAGTGCGCCAAACAGGGCAAGAAGCAATCCATAGCGGCTGTTTTTTAACTCGGTTGTCATGGATGGCCTTATGTTTCTTTAATGGATGGTTATTACGATTTTAATCAGGTCACGAAGGGGTGATACTATCCAGAAAGGCCTTGCTTTGCATGGATATTTGCTGTTTTTTCTCCGCCGACATTTTATCCCGGCTTCGATAGATCATCCCCAGACGGGGATTGCCTCGCAGCTTTTCTTCATGCCGGCCAAGAAAATCCCAATATAGATAGCCGAACGGACAGGCACGGTCACCTGTTTTTTCTTTGGGACTGTAGCGGCAGTCTGCACAATAGTCAGACATACGCTCAATATAGGCACTGCCCGCTGCATAGGGCTTGCTGGCCAATATGCCGCCATCTGCAAATAATACCATGCCGGTGACATTGGGCAGTTCCACCCATTCATAGGCATCGGCATATACCGATAAATACCAGTCATTCACAGCCGCAGGGGACAGGCCAGCCAGAAGCGAGAAATTGCCAATTACCATCAAACGCTGAATATGGTGGGCATAGGCATATTTTCGGGTTTCGCTGAAACATTGATGCAGGCAATTCATTTCTGTCTGGCAATCCCAGAAAAAATCGGGCAAGGGGCGGTCTGCTTCCAGAAAATTCATTTCCCTATATTTGGGCATTTTCAACCAATAAAGGCCGCGCACAAATTCCCGCCATCCTAATATTTGCCGGATAAAGCCCTCTACAGAATGTAAAGGGGCGTCGCCCTTATGATAGGCCGAATGTGCAGCCTCCACCGCTTGCATGGGGCTTAACAGGCCGCAATTCAGATAAAAGCCAATATGGGAATGAAACATAAAAGGCTCGCCGGTACGCATCGCGTCCTGATAGCTGCCAAAATTCACCAGCCTCTGGGCGATGAATTGCTGCAACACCTCCTCGGCCTGGGCATGGGTGGTCGCAAAGGAAAAAGGGTATAAATCGCCATAATGATCGGCAAATTCTGTCTCGACCAGTTGGCAGACTTCTTCTGTTATCGCATCTGCTACAAAACGGGTGGGGGCAGGGACAGGCACGTTTTTATCTGGTGGCTTGCGGTTGTCGCTATCATAATTCCATTGTCCACCTATGGGCGCGCCCTCTTGCATCAGAATATCTGTCTGGCGGCGCAATTCGCGATAGAAAAATTCCATCCGCAATTGCTTGCGCCCCTCTGCCCAGTTTGCAAAGGCATCAATAGAGCAGTAAAAACGATCATCTTCCAGAATTTCCACCGGAAAATCAGCCTGTTCGCGCCAATGGGTAATATTTTGCAAGACCCGATATTCAGATGGATGGGTGATAAGAATTTTATCTAGCTGGTGGCGGCGCAAAGCGCGTTCTGCCTCACAGGCAAAGCTGTGAGTGTTATCCTTGTCGGTCAGTTTTATATAATCGACCTGCCAGCCTGCTATGCGGAGCGCCTCGGCAAAATGGCGCATGGCCGAAAATAAAAAGGCAATTTTCTTTTTATGATGGCGTACATAGCTGGCCTCTTCGCGCAATTCTGCCAGCAGGACGATATCGTTTTGTTTATTGCCAGCTCTCAGAGCTGGAATATCAAAGCTGAGCTGGTCGCCCATCACCAGAATAAGCGCGCTCATTGGCTGGCCTTTGGCATTTGGGCAAAGCTATCCAGAGCGCGCTGGCGCGAGGCTTTAACATCGACAATGGGTTCAGGGTAATTCTGGCCAAGCCACAGATTGGCAGCTGCCCGCACATCAGCCGGGGCTTCCCATGGATTAAACAGATATTTATCCGGCATATCCTTTACTTCCGGCACATAGTGGCGGGTATAGCACCCTTCAGCATCAAATTTTTGGCCTTGTGTGACCGGGTTAAAGACACGGAAATAGGGGGCAGCATCTGCCCCGCAGCCCGCAATCCATTGCCAGCTGGCACTGTTATTGGCGGGGTCAGCATCAAACAGGCAGTCCCAGAACCAGGCCTCGCCATGATGCCAGTGCAATAACAGGTTTTTTACCAAAAATGAGCCAACAATCATCCGCACCCTGTTATGCATATAGCCTGTTTGATACAGCTCTCTCATGCCGGCATCGATAATGGGATAGCCTGTCTGGCCATGCTGCCATGCCTTCAGGTGCTCGGCATTTTCTATCCAGCCAAAATGGGCAAAACGCGGTTGCAGCGGTGTGGTTTTTAATTCCGGATTAAAATGCAACAGGCTATAGGAAAATTCGCGCCAGCCCAGCTCAGAGCGGAAGATATCAAGCTGTTTGTCCTGGCTATTTCTGTTTTCAGCTGCCTGATACCATGCCTGATGGGCAGAGATTTGCCCAAAACGCAGATAGGGCGACAGGCGCGATACATTGGATTTGGCTGGAAAATTGCGCCCTTCTGCATAATCATTCAGCCCTGTTCTATCAACAGTATTTGTAAAGGCATCCAGCGTGTCTTTGCCGCCTTTTGCACTGATATCCCATTTTTGGGTGATGGTATTTTCCCATGCGCGGCCGCTTAATAAGCCAAGCTCGTCAAGCGATACCGCTCCATTTGCCTGTTTTCGCGCATGGTTTAGCCGTGGCTCGGCCAGCGGCTGGCGCGGCGGGGTAGCATTTAAACACCCCCTTCTGTAAAAAGGGGTAAAGACCTTATAAGGCGAGCCATCGGGCTTGCTAATCTCTTCTGGCTCCCATAACAGATTGCCGCTTATGTTGGCGGTTTTTATATTTTGCCGGGCGAGCAGGGACGAAATATTTGCATCTATACGAGCGCCAGAGGCATGATAGCGCCGGGTCATGGTCAGCAAATCTGCTTCCATTTCCTGCATTAATTCCGGCAGAATATCTTCAGGCCTGCCTCTGAAAAACAGCAAATGACCCTCCAACCGGGCATCCAAATCTGCCAGCGCGTGATAGAGCCATGTTTTGGCCGCTCCGCCCAGATGTTCTGCTTCGTCCAGAATATACAGATAAAGGCATGGTCCCTGCTGGCTGGCATGATAAAGAGCAGGGTTGTCTATCAGGCGCAAATCATCACGAAACCAGTGCAAAACAGTCATAAAATCAATCCGCTAAAGGGGTAAAAAAATAGCCTGTTTGGCTATGCAGACGCCAAACAAGCCTCTCTTAATTGTTTATTCGTAAAAACTGCCCGGGCGGATCGCTGGTACCAGGCAATAGGCGCGCGCGTTTGAATGTCTAGCTATCAGCCGATAGCCTATTAATTATCGGTGCAAGCTTTTGAATACGCTGTTCAAACAGGGCGATATTATCCTGACCGGTTGGCGCACTGCCCCATACAGGGCCCGGCCAATTTTCATCATTTTGATGGCGGGCAAGGATATGGAAATGAAATTGGCTAACAACATTTCCTAATGCGCCAATGTTTATTTTATCTGCTTTTTCAATGCTTTTTAACGCTTTGCTAAATATATTTGTAAAATGGCTGATAGCATTTTGCTCTTTAATATCCAGGTCATGCCATTCCGTGATGTCCTTGCGCTGGGGGATCAGTAACAGCCAGAAATAGCGGCTATCTCTTAGTAATCGGATTTGTATATTGTCTATGCTTGCAACAAAAAGGCTGTCTTTTTCCAATTGCGGATGCAGTGTAAAGTCAGTCATCGGTTAGGCATTTCCTGATTATCTGAATAAATGTGCAGGTTTTATCCTGTTGAAAATAGCCTGCTTGTGATTATCCAGCTATGTAAAAAACATCTTTACAAAGTTTTTTTTTGATGTTTTTCTTTTTGTCACTGGAACTTGGTATGTTTTTTTCTGCCAGGTTTAGGGAGGGATTAAAACGCGATAGACGTTTTAAAAAACAGGGTATCCATTTTAAAAATCCGCCTGCTCAGGCGGATTTTTTCTTTTCTTTACCTGATTTTCTGTCACTATTTTACTGGCTCGGGCGTGTTTTTGAAAATATGCCCAGGCGGATTTCATCATCTTGTTTAAAGCCTATCATAGAGTATTATAATGAATTTTGACCATTTTTTTGCTGCATCGCGTGATAAAATCGTAACTGCAGGACTGGTTGGCGCGGGACAATTTGGCGCATCGCTGATTAATCAGGCTCAGCATATGCCCTTGCTGGATGTGCCTTTTTTATGTGATCTGGACCTGGCGCTTGCCAAAAGGGCCTTTTTGGATGCCGGGGTAGCAGAAGAAGATATTTTCATCGCTGAAAGTGCATCAGAGGCCAAGCGTGCCGCAGAACAGGGCAAAAAAATTATTACAGAAAATTATCGCCTGATATGTGAATTGCCAGCCGATATTATCGTTGAGGCCACCGGCCAGCCGGAAGCGGCTGCCTCTATTGCCTATCTGGCATTGACCAGTGGCTATCACGTTGCGATGGTCACCAAGGAAGCGGATATTGTTGTTGGCCCCTATCTGAGCCGGATTGCCGCGCAAGCCGGACGATTTATCACCCCTGTGGATGGGGATCAGCCAAGCCTGCTTATCGGATTAATGTCCTGGTCAAAATTGCTGGGGCTGGATGTTCTGGCAGCTGGCAAATCCAGTGAATATGATTTCATCTATCACCCGGATAGGGATGTGGTGAGCTGGCGCGGACACGAAAAACATCTGCCCGGCTTTCGGGATATCTGGGCAATGGGCGGAGATATGCAAGCCTGTTTGGCCGCCCGTGCAGAAATGCTGGCAGGTTTTCCGCAACGCACTGTACCTGATTTATGTGAAATGGGCATTGTCTGTAACCATACAGGGTTGTTGCCAGATGCAGAAACCTTTCATGCGCCTCATGCACGGGTAAGAGAGGTGGCTGATCTTTTTATCCCGCAAGATAGAGGCGGCATTTTGAGCGCCAAAGGAAAGGTCGATGTCTTTAACTGTCTGCGCCGGGCAGATGAGCAGAGCTTTGCTGGCGGGGTATATGTAGTGGTGGATTGTGTTGGCACAGAAAGCTGGAAGATTCTAGGCGAGAAGGGGATACCGATGAGCCGGGATGGCAAGGCTGCCCTATTATATAACCCGTCTCATTTACTGGGGGTGGAAGCGCCTGTTTCCCTGTTATCCACTGTTTTGCTGGGCAAGCCATCTGGTGCAACCGAACTTGTCCACCATGTTGATCTGCATGCCCGAACAACCAGAGCCTGGAAAAAAGGCGAGGTTCTGGCAATTACCGACCATCATCATCACGAGGTAGACGGGCTGGAGCCGCTTTTGCGAAAAGCCACGCCTGCCAACAAGGACGCGCCATTGCCCTATTATATGGCAGCCGGCCAGCAGTTGGCCTGTGATGTGCCAGCCGGTAGCCTGATTACGCGCGAGATGATCATAGAGCCATCAAATGCCACCCTGTTTCGTTTGCGCGATGAGATGGATGGTCTTACCCGCTAAAGGGTCTATGAGAAAAAAATTGCTGTTATTTCCATGCATCGGTTATGCTTGGCAGGGAAGATTATACTGTTTTCAGTTCTGTAAATAGATAAGGGGCAAATCCATGCAAATTCTACCCAAAGATGCACAAAAAGCGATGCTGGTCGGGCGTATTTGGCATCCGCAACATCTAGGCCCTTGTCTGGTTGCTGTTCGGGATGGTGATATTTATGATCTGACCAGCATCGATATCCCCACCATGCGCGATTTGCTGGAGCTGGAAGATTGCACTGGATATGTTTCGGCAAGGCTGGGCAAGGCAGAAAAGCTGATTTCTCTGGATGCGCTGATGGCAAATAGCCTGGAAGGCGATGCGGACAAACAGCAAATCCATTTTCTTCCCCCGTGCGATCTGCAAGCTGTTAAGGCCTGCGGGGTCACTTTTGCCAGCTCGATGATAGAGCGGGTCATTGAAGAGCAGGCTGCAGGCGATCCGGCCAGAGCAGAAGCTATTCGAAAACGTTGTCAGGCGATTATTGGCACAAGGCTATCTGATCTGGAAGCTGGCTCTGCGGCTGCCCAGAAGGTAAAAGAGGCGCTGATAGCTGAAAATATGTGGTCACAATATCTGGAAGTGGGTATCGGGCCTGATGCAGAGGTTTTCACCAAAGCCCAGCCTTTGTCAGCAATAGGGTGGGGAGCCTGTGCGGGTCTGCATCCTGCGTCCAGCTGGAACAACCCCGAGCCGGAAATTGTGCTGGCGGTGAATAGCCGGGGGCAGATAAAAGGTGTAACCCTCGGTAATGATGTGAATTTGCGCGATATAGAGGGGCGTTCTGCCTTGTTGCTGGGCAAGGCCAAGGATAATAACGCCTCTTGTGTTATCGGGCCTTTTATTCGGCTGTTTGATGCCGATTTTGGTCTGGACAGGGTAAGAGGGGCAGAGTTACGGCTGGAGATTATAGGTAAGGACGGGTTTGAGCTGGAAGGTGAAAGCCTGATGCGTGAAATCAGCCGCGATCCTACCGATTTGGTAGCCCAAACCATCAACGCAAACCACCAATATCCAGATGGTTTTATGCTATTTTTAGGCACAATGTTTGCCCCTACCAAGGATAGAGGCGTTAAGGGCGAGGGCTTTACCCATAAAACAGGCGACAGGGTAAGCATTTCCAGTGCCGATATCGGCCTGTTACATAATCAGATGAAGCTATCGGCCGATTGCCAGCCATGGACATTTGGTCTGGCCGATTTAATGCGCAATTTGTCGGCGCGCGGCCTTGTCTGACAGCAATAAAGACATATCCAGCCCGGCATCCATTCTGGTGATTGGCGGGGTAAATATTGATATCTACGGCCGGGCGGATAGTGCTAAACGGGCTGCCGCATCTCTGGCTGATTCCTATCCCGGATCTGTGCATATCCATGCCG
>Ga0181582_10003930_pt1 | contig 12017 bp, 4 predicted proteins | sample 071ome_32_FD_132438 | JGI IMG/M metagenome (GOLD analysis project Ga0181582, IMG submission 132438) | Coastal salt marsh microbial communities from the Groves Creek Marsh, Skidaway Island, Georgia - 071405AT metaG (megahit assembly) | ecosystem: Environmental > Aquatic > Marine > Intertidal zone...
GAGGTCGGGGAGGCCCGAGTCCTCGGGGCCCTCGCCGCCGCCCGAGAGGGAGGGGGCGCAGCGGACCTCCATGACCCCCTCCCCGAGCGTCACGCTCCACCGCGGCGCGACCTCCTTCCCGCGTGTCCCCTGCTGCCCCCGGCCGCCGCCCTCGTCCCCCGCGTCGGTCCCCGGGACGCTGCCCGGCCCTCCATCCCGCACCTTGGTCTCCCCCGACGTTGCGTCCGACAGCCCCTGGTACGTGTACAGCTCCAACCCCAGCGCCGACGTCCCCGTCACGAAGCTGTCCGACCCCGGCACGTAGCACAGCGGCCCCGGCACCAAAAAGTTCACCAGGTACCGGTGGAAAAGGCGCCGCTTGCCGCTGAAGAAGACGAGCTGGCCGTCCATCGTCTGCACGCACACCTGCTCCACCCCGCGGCCGCCGCCAAAGTTCCCCGTGACCATGCTGTGCGCCGTGTGGTCCAGCGGGTGCTCGTGCTCCTTAGTCAGCGTGTAGGCCCCCCCCTGCTGCGCCAGGTCGTAGATGGCCAGGCAGGACGGGTGCAGCACGGCCAGGCTGCTGCGCTCGCCGTCCAGGACCTTGCCGCGCTGCACGCCCAGGACAGGCGCCCCCAGCTTCTGCTCTATCAACAGGTGGTCCGCCTGCGGGAGGGGAGGGGGGGGTAACCGGAGGGGTCCCGCGAAAGGCCAGCCATGGGGAGCTGGGGAGCTGGGGGCGGCCACGGAACCGATGTGGGGAGGGTCTCCCGGGGCTCCGGGGGGCGAGGGGACGGGGGTTTCGTCGCTCCCTTGGGGGTGATACGGTACGATCACCGGGGGCAGCGGGCCGTGACCCGCCCCCGCCCCGCCCCCGCGACGCCAACGGCCCGGCCTGTTTTAAGGGCGGACCCTTGGGGAGCTCACCCGATACTCCCCGGCCGAGGGCCGGTAGATCAGCAGCTTCCCGCTGAATGTCCCCACGGCGATCTCGAAGTTTCCGGTGTTCGAGATGTCCCCCGTCGCCACGCACCCCGCGTCCAGCTCCTCGTCGAAGTCGTCCATCCTCGCCCCCCACCATTTTTTCGCGTGGAAGAGCGACATGCCCCCCGCAATCGGTCTCTTCCCCGGACAGGAGGGTCGAGTCGTCGAACGTAGTCACGCCCGGCCCTAAAAAGACGAAATTCGAAGCCCAGCGACAGCGCACTGCGGGGAACAACCGCGCTTCCCAAGTTGAAAGCGATGCGCTGTCCCGACGATTCAATTGAGAGACGCCCGGGGATACCCTATTCGCCGTAACAGGCGCGGTGGTGCGCTGGACCCGCCAATACTGTTCGGGCGTGGCGTTCGGGAGGTGCAAACAGGACCGGAGGTCCAAATGTGTCAGCCTCGTCTATGCTGCTGGGTGCGCCCGACGGTGGGGCCCGTAGGACACCAACGCGAGCAAGTGGGCGGAGGTCCTCGCGGCCTGAGCAGAATCGAGGCTATCGGTCCATCGAAAGGCGTTGGGTTGGCCCTCCGGGTTGTGGAAGCCCCGACCGTGGTTGTTAGCCCTCGACATCTGGTGCCGATAGCGCTCTCGCATCGACCAAAGCACGGCTCTTTCCTCGTCTACGGGATAATAACACGCACGAGAGACGTGAAATCCCCCCCTGTCACCTCGAATCACGCCAAGAATCGAGTGCGCGGGGAAGGAGCCCCTCGCAAGATGGCGACCCAATACCAACCCGGGCCGTCGCTCCCGGGGGTCCCGCAGCCCGTACAGCCAGTTGGCACGGGGGGCATCGCCAGTCCGTACGTTCCGGGTGCGTCGCCACCCCGAACCCCCTCGACATGGCTCGCCGCGGCCGGGCCCCACCCTGCATGCCCCACGCCGGTCCCCCCCGCTCGACGCAGGCAACGCCTCCGCGCACGACCCGAACGTCGCCCGGGGGGTGCAGACGGGCGCGCCCGGGGACCCGGCGGCGTCCCCGCCCAGGGTCCACTACAAGAAGTCCGTCGGCGCCCACCAGCCCCACGCGGCGGGCCAGACGCAGTACGCGCGGGTGACTGCGGCAGAGATCTCCGAGCTCAAGGCCGTCCCCCTCGAATCGTGGACCCCGATCGGCGTGGGGATGTGGGTCGGCGCCCCGGCCGAGTCTCTCGGCCTCGGGCTCCCCCACGCCGCGCAGCTCCTCGAGGGCGCCTGCGTCGACGGCCGCCTCCTCCGGGCCCTCGGGGACGAGGACCTGGACGCGTCGGTCGGGGTGGCCGACCCGGCGGCGAGGCGCGCCATCCTCGCGGGGGTGGGGGCCGTGGGGCAGTTCCAGCAGGCGCACGCCCGCGCCAGGGAGGAAGACGCCCGCGCGGGCAACGCGGGACGGCCCCGCTCCCCCGCGCGGCCCGCGGCCCCCGCGGCCCCCGCGGCCCCCGCGGCCCCGGGCCCCGCGCCGCCCGCCCCCGGGGGGGCCCCCTCGGAGCAGCAGGTCGAGGCCGCGGAGAGCGTCCTCCGGGTCGACTACTCGGCCGAGATCCAGCGCCTCATCGAGGCCGCCCGCGGCGACGCCGACGGCGCCCGGCGCCGCGAGCAGTACGTGCGCGCCCTCAAGTTCGAGAAGTCCGTCAATGCAGCGACACGCAATGCCCTGCGGGTGCTGGAGCTGCAGGAGCAGCTGCGGGGGGCGGAGGAGCGGATGCGCCTCGCGCAGTTCGGTGGGGGCGCCCTGCAGCCGCCGCCGAGGGAGATCCTGGCCGCGGTGAACCGGGACCCGGCCCGGGGCTTTGGCCCTGCGGTCGACGGGGCGGCGGCGGCGAGGGCGGCCGGCGGGGGCGCGGTGCGGCTCAAGGCCGGCGGGGCGAGGGCCACGGGGCTGGACAACCGCGGGCGGAGGGCGCCGCGGGGGAAAGCCGCCGCGGGGAGGGGCGGGGCGCGGTGGCCCGAGGGTGAGCAGGGGAGCCGGGCGGTGGCGGAGCGGGCCGCGCGGGGGCTGGCGAGCGTCCGCGCGCAGATGGCGGCGCTGGAGCGGCGGGCGTCGCAGCAGCCGTGGGAGGCGCGGCACCACCTGGACCAGCCAGTGTCGCGGGTCGAGGCCGCCGCAGCGGCCGCCGCCGCCGGGGGCCTCACGGCCGCGGGCGCCCCCGCCACGGGGGCCGGCGACCCCCGCGGCAACACGGCCCTCCACTACGCCGTTGCCGGGGGCGCGCCCTCGGACGTCCTCGCGGCGATGAAGCCCCACTTGTCGCTCATCGCCCGCGGCGCCGTGGACCCCCGGGCCTTCGGCGTCGGGGCCCTCGACGAGGCCCGCGGCTACGGGCTCCCCGGGCGCGGCGGCTTCGGCAGTGGCGCCGGGCTGGGCAGGGGCCGGGGCGGGGAGGACCGGTTCGTCAATTACGTCGTCATGCTGCGCGGGGCGCTGCGCCGCATGGGCTTCGACGTGACGGACGAGACGGACGATGCCGGCCGCGTGACGGTGAACGTCAACGCCAGGAACGCGGCTGGGGAGACGCCGCTCTTCCGTCTGGCTGCGTCGCCCGGGGCCCCCCGGAACACGGTGCCCGTGCTGCGGATGCTGCTGTGCGAGGGCGCGGACCCCAACATCCCGAACGCCCGCGGCGTCACGCCGCTCATGGCCGCAGCCGAGAACCCCTCGCTGTCCCCCGAGGTCGTCGCCGCCCTCGTCGCCGCCGGCGCCACCCTCGGCGCCCGCGACGACCGCGGCTCCACGGTGCTGCACCGCCTCGCGCGCTCCGTGGACCCGCGGGCGGTCGAGGCGCTCCGGGCCATCCTCGACCGCGAGGCCGAGCTCGCCGAGGCCGACCAGGAGCCCGGCGCGGCCAAGCGGCGCGCCCTGGCAGACCTCCTCGACCCCAACCAGCGCGACGCCAGCGGCATGTCGCCCCTCCACGTCGCCTGCGCGTCGTGGGTGCGCTCCCTGCACCTGGCGCCCACGTGGAGGGAGCCGCGCGAGGCCGCGCCCAGAACCGACGTCCGCGCCCGGCCCGTCGACCACGCCGTCGCCTGGGGGAGCGGCCCCCGGGCCCGGGGGTACACGGAGCGGGCCATGCGCCCGGCCAGCGGGCGCCCGGCGCACGAGGACCCCTACCCCCCGCGCTGGGCGCCGGCGCCCGCGGCGGAGGGGCGCCCGACGGTCGCGCTCACCGAGACGGACCGCAGCGCCGCGATCGAGGGCGCCCGCGTGCCCCCCGTCACGGAGACCATGCGCACCCTGGCGCTCAGCCGGGGCGCCAGCCCCGCGGGGGTGCCCCTGGCGGTGAAGATGGTCGAGGAGCTCGTGCGCGGGGGCGCCAACCCGCGGAGCCAAGTCGCCCCCGACGGCGACGCCGTCGAGTTCCGCGGCCTCAGCCCCGTCCAGGTGGCCCTCACGGCCCTGCTCCGCCTGTCCAACCGGGTGACGCTGGCGCGCGGGCGAGGGGTGGCCGAGGCCGACCCGTCCATGGACCGCGCCGGGAGGGGGTCCCTCAAGGCCGCGGGGGCGCTCTGCGCCAGGCTCGTCGCGGCGCTGCACGCGTGCGGCGCGCCGGTCGCGGCCCGTCTCGCCGGCGGGGGCGACCAGTCCACCCCCCTCCACCTCGCCGCCATGTGCGGGTCCCCCCGGGTGGTGCGGGCGCTGGCGGGCGCGGGGTGCGGGGGGGGGCTGACGGACATCAACGGGGACCGCGCCGCGCACCTGGCCGCGCGCCGCCTGGTCTTCGACCCGCCCCGGTACGTGCGCACCCTCGTCGCGCTCCGGGAGGCGGGGGAGGACCTGGAGGCCGAGGCCGCGGGGGGGGACACGGCGGAGAGCATCCTCCGGCAGGCGGGGGCCGGGGCCGCGTGGGACGACGTCCTGCGCAGGGTCGAGGCGAGGGCGGGCCAGCCGGGGGGTTCGCCCGGCCCGTGACGCCCGGCCCGCTTTGAAGCACGAGGCTCCGGGGTGCCCGGGGGGCAGGCAGTGCCCCCAGGGGGACCCGGTCAGGGACGGAGGGGGACCCGGCCTGTGGTCAGGGCAGGCAGGCTCGCCCCGGGGGGGCTCGCGGACGGCCCTTGCGCTCACGGACCTCCCGCCCGCCCACGATCTCCCAGAAAACCGAGCCCGCGGACTCGAGCCGCCCCTAGCGGGACCCCGGTGACAGCGACCCCGCGCAACGCGGTGAACGCGGCGCCTTTCGCCCGGAACCCCGCGGCCCCCACCTCCCGCGATGAAGCTGCGGGTCTCCCTGGGCGCCAAGACCTTCGACATCGACGCCTCGGGGCTGACGAAGGTGGAGGAGCTCCAGGACAGGGTCGCGGAGGCGTCGGGAGTCCACGCGCGGAACCAGAAGCTCATTTTTAAGGGGAAGAACCTCGCCGCGACTGACCCCCTCTCTGCCACGGGCCTGAGGGATGGGAGCAAGATGATGCTCGTCGCGTCCAGCGGGACGGCGGGGGCCGCCACCGCCGGAGCGGCCGCGGTGGTCAAGCGGCGGGAGGAGCGGGTGGCGGAGGCAAGGAAGCGGGTCGAGTCGTCGAGGGCCGCGGGGGGCGCCGCCATCCCCGCCGCGGCCCCCGCCACGTGGACGGAGCGGGCGCGGGGGTGGCGGGGGACGGGGGTCGTGGCGCTCTCCGGCTCGGGCCTCCAGGCCGTGCCCCCCGAGGCGCTCGCGGAGCCCCTGTGGGCTTCGGCCAGGTTTTTCGACGCCTCCGACAACTCCCTCGCGGCCCTCCCCGGCGAGGTGGGCAGGCTCACGGGCCTGACGCGGCTCAACCTGTCGGGCAACCGGCTCCCGTTCGAGGGCGTGCCGTGGGAGGCGCTGGCGCAGCTGCCTTCCCTGACGGTCCTGAGCCTGGCCGCGAACGCCCTCGCGGGCCCCGTGCCGGCGGGCAGCCTGGGCGCCCTATCGGCCCTGGAGAAGCTGTCCTTGCGGGGCAACCGGATCACGGACGTCCCCGCGGGGACGCTGCCCGGGGTGCCGAGGCTCCGGGTGCTGGATGTGGCGGAGAACGAGCTGAACGCGCTGCCGGAGGACGTCGGGGTCCTCTCGGACCTTGCGGAGCTGTCCTTGGACGGAAATCGGCTGGCGGTGCTGCCCGAGGGGCTGTGCCGGCTGCGGAAGCTGCAGGTGCTGTCGGCGAACGCCAACCGCATCTCGGCCCGGGGCATTCCCGCCGGGCTGCTGGGCGGGTGCGAGGCGCTCACGGTGCTCCGCCTGCACGACAACGGGGTGACGCTGGAGGAGCTACGGGGGGTCGAGGGCTGGGCATCGTTCGATGAGCGGAGGCGGGGGCGGTACAGCAAGGTCATCGAGGGGAACGCGATGCTGGGCGGGTTCGACGAGGGCGCGAGCAGCACGCTCTTCGACCACTGGGGCAGGTAGCGGGGCCTCCCGTTCAAAGCGACCGTCGCGGCGCCAGTCGCGTTGCCGAGCGCACGCCTCTCCCCTGCGCCCTCACGCCTTCCGCCTCGGCCTTTTGCCGGCACTGGCGGTGGGGCTCTCGCCAGCGCGCTTCCCGCCCCTCCTCCCGCTGGCCTTGGGCGGGGAAGCCTCGTTGGTGTCAGAACCCGAGTCGCTCTTGCCAGACTCGAAGTCCCACGACTCAGAGGGCCCGTCGCTTGCATCGGCCGCCCCAACCGCCTCCCTAGCAGGCCCCGGCAGAGCGTCCTCAGCCTCGGCCCGGGCCTCGAACTCAGCGCTCGCCTGGGCCCGCACGCGGAACTCCTCGGAGAAACACTGCGCGCCCGTCCACATGGCGTTGACGAAGTGCCGCTGGGAAGAGTACTTATCGCGTGGGTGGTCGGTGGAGAGGCGGTGCTTGAGCTCCGAGAGATACTTGGCCTTGAGCTTGTCCGTGGCCTCCTCGGTGTCAGGGCGGGGGCCGATGCTGACGAGCATGTTGGACATCTTCATGAAGCGAAGCGCGAGTTCGTCGGCCCCGTGCTTGCATACGGACGACCAGTCGACAGCCTGCTCGGCCGACTGCACCACGTCGATGCGGCGGTGTGGGGGGACGTTCAGGACGTCCGGGACCCATTTCCGCGCGACGCGGCGCTCCGTGAAGTCCTCGGCATACTCCTTGCATGACTCCCACATTGCGTTCACGAAGCTCCGCTGCGTGACGTACTTGTCGCGCGTGTGCCTCTTGACGAGATGCTCTGTCAGTCCCGCCACGAACTCTTCCTTGAGCTGCTCCTCTCCCTCCTTGCTGTCGGGCGTGTTGCCGATCACGACCGACTTGCCGCTCAGCTTCATGAAGTAGAAGCAGAGGCGCCCGCCGCCCGTCCGACCCACGCGGCTCCACTCCACAGCCTGCTGCGGGCTTTCCACGATGCCTACTTTGGACCCCGAGGACGCGGCGGCCGCACGGACCGCCGCCGGGCCGTGGCGCTTGAGGATGAACATCTCGGCAAACTCCTCTGTGCTCTCCCACATGGCGTTGACAAAGTCCTGCTTGGAGCTGTACTTTGCCACCGGGTGCGCCTTCCGCAGCACCTCCTTGAGCTCCGCTAGGAAGGTCTCCCGCTTTTCAGCCGCCTCCTCGCGGTCGCCCGTCGTCGGGCCCAGGCTCGCGACCATGTTGTGCAGCCGCATGAACCACACCTTCATTTCGCCGTTCTCCTCGTAGACCAGGGACCAGTCCACAGCCTGCTCGGCGTCGGCGACCACGGACACGCGCACCCCGGGGTGCACGTGGTAGTGCCGATTCGACCCCTCCCCGCTGACGCGCGACGCCCCCGCCAACGCCACGAGACCGCGCGGGGGCCGGGCCTGGAACTCCTTGGCGAAGTCCTGCGCCGTTTGCCAGAGGGTCTCGATAAACTCGGCCTGCGACGCGAAGTCGGAGCGTCGGTGCGGGGCCAGGCGGGGGCGGAGCTCCGAGAAGAAAGTGGCGCGCATCTCGGCGACCTCGCTGTCCGTCTCGGGGGCCTGGGCGATGGGAACGACCATGGTGGGGAGCCTAATGAAGCGAAGGACGAGCGACGGGCGGCCCTCGCCCCCCTCGACGGGGTGGTCGCGGGATTTGGCCACAGAGGACCACTCCAAGGCCTGCTCGGGGGAGGTGACCAGTTCACTGCGCTTGTCCTCCGGGGCGTCGGTGCCGGCAAGCCAGAACGCGTCTGCCACCTCCTGGCATGTGTCCCACATTGCCTTGACGTACTCGTGCTGGCTGTCGTAGCTCTCGCGGCGGTTCCTCTCTTTGATCGTCGAGCGGAGGAGGCGGAGGAAGCTCTTGCGGCGCAGCCGGAAGACGGCGAGCGTGTCGGGCCGCGGACAGATCGAGACGCGCATCGAGTAGATCCCCAGGAAGCGGACCCACATGGAGCAGCCGGCCGCGTACACGGGGGACCACTTGACGGCCTCGTCTGTGCAGGCGACGGACTCGACGCGGGCGGCCAGATTGGCGTAGCCCCCGGGTGCCGGCTCGCTGAGGGCGACCCCCCCGAACCAGAATTGGTACCTCTCGGCGAGCTTCTTGGAAGTCTCCCACATGGCGGTGATGAACTGCTCCTGCCCGTCGTAGTTGGCCCGCGGGTGCTGCTCGATGAGCCTGAGCGAGACCTCTGCCATGAACGCGTTCTTGAGGTCGTCCACATCCTCCTGGAGGGGCGGGAGAGTTCCTTGGAAGAGCGGCGCCGTCATTTCCCCGTTCGGGCCCGAGAGGCGCATGAAGTTGAAGCGGAGGTAGTTGACCCTCTGTTGTACGACGCTCCACTTGACGGCCTCCTCTGGGCTTGAGACAAGCTCGGCCCGACGGTGCGCGGGCACGTCCCCATTCCGGATGCGAAACTCCTCAGCGAACGCCTGCGTCGTCTCCCACATCGCCTTCACGTAGTCCATCTGGAGATCGTAGTCAGATTTACTGTGCTTGGCGTCCAGGGTGGCCGTGAGCTCCCTGAAGAAGCGCGTTTTGTACTCCTCGATCGCGTTCTCCGTGGGTGGGCGGGTGCCGATCGTCACGACCATGCTGGGGAGCTTCATGAAGCAGATGTATAGGCGGGCGTGGTCCTTGTACACGGAACTCCACTTGAGCGCCTGCTCAGCGTTGGCCACCACGTCCACCCGGCGGTCGGGGAAGTTGTCGATCGTCTTGCCCGTGACAGACCGGTAGTGCCGATGCTCGATCTGCGGGATCTGGTGCCCCCCGTGCGTGTCCTTGAACTCGCGGCAGAGAAGCTTGACTTGGTCCCACATAGCCTTGACGAACCTCTCTTGCGTCGGGTACGCGTTGCGGTCCGCGCAATATGTCGTTACCCGGTCCTTGAGCAGCCCGAGGAACTCCCTCCTCATCCCCTCCACCTCCGCGTTGCTCCCAGGGAACACGCCGATGCACGCCTCCATGCTAGGCAGGCCCATGAACCAGCACTCGACCGTGTTCCCGATCGCGTGCACGATCGACCACGCCGCGGCCGTCCATGCGTCGGGGACCTCGGCCTTGCGCCGCATCAGCATAATGGGCTTCATCGGCTTGGGCTCGTTCGGGTCCGCGGGGGGCACCGCCTCGGCGTCCGCCGGGGCCGCCACGGCAGGCGTGTCCTCGTCCATGGGCTCGGCCGCCGCGGATTCCTCGGCGACGGCCCGCCCCGCCGCCGGAGCGCCCTCCCGGGGCGGTTCGGCCGGCGATCCCTGCCCCTGCTCGCCCCCAGGGGATCCAGGCATCTGCAGGGGAGCGCGGGCAGGGTGGTTGAGGCCCGCTGGGGGCCGGCGCGCCCGACAATACGGTCCTATCGCGGGATTTCCCGCCATTTTCGCATGAAGCACCGTAAATCAGCGATAAGGGGGGCTTTCTCCCGGATTCTGAGCCGCACGGCGCGGGATTGGGAGGGGGCGGATGGCCCCTCCGGGCGCTCGGGCATCTAGGGTCTTTTCCGGCGCTATTGCGCCACAAATCACCACCTTCTGGCACTCACCGCAACTTTTTACGCGTATTGGTCCCGCAGATACCCGCAATCTATGTCCTTCCGTCCCCAAGGCGGCGTGAAGCGGCGACTAAAGTAGGTTCGCTCTGCAGGGGAAGGCCGTTTTTTTCTTCAGATGGCAGATTTTCTTCAGCGGGAGGCTCTGCCCGCGCGTGGTAGCGACCGAGTGAAAACGATCATTCGCGCCGGAAGCAGAGACCAGACGGCGACAGGATGGCTCCGATCGCGTGAACGGGTGGAAGTGGACCCGCTCCACAGTGGCGCCTACATTCGGCAGGGTTGACGCCAGGATCTCACCTAATCGCCGGGGCTGGGGTGCCTAAACGCAATTTCTACGGTCGCAGCAGCGCTGTGCCCGGGCAGAGAGGCGCGGGGCCCGGGTCGTCGAGCTTGGGGGGACTCGAGGCCCTTCTGTGCCAGAGCCCGTGTGGACTGGGTGGTGACCTGGCCCGGGGGAGCCAGTCCGGCCGGGGCGACGCGACAGGGGGCCTTCACGATCGCCACGCCACGCTACCCGCCCGCCAAGAGCGTCCCCAGGGCCCCCGCGACCGACGCCAGCCCCTCCCCGAGCACCAGCCCGCTCGCGACCACCACGAGGGCCTGCCGTCGCCAGCCCACCCAGCCCCTCCCCCGGGCGAGCTCCAGGCAGCCCCCGACAACGCGCGGGAGGGTGAACATCGGCGGGAGGTACATGCCTACCGCGAACCCGACGCCGCTCGGCGTCCACCGCACGAGGGCCTTCTCGAGCGCCCGGTGCCTGGTCCCCGGCCCCCCCCCCCGCGCCCCGCCCGCCCCCCCTCCTCCCCACACCGCCCCCGCGACCTGCCCCGCCACGGCCAGCGCCCCGAACCCCGCGCAAAACGGCCCCACGTTCCTCGGCAGGCTCCCCCCGTTCACCAGCCGCGCCATGTCTAGCCACATGGCCGACGTCGGCGCCGGGAACCTTTCCGACGGGATGGGCCCCAGGCCGAGGAAGAGCCGGAAAGCCGCTACCGAGATGAAGACGCTCCCGGACGCCCCGAGGAGCATGGCCTGGAACTGCGCCCGCGGGCTGACGCCCAGGACGTGCGCCGTCTTGAAGTCCTGCATCAGGTCCCCCGCTTGCATGGCCCCCGCCTCGGCCACCGCCCCCGCCACGAGGTTTGCCGCCACGTTCCCGGGCGCCACGGCGCCGAATACCAGCTGCAGGAGCTTGGCCACCGCGCTGACGGGGTTGAGATCCGTCTCCCCGAGCGCGCGGACCGCCAGCACGGACAGCGGCGCCCCCAGAACAACCGCCAGAAGCGGCTCATGCGCCGGCAGCCCGAAGAGGGCCCGCAGCCCCGCAACGCAGAGCAGGGCCGACGCCGCACCCCCGGCCCCGCACCACCACGCCGGGACGTCCTCCCCCGGGTCCAGGGCTTCCTCCCCCGGGGCGACCGCGCAGCCCCCGCCCGGGGCAGCGCCCGCGGGCCCCGCCTCGTCCTCGCCCACCCCACCCGAGGAGGGGCCTGTGCGGAGCGGCTGGGTGCTCGGGTCGGGCGGACCGTCGCGGACCCCAAGCTCGACGTCGCCGGGCCTCCCGGCCCCGGCGACGCGCGTGTAGCCGAGCGCCGCGCCGCGCCCCCGCCCCCCCCGGTCCCCGCGCCGCCGCCTGGCGACCTCCCGGGCGGCGAAGACCGCCAGAGAGGTCAGCGTGTCGGCAAGCATCGTCGCCATCGCGACCCACAGGAGCCACCCGGTCGCGCCCGCCTCCCAGTCCGAGATCTCCCCCGGGGCCCACCCGTGCCGCCGCGCCGCCGGCCCCAGCAGCCCCCACCCCACCACCGCGCCCGCCAGCATGGACAGCGCGACCCGCGGGCCCATCAGGACCCCCTGCCCCACGTACCCCAGGCTCGGCTGCAACACCCACCCCCACTCCCCGGGCGCCGCCCATCCGAGCCACGCCAGCACGTCCACGGCCCGGGCCGCCTCCCACGCCCACGCCACCGCGTGATAGGAGAAGCTGCCCCCGAACGCCCACCCCAGCTGCCCCCACATCGCGCCCGGCGCCCCGGCCCCCTCCGCCTCCCCCGGTCCGCCGCCGCCGTCGATACCACTGCCGTCGCCGGGGTCCCCGTCCCCCCCCCCCCCCCCCCCCCCCCCCCCCCCCCCCCCCCCCCCCTTCCCCCCCCCCCCCCCCCCCCC
>Ga0181582_10003933_pt1 | contig 12007 bp, 10 predicted proteins | sample 071ome_32_FD_132438 | JGI IMG/M metagenome (GOLD analysis project Ga0181582, IMG submission 132438) | Coastal salt marsh microbial communities from the Groves Creek Marsh, Skidaway Island, Georgia - 071405AT metaG (megahit assembly) | ecosystem: Environmental > Aquatic > Marine > Intertidal...
AACAAAATCGGGTCACCGCCCCCTTCAGGGATAAAGAAGGTTGTCCCGAAATTTCTGTCTGTCAGCAGCATGGTAATTGCCCCTGCCAATACAGGAACAGCCAGCAACAGCAAGAAAGCGGTGATCAGCATCGCCCATGCAAATAATGGCATTTTGTGCAAAGTCATGCCCGGTGTGCGCATATTAAAGATGGTGGTGATAAAGTTCGCCGCTCCCAAAATAGAAGACACACCTGCCAAATGCAGAGACAAAATGGCCAAATCCATCGACATACCCGGCGTACCAGCAGAGCTGGACATTGGCGGATAAATCGTCCAGCCAACCCCTGCCCCGCCATCCATCACAGCTGAGAGCAGCAGCAGTATGAAGGAAGGTGGTAACAGCCAGAAAGAGATATTATTCATGCGCGGAAAGGCCATATCCGGCGCACCGATCATAATCGGCACAAACCAGTTGCCAAATCCGCCAATCAGACCCGGCATCACCACAAAGAACACCATGATCAAACCATGGGCGGTGGTAAAGACGTTCCATACATGACCATCTGCCATATACTGGACGCCTGGCTCCATCAGCTCCATACGCATGAAAATTGAAAAACCACCGCCGATTAATGCGGCCAGAATCGAGAAGATGATATACATCGTCCCGATATCCTTGTGGTTTGTTGAATACAGCCAACGGCGTACAAACCCGGTAGGGTTCGCGTGACCCGCATCTGCTGCGTGTGTCTGGGCACTCATTTTTTATCTCCCTGCTCTGTCAATAAAACTAGTTAGCCGAAGCCAAAAGCGTTGTTGTCGGCAAGATTTCTGCAGAAGCGAACTCTTCTTTGGCCTTTTCCAGCCATTTTGCATAATCTTCTTTATTCAGCGCTTTGATAACAATAGGCATATAGGCGTGATTAACGCCGCAAATCTGGTTGCATTGCCCGTAATAGGTTTGCGTCCCTTCTGGTACATCTATCCAAGCCTCATTTACGCGGCCAGCAATGGAATAAATCTGCACCGCAAGTGATGGCACAAAAAAGCTATGCATCACATCATTGCCGGTTACCAGCAATTTAATGCGTGTACCAGCAGGCACTACCATAGGATTATCCACTGTCAGCAACCGCTTTTGGCCTTCTTGCAAATCCTCTTCGGCAACCAGATAGCTGTCAAAGGCAATCGCTTCATCCGGATATTCATAATTCCAGTACCATTGATTGCCAGTTACCTTGACCACCATTTCGGTATCTTTGGTCTTGTCCAGATAATATAGAAGCTGGAAAGAGGGTACAGCGATCACCACCAGAATCAGGACAGGTACAACTGTCCATAAAATCTCGATAATCGTATTATGCGATGTTTTGGACGGCTTTGGATTGGCCGATGCACGAAAGCGCAAACAAACATAAACCAGCAATCCCAGCACAAATAGTGAAATGGCTGTGATAATCACCAACAACATATTATGCAGGCTGGTAGCTTTTTCGGCGATAGAGCCGGCCGGTTCCTGAAGTCCCAGCTGCCAAGGCTGAGGCTCAGCCGCATAGGCGGTGCTTACACATAATAAACCGAAAGCCATCATAACCGGCATAGCGGCAGATAGAAGGCTGCGCAAATTCATCTTTTTTCCCCCTTCAACGTAAGGATCTGTTGACCAATTTAACCCGGCTTTACCACTCTTAAAATTCCTGGAGTAGATCAGACGGGATGATCACATGATATTACTCCCCCACTTCTAGCGGTTTTTTTCGCTCATGAAAACCCACTGCGACGGCCTGTCGCGCATTTTTTTGCACCATGCAAAGCAATTTGACAAATCGCCATTCTGATGCAGCTGTTTTTGCTGCTACCCCTTGAAAGAAACAGGCAAACCAACCATAGTTAACAGACAGGTTTATATGGCTTTTTTCCATTGGAAAACGGCTAGAAATTAAAAGGTGGAACTCATGACCCTTATCGACCAGACAGATGCGCTATTTTTCGGCAAGACAGGCCTGGATAAAGAAAATACTTTCTCGATTGTAGCAGAATGTCTCTCGGGGGCAGATGACGGGGATTTATATCTGGAGATGCGGCATTCGGAAATGCTGGCTTTTGATGATGGTCGGCTAAAAACCGCAACCTATGACCAAAGCGCAGGGTTTGGCTTGCGCGCCATCGCTGGTGAAGCAGATGCCTTTGCCCATGCAGGCGAGCTATCCCAAAGCGCCCTTCGCCGGGCAGCCGAAACCGTATCCTCTGTGGCTTCCGGTCATGCCGGTCAGCTTGCCCTGCCACCGGAAGCCGGCCATAACAAGCCGCTTTATAGCGATTTAAATCCGCTTGCCCAGACCCCTTTTGGCGACAAGGTGGCGTTATTGCAAAAAATCGATAGCTATGCCCGCACAGCAGACCCGCGTGTGCGTCAGGTGAGTGCCAGCATTGCCGGCTCGTGGCAAGCTGTACAGATTATCCGTCCTGATTATACCAGCTATGCCGATATTCGCCCGCTTGTGCGGCTGAATGTGGCCATTGTGGTTGAACAAAATGGCCGTATGGAAACCGGCTCCAGCGGGACAGGCGGACGGTTTATGTTTGCCCGCTATCTGGATGATGCGCTCTGGCAGGCAGAAGTGAATGAAGCCTTGCGGATTGCCCTGCTAAACCTTGATTCGGTCTCTGCCCCGGCAGGCGAGATGGAAATTGTGCTGGGCGCGGGCTGGCCGGGGGTGATGCTGCATGAGGCTGTCGGACATGGTCTGGAAGGGGATTTTAACCGAAAAGGAACATCTGTTTTTTCTGGCCGCATTGGCGAGCAGGTCGCCGCCAAAGGGGTAACTGTTGTAGATGATGGCACAATGACAGACAGGCGCGGTTCAATCACCATTGATGATGAAGGCACATCCTCTGCCCGTAATGTCCTGATAGAGGATGGCATCTTGAAAGGCTATATGCAGGACAGGCAGAATGCCCGCCTGATGGGGGTAGCGGCCACAGGCAATGGCCGGCGCGAATCCTATGCCCATTTGCCCATGCCGCGGATGACCAATACCTTTATGGAAAATGGCGCGTATGACCCGCAAGAGATTGTCTCTTCCATGAAAAAAGGCCTCTATGCGGTGAATTTTGGCGGTGGTCAGGTCGATATCACCTCCGGGAAATTCGTGTTTTCTGCCTCGGAAGCCTATCTGGTGGAAAATGGCAAGATTGGCGCTCCTGTCAAAGGGGCTACCCTTATTGGCAGCGGGCCTGATGCGATGTCAAAAATCACCATGATCGGCAATGATATGGCATTGGACAGGGGCGTTGGCACCTGCGGCAAGGCAGGCCAGTCAGTCCCTGTGGGGGTCGGTCAGCCTACCTTGAAAATGGGCGGCATCACCGTTGGCGGTACAGAAGCTGCCTAAATTATCCGGCCAGCTATTTATCAGGGCTTTGCAGGCGTGATGCGGCGGATTTTTATCTGCCAGACAATCACCAGTAAAACACAGCTTATCGCGCAACCAAACCCGAAAGAGAGCTGGCCTGTTCCCGCCTGATAAAGCGGGCCTGCAATGGTCAGGCCAATCACTTGCCCCATCGAGCCAAAGCCCTGTACCAGCCCCAATGCTCCGCCCATCTGATCGGCGCGCGCCACATGAGACGAAGCAGCTGACAAGGTAGGGTTTGTCAGGGCAAATCCAATACATACCAGGCTGGTAGATAATATCACGGCAGCAAATATCATCGCGCTAGTACCTGATTCGCCTGCGATAAAGGCGCTGAAAAATTGTCCAAAGGCCAGCACCGCTACCCCGGTTACCACAATCGGCATTTCGCCAAATCTGCGGGTCAGCCGTCCAATAAGACCGCCTTGCACCAGAATGATACAGACCCCGATATAGGTAAAAAGCCAGCCTGTCTGGCGGGGGCCAAAATCCAGCACATCACGCACCAATAGCACATAGGATGCCTCTACCTGTGCAAAGGCCAAATTCAGGCAGAAAAAAGCCAGCGCAAACAGCCCGATAGGGCTGGAGAGCATCGCTCGCAACGCGGCCGGAAAATTTTGTCTATCGCTGCTTTTAGATGGGGCAGAGCTGCGAAATTTCAGCCGTAGGGTCAGGCAAACCGCGATAAAAGAAAATAAAGCAGCTATTAAAAACGGTGTTTGATGGACAGGCCCTGAGCCTATCCCGCCCAGCAAGCCGCCCAGAGCAGGGCCCAGCACAAAACCGGAACCAATTGCCGCCCCTAAAAATCCCATGATACGCGCGCGTTCCTCCGGCCTGGAATTATCGGCAATAATCGCCTGTATCACCCCGATATTTCCAGCCGATAGCCCGGCAATAATCCGTGCAGCAAACATGGAAATAATATCATTGCTTAACGCAAACCATAGATGGGCAGCCGTGCCAATCATAAGAGAGACAAGCAAAACAGGTTGCCGGCCAACCCTGTCTGACAGACGTCCCAATATCGGATTGGCGATAAACATAGCCAGCGCAAAGCTGGCCAAAAGTGCGCTCATCACTGTTTCCGAATAACCAAGATGTTCAATCACCGTAAAGGGCAGAACAGGGATAAGCGCGCCTATCCCCACAAAATTGACAAAGGTGATTAAAAGCAGTGCAAACATGATTTCTGGCCTGTTTTTTCAGGATTCAGCTATGGATCAGCCTGTAATGTATAAAGCCGGATGTTCGTGCCCTGGCCTAGTAATGATATTCCTTGAAAACATGGCTGATATCCTGCCCCCATTCGGCATGATATCTTTCCAGCATGATATCTGCGTGGGTTTTGCCAGAAGCAACAATTTCCTGCAAGGGGGCTAAAAATTTGGCTTCATCCTGGCCTTTATCATCCAGCATGGCACGGCTTTTCAAACCTGCCTCGGCAATTTTCAGCGTCTCGCTGGCCAGCTCATGCACCGACCAGCCGGCCATTTCGGCTTGCAGACCATCTGTTGCAACAGCCATGCGTGCTGTCTCTACATCACTGGCGGTAAAATCCCCGACCAGCTTTTCTGCTGCATCCAGTGCTGCATCATCATATAACAGCCCGACCCAGAGCGCAGGCAGCGCACAAATATTGCCCCAGCTGCCGCCATCTGCCCCGCGCATTTCCAGATACCCCTTCAGACGGACTTCCGGAAAAGCGGTGGTCATGTGATCTTCAAAATCTTCCATAGTTGGATATTGCCCTTCAAAGCCGGGCAGTTTTCCAGCCATAAAGTCACGAAAGGACAGGCCGGAAACATCGATATAATCATCACCGCGATGCAGGAAATACATCGGCACATCCAGGATATAATCCACCCATCTTGCATAGCCAAAATCCGGCTCAAACACAAAGGCCGGAACACCGCATCTATCGGGATCGGTATCTGTCCAGGCTTGCGCCCGCGTCGATTTCAGCCCGGACGGCATACCATCTTTGAAAGGCGAGTTCGCAAACAGGGCAGTAGCAATTGGCTGAAGCGCAAGAGAGGTTCTGAATTTGCGCACCATATCGCGTTCATCTGCGTAATCCAGATTCACCTGAACCGTACAGGAACGCAGCATCATATCCAGACCCAGATTACCGCGCTTTGGCATATATTCGCGCATAATTTTATAGCGCCCCTTTGGCATCCAGGAAATATCGCCGCGCCCCCATAAGGGCTGGAAGCCTACCCCCAGCATACAGATATCCAGAGGGTTTGTGACCTCGCGCATCTGGCGCAAATGCGCCCCGGTTTCCGCGCACGTTTCATGCAAGCTGACCAGGGGCGCACCCGATAGCTCTAATTGGCCGCCCGGCTCCAGCGTCACAGACCCGCCATCGGCACTTTTCAGGCCGATAATATGCCCTTTTTCGATAATGGGCTGCATATCAAATTGCTGTTCAAGCAGGCTTAATAGCTGGCCAACCCCTTGCGCCCCTTCATAGGCAACAGGTTTAAAACTGCCCTTGTGGAAAAGGAATTTTTCATGTTCTGTTCCGATACGCCACGCTGATTTTGGCTTGCCTTTTTGGGCGAACCAGTCGACCAGTTGGGCGCGGTCGGTTACGGGCTGGGCGCTCTTATGTTTGTTCATATCTTCAGTCTCTTAATGCTGGTCGGTGACAGCCACAGGAATAATGCATAAAGGCAATGACATATAAGGACGCAGAAAACAAGAATTAGAAACTGTCATGCCAATCCCCGCACACTGCCTGATACAGGCTAAGCGCAGCCAATGCCGCTGTATCACTTCTTAATATACGAGGGCCAAGGCTGATTTGTATCACTTCCGGACATTCCAGGATAAGGGTACGCTCCTTATCCGAAAAACCGCCTTCCGGGCCTATAAGTAACGCAGCCTTGCGCCCTTTTATCTGTTGCAAGGCCGCTATCATATCAGGGGGGATTTCGGCTGTATCTGCAGCTAGCTGGCTGGCAAATATCTCGTCGCAAAATAAAACAATCCTGTCTTCTGGCCAGTTTGAGAGGTATTTTTCCAGCGCTATAAATTCCCCGATTTCCGGTATATCCAGCCGGCCTGTCTGTTCGGCCGCCTCTATTGCATTTGCCCGCAAACGGTCTGTTTTTACTCGCCCGACCTGACAGAAATCTGTATCCACCGGCTGGATCAGGCGTGCGCCCAGCTCGGTTGCCTTTTGTGCCATAAAATCAAGGCGGGTGCGCTTTATCGGGGCAAATAATAGCCAGATATCGGGGGAGAGGGTCATTTTGCGCCCTATTCCAACGAGACCTACCATAACCGATTTTTTGCTGACCTCGGTAATCTCTGCCACAAAGCTGTCATCTCTGCCATTAAACAGCTCAATCTGGTCGCCAATGCGCCGGCGCATTACGTTAGCCAGATAATGGGCTGCCTCGCCTGTTAGCTGGATAGCCATGCCTTTTGTCAAAGGCTGGTCAGTAAATAGTCGGATAGATGGTAAGCCGGCATTCATAGCTTTCAGATGTAGGATGAAACCGCTTGTCAAGGCAAGTGCTTTTATACGCGTCCTTTTCGGGCGGCAAGTTGCTATTACCGGGGCACAGCCTGTCAGGCAAAACTTTCATGGACATCGCTTGCTGGCTCGGATAGTTGTAAAGATTATGACCAAACACCCTCAAAAGCCGAAAAAACCAGCCCCATCTGCCAGCGATATTCGCCTGGATGGTTTTTGGCACTATTTGCCCACATCTGCCTATCCCTATATCACGCTGGCACGGCTGGACAGGCCAATAGGCTGGTGGCTGTTATTATTGCCCGGATGGTGGGTTTTGGCAGGCTATAGCCCGGATTTTGCCACCGCCATTTTTCTGATGGGAATATTTTTAATCGGCGCGATTGTGATGCGAGCAGCGGGATGTGTAATCAATGATTTATGGGACAGAAATATTGATAAAAAAATAGCACGCACCAGCACGCGCCCGCTTGCGTCCGGGCAAATCAGCCTGTTTTCTGCCTTTTTATTTCTGGCATTGTTAGTCGGCATTGGCCTTGCCCTGCTCTTGCAATTTCCGCCGCGCAGCTGGCTGGTCGGGCTAATGGCTGGCCCGCTTATCCTGTTATATCCGCTGGCCAAACGGGTATTTGGATTTCCCCAGGCTATTCTGGGGCTTACCTTTAGCTGGGGCGTTCCGGTCGCTGCCTCTCTTTTATGGGCAGGATGGCCGCCTTTTGGCCTGATGCTGATTTATATTGGCACAGTTTTCTGGGTTATCGGCTATGATACAATTTATGCTGTCCAGGATATGGCAGATGACAAAATAACCGGGGTGAAATCCTCTGCCCTTACACTTGGCCAGCATTTGCAAATAGGGGTAGCCCTATCCTATGGCCTTGCAGCAGGCTGTTGGTCCATCGGATTTTACAGCCTGTCCGGCACAGGTTTCTGGATGACAGGGATGGTATTGGCTATCTTTCATCTTGGCTGGCAAGCTCTGCAAATAGAGACAGACAATCCCGATAAAGCCTTGCGCCTGTTTAAATCCAACCGCGATACAGGCTTGCTTCTGACGGCCGGCTTTCTGATAGACCAGTTGACCGCCTAGCCTTATCAGCCTGTTAATTCTGTGCTTTTGTGCCAGGGGCAATTTTCAGGCTGAACTGCCTGTTCGGCCAACAACCGGCGAATAGAATGGCGCAAGCTGGCCTTATTTTGTACCTGTTGAACAAAGCTATCCAGGTCCGGGACTTCCCCGCCGATTGCCGCAAAAATCTGTTCCTGCATCTGATATTGGGTGGCTGAGGCAAACTGCCTGTCTGTTGCCGCGATTTTGTCTAGGGCAAATGGCCCTTCTCCGGATAAATTAAATGCCCCGGCAATAGCCGAATAGCCAAATAATCTGGCGGGCAGTGCATGGGACAGGGGCGTTACCGCACCTAAATCCCATTCCACCCAGTCATAGGCCTGACCCAGAGATTCGGTGGCATGCATGACTGCCAGCTGATCCGGCAATAGCCAGGCGATATTCAAGGTGATAGACGCACCAGCACAGGGGAAAGCAGAACAGGGCACAGCACCGTAATCTGCTAGATTGGCAACATGGACAATATCGCAATCCTGAACCTTAACAGGGGTTACTGGCACTTCTGCCTGATCACCAAATTTGCGATAAAGCTGGGCAGGGGCGCGGTTCGAGCCGACCGATAACACCGCCACGCGGCCGCTAAAATCATATTCTTCTGACAAGGCCAGTTGATAGCCATTTTGCAAAAGATATGGCCCTTGCGGCGCATCATAGGGATAGCCAAAGGCACGTTCCCGCATCGTCATTTCCGGAATTTTCAACATGGCTTGTACCGCAAAACATTTCTGCCCATAAGATTGATTTACAGCTGCAAGCCGCTCACGCTATCTATGCCCAGCATCAGATTCATATTTTGCACGGCTGCTCCGGCTGCCCCCTTGCCCAGATTATCCAGACGCGCGGTCAGCACAAATTGGCTGGCTTCAGCATTGGCAAAGACACATAGCTCCATAATATCGCGCCCGGCCAGCTTTTCTGCCACCAGAAAATTATGGGCATCCAGTGCGCTGGCATCCATCACAGATATAAGCGGCGCATCCTGATAGGCGGCCTGATAGCATTTCAGGATATCATCTGCGCCAACCGCTTTGGTAAATTGTGCCTGATGCAAGGGGATATTCACCAGCATCCCTTGTGCAAACTGGCCTACCGAAGGCAGAAATACAGGCTTGTCTTTCAGGCCGGAATGTTTTTGCATTTCTGGCAAATGCTTGTGGGCAAGGCTCAGCGCATAGGTGCCAAAAGCCGGGGCATTGCCTGCCTCATAACGGGCGATCATAGCCTTGCCGCCGCCACTATAACCGCTGACAGACGGGCCGGTAAGGCGTGTTTCCGGGGCAAGAAGACCAGCCTCTATCAAGGGGCGTGCCAGTGCAATAAATCCGGTTGGATAGCATCCTGGATTGCTTACATAACGGGCATTGGCGATTTTTTCTGCCTGGGTTTTTGTCATCTCGGCAAAGCCATAGACAAAATCAGCGTGAATACGGTGGGCAGAAGACGCATCTATCAGCCGGATGTCGCCTTGTAATTCTGCTACCATCTGCACGGCTTCTATGGCCGCCTCGTCGGGGAGGCATAAAATGGTAATATCAGCTTCGGCCATCGCAGCTTTGCGCGCGGCACTTTGCTTGCGCTCTTCCTCGCCCAGCACAAGGATTTCAATATCATTACGGGCAGCCAGCCTGTCTGCAATTTGCAGACCGGTTGTTCCTGCCCCGCCATCTAGAAAAATTTTGTAGCTCATAATATTTTCACTGATAAACTGCGCCCGTTCATTTGGCAAGCAGTTGCATCTATGGGTAATCCGTACTATTTGAATGGCTATGGAAACATATGATAAAAAAATCGTAGATAAAATGCTGAGCGCGGCAAAAAAAGCTGGCGCAGACGAGGCAGATGTCAGCTTTATTAAGGGCCATGGGCTGGATGTTCAGGTTCGGCTTGGCAAGGTAGAATCAGCCGAGCGTTCAGAAGATTATCAGGTGGGTATGCGGGTTTTTGTGGGCAGGCGTTCTGCCAGCATTTCAACAGGCCAGCTGGATGATGAAAATATCGCTGAACTGGCAGAGCGGGCGGTCAGCATGGCCAAAATCGCGCCTGAAGACCCCTATGCGAGGCTGGCCACTAAAGCAGAACAGGCCACCAGCCTGCCTGAAATCGAGCTATTTGACGATACCAGCATTCCGACCGAGCAATTAAGCGAAATGGCGCTATCTTGCGAGGCGGCCGCGCTTGACGAGGCTGGCATCAGCAATTCAGACGGGGCATCAGCTTCTACCGGCATGACAGAAATACTGATAGGCACCAGCACAGGCTTTACTGCAACCTATAAACGTTCCAGTTTTGGCATCTCTGCGGTGGTTCTGGCCGAAAAAGATGGCCAGATGGAACGCGATTATGATTATAGCGCATCTGTTTTTGCAGAAGATTTGGAAATGCCGGAAACAATCGGCAAAAGCGCGGCCAAACGCACCCTGGCCAGACTGGGCGCACGCAAACCCCAAACAGGCAGCTTTCCTGTCATTTATGACAAGCGGATTTCGCGCTCTATTGCCGGGCATATTGCCAGCGGCATAAATGGGGCAGCTATTGCCAGAGGAACAAGTTTTCTAAAAGACCAGCTTGGCAAGGCCATCGCCGCTTCGTCTATTTCCATTATCGATAACCCGCTCTTGAACAGGGGTATGGGATCGCGCCTGTTTGACGGGGAAACCCTGCCGGTCAGCCAGCGTTATATGGTTGAAAAGGGCGTGTTAAATGGCTGGCTACTGACCTTGTCTACCGCAGCCCAGCTGGGCATTACCCCGACCGGCAATGCGTCACGCTCGCTATCCGGCCCGCCCTCGCCCTCTGTTTCCAACTTCATCATGGAAAATGGCGAGACAGAGCTGGATGATATGATAGCTGATATCAAACAGGGGCTATATATCACCGAATTAATGGGGTCATCTGTTAGCATGACCACCGGCGATTACAGCCGCGGGGCATCCGGCTTCTGGATTGAAAATGGCAAGCTGGCATGGCCAGCCACCGAAGCCACAGTTGCCGGCAATTTAAAGGATATATTCATGAAAATGACCCCGGCCAATGATCTGGATTTGCGCCAGTCTATTGCCGCACCCTCTTTATTTGTCAGTGCGCTGACTGTGGCAGGCAGCTAGCCGATGACGCCTCCCCCCTCTACCAGCTTCACAGATTGGGCAGAGCTGATGCTAAAGGATCATGGGGTGTTACGGCTGGCCTGGCATAATCTGCATCAGATTGACACGCAGATGTGGCGCAGCAATCAGCCAACACCCGGGCGGGTGGAACAGGCAGCCAAAGCTGGCATTAAGACCATCATTAATCTGCGTGGTCCCAGAAATGACGGGGGCTGGAAGCTGGAAGCAGAGGCTTGCAAAAAAGCCAACATCACCTTGATAGATTTCACTGCACGTTCGCGTGCTGCCCCGGATAAAGAAATGCTTTACGGGGCGCGCGATTTGTTTCATTCCACTGAAAAGCCGGCCTTGATGCATTGCAAATCCGGAGCAGACAGAGCCGGGCTGATGGCTGCGCTTTATGTGCTTATCCATTGCAAAAAGCCCGTTGCCGAGGCGATGAAACAGCTTTCTTTTCGCTATCTGCATGTACGGCAAGCCAAAACGGGTATGCTGGATAGTTTCTTTGAAGCCTACGCCCCCTATGAAGCACAAGGCACGGCATTTTTTGACTGGGTGGATAACATTTACGACCCGCAAGCATTGCATGATGAATTTATGGCACGGCCCTGGGCTGAAAAGCTGGTAGACGGAATTTTACGGCGCGAATAGAGCGCTATATGCCCGTTTATTATGTCCCGGATACCTTCCCCGACTATTCCCCGCTGGCAAGAGATTGCAAGGCGCATAATTCGGTATAGAGGCCTTTTTTAGCCAGCAAATCTTCATGTTTGCCGCGCTCGACAATCTTTCCCGCCTCCAGAACCAGTATCATATCGGCATGGCGAATAGTGGCCAGGCGATGGGCAACCACCAGGCTGGTGCGCCCTTCTGTTAGCCGTTCA
>Ga0181582_10003941_pt1 | contig 12000 bp, 8 predicted proteins | sample 071ome_32_FD_132438 | JGI IMG/M metagenome (GOLD analysis project Ga0181582, IMG submission 132438) | Coastal salt marsh microbial communities from the Groves Creek Marsh, Skidaway Island, Georgia - 071405AT metaG (megahit assembly) | ecosystem: Environmental > Aquatic > Marine > Intertidal zone...
CTGGGCGCTCGTCGCAGTGCTCCCTCCTCGGCTTGCGGATGCGAGTTTCGCGCAGTCTGGTCCTGAAAGTCGGTTATTTCATTACCATCCTCTTCTTGCTGATAGGTGCGGTGATCGGATAGGGCGCGCCTCGGCGGCCCTAGGAAAGTACCGACCTTTTCGTCGGCCCCCCCCACCGTCGGCCCCCCCCCCTGAACGCACCCGCCTCCTCCCGGGCCCGTATCGCGTGGATGTGGCCGTTTTATCCCGTCCTGGCTCCGGAAGAGGACGCTCGCGCGCCCCCTCGTCCCACTCGCTGCTCCAGCCCTCGCACCCCCCTCCCCGACCTGTCGTTCCTGATGGGACGGCCGCCCCCCGCTGCTTCGATATCACCGCTGATCCCGGAAGGGGGCGGGTTTGCGCTCATTCCACCCGCTCGACCCCCAGAAATCCGGGGGCGCGTCACGTAGCGGCGACGCGGGGGGGAACGGTCCTGCCCCGCGGTTTTTCCCCCCCCGGGGGTGCCCCGCGCAGCCCTCCAGCCCTCCCCCGCCCCGGCCCCTCCCCGTCGGGAGGGGAGATTTCGCGTTCCAAGGCCCGTCTGACCTCCCCGCCGACCCCGCAGGCCTCGCGGACGGCAAGGGAGCGACCCCGGGGGAGCAACGGACTAGCGACGGACTTTCGACGTTCGCAGCGTTCCCGGCGAACGAGTCGTCAGGGAGCGACACGGGGGCAGAGATGCCGACGCAGACCTACCGGAAGTCGAACCAGATCCCGAGCTTCGCCCGGGTGCACAGGGAGGCGGCCTCGAGGTGAGGAGCGCAACGCCCGCCCGGGGGGGTCTCCCCTCTCTCGCTCTCGCCCGCGCCCCCCCCCGGCGGCCCGCACGGCGGCCCGCACGCCCTCCCCCCGACCGCACACCCGCAGCAAGCCGCGGTCGTACTACGACTACACGCGGTACAAGCTGGACCTGCACTCGCCTGTGCCGTACCACACGACCCAGCACCTGGGGAGCGGCAAGTACGGGGATGTGTACGCGGGGTACCACACGGAGACGGGGGACGAGTTCGCGATGAAGGTGCTGGACAACCCCAAGTACGAGAAGCTGCAGCGGGAGGTGATGATCCTGCACTACATGGAGGAGCACCCGAACGTGGTGCACCTGCACGAGGTGGTGCACGACGAGCAGTCGGCCGCGTACGCCCTGGTGATGGAGCGCATCCCGGGGGAGCCCCTCAACACGACGAGCGTGCCGAGCACGATGCGCGTCCGGCACTACCTGCGGCAGGTGCTCGAGGCGCTGGACCACGCGCACAGCCGGGGGATCATGCACCGCGACGTGAAGAAGGGCAACCTGCTGGTGAACGAGGCGAGCGGGCAGGTCTGGCTCATCGACTGGGGGCTGTCCGAGTTCTACCTCCCGGGCAAGGAGTACCCCGTGCGGGTGGCGACGCGGGCGTACAAGGGCCCCGAGCTGCTCCTGGGCATCCGGGACTACGACTACTCGCTCGACATGTGGAGCCTGGGGTGCGTGTTCGGGGCCATGCTCTTCCGCAAGAGCCAGCTCTTCAAGGGGGAGGACGACTGGCACCAGCTCAAGAAGATCGTGCGCGTCCTGGGGACGGACGGGCTCGACGAGTACGCCGAGCGGTACCAGGTCAGCAACCCCGAGTACACCCGGGTGCGCGCGGGCATGGGGGACGTCAAGCGCAAGCCATGGCGGGAGCTGGTGAACGAGTCGAACAAGACGCTCGTCACGGACGAGGCCCTCGACCTGCTCGGCCAGATGCTGCGGTACGACCACGCCGAGCGCATCAGCGCCGCCCAGGCCCTCAAGCACCCCTTCTTCGCCAACCACCCGGACACGTACGAGGTGTTCGGGTCGCCCGACCTGCTGGCGGAGCACGAGGGGGTGTCGGGCCCAGGGGAAGAGCTGTGAGGGGGCGCGCGTCGGGGGGTTCGGGGGTCGTATTCAGCGCCTGCCGGCCCCCCGGGGCCGGTTCTCTTTAACCGACGAAGCCCCCGCCCCCCTCCTACCCCGACCTGCCCGCCTGGAGGCTCTGAAGCTTGGCCCACGTGGCCCCCCCCCCCGGCCCCAGGCCGTCGAACTTGAAGTCGGCGCTGGGGAAGGACCCGCCCGCGTTGACCATTGACACGACGGCGCCCGCCGCCATGCCGGCGTCCTTGGCCGCGGAGATGGTCGAGCTCTGCGTGGACAGCACCACGCACGCCTCGGGCACCACGCCCATCGCCCCGCAGCACCCCTTGAGCCATCCCGGGGTCACGCGCCGCACCCGGGCCGCGTCGTTCAGCGCCGAGTGCACCCCGGCGCCCGACACGAGCTCAAGCTCCTTGCTGCGGCGCGCGGGTCGGCGGGGCAGGGGGTCGGCGGGGGTCGGTGGGGCGGGAGGCGGGACGCCGGGCGTCCCCCCGGCCCCTGCCTCACCTGAGGGCCTCGGCGGCCGCCTGCGCCAGCCCGCGCTTCACCTCGGCCTGCCGCTCCCGGAGGCTCTCCTCCAGGCCCCTCTCCCCCCCCTCCTCCCCGCCGGCGCCGGGGACGGTGAACGAGGGCACGCCGGCGCCGAGGCCGGTCCCCATCCGCCGCTTCACGGAGGCGGCGACGCCGTCCTCGGGCAGGGAGGCCGTGGCGCACAGGAGGCCGACCTTGGCCCCGGCCTGCGTGGCCTGGGTGACGAGTTCCAGGGCGCCGTCGCGGAGGGGGATCTCGTCCGCCTCGATCATGCCCTCCATCCGCATGAGCTTCCGCTCGTGCACCTTGCCCGCGAACACCATCTCCTCCCCCGTCGGAATGAAGGTGGGCCAGCCGATGGTCGCGAAGAACTCGGCGATCAGCGACTCGGCCGTGCCGTCCCCGCGCGACAGGAGGTCCGCGTACACCACGGGCGACCAGTTGGCGCACTCGAGGCCCAGGTCTGCGGGTGCGTGGGGGGGGTTGGCGGGGGCGGGGGGTCGCGGGCTACGCGCGGTGGGTGCGGGGTCGCCCGGCCGGCCCAGCTCCGCCCTCCCCGGGGCGGTCGCCCTGGGCGCCTCACCGGCGAAGGCCCGGTTGAACGCCTCCCGGTGGCCGCTCATGTGGAGGTCCGTCATCACGCCGTCGCACTCGATGAGGATGCCCGCCAGCGGGGGCGGGGCGCTGCCGCCCTCGGACGCGGCGGCGGCGACGCGCGAGGGCGCGCCTCGTGCCACGCCCCCGCCCCCGGGGAGAGTCGCGTCGGGACGCCGCGGGCGGATCGCGCCACGCCGGGAGCCCCCGAAGGGGGTGCCGCCCGGTCGATCCGGGGCTGAGCCCCCCGGAGACGGGTAGTTCGGCGACCTCACTCGAGCGCCGCGCCAGGGAGCGCGGGCGGAGAGGCTCGGCATCGGCATCGCGCGACGGGGCTCACGGAAGCGGCGTCGGCCGTCGCCCGGTTCACGGTTCCGTCCCGCGAGGCGAGGTCGGATGGTAGAAGTGCGCGCCGACGAGGCGAGCGCGCCCGAAACCCTACCGGGGACGGCGAACCGCGCCTCGGAAAAAAATGGCCGGGGACTCCTCAGCCCGACGGAGGGCTGTCTCCGCCACCCCTCGCCGACCCCTTGGGGCTGTCCAGCGCCCTCGCCCCGACACACGATCGTCCCGTCGCGACGCCCTCCCCCCCCCCGCTCTCTGGGCCCGGCTCCCCCCTCCTCCCGCGCGGCGTCGCGAGCCGGGTCCCGGTCTGGTCCGGCCCCCCCCCCGGGGATCGCGATGGGCGCGGGCAACTCGAACCTCCGCAAGCACGTCGAGGTGAGCGTCCGGTGGGCGCTGGGTGGGGGACTCGCCCCGGAGGGCGCCCGGCCGAGGCTCGGACGCCTCGCCCCCCGCCCCCCCGGCGTCCCCCCGCCCCCCCGGCGTCCCCCCGCCCCGCACGCCCGCGCCCCGCCCCGCCGCGCCGCCGCAGGCCGAGTTCCGGAGGGTGGCGGAGGGGCGCGAGTGGCTGGGTCTGGAGGAGGTGCTGCGGATCCGGGTCCCCGACCCGCAGCGGGGGGTGGACCTGCACCACCTGGGGGTGCTGTGGGAGGTCGACGCGGGCCGGACGGGCCGCGTGACGCTGGCCGACTGCACGGCCTTCCTCGCGCTCTGCCACGCCGTGTCGCAGGGACACCCGAGCCACGAGTTCCGCGAGCGGCTGCAGGGGCGGTGCATGCTGCGGCTGGCGGGGGAGATGGAGCGGGCGGGCGGGGGGGCCGTGGTGGAGTGGCTCTGCCGCCTGGCGTGGGAGGCGCGGCCCGAGGAGCGCCTGGAGCGGCCGGCGGCGGGGGCTGCGCCGCCCCCCGGCCGGGACGACGGCCCCCGCGGCTGGCGCTGGTGGCAGCGGGCCCCCAAGCCCGCGGGGACGGGCGGCCCCGCCGCGCGCACCGAGCGTTACGTGCCCCGCGGGGCCGTGGAGGCGCTCCACCGCGTCCTGGGGGTGGAGGAGTCGCAGGGGATCGGCGCCAAGGCGTGGGCCGACCTCCTGCAGGCGGCCGGCGAGGAGGACGGGGACCTCGACCTCGCGGACCCGTCCCTGGACGACTACGTCGCCATGACGACCCTGCGCCGGGTCCTCGCCCACGCCTGCCTGGGCGTCTCCAGCATGTGGCGCCTCACCCTGGGCATGGACGGGCCGGGGAGCTGAGCCCGGACGGGCCCCCGGGGCCGCGCCCGGCGCCCGGCGGCCCCGGGCGGGCCGGGACGGCGGCGGCGGGACCCGCGCCTCGGATCCGCTCGGCACGCCCCGGCGGGGCCCCTGCCTCGGCCCCGTTCAACCCCCCCGTGGCCCCGCTAGCGCAGCATGCTCTTGCCCCCCGGCGACTTGAGGGCTGGGGACCGGGGCCCGGCGACGGGCTGCCCCGAGGCCTTGAGGTTGGCGAACTGGAGGAGGAGCGAGGGGTTCCGCGTCTTGATGAGGGCGCTCATGTCGGACAGAGTGCTCTGCAGCGTCGCGCACATGCCCTTGAGGCGGCCGTACCGGTAGACAATGTGGTCGCGCACGAGCGCCTCCGAGGCGGCGTCGAACCCGACGCTGAGGTGCTCCACGAACTTGTAGTCGAGCACCTGGAGGAAGTCTAGCCTCGCCCGCAGCTGCGGCTGCATCGACAGGATCCCCAGGAAGGCCCGCGGGTCCCGCAGGCAGCTGCCCAGCAGCTTGGCCAGCAGCCCCGGGTACTCGGCAAACCCGAGCATGAGCCGCTGCTCGTCCTGCAGGTCGTGGAAGGCCTCCTGGTCCACCTCGTGGATGTAGAGGAACCACAGGTTGGCCTCGCTGCTCAGCTCCACGCGCACGTACTCGGGGGCGTGCTCCTCCCCCTTGACCAGCACCTTGACCTTGATGTTCTCCGTCGCCCCGGCGTCCTGCGGCAGCTCCGCGCCGTCCCGGGCCCGCAGCTCGAGCGGCACCTCCCGCTGGAAGTAGACCCAGAAGCCCCCGGACATGGAGGGGTCGGGGTCCGCCTCTGCGCCCGGCACCTCGAAGCCGCTGAAGGCCGACACGTCGGCGGCGAAGCTCCCGTTCACCGACGGGTCGCCCCCCACCCCGGCATGGGGCCCCGGCACGCTCGTCGCCATCTCGGCCGTGTCGCTCGGGACAATCCACCTGCGGGCGCCGTGCGGGTGCGGAGGACGACGTGTCATGGGGTTTTGCGTCGGTCCCGCGGCAGATGCACGCGGGAGCTGGCGCGGGGGGGGCGAATCGGCGTCGTCGTCCAGTCCACGGGTGAGCCCCGCGCTTCCGTCCGGGGGACGGGGGGCGCGCGTGGGCACCCACCTGTCCGGTTCACCGGTCCGGGTACCAAAATACGAGGGTCGGAGGGGATCGCCGCGGGGATTGACGCTGGGGATCGGCGCTGAGGCGGCGAAGAGGGCTTCGGCCTGGTTGTTGAGGGTGCGGGGGCGTCTCGCGCGGGGCGTGCACGTCCGATGGGTCCACTGCGCCGGGAGGAGTGGCGCGCGAGGGCGGCGTCGAGGCCGTCTCCCGCCACGCGCGCCCGGAGGGGACGCCCGCGCGCCAGCGGGCCAGTTTCGCCGACGACGGGCCCTGACCGGGGGCAGCCAGGCCTGCCCAGGCCCAGATTCAAGGGGCGCCACCATCACGACTCGGTGGGCTGGTCGACCCTCCCCGCCGCGACGGCGTCCTTCCACGAGGACGGCATCTCCTCCTCGTCCACGCTGTCGAGGTGCCAGAAGTCCTGGAAGAGGACGGTGGAGAGGTAACGCTCCCCGAACGAGGGGAGGACCACGACGATGAGCTTCCCGCTGTTCTCGGGGCGCGACCCGACGCTGACGGCCGCGTGCACCGCGGCCCCGGAGGAGATGCCGACGAGGAGCCCGTCCTCGGTGGCCAGGCGGCGCGCCATCGACACAGCGTCCGCGCTCGAGACGGGGACGACCTCGTCGATGAACTGGTCGCGCAGCACCCTCGGCTTGAAGCCCGCCCCGATGCCCTGGATCTGGTGGTACCCGGGCTTGCCCCCGCTGAGGACCGGGGACTCGGAGGGCTCCACGGCGATGAACTGACAGTCGGGGGCGGCCGGCTTGATGGCCTCGGCGACCCCCGTGAGGGTGCCCCCCGTGCCGACGCCCGCGACGACGAAGTCCACCTGCCCGTTGGTGTCGGCGAGGATCTCCGGGCCTGTGGTGGTGCGGTGGATGAGCGGGTTGTGCGGGTTCTCGAACTGCTGCAGCATGTAGGCGTCGGGCGTGGCGGCGCAGATGTCGTTGGCCTTGCCGATCGCCCCCTTCATCCCCAGCCGTCCGTCCGTCAGCACGAGGTCGGCCCCGAGGGCCTTGAGGAGCACCCGCCGCTCGCACGACATGGTGTCCGGCATCGTAAGCACGAGGCGGTACCCCTTCGCCGCGGCGATGAAGGCGAGCCCCACCCCCGTGTTGCCCGACGTGGGCTCCACCAGCGTCGTCTTGCCCGGCGCGATGAGCCCCTGCTGCTCCGCCTGCTCGATCATCCCCAGGGCGATGCGGTCCTTGACGCTCTTGCACGGCTCCATGATCTCCAGCTTTGCCACGATCGTCGCCCCGCACCTCCCCGTCACCCGGGGCGACAGCCGGACCTGCGGCGGCGGTGCGGGGGGGGTGCGCACGGTGGGACCCTACCCCGTCCCGTGGCACCTTCCTCCTGGCCGCGGGACCGCGCGGGCGCAGCGCCCCTACGGACCCTCCTGGTACCTCCGCGACGCTACCGAGCGGCCCCGCGCCCGCACCGCGCCCGCACCGCCAAAGGCCCCCCCTCCCCGGGGAACCGCCCCCGCCCACCCCCGGCTGGGGCCCCCGTCGCAAAAGCGCCGGGCTCCACCTCGTGCCGCGCGTTTCCTGGACACGGAGTCCCTCAAACCGTCCGACGCGCACGATTGTACCCGAATCCGGCGCGATCCGGGCGACCAGGGAGCGCGCGGCCCGCCCCGGGCCAGGTGAGGGGGGTCGGTCGTTACCATGGGGGTTCCCCCGACGAGCTGCGTCACGTCCTGGGCGATGCCCTCCCGGGGGTCGCCGCGGGTCGACACTGACTGCGGGCCTCCCGCGGTGGCACGCGCCGAGACCGCAGGGCGACCGTCCCGACGGACCATCGCGGGGACCGGACCTGCCCCCTGGCGAGAGGCGCGCTTGGCGACGCCGGGCCGCACCACGGGCTGGACCGGGAGCAAGAAGCCGCTCATCTCCTTCTTTGTCTCTTCTACGCCTCGCAAGCGACGGCCGGTGGCCGCGAAGGGGTACGGGGGGGGTGGGGGCCGCAAGGGAGGGCTGGGCTGGGCGGCGCTGAGGCGGGGGCACGGCAGCTGCAGCGTCGCGCGAGCTCAGGCGGCACGGGCGGGGAGGCGAGGCGCTCGAAGTGCGGCCGTTGCCCCCCTGCGCCTCGACCTGAGCGCCTGGGGCCGCGGCTCGGGCCCCGAGCCTCGGAGCGCCGCGCCGCGGACGGACGCCCCGGGGCGCCCCCGCCGCCGGAACCGGAGCTCCACCTGCCAGTCCCCCCCGGCGCCAGTCCCCGCAGGGAGCCCCCCGGCCGCTCGGCCCCCTCGGGGCCGCGGCCGCGACGTCCGCGCCGCAAATTAACGTCGCGCGCACCATCCACGGCGCGCACGCGATCCCGCCGGTGCGTGGCCCCTGCCCTGCACCCCCCCTCGCGGACCCCCCCCAGGGGATCCGACGCCCGCATCCGGCGACGCACGCGGCGCGCGCGCGCCCGGATGGCCCCCGTCGGTCGCTTCGAGAAGTCTCAAGCCGTCCCTGCGCCCGCGACGCGCCTCCTACTGTCGGCGCGCCCCCCTGCGCCCCGCGTCTCGTTCAAAGCCCCCCTCGCATCTGGCCCGCGGGGGCTGCGGTAACCCGGGAATATCGCGCGGAAACGGGCGCCATTCGCCACCATCGTGCGATTTTATGCCCCCGAGAGCCGCTATTCGGCGACGGCTAGTGCCCGGGTGCCCTCCCCTCGCGCCCTCCCCCTCGCCCCCCCCGACCCCTCGGGACGTCCCCCCGACCCCCGCTGGCCCCCGCAGGCGCGAGGGAGCGCACCCATCTCCGCGAGGGACGACCGGCAGCCATGGGGGACAACCCGTTCGCGAGGAAGGGGGGTAACGCCGGGGCTTCGCTGTACGACGAGGACGACGCGGAGCCCTCCGGGGGGGGGTACCAGCTGCCGCAGGCGGGGGCGTGGGGGGCGCCCGGCGCGCCCGGGCCCGCCGCGGCGGCGCCCCCCCCCGGGCTCGGCACCGCCTCGGCGGACGTGACCAGGGAGAAGAAGGGCCTCTTCGGGCTCGGGAGGAAGGACAAGGGCGGCGGCGGGAACCCGTCGCCGCAAGAGACGTACGCCTACCACGGCGGGGACGCGGCCGGCCCCGCGGCCGGGGCCTTCGGGGCCGGGAGCTTCGGGGCCGCGGCGAACGCGGGCCCCGGCCCCGGCCCCGGCCCCGGCGGCGACGCCGAGCTCGGGGAGCGGGAGAAGCGCCTGAACGAGCGGGAGCGGGCGCTGGCGGAGCGGGAGCAGCGGGTGGCGCACCTCGAGTCGCGGGTGCGGGACCTGGAGCGGATGGAGAAGAACTGGCCCGTGTGTTGCAAGGTGGTGCACCACGACATCCCGCAGGACATCCCCGCCGAGGCGCGGGGCATGGTGCGACTCGTGTACGCGTCCTTCCTGGGGTTCGTGGGCGTCATGTCGTACAACGTCGTGGCCGTGACCGTGGCCACGGTGGTGACGCAGGGCACGCTGCTCGAGGACTGGCTCGTCGCCTGCCTCCTCTTCCTGGGGGGGCTCCCCGGGGCGGCCCTGCTGTGGTACCTGCGCCTGTACAACGCGGCCATGCGGGACCGCAACGTGTCCTTCATCTGGTTCTTCGCCATGTACGTCGTGCACATCGGCTTCTGCGTCCTGGCCGCCATCGCGCCCCCCCTCGACGGCCCCGCCTTCTACTTCGCCGGCTTCCTCTCGGGCAACCGCATCTTCCAGTCGGGCTACGAGGACTGGCTGGGCATCATGTACATGATCGGGGGGTGCCTGTGGATCCTCGAGTCGGTGGCGTGCGTGTACGGGCTGGGCGTGGCGCTCCGGTTCTGGCGCGGGTCGGGGCAGCTCGCGGCGCAGCGGAGCCAGCAGCAGGTGCAGCTCCAGACCATGACGGCGCTGGCCACCATGAACCAGGGGGGGCGCGGCGGCGGGTTCGGGCCGGGAGGGTTCGGGGGCGGGGGGGGGCCGCCCCAGCAGGGCGGGTATGGGTTCGGTGGCGGACAGCGCTGAGGCGGGACGCCTGCGTGTGCGACTTGAACCGGCCGGGTTTAGGGCTAGTTGCGGCGACGCGGTCCGCGGCCCCCCTCAGACGCCGCATAGGGCCTGGAGGAAGGCGCGCACGGGCCCCAGGGACGCGAGCACCGTGGCCATGATCCCGATCACGGCGTACGCGAGGGCGCAGTAGGGTAGGGCCTCGGGCTCCTTGGCGGCCAGGGCGGCCGTGCCGAGGCCGTGGGAGCTGCCGGCGGTGGCCATGCCCCGGACGATGGGGTCCCGCTGGCCCATCTTGTCGAGGATGGCCTGGGCGCACGAGGCGCCGAGGAGCCCCGTGAGCACGACGCACGTGGCCGTCACAGAGAGCTGCGTGGCCTGGAGCTGCTGGGCGATGGGCAGGGCCAGGGCCACGGTGATGGAGCGGGGCACGAGGGCGAGGGTGAGCTCGGGGGCCAGCCCCACGGCGCGCCCGGCGAGGGCCGAGACCACCATCCCGAACAGCGCCGAGATGAAGCATCCGCCCATGATCTCGGCGAAGTGGCGCCGCATGATGGCCCGCTGCTCGAAGATGCGGAACCCGAAGGACAGGATCACGCACCCCAGGAAGGACATGAGGAGGTCCCCGGCGCCCATGGGGCCGGCGCCCTTGGCCAGGTACGCGCCCAGGACCCCGTCGAAGGACGCCCCGGGGGCCACCGCCGCGAGCACCTGGGCCCCGGCGACGGCGGTCAGGGCCATGGTGAGGACCGGGTGCAGCACGGCGCGGACCCCCGCGGGGGCCGAGCTGCCGAGCAGGTGCCCGCCGACCGTGGCCGAGAGCATGAAGGCCGACGCGGGGGTCAGGGCCCCGAGCCCCGGCACCCCGGCCGCGGCCGCGGCGAGGGACGCGGCCGCGGCGCCAGCCCAGGCGTAGCAGTGGGCCGGCCCGAACGCCGGCTTGGGCTTGGCCGGGGCCGTCGCGAGGGTCGACGTCTTTGTGAGGCGCCGGATCGCCACGGCGGCCTGGGCCGTGGCCACGAGGGACGCGACCATGCCCACCACGAGCACCACGCCGATCCGGCCCAGCTGGTCCCCGGGGACGGCCCGGATGGCCAGCGGCACCAGCACCAGCGAGGGCACGTAGAAGAGGGGCAGCCAGCGCGCCAGCCAGTCGAGGCCCGGGCGGAACGCGTCGACGATCCGCTCCGCGGCCGCGTCCCCGGACGCGCGCGCGGTACCGAGCAGCACGGCAATGATCACGAACATCCCCGCGAGCGGGGCGGGGAAGGTCAGGCCCTGCTGCAGGAAGAGCTGTTTCAGGGACAGGTCGGCGGCGTACAGGGTGCCCAGGGACGCGGCCGTGGCCGCCCACTGCACGGCCGGGGACTGGGACCCCGAGGTGTTGACCTCGTCCACGGGCGCGCACACCACCCCGTCCTCCTCGACCTCGCAGGCCGTCGGCGGGTCGGCGTCCGCCCAGCGGCTGGCCCCGCCGGGCCGCCCCTCGGCGCGGGTCGCCGCCGGCCCCCGCGCGTGGAGCCCGGGGGGGGGGCACGCGGCCCGCATGGGGAGCGCCACGGCGGCAGCGGCCCTGTCAGGCCTCCGCGACACGCCCCTGGCGACCGCGCTGGGCAGCCTCGCGCACTGCATCCCGGCTAGCTCGCCGAAGGGTGGGTGGTTTCCTCGGTGCCTCTGACGGGTCCGACCGGCGCCTTCCTGCAGCGCGTTGCGGGTGAGGTGGGGGTCGCGGGGGGTAGTAAGCGCCTATAAGGTCGCATCGGCGGCGGGACCGGGGACATGGGGCCGGCGAGCGAGCCCCCGGAGGGAGGGATGCGAGACATCTCGATCGGGAGACGAGCGCCTCCCGAGCGCGCGCCGGACATCGTTCCACTCGTACTGTGGCCCTATGCAGGATAAGGGCGTTCAGAAGTTGCGATATGGCGGAGAATCCTCCATCGGTGGCCCCGTCGACGCGCATCGTGTCGTCAAGGCGTCCAGTCCACGACTGCCCCTCACAACGGGGGGGGGGCGACCCGCGACTCGCCTCGGTTCCGTTCCGCAGCCTTCCGTCCCGAGTGTCCCACCGAGGGGCCCGGGCCACACAGAGAGTGGACCGGCCCGCCCCCTCGGGCGCAGGCGGCCCGACCCGCCGCGCCGTAACGCGCCATCCCGCCCGACGCCCGTCTGGCGAGGGCGCGCGGGCCCGGGGGACGCCCGGCACGCTGAGGTACCGCCCCCCCCCCACCCCCTCCAGCCGCGATCCCCGCGCCGCCCGCGCTTACCGGGCGGCGCAGACTAGCCC
>Ga0181582_10003950_pt1 | contig 11988 bp, 8 predicted proteins | sample 071ome_32_FD_132438 | JGI IMG/M metagenome (GOLD analysis project Ga0181582, IMG submission 132438) | Coastal salt marsh microbial communities from the Groves Creek Marsh, Skidaway Island, Georgia - 071405AT metaG (megahit assembly) | ecosystem: Environmental > Aquatic > Marine > Intertidal zone...
CGTGGAGCTCAAGGATAGCATCCAGAGCTTTCAAGACCGAGGATTCCGGCACATTCGCATTCAGCTCGGTATTTACGGGGCTCCTCATTTGGCGAAAGGGGAGCCGGATTTCAAGAAAGCCGGTTTTGGCAGGCCAACGGATACGGTTATGGAGATTCGGCCGTACATGAAGATGATCCCCAAAATGTTCGAGTTCGCTCGTTCGGAATTCGGGGACGAGCCGGAGTTCCTGCACGACATCCATGAGCTGCTGCCACCTATCGAGGCCATCAATTTGGTCAAGGAGCTCGAGCAGTATCGACCCTTCTTTATCGAGGATCCATTTGCTCCTGAGGACAATGGCTACTTCAAGATGCTGCGCGAGCAAACGTCCTGCGCTATAGCCATGGGCGAGCTCTTCAATAATCCTCATGAATGGGTGAATTTAATCACTGAACGGCTAATCGATTTCATACGTATCCATATTTCGCAGATTGGAGGTATCACTCCAGCCCTAAAAGTCGCCCGCTTGGCGGAATGGTTCAATGTGCGAACAGCTTGGCATGGACCGGGAAACACCTCGCCAGTAGGCCATGCCGGCAATGCTCACATCGATCTGTCGATTTGGAATTTCGGGATTCAAGAACAAACCGATTTCAAAGAGGAGACCTTGGAAGTGTTCCCGGGAACGCCGACCATCGAAAACGGATACATGCACATCAATGAAGCTCCCGGATTCGGGATCGACATCAACGAGGAACTAGCGGCCAAGTATCCGCTGCCCGAAGAGCCTTGGTATCGCCCGACTGTACGGCGCCCCGATGGTACGGTGGTAAGGCCGTAGGGTGGCGGTAATTGACGGCGTCTTATGAGAGAGATGACATTGGGTTTTACTCAGCTCGAAATACCCGATCCGACTGGTCTTTGTTGGCGAGCAGAAAAGTCAGAAGCTCTTGCGAATTGCTCTTTGCAAGCAAAGACTCAAAGGGCAAGCCAAGAGGCATTTCTAAAGGTAGGGAGGAAGCAACCACCTTGGCCCCTGCAATTGCGGGGCTACACTTACGCGGGTTAAGAGCTTCGAAGTTTTTACAGAGAAGAAGATGAATAGAAAGAGAAGCCTCATAGGGTTGATTCGCGGCTTTGCCGTTTTCATAGGGGCTTCGCTCTTTATGCCGATCAGCGAGGCTGAATCAGGAACCGTATCCAAGGTACCCCTCTACGTTTACCTATTGATCGGACAGTCTAACATGGCAGGCAGGGCTTCGGTTGAAGAGGAGCATGCGGACCCAATTGAAGGATGCTATTTGTTTAATGCCGAAGGGAAATGGGAACCGGCTGCAAATCCTTTGAATCGTCATTCGACGATCCGGAAACGGTTAGATATGCAGCGATTGAGTCCGGGCTATGGATTTGCCCAGGCCATGAGGGAACGCGATGACACTGTTTCGATTGGCCTAGTTGTGAATGCTAAAGGGGGCACGAAGATCGAAGAATGGGAGAGGGGAACGCAATTCTATGCTGAAGCCTTGAAGCGTGTTCACGATGCTCGTGAGTCTGGGACTTTGAAAGGCATCCTTTGGCACCAAGGGGAGGGCAATAGCCGGGAGCCGGACGTTTATTTGGCGAAGCTTCAGAGCTTGATCGCAGACCTGCGGCGCGACCTCGAGGCACAGGACCTTCCTTTCGTGGCTGGCCAAGTGTTCTATCATCCGGAAACGAAGCCCCACACGCAGGCGATCAATGAAGAGATAGCTCGATTGCCTTATGTGGTACCGTATACTGGATACGTGAGTTCGGAAGGACTAACGACTTTCGACAATACCCATTTCGATGTTGGCAGTACCTTGATCCTAGGTCAGCGCTATGCGGAAGAAATGATTAAATTGCAGGATAAATCGGATCGCTGAGCGGATCTTGCCGATATACTGTCGGGGAAGCTCTTCAATTTTGCGATGTTCCAAAACTTGCCGGGACGTCGCGTTGAGCGGGTACATTCTTTCTTCTGTAGAAAGGCTGACTGGGGACAGTCAGCCCTATCATCTGGAGCACGACTGGCGACTTCTTGGAGACTCTCTCAATTATGCATCTTCGCCAGGCCCTTTCTTAGGCGGGCGTGAGCGGCGCGCGTTTCGGTATCAGCCTTCTTGAGATCGATGGGGTAGAGCAGCTCAGGATCAGTAGTGAAATCGTAGAAGTGGTGGTCGCCTGTTTCGTCGAAAAGCTGAAATCGCTTGTCTTGTATCCAGCGAGAGATGCTGCGGCCTTTTTTATTATGTCCTGGGAGGGGGTCGTGATGGATGAATACCCATTCCCTTGGGTCTCCCTTTTCGCCTCGAACTTGAGGCAGGAAGGAGACCCCATCGAAAATCTCGTCTGACGGGAGCGGAATGCCAGCGGCTTCGAACATTGACGGAATGAAATCCGTTGTATCCACAAGATCTGACACGATGCGTCCGCCTGCTTGCCCTGCTGGCCAGTTGACGATCAAAGGTACGTGGGTGCCGCGGCGATTATTTTCGCCCTTGCCCCCACGAATCGAGCGCCCATCGCGCATTTTGGATACCACTTCTTTGGGGGTGCCATTGTCCGAATAGAATATAAGCATCGTGTTGTGGCGAATGCCTAGCTCGTGGAGTTTGGAGTCGATGCGGCCGATGAGCTCGTCCACGTACTCAACCATGTCGCCGTAGAATTTGTCCGGATTCGATTCGAATCGATTGCCATTCCTCCAAGCTTCGGAATCGGGAGTCGGATTGAAGGGCCCGTGGGGCAGAGCCATCGGATAATAGACAAAAAACGGTTTCTGCTGATTGCGTTCGATGAAGCCGTTGATATAATCGACATAGAGATCTGGCCCATATTGGCCTTCCGTGTTTTCAAGGTATTCGCCATTAGATTGAATGCGCGGGTCAGGATAGCGGGATCCCTTATCCTCGGTGTGCTCAGTGTGCCAAAGAAAGTACTCATGAAAACCCGATTCCTCGGGACGCATGCCGCGATTGCGCCATTCGGGCTGAAAATCGGGAGGATTGTAGCTGCGGAGCTGCCACTTGCCCGATATGCAGGTTTGGTAGCCCGCCTCGGAAAACCAATGGCCGAAGGTCTTGGCCTCGGGATCGAGGATGCCGAAGGCGAGCCAATTGCGGAAGTTGTATTTGCCAGTCATTAGAGCGACACGGGTGGGCGTGCACAAAGGGACCGAATGGGCGTCATCGAATCGTACCCCTTCGGCGGCCAGGCGGTCCAGATTGGGAGTATCGTAGGAGGCCCCGCCGTAGCAGCCAAGGGTTTCGATCCCGAGGTCGTCGGACATGATAAGGATGACGTTGGGCCTATCCGCAGCTCCTAGATCCAAGGTGTAGAATAGTGAGGCAAGAATAAGAGTTTTTCTGGTCATTTGCCGAGTTGTCGAAAATTAGCTGGCACTAGAGAGGTTCATTCAATAATGAATCGCTTAGGAGCATTTGGGTGGTTTTCGAGATGGCGTTGAATGTGCTTCACGATATCAGGGTGTTTTTTGGATACGTCTTTAGATTCGGCAAGCATTTCCACTTTAGGTCCAAAAAGCATGAGGGGCGAGCCATCTGATGGAACGACTGCTTTGAAGTCCCCATGGCGAATAAAGTGATCGTAGTTGGGGTCTGGGGGCAATTCAGAGGAAAGCCATTGAACAATATTGGCGTATTCGGGATCGTCGATAAGGTTGTTCCACTCGTGTGGATCCCGTTTGTGGTCGTACAGTTCCTCAGACCCATCAAAATATCGGGTATAGCGCCAGCGCTTGTGGCGAATGGTTTCCGTTCCTCGACCGACGTAGGTGATGGCCATGTGGGGCCATTGAGCATCGGGATTGGAGATCAAAGGGATAAGAGAATGCCCATCGAGATCGGTGCTCGCATCAAGATCTAAGGCGTCTATGACAGTTGGATACACGTCGAGTAGAGAAACTGGCTGGCGGCATCGGCGGCCGGGTTCAAAACCCGAAGGGCGCTTGGAAAGTGGCGGGACGGCTATTAGCGGTACCTTGGTAGATCGCTCCCAGGTTGTGAACTTACCCCAGTGCTCCTTTTCGCCCAGTTGCCAGCCATGATCCGACCAGAGAACGATGAGCGTATTATCTGAGTGTTGAGAGGCATCGAGGGCATCGAGCACCTTGCCAAGTTCGTGATCGATATAGGTAATGGATGCTAGGTAGGCGCTGACCGCGTTACGCCACTGGCCATTCTCCACCACGGTTTTATGGGCCCCGCTGGTGAGGGCATAGCGACCGAATCCTTTAGCGATTTTGGAGACGTCCTCGAGATCTTCCTTCAATACTTCGGGCAGAACCACGGACTCTGGTGGATACATGTCGTGGAACCGCTTGGGCGCCCAAAGGGGTTGGTGAGGGCGATAGAAGCCAACCGCCAGGAAAAAGGGTTGCTCGTAGGATTGACCCAGCTTCTTGACAGCCCAATCGGCGCTCTGCGTATCCGTCCATTCTTCGTCGGGACGATTGATAACGCCCCAATCGAAAGATTCGATTGTATCGGAGCCGCGATCGCGGTCCCGCGGCATGCGATTCAAGGGCATTGTGATGCCGAGGCGCGGAATGTCGTGGCGAACGTAGGGTTCGGTATTGGCCAGCGACGCTTTGCTGATAGTCCGTTCGTCGGGGAGTATGGGCATCCATTTGTCGTAATCGGGTCCATACTCATCGAAGTAGTTCTCGTTATTACCGTGGAAAAGCTTGCCCGTCCCCATGGTGTAATAGCCTTGAGCCTGCAGGTCATGGGTAAGCATGGTAGCGTTTGGCAGGGTTTTCTCGATGCGTTGGCCATTGCCATAAACGCCATTGTTGATGGGAGATAGCCCGGTCCAATTTGCCGCTCGCGAACCGCTACAGGCGGGGACAACGCAGTGGGCATTGGTGAACAGGAGTCCACGTTCAGCGAGTCGGTCGATGTGTGGCGTTTTGACTTGCGGGTGCCTTTCCAAGCATCCAACCCAGTCATTCAGATCATCGATAGTTATGTAAAGAACGTTGAATTTGGAGCTGTGTTGCTCGGCCCAACTGGCTAGCGCTGTCGTAACGAAGATGATGGCGGCGCTCAGGGATTGGATCCGCTTTTTCAGGGCGAAGCGGGAGTAGACTTTTTGTTTAGGGTAGAGCATAGGATGTAATCTTCAGTTTAGCGAATTTGCTTCGAGTCAAATGCGATTTTCAAGATTGTGTTTCATTGGCTAGAGACAAACGCTCACGGATAATGAATCCGTATTGGATGACGGCCAGTCCTCCAGTGGTGGCTGTGGCCATGCACAGGATCCAGAGCGGCTCGGTTATTTCGAATAGTACCGCCAGCAAGGCAGTGTACTGAAGCACAGTGGTTAGTTTGCTGAGCCATTGGGCTTTTATCGACTTGACGCTGCGAATCCTGCCTGCGATCGCCAATCCCACTGTAATTAGAGACACGCCGAGGTCGCGTGACCCGAGTAAGAGCCATTGGACGAAAGTGAGCTTGCCCATCCACATCCAGGTAACGGCTACCGAGAAGAAAAAGAATTTGTCGGCGACTGGGTCTAGCACTTGACCCGAGTAGCTGGTCCATCCGCAAATGCGGGCGATGAATCCATCCAGGAATTCGGATGCCAAGGCTATCGCGATCACTGATAGATGCCAGCTCTCTGGAATGAAGGGAAAGGCGACGGCTAGTATGAGGCGAACTAGGGTGATCCCGTTCGGAATGTGTGAATAGACGCTTGAAGGCCTGTTAGCCATGATATGCGGGCTTAACAATAGAAATGTTTTACTCCGCGTAGACCCTCCATTGCTGTTCGATCCAATTGGATTCGGGCTCTGATGAGGTGATTAGGTAGCGGTAACGAGACTCGTAGGTCTCCCCAGGTTTGATTTCGAAAGCTCCGTCAAACATGGGGGCATAGGTAAAGTAGGGCATTTTTGGATGTAGGCGAACGGCCTGGGGAAAGCGGAAGTTCGATGGGTGGCAAAGGACGGTTATGGACGCGGGCTCACCTTCGACAATTCCCCGCATGGACACCCATCGAACTCGGGTGTGGTTCCCTTCGATGCGTTGATGTCCGTTGCTGGTGAGAAATTCGCAAGTGCCATTGGGATTGGATTCGAGAGGCGTCCATAGATTGCTCCCTCGGAGGGCCATGCCTCCATAGTGGTATTCATTGAAGGTGAGTGGAGAACCAGTTGCTGGGGTTTGCTCGCTCACGATGTCGAAAAGGAAATGATCCGAGCTTCCAGGCCTGCCGGTAACGGTCCAGCGCTCGTGGAGAACGACGGTTTCGTTTCTATCGAGCGTAGCTACATGATTGATCAGAACGGTGAACGAGGCAGAATCATTGGCTGAACCGACGGAGAGAGTCTTGGCATGTTCGGTTCTTCCCAACTTTTTGTGCAAGTTCCAGAAATCCACTCGGCTGCCTTGGAAGGTTGTGTTCGTGCCAGCCATGAAGATGCCTCGCTGGTGGGCGTGGTCTTCGGAAAAATCCCCTGAAGCAATCTGTCCAGAAGGTGTGAATACAGGATGGATATACCCGCTCCGGTTATGAATGGGCTCCATTCCCTCTGGGGCGATTTGGATGGCTTTATTGTAGCGCAATATTGGTTTGGCGTCTTGCAGAATGGTGATTGCCTTATCGGTTTCTTGTACGGATAGGCTGGGTCCCGCGAGCGAATCGCTGGCAGCAAACAAGAGGGCGACAAATGCGATCAAGAATACAAGGGGCTTGGCAGAAGCGAGCGTTTTAGAAAGCATGGCTAATTTCGGGATTTGACGCTGTAGATTTGTCGGAAGTTACTGGGCAGTTTATTTTGTATGATTGACCGAGATCGAGGCGAGACTAATGTCTAGTTCGAGCTCTCGAGGAGCAATCCCTATTCGTTATGACTCATCTGTCCCGTCGCCGATTCGTACAAAACGCAACGCTAGCCAGTGCGTCAATGATCCTCGCAGGCACCCAGGCCTCAGGGCAAGTCTTTGGAGCCAATGATCGGCTGAGAATTGCCGTCGTAGGGCTGAATGGACGCGGTAAAAGCCATATCAGCGGCTGGCTGGAGCAGCCCAATGTGGAGATAGCCTATTTGGTTGATCCGGATAGTTCGGTTCTGAACGCCCGCATGAGCGATCTCAGGTCGCGAACGGAAGGCAGATTCAGGACCGAGGGGGTTAGCGACGTGCGCGCTGTGTTGGAAGATAAAAACGTCGATGCCATCTCCATCGCTACGCCGAATCACTGGCATGCTTTGATGACGGTCTGGGGCGCCCAAGCGGGCAAGCATGTTTATGTCGAAAAGCCGATGAGCCACGATGTGGCTGAAGGGCGGGTCGCGGTCGAGGCTCAGAGAAAATATGGCGTGGTTGTTCAACATGGGACTCAGCGTCGCAGCGATGCGGAAATCGCTGGGCTTCATGAAATGATACAAGCGGGCCGGTTCGGCAGATTGAAGATATCCTATGGATACGCCTGCAAGCCGCGCGAAGGAATCGGCTACCAATCTCAGGCCACTACGCCAAGCAACCTGGATTGGGATTTATGGCGCGGTCCTGCCGAGGTGAGAACTTACCACCCAAATCTCGTGCACTACAATTGGCACTGGTTTTGGAAAACGGGAAATGGCGAACTTAATAATCAGGGCACGCATCAGCTCGATGTGGCTCGCTGGGCCTTGGACAAAGGCTTGACGCATCCGAAGCGCGTTCGGGCTATCGGTGGACGCTTTAAGTGGAACGATCAGGGTGAAACGCCTAACACCATGTTTGGCATAGCGGAGTATCCTAATGGTCAGTACGTCTATTTTAATGTTCGCAACGTGAATTACGATGACTACGAGCGCCAGGTGGAAAATGAATACTATTTCGAGGATGGCGGGCGGATCAGCCGGAATAAGTACTACGCCAAGGGCAGTTCAGTAGGGGAGGAAATCGATATTGAGCCCGGCAAGGTGACGCCCGGCGGCAATTGGGGAAGCTTTACGGCCGCTTGTCGAGCTGGTGATCCTTCCATGGCCAACGGCAATGTAGACGATGCGCACTACGGATGCGTATTAGGGCATTTAATCAATAATTCCTATCGATTGGGAGAGAAGGTCCCTTTCCATGCCAAGGCGGCGAAGTTCGGCGACGACAGTGATGCGGCGGAGCATTTTGGCCGCTTGCACGACATCATGACTAAGGGTGCAGGGATTCCCCAGGATGGCGAGAACTACGTTTTAGGCCCTTGGCTAGATTTTGACGCTGAGAAGGAAACCCACATCGGAAACTTGGCCAGTAAAGCGAATCTATTGATGAAAGACGAGAATCGAAAAGGGTATCAGGTTCCTGAGATCGCTCATGTGTAAGGGTATAGATGAATTTACGCAGCCTACAGGCGCGAGTGTTACGACAGTATTATGAAGTGGAAGATTCTTTCAGGTAGGGAGGACCGGCTCGGTCCTCCTCCGCCCGCAATTTCGGATGACCGGCTCGGGTCTTCCTGCCAAGCTCGATGTTGTCGGCAGTCCGCTCTTGCAATGAATGATTTACCGGGCTCTAGGACGAATAGACGGGCGATTCGATTGGGATTGTTAACGGCGTTAATCTGCCTGCTTCCTAAGCTGGTCGATGCCAGTGGCGTTCCAATTGCAGGAATCAAGGAATCCCTCCTCATTCAGGTGCCTACGAAGGCGAACGATCGAAATGTACAGGATGCCAAAAATGTTTCCACGGGAAACACTGAGCCAGCGAAAGATCCATCCTTGGCTCAGTATTCAATTTTCGAAGACACCTCGCCACGAGCGGAGGCTACCGCGCCGCGAACCACATCGATGCCGCTCGAGCTTGAGAAGGGTGACCGGATAGCATTCGTGGGAAATACTCTCTTCGATCGCGATCGGCTATTTGGCCATTTCGAAACGCTGATCCATCAGAATCACGCGGAACTAGAACTGCCAGTGCGGAATTTGGCTTGGTCTGCTGACGAGGTAGATCTGCAGCCTCGGCCAGATAACTTCGGGGATCTAGATCAGCATTTGACCGCCGTTAAAGCCGACGTCATATTCGCGGCGTTCGGATTTAATGAATCATTCGCGGGGATCGAGGCCATTCCAGAGTTCAAGGATCGGCTTCGCGGCTTTATTCGGCACACCGTATCGCGAGCCTACAATGGTTCGACTGGACCTCAATTAGTCCTAGTCTCGCCTGTGGCCAACGAAAATGTCGAAGGCGTTGCCGCCGCGGATCTCAACAATGGCCGCTTGCATGCCTATACCGAGGCGATGGAGGAAGTGGCTCGAGAGGAGAAGGTTGGCTTTATCGATGTTTTCAGCGCGACTCGCTACGCTATGGATGACCGGTCCACGGATTTGACCTTCAACGGAGCTCACATGCTGGAAGAAGGGTATCGGATTTTCGCCAAGGCGGCTTTCGAAAAAACCTTTGGCGAGGAACTCGCGCCTGAAGTGAATGAGCGGATACGTGCAGTAGTGGTTGATAAGAACGAACATTTCTTTTATCGCTACCGGCCTTTGAATACATTTTACTACACGGGAGGCCGGAATCAGTCCTATGGCTATCTCGATTTTCTGCCGGCCATGAGAAATTTCGAAATCATGGTGGCTAATCGGGATCGCCGTATCTGGGATCTCGCTCAAGGAAAGCGGGTATCCGATGAGATCGACGATTCCAATGTGCCAGAAATGCCTGTTGCCCACCAGTCGCGTGGAGCCAACGAATACTTGAGCCCGAAAGGCGAATTGGCTGCGTTCGATGTTGATCCGAGGTTCGAGGTCAACTTGTTTGCCTCGGAGGAGGAATTTCCCGACATCGCTTGTCCTATTCAGATGCGCTGGGATTCCAAGGGTCGACTTTGGGTGAGCTGCTCGACCACTTATCCTCATGTCTATCCGGGGCAAGCGCCTGCCGATAAACTGGTGATCCTGGAAGATACGGATGGAGATGGTAGGGCCGACAAGAGTTCCGTATTTGCCGACGACTTGCATATTCCTTTGAGTTTCGTCTTGGGCAACGGGGGCGTTTATGTTTCCGAAGAGCCGGATTTAACTTTTCTCAAGGACACCAATGGGGACGGAAAAGCGGACTTCCGCCGCCGCGTATTTACCGGTTTTGGCACCGAGGATTCTCATCACGCTCTGCATGATTTCGTTTGGACACCGGATGGGGATCTGCTTTTCCGGGAGTCGATTTTCCACAATTCGCAGGTGGAGACCGTTTATGGACCGATTCGCGCGAAGAACAGCTCTTGGTTCCGCTATCGGCCTTCGACGCATAGGCTGACTGCTTTTGGGGCTTACCCGAATACCAATCCCTGGGGCGTGACGTTCGATGACTGGGGCAATCACGTGGCCAGCCATCCCATTTTCGCAACCGCTTTCCATGCCACCAACCCTCCTTACCCGGAGCAGCATCCGAGTGCTTCAGGGATCCCTGCCTATTCAGGCACTTGCGGGCACGAGTTCGTCGACTTCGATTTTTGGCCGGAGGAGTTGAAAGGCGGTTTCATCAAAGTACGCTACAAGCCCAATAATCGAGTGGAAATCCATAAATGGATCGAGAAGGAAGACAGTTTTGTAGAGGAGTATCAGAGCGATCTCATATTTTCCCGCAACTTGAGTTTCATACCGGTGGACATACGGTTTGGTCCTAGGGGAGCATTGTATGTGTGCGATTGGTACAACCCCATTAAAGGGCATGCCCAGTACTCCCTTCGCGATGAGCGCCGAGATCGCAAATCGGGAAGAATCTGGCGGATCGTGCCGAAAGGCGCAAGGCTTCAAGATCCACCGAAAATCGAGGGAGCAAGCAATGCCGAGTTGCTGGATTTGTTAAAGCGACCCGAATACCGCTATCGCTATTGGGCTAAACGGGAATTGCGGGATCGCGATCGAGGACAAGTGAAACAGGCTCTCGATCGCTGGGTCGCTCAGTTGGATAGTTCCGACGAACGCTTCCGGCATCAGCAACTAGAAGCGGTTTGGCTCTACCGTGGAATCGATGCGGTAAATACGGATTTGCTGGCGGAGCTGCTGTCTTGCGACAATCATTTAGCTCGGGCGGCGGCAACCCGTCAGCTTCGCTACTGGTCGGACGCCTTTCCTAACAGCGTGGACGCGCTCAAAGCCAGCGGTTCGGACAACAGCGCCTTGGTCCGCATGGAGGCGGTAATCGCCGCTAGCTACATAGGCACGCCGGAAGCTTTGGAAGCGGCTCGAAAGGTTGTGGAAAGTCCCTCAGGCCTTCACTTGGACTACGCCATCGCCACCTCGCTAGGATCGGAAAGCTTGTCTCGACATTGGCGAGGGCAGGAGGATCGCTATCCGGATATCGAAGCCTTTCTCGATGAGTTTGAATTGAGGGCCAAGCGCAACGACGGGAAGTCGAAGCGGGGGGCTTCAGAAGCGTCGTTCGATTCCCAAGAAGGGCTAGTCAAAGTCGATATTTCCTGTGTGCCGGAACGCATGATGTACACGGTGACGGAATTCAGGGCTAAGGCGGGCGCTCCTGTTCGATTGACATTAGAAAACCCGACTGCCATGCCGCACAATCTGGTCATCGTGCAACCGGGAGCAGACGAGGAGATTGGCATGGCTGGCAACGCGATGGCGGCAGACCCGCAAGGAGCCTCGAAACACTTCGTTCCCGATTCCGATAAGGTGCTTATCGCTACTAAGCTTTTACAACCCGATACGAGCGAAACCTTGCGTTTCATCGCTCCAAAAGAGCCTGGCGAATACCCCTTTATATGCACCTTCCCGGGGCATTGGGTGATCATGCACGGGGTAATGATCGTCGAATAGCGAGTTTTTTCCGCGAAGATTTGCGTATCAGAAATCCGGGTAAAGTGGCGATTTTCCGAGCTGGCGGACGCAGAGGAATAAATCGTTCTGCGCCCGCGCTGGCTGATCAAAAGTACTTTCGTACTATGAGAGAGCTTTAGAATCCTTTCAAATTTGTTTGGCAAGCGTATTTTATGCTTTTTCTAAAAATTTTTCAGTCGGCTAGA
>Ga0181582_10003951_pt1 | contig 11988 bp, 9 predicted proteins | sample 071ome_32_FD_132438 | JGI IMG/M metagenome (GOLD analysis project Ga0181582, IMG submission 132438) | Coastal salt marsh microbial communities from the Groves Creek Marsh, Skidaway Island, Georgia - 071405AT metaG (megahit assembly) | ecosystem: Environmental > Aquatic > Marine > Intertidal zone...
CTCCTTCATATGCCCGATTGGGGGGGCGGGGAGGCACATATGGAGTGGAGCGCGCCCCATCGGTCGCCCCCTGCCAGGAGCCTGGGAGCACACTGACGTTTCGCCCGATTTCCTGGCTCTCTGGCGAGCACCTCGGCCTCGACTCCCCGAAAAATGCCTTTTTTGAGGCGGGTTTTGTCCATAGAGCGATGATGCGGCCTGATTCCTGCCTCCCCGCCCCCCTCCCGCGCATTTTGACGCCCAGCTGGAATCCCCCCCGCCGAATCCCCGCTTCCCGCGAGCATCTCGGAGCGCGCGACCCAGGTGGGGCATTCCGCGACTTGCGCTGCGCGCGGGGGACGCGCCCGCCCCCAGCGCGCCCCCCCCCCAGCGCGCCCCTCGGCGCTTCCCGCCATCCCCCTGCTCACTTTTTCAAACCCTCCCTGATGGCCCATGCAGCTCGCGACCGTACGGAGGAGAGATGTACGGCCAGTACAACCAGGAGCACGATCGGATTATGAAACGGGTGTCCTCAGAACGGTCACGGGTCCCCGCCGGGGGCCCCCCCTCCGTGCTGAGCTCGCTGCTCCAGGGTGGGGACGCGCTGCATGGGCGGGGCGAGTTCGAGGCCTTCGCGGAGCTGTTCCCCTGCGGCGGGGAACTCCTGGAAGACGGCGCGCTGCAGTGCATGGACGGGCGGGGGGTCCTGCCCGCGCTGGGGGAGCTTCTGTCGGCCGAGGGCGTCCCGTTCGAGGCCAGGCTCGCGTGGGTCCGCGCCGCCTACTTCGCGTGGTCCGCCGAGGGCGAGGCGCGAGAGGCCCTGGCGTCGCTCCTGGTCCCGGACGTCCCCGCGCTCGTCCGCGGGGTGCTCGTAAACGCTGTCCAGCACCACTTCCAGAAGTGGCTCAAGGACGAGGAGACGCACGGGCCGCATCAGCTGCTCCGCCTGGACCCGTGCATGTACGGCTTCCCGGAGCTGGAGACGTTCCCGCGTACCGTCTACCAGTTCATGTGCACGGTGGAGGCGCGCCTGTCCCCACCGTCCTGCGCGGACTGGGAGGGCCCCGCGGCGCTCGTGGCGGTCCTGCGGGAGGCGGGCACGGTGAGCCCGGGCGAGAACACGTCCCAGGTCCGGGTCTTCCCCCCGGGGGCGCTGGAGCGCCCGCCCAGCCAGAGGCAGGAGGTCTCGTTCGCGTGGCACGGGGAGCGGGAGTTCGCGGACGAGACGTTCGGGTTCCTGCGGGGGTGGCTGTCCGTTGCGCAGCTCTGGCGCATGAAGGTGATCTGGGAGAAACGGGAGGAAGAGGGGGAGGGCGTCGGCGTCGTCCGCATCCGCATGTAGGGGGACTCCGCCCCCGTTTGAATATGTAAGCCGGCGGCCCCGTTTTCTCTTCATCGGATTAAGGACGGATGATACCCCAGGTGGACTCCTTCGGGTTCACGGAGGACTACTCGGGGGCGGTGCGGATCGACTCGATGATGATCCGCACCGCCGTCGACCCCCGAGATCCCCGCTACGACCAAGTCCTGGGCGACGGCTACTACCTGGTCGTGGGCGAGAGCCCGGAGACAATGTACGGCACGTCGCAGGCGGAACCGAACTTCCAGCTGCTCGTGACGAAGGACGGCGTGGCCGTCAATGCGAGTCCGACGGAGTGGAACTCGGAGTACGACACGGTCGCGGCGGACGGCGCGGTGGGCGTGGGCTCGGACTCGACCTACAGCCTGTTCGTGAACGGGCCGGTCAAGATCAAGGGGACCCTGACGGTCCTGGGCGACATCGTCTTCGGCAACATCCGCGGCCAGGCGGGGGCCGTGGGCTCGGGCTCGAGCTTCTGGTACGCCGCTGCCGACACGGCGACGCAGACGACCGTCTACACGCCCAACCTGGTCGCGATCGGGCCGCGCGACTGGGCGCAGGCCTCGCGCCACCGGCTGGCGGTCATCGGGAACGCGAACTACGATCAGGACCAGATTCAGCTGGCCGTGAACAACCGGCAGGGGGCCGGCGGGCGGATCGGCGTGGTCTCGGACGTCGCGGGCGCGCCGTGGGTCTTCGCCCCGTTCGCCGGGTGCGCGATTGAGATGTACGGGGCGGACGCGGTTGACCGCACCTATACGGGTGGGCGCAAGGGGCTGGGCGCGCTGTACGACGTTTCGAACGGGCTCGCGACCTTCCCGGAGGGGACCTTCGTGCCGTCGCTGAAGGTCGCGCCGTCGGGGACGGTCCTGGTCCACGCGGTCTCGCCGCAGACGATGACCTGGACGTCGACCTGGTTCGACGCGACGGCAGGCGCGTACGTGACCGAGTCGGCGACGCGCGCCCCGGAGCTGCAGGTCGCGGGGGCGATCGCCGCGGACGCGGTGCTCGTGCGGGACATGGACGGCGTCCTGAAGAACATCCGTGACATCTTCCCTGACCGTGACTCGGACGCAAATGAGCTCGTGCCGGCGGGGCGGGTGGTCAACACGGTCCCGGGGAAGGAGGGCTTCGTCTCGGGGCGCTGGACGTTCGGCGCGGGGGCGCCCGCCGCGGACACGGCGGTCGTCCTCCGGGGCGCGCTGCCCGAGGGCGACGCGGCGCTGACGGTCCGCTCCGGCTCCGTCTTCGTCGAGGGGGAGGTCCGCGCGACCCGCGGGGTCTTCGAGGCGCTCGAGCTGACCGGGGCGCAGACCTTCGACTTCGGCGACGGGAGCGACCTGCGCGCGGGGACGATCGAGGTCACCCACCAGTTCGTCTACCGCGGGCAGACGGTCAACTTCAGCGTCGCCGACCCCGACTTCGACCCGTCGGCGATGTTCTCCTTCCAGGGGTCGTACGCCGCGACGAACTACCGTCTGCGCATCGGCGGCGCGGTGCACCCGTTCCTGCGCCCGGGTGTCCTCAGCATGTGGAACGACGGCGCGGTCGCGGGGCACACGGCGACCTTCGCCTTCCGCGCCGACCCGGCCCTCGCCGCGGACTACGTCCAGGAGGCGCACGTCGGGCACCTCGCCCGCGCCGGCGACGCGGTGCCCGCCGACGGGATCTTCGAGGTCCCCTTCGCGGTGGTCACGCGCCCCGGCTTCGGCGGCGTCCGCGCCCCCTTCGCCGTCTTCCCGGAGAACACGCGCGTGGCCAGCTCCGCCACCGTCCAGGACGATGTCCCCACGGTCCTCGCCTACGCCGGCCGCTTCGGCGTCAACGTCGCGTCGCTCGGCGAGTTCGGCGAGCACGAGGTCTACCTCAACGGGACGGTCTTCGGGCGGGAGTTCCACACCCCCGCCGGGCGGATGGTCGGCTTCGCGGCCGCCGCCGGGGGGATCCAGGTCGCCGCGGACGACGGCGCGCACGTCGGCATCCGCGGCGCCCCTGACGCGCGCTACCCCGTCCGCCTCGCGGGCGACGTCCTCTTCGACGGGGGGCTCTACAACGCGAGCGGCAAGCGCCTCGGGTGGTGGGACATGGAACTCACTTCAAACACACGGTCCTCCGGGACGGTCAAGACCCACATGCACGTCGGCATCGGCGCCGTGCCCGAGTCCGAGTACAGCCTCGACATCCGCAGCCCCGATACCGGCGGCGCCACGGCCATCCGCCTCCTCCGCGGGGAGACGGACGGCGTCCGCGTCACGCTCGAGAACACCGGCTCCGCGCTGGCCGAGATGCGCCTCGGCTCGGACCTGAGCTTCTTCCTCCGGGACGCCGTGGGGCACGAGTTCACGCCCCTGACCCTGTCCAGCGGCGGCGCGCGGCTCGCGGGGAACCTCACGCTCGCGCCCGGCGCGGCCGTCGCCGGGGACCTCGAGGTCCGCGGGGCCGTGACCGCCACCGCCTTCCGGATCCGCGGGGCCGACGGGGAGACCGTCACCCTCGACCCCGCCGCCGCCGGGATCGACGTCTCCCTCGCCGACGGCGCGGACACCGAGAGCCTGTACCTCCGCGGGTACGCCGTCGACCTGTCCTTCGCGCGCACGCTGACGCTCCGCGACGCCGCGGTCACCCCCTCCCAGCGCGGCGACGGCGCGCCGCTGCAGGTATCGACCGGGACCGCCGCGGGGCGCGTCGCGCACTTCGAGAACGTCAGCGGGACCGGTGTCGCGACCGTCTCCGTCGCCGCGGCGAGCGGCCGCGACGTCTCGCTCGGCGTTCACGGGGGGGACCTGGGCTCCGGCGTCGCCGTCGGCGGGACCGCGATGGTCCGCATGGTCGGGGAGTCGACCACCGTCGTCGTCGGGGCGGGGGCCGGCGACGCCGCGCACCCCTCCGCCGTCCAGATCGCGGCGCTCCCCGGCGCGGCCTCCCCGGTCCTCTCGGCCGTCGTGCGCGACTCCCCCGCCGAGGTCGGCGCCACCCTCCTCCTCGAGGACGTCTCCGCGGTGGACCCCTGGGCCTGGCGCGTCCGCCACGGGAAGGACGGCGTCTGGTGGGAGCGGACCTGGCAGACGCCCGCCGACCCCGACGCGCGCGCGCGCGCCGAGACCGCCACCGGCGGGACCTCCCTCCTCGCGCCCCCGGGCGGGGCCCTCCCCGCGGCGACGGCGCGCCTGGTCCTCCCGCCCGGCACGGCCGTCACCGTCTCCATCGCCGGGACGGCCCTCCAGCAGACCTACCAGAACCCGCACGCGGGCGGGGAGGTCCACGTCGACGTCGCGGACGCGGGGTGGGACACGTACGCGACGGGCTCCGTCCCGGTGACCCACCGGGTCACGACGCTCGCCCACGACGCCGCGGCGGGGCGGCTCGCGTGCGTCTCCGCCGAGCGCCCGCCACTGAGCGCGACGGTCATGGACGGCCACGAGTTCGTGCTCGCGGCCGCCTCGGGCGCGCGCCTCCTGCTCGCCGCGCCCGCCGCGTGGGAGGGCGGCGGCGGCGCGGGGGTCTTCCTCAAGACGTCCCCGGGGGGCGAGTTCGGGGCGACCGCGGAGACCTGGGACTTCGCCGTCCGCGCCGACGGGGCGCGCCTCCGCGTGCAGGGCGCCGCCGCCGGGGCCGCGCGCGACCTCCTCGTGCTCGACCCCGCCGCCGACGAGGCCCGCGTCGCGGCGGACGTCCGCGTGCAGGGGAGCGTCGACGCCTCGGGGGGCTTCTACATCAACGGGAACATGGTGATGGGCGCGACGCAGGAGGCCATGCTCTTCGACCGGGACATCGAGCTGCGCCCCCCCGCCTCGCACCTCCGCTTCACCCTGGCGGACGTCGCCAACCGCCCTTTCGTGCAGGCCACCGAGGCGGGGACCCTCGCGCTCGGCTCCGACCTGCCGGACGCCCCCGCGGACCCCGCCGAGGCGAGCTGGGCCGGGCCCGCGACGCTCCCCGAGCCCGCGCCCGCCGCGGGGACGCTCCTCCAGTCGGCCTTCGGCGCCGGGGGCACCGTCCTCGCGACCGTCCTCAGCGGGGCCGACCTCGTGCGCGTCTACGTCCGCCCCGACGTCCACCCCGTCGGGGAGTGGGCCCCCGCGCAGGAGCTGGCCATCCCGGGCGCGCGGAGCGTCGCCGCCAACGGGAACTGGCTCGCGGTCGTCTCCGTGCAGCTCGGCTCCGTGGAGGTCTACCGCTGGACCGGGTCCTGGTACCGCCACGAGCGCTCCGTCCTGGCCGCCAACGACGACGGGATCCTCGAGGTCCCCGAGGACGTCGCGGTGCTCGGCGACCGCCTCCTCGCCGCGCTCGCCTCCTCCCGCGGCGGCTGGCGCGCCTGGGACCTCGCCAGCGGGGGACTCGTCGCCGGCTCGCCCGCCGACTACGGCGGCGTGCGGAAGCTCGCCGTGTCCGTCTGGGCCCCCTCGCGCCTCGTCACCGTCGGCATCGACGGCGGGGCCGACCTCTGGGAGGAGGTCGCCGACGGCGTCTGGGAGGCGCGCGCCGCGATCGGGGCCGGCGCCGTCGGCGCGGCCATGAGCGGGAGCCGGGTCGTCCTCAGCGACGCGCAGGGCGGGGTGCGGCTGCTCCGCGTCGGCGCGGACGTCCCGGGGTGGCACGAGGAGCTCGCCACCGGGGCCGCGGGCGGGACGCGCGTCGGCGCCACGCGGCAGTACGCGCTCGCGGAGTCGCCCACGGCCATCCTGGCCTGGCGCTGGGACGGGCCGACCGCCGTCGAGCAGCTCGCCCCCGCCGGCGTCTCCGCCGGGGACGGCTTCGGCACCGGGTTCGCCGCCGAGGAGACCCGCGAGCTCGTGGCCGCGACGGCTGTCGACGCCGCGACCGCGACCATGTCCCACGTCTTCTGGGAGCGTCTCGCCGTGGCCGCGGCGAGCGTCAACCTCGAGCTCTCCGCCGCCGAGACCGTCCTCCGCAAGCCGGCCGTGCTGCGGGCCGGGATGACCGTGCTGGGGGGGGACCTCGTGCACGTGGCCGGCCCGCGGACGCTCGTCCGCTCCGCCGCGACCGGCCACGTCAGCTTCCACGCGGCCGCGCCCCGCGCCGCGCCGTACGGGGGGGCGCACCCCTTCGACGTCGCGAGCGGGTTCGTCCTGGGCGACCCCACCGGGACGGTGCAGAACGAGCTCCTCGGGCCCGCGACGCTCCGCGTGGCCGCCGCCGCCGGCGGGACCGCGCTCGACGTCGAGGCCGCGGGCGCGGGCACCGCGCTCCTGCGCGTCGCCTCCGCGGCCGGCGGAGGGCTGGCCGTCGCGGCCGGGGGGGCCACCGAGGTCGACGTCCCCGAGGACGCGCCGGGGGCCGCCGGGCTGACCGTCCGCATGGGCCGCGCCACCCGGACCGCGCTCCTCCTCCCGGGCGGCGCCGAGGTCACCGCCGAGGGGCGGACCTACCTCGGGCCGGGCGCCGCCGCCGCGGAGGGCGCCGCCGCCGCGCGCCTCGTCGTCGCCGACGGGGACGCGCTCTTCCGCGCCGCCTCCGGGGCCGCCCTGCGCGTCTTCTCCGCCGGGGTGGTCGGCCCGGAGCGGCTCCTGACCCTCGCGGACGCGGGCGGGGGGGGCGTCCTGGACGCGCGCCCCGACGGCCTCGGCGTGTTCGCCGAGGCCGCGGCCAACCTCGCGGCCCTCCGCGTCGGCCGCCCCGCGGGCGCCGCCGGGGACGTCGCCCGGTTCGAGGGCGACGGGACCGTCCGCGTGGCCGCCTCCGGCGCCGTCGCCGTCGAGGTCCAGACGCCCAGCGGAGAGGCGCTCCTGCGGGTCGCGGACGCCGCGGCGAGCGTCGCGCTCGCGCTCGAGGAAAACGGGGCCCTGGCCGCGACCGCGGACCTCCACCTGACCGCCCACGGGGGGGTCGTCGGGCGGGCGCCGCTCCGGGTCACCGCGCCGGCCGGGACCGACCTCCTCCGGCTGACCCCCGACGGCGACCTGTTCGTGCGCGACGCGATCGAGCTCGCAGCCTCCGAGGGGGCCGTCGCCGTCGGCGCCGCGGGCGTGCCGCGCGGTGCGGACACGCTGCCCCAGGCGGCCCTGACCGTCCACCCCATCCCGGACGCCGTCGCGCCCGGGGCGGACTCCCTGCGGGCCCACAGCGGCTCCCAGGATGCCCCGGCCCTGCAGGTGGACGGGCAGGCCGCCACGCAAGCGACGGCCGTCGTCGCGCGGGACCTCGCGGTCCCCTGCGCCGACGCCGAGGGGCGCGCGGCGGCCGCCTGGGCGGCCGTGCTGGACGCGGCGGGGACCGCGGCGTTCGCCCCCGCCCTCGACGCGGTGACGGAGGTCTCGCGCGCGGGGGCCCTGCGCGACGCGAGCGGCGCGGTCCTGTTCCGCGCCGCGGCCGCCGGGCCGCTCCCGCGCCCGGTGCGCGGCGTGGCGTCCTTCGCGGACGCGCTCGGCGCCGCGGCGGCCGGGCTGGAGGTCGTCCTGCGGCGGGAAGAGGCCGCGGCGCCGGCCTTCCGGGTCCGCACGGCCTCCGGCGCCACGCGGCTGGCCGCCGGCGCGCGCGGGGTCGAGCTGCAGGGCCTGCGGATGGAGGTCCCCGAGGACGCCCCCGACACGTGCTACGTCATGTGATGGGGGCTCCGCCCCCCTACCCCCCGGATGGGGGCTCGGTTCAGCTCAGAACCCGGAAAAAGAGAGCACACACACTGACGACCGTAGAAGCGAAGAGACCGCTCAAGATGGTGCTATGTCCGTCTTGAACCTGGTACAGATCTGCGAGCCTCTCTGGACTCCTGGCCCAGAGGACCGCCCAGACGGCCAGCACCCCCAGAGACAGCAACCACTCCACGGGACGACCTCGGAGCGTCCAAATCACACACGCCGTCAGAGGGACCCAGTGCACAAGGAAGTCGATGACGAAGAGACGCACCCCACGCCATCCCATGAGGGGATGACCCCGTCGGTTCCACGACTCGGGGTCTGCCCAGAATATCCACATGGCACCTCCGGTAGTGGCGCCCGCGAGGGGGAGCACGTTCAACCCGTAGGCCGCGAGGAAGAAGGACAACGGGCTAAGATGAATCTTGCTCAGATAGTCCAGCAAGGCATTCATTTATGCTGACCAGAGGAGAATTACGGGGGGGGGCTCCGCCCCCCTACCCCCGTCAGCCATCGGCCGCCTAGTTTTCTGCCCCGGGGGGCGTCAGCCCCTCGACAAAAGACGGGGCGGAGCCCCCGGGGGTAGGGGGGCGGAGCCCCCCCCCTCAGGGGTTGGCCGTCTCCGCCGAGGGCTCCGCCGCGCCGCCCTTCTTCGCCTTGCGGAGCCGCTTGGTCTCGACGAGGAGACAATCCAGGGCCTCGCGGATGCCCTCGAGCGGGGCGCAGAGACTCTCCGCGGCCTCCACCAGGGAGGCGACCAGGGACTCGCCGTCCTCGCGCAGGAAGATCTGCTCGATGAGGTCCTTGGTGCTCGACATGGCGGGTTGCTGCCGACACAGGGACGGGCCCGTCTTACGTCGGCTCTCGCACATTTTTCCAGGACAGGCTTAGACGCAATGCCTCCCGCGAAGACGAGCCGCAAGAAGGGAACGGTCGAGCAGCCCGCGAAGCGCCTGGAGGACATCTTCGCTACGGAGATCAAGATGCGCCGCTCGGCAGTCAACGCCGCCATGCGCAACCTGACCGCGTACACGAAGCGGATCACCGCCACGCGCGCCCCCGCCGCCGCCGCCGAGGACCCGATGGCCGCCCGCCGGGCGCAGATCGAGCTCCAGCTCATGGCGGACAACACCCAGTCCCTCACCGGAGAGCTCCAGAAGGCCGTCATGCGACTCAACCACGCCCACCTGCACATGGTCGCCGCCCTCTGGTCCGCCGAGGACCGCAAGAAGGCCTGGCGTTTCGTCGAGGACCCCCAGAACCCCACGGCCTCCCGCTTCGTCGAGGTCCCCCGGGCCTCGGCGGCTCAGCCCGTCCTCGACCGGAAGAGAATCTCCCTCGCGCGGACCGCCGCCGCGTCGTCGAACCCTCTCGCGTAGTCCCGCGGCGTCGTCCCGCCCAGGCGACGGGCCCCCTCCACCAGCAGAAGCGAGAACAGGATGCAGTGCATCCCGCACTCCGTCGTCCCCTGCTGCACGCGGTAGGGCGAGAGCGTCCGGAGCGGCGCCGGGCGGAGGCGGGCGCTCTCACGGCGCGCCCGCGCGACGAAGCGTGCGACGCCCGGGATGACGGGCCCGCCGCCCGAGTCGAACCACGTGAACCCGTAGTTCGGGTTGGCCTCGTCGACGCAGATCACGAGGCAGACCCAGTGCGACCCCGGCATCCCGGAGCGGTCCAGGTTGACGACCAGGACGAACCAGTCCGCGAAGGGGTCCTCGTCGAAGTCCGTCGCGCAGACCCGGTCGATCAGGCACCTCCCCCACGGCCCCTGCTCCTCCGCGAAGTCCGACGGCACCGCGCCCAGGAACCGCATGCGGTTCTCCGGGACGACCGCGTGCTGCGAGAGGCACGCCTCGATGTCAAAGTTGGACAGCCAGCGCGTCGGGTTCTGGTCCCACGACGACGGGCGCGCCACGCGGAGGTTCCGCCGCCGGAGCTCCTCCGCGCCGACCGTCTCGAGGACGCACGCCGCGTCGTCCGCACACCGCCCCCACATGCGGCGCTGGACCTCGCGCTGCAGCTCCTCGGGCGGCATCTCGGACGGGGACGGGATGGGGGGGGCGCGCCGCCCGCCGTCTGCCCACGCGTTGTACGCCCGAGCGAGAGCCAGGATCTCGGCCTCCCCGGCCACGCACAGGGGCTCCCCCTCCCGCAGCGGCGCGCAGGAGGACGACATACGCGCGCGTGTATGTCTAAACGGAGGTTTGCTTTTTCGCGACAGTGGCATGAGCCTCCTGACCTCCGTCTCACTCGGCGCAGTCCTCGCCGGAGGGCACCTCGGGCGCGTCGGACAGTGGGCCGCCGCGACCAACGACCCGGCCGGCCTCCGGTGGCACATCTTCGCCGCGCGCGTTGCCATGGCCGTGACCTCCGCCGCCGCCGTCGCCGCCGCCGTCGCGGCCGATCTCGAGGACCCGGGGCTCGCGGACGCCGTCGCGCGGACCTGTCGCCTCATGTCTGTCACGGGGGCCATCACCGCGGGGATCTCGTCCATGGCCGTCGGCTTCCGCGAGTTCGGCGTCCGCTCGCCGTTCGAGACCGCCTAGGTTGAGAGGAGCGATTTCGAAGGCTCATCGACCTCGACGTGGTGCCGGACGAGCACCTCGACTTCATGACCTCCGTCAAAATCGAAATGCAGAGACCCAGCCTGCAGACGGACCCTCCCTGTAGACGGCTCCGACATAAGGGACAGCCGTGGGGAGATCAAGTTCTCTAGCGGAGAGCCCTCACAATTCCCGGGACGAGGTCGTCGAAGAAGCCTCGCCCGTGGCCATACAGCAGATCCAGGAACATGTCGGCCGCCTCCTGCTCGACGTCTCCCGCGACCGACGCCGAGCCGGGCGGCCTCTCCCCGGACCTCCGCGGATGCCATACCCCCGCCCCGGGGAGTGCGATACCCTTCGTCCTGAATTCCTCCTGGATAACCCGCCACTGGTCCACCGTCATCGAGTAGATCCGTCTCGCCATATTATTCTCTGTCAGCCGACTGTCCCCCCGAGCCAGCTGGTACAGGGCGATGTACCTGATGAATCGCTTGCGGATGCGAGCTGACTTCCCGGTCGTGGTCGGTTTCTCACCACTACTCAGACGACTCAAGCATGCCACGAACCGCATCTCGTTTTCGAGCTGCATTAGCTCCATTTTCTCCGCCACGCTGGCGAGCGTGGCGAGAACCGTCATGGCAAGTTGGCGGTGAGAGTTGGCGGACCCCTCCCTTTTTTTGCCTGGATACCCCCCCCTCATACGCTCCCTCGTAACGCGAAGCGCCGGCAAAAAATGCAAGGCTCCCCTGCCATGAAAGATCCGGAGTCGACACGCCTGTGTGTCTCCGGCTATGCCGCGGGGCGGAGCCCCCCGGCGGAGTCACCACCTAAGGGAGGTTCCCCGAGCGCCCGTAAGCACGTCCGATGTGCCTGGCGCCAACGAACTCCGACGCCAGCGAGACCGCCGACCTCGTCGTCGACACCGTCCACGGCGTCTTCGAGCGGGACTACGTCTCCGGGAGCGTCGTGCACGTCCCCGACTGGGAGCTCGCCGTGCAGGTCTACGAGAAGCTCGTCGCCGAGGACTTCAGCGCCATCGTGGACCCCTTCGGGCGCCCCCTACCTGGGCAGGTCTCCGTCCTGTACGGGGACCGCATCCCCTGGATCTACCCGCCACAGTCCGTCACGCACGTCTTCTCGACGAGCCGCGCGGCCATGGCGCGCATCGAGGACCCCGCAGGTCGCCTGACCTTCGTCGACCTGTAGAGACCGGGGAGCGCATCGCGCAGGAGCCCGCAAATCGGGTGCCAAGTGAACCGTGAGACACTCTCCTCGGACCCGTCCACGTTTTCTTAGGTAAGTTAGACAATATGGCCAACCAAAAATCTAGGGTGCAGGGTGGGGACCATAGGCTTTTTAACCCTAACGATAAACAGTGGGTCTTACTCGGTGGGTCGCAGACCGGCGGGAAGAAGAAGCTTCCCGCCGCGCTCGTCCCCCACATGAAGATCGCCGTCAAGGGCGGCGAGCTCTGGCGGAAGCTGTCCCCCGCCCAGCAGGCCGCGTGGAA
>Ga0181582_10003952_pt1 | contig 11987 bp, 8 predicted proteins | sample 071ome_32_FD_132438 | JGI IMG/M metagenome (GOLD analysis project Ga0181582, IMG submission 132438) | Coastal salt marsh microbial communities from the Groves Creek Marsh, Skidaway Island, Georgia - 071405AT metaG (megahit assembly) | ecosystem: Environmental > Aquatic > Marine > Intertidal zone...
GACGCCAACAAGCCAAGCCCCGCCCCCCCCCCGGCCCCCCAAACGCCGCGGGGGGGGGGCGCCCCCCGGGCCCCCCCCCCCCCCCCGCCCCCCCCCCCCCCCCCCCCCCCCCCCGCCCCGCCCCTACGGCGGGCACAAACCCGCGCCTGCGCCAGGCCCCCTACCCTGAAGGTGCCCCCCCTGGCCCCTCGTGCAGATGGGCCAAGCGGTGCAGGCCATCCAGCGGGCGCTCCCCAGGGCCCGCGTGGTCTACTGCTCCGCGACGGGCGCCACGAACCCCAGGTCGATGGGGTACATGGAGCGCCTGGGCGTGTGGGGCGAGCAGGAGGCCATCAAGGACTTCGCCAAGTTCCTCAAGTCGGTCGGCACCAACGTCGGCGTCCAGGAGCTCCTTGCCATGGACATGAAGTCGCGGGGCATGTACGTGTGCCGCACCCTCGGGTTCCAGAACGCCGAGTTCTCGTCTGTTCGCATCCCCGTCGAGGGGCCTTACCGCCAGTGCTACGACGCCTCCGCCCGCCTCTGGAACGAGCTCAAGATCGTCTTCGAGGCGGCCAACGAGGACTGCTACGATGGCGACAGGGCCATTGCCGCCTACGATCAGAGGGACAGGGCTCCCCGCGGCGCCAGCGCCCCGGCCGCGTCCGCCGCCTCCAGTGGGGGGACCGGGCGGACGGGTTACCCGGACGAGCCGGCGCCCAAGCCCACCAAGAAGCGGGACATGAGGCTCTTTTGGGGCGCCCACCAGCGCTTCTTCCGCGCGCTGTGCATGAGCGCCAAGGTGGGCAAGCTCCTGGAGATCGCCCGGGGGGCGCTCGAGGACGGCATGGCCGTGGTCATCGGGCTCCAGTCCACCGGCGATGCCCGCACCGCCGACTACGTCGGTCGCAAGGGGGAGGAGCTGGACGACTTTGTCTCGGGGCCCAAGGAGAGCCTCCTCCAGACCATGAACAGGTGAGGCCAGCCCGCCGCCGATGTCGCCCGAGCCCCCTTCGCGCTGTTTTCCCGTCGCTAACGCCCGCCCCCCGCCCCCACTCCCCCCGCCTCGCAGGTACTTCCCCTTGCCCGCAAACCCCTACGAGGACGTGCCCTGCAAGCGCGACCGTGGGGACTCCGCGTCGGAGCAGTCGGCGATGTCTCCGCTGAAGCCCAGGGACGGCAGGGCCTCGGCGAAGGCCGCCCCCGAGACCTCGGAAACCTTGGGCGACCGGGGCAGGCAGAGTGTCGCCCGGAAGAGCCTCAACTACGCCGGCGAGGATGACTCGGAGATTGGCGGTGACGTCGGTGCCGGCCAGGTCAAGGCCGAGGGCGGGCGCCCCGCGGGCGAGGTCAAGCGCGACGCCGGCGTCGACTCCGTCCCCGACCACGGCGAGGACGCCAAGCCCGACGTCGGCGCCCCCCCCGGCGCGCCGGGCACCCGCCGCGTCAAGGAGGCCTTCAAGAGCTGGAACGCGTTCCAGCTCAAGATGCAGGCGGAGAGGCACAGCAAGTGGGCGGAGCGGAAGGAGAGCTTCCTGAGGCGCATCGCGGAGCTTAACCTGCCCTTCAACCCGCTCGACGAGATCATCCACGAGCTCGGCGGGCCCGACAAGGTGGCGGAGATGACGGGACGCTCCAAGCGCCTTGTCAAGTACGCAGACGACAAGGTCCGGTACGAGCCGCGGAACGTGAGCGGGCTGGACGCCGCGACGGCCATGGATCAGATCAACATCAAGGAGCGCGACATGTTCCAGAAGGGGGAGAAGCTCGTGGCCATCATCTCGGAGGCGGCGTCGGCCGGCATCTCGCTCCATGCCGACCGCCGGGTGAGGAACCAGCGCCGGCGCATGCACATCACCCTGGAGCTGCCGTGGTCCGCGGATAAGGCGGTGCAGCAGTTCGGGCGTTCCCACCGCGCAAACCAGACCCAGCCCCCGGTCTACCGCCTCCTCTACACGGACCTTGGCGGGGAGAACCGGTTCGTCTCTGCCGTGACCTCGCGCCTCGAGTCGCTGGGGGCCCTTAGCCACGGCGACCGCCGGCACGGCCCGTCGCTGGACGCCACGTCCTACGAGTCGTCGTACGGGCGCGACGCCCTCGACAAGTTCTACCGCATCGTCCGCGAGGAGCTGACGCCGGACACGGTCCCCGCCGAGTGCGAGGCCCTGGAGGGCGGCCCCGACCCCCTGCCGCTCCAAGACTACCTGGGGGAGGCCCGGTACCACCTCGCGGGCGTGGGCCTCTTCGGGCTCTCGAGCGCTGTGACGGAGTTCTCGGACGAGTGGCTCCTGCGGGAGGGGCGCAAGAGCGGGCGCGGCCTGCCCGCCCTCCACCGCTTCGACCTTGACGAGATGAGGGACGGGCAGGCGAGGCGGGACGTCCCCCGCTTCCTCAACCGGCTGCTGGGGTTGCCCCCGGATGCGCAGACCATGATCTTCGGGTACTACCAGGCGCTCGTGGAGATCGGCGTGAAAAACGCCAAGAAGGAGGGCACCTTCGACCGCGGGATCATGGAGGTCCGGGGCGAGCGGCGCTACCTGCTGGAGAGGCCCGAGACGTGCTTCGAGGACAGGGCCTCGGGGGCGTCGTGCGAGCTGTACAAGGTGCAGATCGACCGGGGGATCCCGTGGGAGCGCGCCCTGGAAATCCGCGACGCGGGGATCGAGTACGAGCGCACCGAGTGGGAGGAGACCAGGGGCGCCCCCAGGAGGGCCAACCCCGCCGCGGAGGAGCAGGAGCAGGAGGACGACCTCGACGGCTTCATCGTCAACGACGGGGACGCCGACGCCAAGGCCAAGGCCAAGGCTAAGGCCAAGGCCAAGGCCGACGCCAAGGCCAAGGCGGACGCCGAGTTCAGGCCGAGGACCCAGTTCTACCGGACCAAGAACAAGGTCGTGGGGGGGGTGCACCTTGTCTCCCTCGCGTGCTTCCGGGCCAAGGCCCTCTTCGGGCGCTTCGACGGCGTGGTCCTCACGCGGCCCGTCACCGGGACCCAGCCCCAGGCGCAGCGCTTCAGTAACTACCTTAGCCTGTACGAGCCCGTCGACGAGGCCACGGCCAGGACGCTCTGGATCCGGCAGTTCGAGACCAACGGCGTGAGCCCGGAGGAGGCCGCGGAGATCGAGGCGAGGCTCCAGGCTCAGCTCGAGGAGGAGGGGCAGGAGACCGCCGGGGACGCCGGCCAGAGGGCGGGGTCCAAGCGCAAGGCAGGCGCGGGCGAGGCTCCCCGCCCCGACAAGCGCGCCCGGGGTGGGGAGGACTTCGCGTCGGCTGAGGAGGACGACCCGGAGGAGGCGGTCCGCGCGGGCGGGTCCCGGGGCGGCGACGAGCCCGGGACGCTCGTCAAAAATTACACCAAGTTCCGCCTCCGCGACTACTTCGTCCTCGGGGGCTCGCTCATGGCCGTCTGGGACATCCTCGAGTCGTTCATGCGGGATGGCGGGGGCTTGGGGGCACGGCGGCTGAACGTCATCCGGGTGTCGACGAACGCGGGCAAGCAGCAGCGTCTGGTCGGGCTGGAGCTATCCCACGACAAGGTTAAGGCCATCCGCGCGCGCCTAAAGGAGCGCCAGGCCGAACTCAACGCCGTCGACCGCGTCTCGCGCGAGGACGACACCCCCAGCGACGCCGCATGCGCTGCGGCCAAGGCCCGGGCCAAGGATGCCCGCCTCAAGGCGGAGCAGCAGCGCGCTGCCGACGCCCTGGGGGAGAATCGCGAGGAGGGGATGAAGGCACTGGCGGACGAGCTGGGAGACTCGGACAGCGAATCGGGTGGGGTCGAGGTGCTCGCCGCGACCGCGGCGTCCCCGGCCCCCGCCGGCCGCACCCTGAAGGAGCTCTTCGCCGCGCGGGCCCAGAAGGGCGCGGACCGGGACAGAACCCATGCCTCGGGCAAGGGCGTGGTCTTCTCCATTTCGAGCGACTCGTCCGGCGACGAGGACGCCGGGGAGGAGGAGGAGTCACGGCCGAGGCGGGCAGCCTCCTCGCGCCGAGTGCGGGCCGCCTCCTCCTCGCGCCCGGTGCGGGCGGCCCGCCGCTCTGCCAAGGCCGTCGCGGAGGAGAAAACCGACGACGGCGACGCCGACGCGAGCCTGCAGAGCGAGTCCGAGCAGAGCGAGTCCGAGCAGTTCGAGTCCGAGCAGAGCGAGGAGGAGAGTTTGGAGGAGGAGAGGCCGCGGCCCCGGGGGCGCAAGCCGGCCCTGCGGCGCTGAGGGGCCGCTGCCCCCGAGGGGCGCTTAGCGCTAGCCGAGTAGGCGTGACGCGAGCGCGACAGCCTCGGCGTCCATAATTTTCAACAATTCCTGTATCGCGACGGGTCAAGCCCCGGCTCAGATCGAGATGCCGAGGCGACCAAAGGTGCTGGCGAGGAGCTGGGGCTGGTTGCTGATGATGGAGAGGAAGACGTTCCAGACGACGTTGACAGCCATGACGTAGAGGATGCGCATGTTGGGGGGCACGACCTTGAAGTTGACGAGGTGCGCGGCGGGCCAGAGGAGCCAGTTGGCGCACATGGTCGGGGCCAGCCGCTCCTGGATCATGAGCAGGGTCCCCCCCGGGTCCCCCCTCAGGAGGCACGTGTAGGCGAAGAAGACGCAGGTGAAGCTGGGGGACCAGAGGAGCTGGTCGATGGCCATCTTGAGCACCACCACGCCGTTCTCCTTGCGCCGCTCGGGGTACACGGCGGCGTCGATCCACTCGTAGAACTTGTAGCACAGGGGCCCGGCCAGGAGGACCCCAAAGCTCGCCATGCGCAGCCAGCGCACGGGGTCGAAGTGGCCGTGCCCCGAGGCCCCCAGCTGCGCGACCAGGTCGCCCAGGCCCATCCCGATCAGCGCCGTGGCCGAGTTCACCGCCAGCGGGTGCGCCTTGACCATCCCGTCGTACCACGTCAGCCACGCCGGGCTCGAAGACTCGGGCTGCACCACCTTGGCCATGTAGGCCAGGACCTCCTGCATCTGACCCTCCATTGCGTCGTCCGACGGGCCGCGGACACTCACCCCACCGGAGGCGCGCGCGCAAATGACGTCTTCGGAGGGAGCGGGGCGGGGGGGGGAGGTTTTCGCGGGCCATGGGTGGAGATCGAGTTGGCAACGTTTGGGGGGCCTCCGGGGGCCCGTCGTCACGTGCACCGTCGGGGGCGATCGGGGGACGCGAGGGTGGGCTTCGGGTGCCGCGAGGGATCCCACCAGGCCACTTTGCATGCGAGGTTCCGAAATCCCGCGGCAAGGTGTCTCTCATCTGGCACAGTGCGCGCGACGGGCCGTCGGAGAGGGGAGAACGGTCAGCGGGAAACGGCCGTCACCTCGCGAGCGAGAGTGCCCTCTGGCGGAGATCGCCGCGGGGACGCGGTGGGCGCGACACGACGGCACCGCCGCGACGCAAGTAGGGCGGATCGCGTTCATCCTGGCGGCCTTTCGGACTCTCGAGATTTCCGTTTCGTGAGTCTCGTATATCGGGAGTCGCGGGAACCGTGGCGGGGGCGGTCCTCGTTCGAAGCAGCGGTTCACGTCCTCCTCTACGGGCCACGCCTGTACAAACGGCCTCACAAGTGCGCCAACCCCCTCAGAAACACGGCGGGGGACGGGCATGACGGTCATGCGGGGTCATTGACCCCGCCCCGCCAGTTGTGCCGGGCGGCCGTGAGTAGTCCGGCACTCCGTCCCACCGTCCAGGGCGGCCACCCCAGCCCCGAAACGCCCCCGCGCCCCCGATCCCCGTCGCCAGCTGTTCAATAGGCGACCCAAGAACGGGGGCCCGCGCCAGCGAGCGCCGGCACGCTGCCGGCGCTACCCGGGCGCTCCCGGCAGCGGCCTCAGGGCATGAGCCCGGGCCCGTCCGCCTCGTCCTCGCCGCCCACGGCGAAGACGCCCTTGAGCGCGCTCTGGGCGCTGAGGTACTTCTGCGCCTCGGCGAGCAGGCTCTTCTCCCGCTGCAGCCGGAGCTCGGTGCTCTCCATCTCGAGGAGGAACTGCTGCTCGCTCTCGGCGTCGGAGAACATGGACGCGATCCAGAAGCTGATCTCCCGCGGGCCCATTCTCTCCTTGGCCGCGAAGTCGATCTTGCCCGCCAGCTCCTCCGCGTCCATGTCCTTGAGCTTGAAGTTCAGGTCCAGCACGTTCTGGAACAGCTGCATCACCTCGGCCCCCAGCTCCTTGAGCTCCCCCTCCCCCTCCTCCTCCTCCTCACCGTCGAGGTACTCGACGTCGCAGACCAGCACGGGGCGCTCCTGGACCACGTCCACGACGCGGAACCTCCGCTGGCCCGTGTTCTCCACCAGCATGCGCCCGTCGTCGAGCGTCCGGTGCGCGTCGATGTGCAGCGTCGTCCCCGTCGCCGCCATCCCTCCCTGCCCGTTCACCCAACACATACCGAACGTCCTCGTCCCCTGCGGGCCCGGGTCGGGCGGGGGAGCCGTCGGCGGGCGGCGCTCCGACCGTTCGCCAGGGGGCCGGGCCCCGAAAGCGCTTCCGGGGGCCGCGCGACGGGTCACGCACCTTCCACTTCTGGCTGCTGTCGACGAGGTCGGCGTTGACCTCCGGGTCTCCCTCCAAGAGCGTCGAGAAGAGCACGCGGTACCGGGCCTCGAAGATGTGGAGCGGGACAGAGGCCGTGGGGAGGGCCACGAGGCCCAGGGGGAAGATGGGGATGCGCTCCTGCGTCGGCGGGGGGGGTGGGGGGGGGTGGGCGGCCGTGTCTCCAGCTCAGCCCCGCGCCTCTGGCTCCTCCACCGGACTCCCAAATCACCCCGCGCGCCTCTGTAGAGGTGGCGATCGGCGACGAGGGGGGCGGACGGCGGGCCTCGCGATGTTCGGAGGGGCATGGACCGCGATCGACGGCGGCGCACGGCGAGGGGAGCGCGAGGGCGGCGATGGCTGTGACGGGGCCCCTCACCGTTCCCTCCTTGGGCTCCTTGTTCATCGCGTCGCTCCCCTCCTCCTCAGCGCGCGCGCGAACTGACGCGCGGCGGGCGTTGCTAGACATAACGAGCCCCCCAGTGGCTGCAAGACCCTGCGAACGTCGCCGGATGTCGAGGAATCGCGCCGCGAGTCATCTTCTGGCCAAATTCCCTCGTGGCCACGGCATCCTCGGCGCGGGAACGGGGGGGGAGACAAGTGGGCGCGCACGCTGCGTGGGAGGTATCGCGGTGCGATGGGCTCTGCTTGACGCCCCCGTTGCTCACCCGAGGGGACGCGGGGGTCGCGGAGGGGGACCTCTTGAGGGCAATCCTCCGGCCCCTTGAGCAAGAGCAATGCGCGCTCGCAGGAGCGGCAGAGAGGGAGATCCTGGCGGACATTGGCTGATTCCTTTAGATCGGTGGCGAGAAGCCTCGGTGTGCGTAGCGCGTCCCAAGTGGCGCTTCGACGGCAGCGCAGGGTGTGTGGGTGGTTGGTTGGTTGTCCGCGGCCACAAACGACTTTCAAGCGACTTTCGACAGCAGAAAATCAGGCCGTCGTGGTCCCGTTGGAATGTTGCTGGGACCCGCGACGCGCTCATCTCTTCAATGGGCGACCTGGTACGCCGGGGGGCGGGCTCCGGGGTCCTCGGTCTGACCGCCCGGCGGGGGCTGGGTGGTCGACCCCCCGCCAACGTCACATCCCCAGCCCGCGCCTGCCGCCCCCTCCGCCCCTGCGAGCCGCCCCCTCGGCGTACGTCCGGTTCATGTCGCGCTCGTATCGCTGCTCTGTGCCCGCGTCCATGGCAGCGGCCCCTGCCCCCGGCCCGCCCCCCCCACCCCCGCCCTTCCGCATCCCCATGAGCCGGGCGAACTTGTCGTTCCGCTCCGCGGACCCCAGCTCCACTCTGCTCCAGTCGTTCTTCCCGGGGGGGTTCCCGGAGGTGTCTGCCCCTCCGCTGTCCCGCCCCAAGGGGGGGGCGCTGGGCAGCCCTGGCGCCCCCTGCCGCGTCGCCGCCCATTGAGGCCCCTCCTCCTGATCCCGGATGGCCGCTGCGGCGGCCAGGCCCCGCTCCGTCGCCCGCCCCCCCAGCTCCTGCGCAGCCGCCGTGGCCCCGGGCTTGCCGCCCCACCGCGACGCGCGCGCTGGGGGGGCGCCGTGAGGGGCCCCGTCCTGGGGCCCAGGGCTGGTGGCTCGTCCCGGGGAAGACGCGCGGCCGTCCCCCTTCTTCGGGGAGCGGCTTCGACTGCGAGAGCGTGGTCGGGACGGTCCGCGAGAACGCTCGGCGTCGGACATGTCGGCGACACGCGCTACGCTGCGCCAAAAGCTTGGATGCGACCTCGAGCTTCGTTCCGCTACGCGGCTCGTCGCCATTGGCCGAGATTAATCGGTGCAATTCGTCTATATGCGGGAATCCAGTGCCCGAAGGCACAGGCGTGCGCTATGAGGGGCTCGGAGTGATGCACACAGGCAGACTGCCGGGGACATACTGCCGCAGTATGTCCCCGCCAGTGCAGACGGGTGCGACACGGGGGGTGGGGGGGGCAACGAGGGCCGGCCCCCGCGGCGCACCGAGCGCCGCTCTCTCGGCCCAATAGCTCTTTCAACCGGGTGCCGGCGACCCCCGCGCGCCCATCACCCGAGGACGCCGGTGCGGCTGCCGGCATTGACGCGTCCCGTGCTGCGGAATTCGGTGACGCGCTCAATGAGCTCCCGGTTGATGCGCTTCTCCTCATCCGTCATCAGGACCACCTGCTTGAGCTTGGCGTTGAGCTTCATCTGCTCCGTCAGCTCGGCGCGGAGCACCTTCTGCTTGGCGAGCTCCTCAGCCTTGGCGGCTGCCTTGCGCCGCTCCTCGTCCTCGGCCTCGGCGACGAGCTTCAGGCCGTACTCGAGCTGCTCCCGCTTGGCGGCCTCCTTCTCCTGCTTCTTTAGCTGCACCTGCAGGTCAAGTTCCCTGCGGAGCTCGTCCCGCGCGGCCAGTATCGCGGCCTTGCGCCGCTCGTCCTCGGCCGCCTCCCGCTCCTCGCGCTCTCGGAGGTAGCGCTCCTCGACCTCCTTCGGGATCCACTCCTTCTCCGCCTGCATCGTCTTGACCCGCGCCTCGTTCCGCGTCTGCCACACCTTGGCCGCCTCCAGCCGCGCCTCCCGCTCCGCCGCCTGCTTGTCCAGGATGGCGTTGTACTGCCGCTGGTAGTCGAGGTCCTCCTCAATGAGCTTCTTGCGGTCCTCCTCCTTCTTCACAAGCAGGACCTTGTTGTCCTCCTTGACCCTCTCGAGCATCGCCCGGGCCTCCTCCTTCCGCCTCCGCTCCGCCAGCTGCTCCGCCTTGTACTTCTTGGCCATCTCCACCAGCAGGGACTGCTCCTCCTGCATGCGCAGGTCGCGGATCGTTTCGCGCTGGGCGGCCGTCTCGACGACCTGCGCCTCCCGCTCCTCCTTGATGCGCTCGGCCACCGCCCGCTTCGCCCGCAGCTTCTCCTCCTCCGCCGCCTCCCACTCCTTCAGCTCCTTCATCTCCATCTCGTGGTACTTGAGCCCCAGCTCCATCTCCTCCTCGGCCTTCTTCTTGCGCTCCTCCATCTGCCGGGCGAGCACCTCGCGGATCTCGTCGCGCTCCCTGGCGAGCTGCTCCTGGCGCTCCCGCTGCTCCTTTTCGGCCACCTTCTGGTTGAAGAGAGCGAGGCGGGCCCACTCGTCGTTCTCGATCACCTGCTGCCGCTGGAGGGAGAGAGACAGGGGTGGGGGGGTCTTGCCGCTCAGCGCCGCGCGAATGCGGTCCTCGAGGATGCCGAGGTGGTTCTCGGTCACGGGGCCGGTCGTCCTCATGAAGTCGTTGACCTCCTTGGCGATCAGCTCCTGCGCCCGCACGTCGCCGGCCATGTCCTGCGGGACGCGTTGGGCTCCGGGGACTGCCGTTGGCGACGGCCCGCCCTTCCCGCAGGGTGTGACGCGCTGGAGTGCCCGATACTCGATCCCGCGGGGAATTTCGGGTACCAACATGCTGCGTCCACTAGTTGTACGGCTACGGATCAGAGTCTCCGGCCTCTACGCGCCGGGGTGCGTGGCGCGGACCAGCTCACCTGGAACTTGGCGCGCATCTTTTTGATGAGCGTGGCGATGAGGGCGTTGAGGGGGTCCGCTTTGGAAGCCTGCGATTGTTCAAAATCGGAAGAATCGTTCGGGAGGACGTTGCTCCATTCCCCGCGCGCATTAACCTGGGAAAATGCTGCCAAGGGCCAGAAGCGGTGGCGGGAAAGGTCGCAAGACATTCCGCACTCGCGTGTCTTCCCAGGAATGTCGCGAAGATACCAAGCAGTCGCAACATACGTCTTCGATCAAGCCAACCCTTCCCGCAAAAGCGAGACTCGGGCGAGGGGAATGAGGCTCGCATGTCACATGTCGACCACTCGGAGCTAGCCATGAATGCACGACTGTATCGATCACCGGGGGAGTCACGAGTGCCCCCGGGTCGCCTTTTATACGGCATGCTACCCTAAAAACGACAGTCGCGCTGCGACCTTGATATTCCGGGCGCAAAAAACGCTTCTCATCCCCAGCACCTCGCAGAGGAAGGCGGGGCGGGGGGACACGCAGCGCGGGGACTCACCGAGCCCGTGCGGACCCCGGACCGGGAGGGCCTCACGCCTGAAGCGGAGGGAGGCTTGCTGCCCTGCACGCCGAGGCCGCCCTGCGAAGCGAGACCGCCCCGCGAGGCGCCCCTGGATGCCATGGTGCCTCACAACAACTAGCTGCGAACCCTTTGGTGCGTCGACGGCACGAACCAGTGACCGGACGCCCAACTGTTGGCACGGACAGCACGTGATCTACCCACCGCGACGCCCGCCGGGGACACTTCCCCCCCCCCTTCCCGTCGCCAACGGCGTCCGCACCTGGGCTCTGGCACCATGATGGCCGCTATGACCGCTTCAACCTGGGCCCCGGCGGCGTTACACGAGCCGGGCGAGCCCCTGCCCGACGAGCTTCCGGACGGTGGGGGGGTCCCCCTCCGCCGGCGCGTACCCCCTCGGCTCGTACCGCATCACCACCATGGCCCCCTTCTTGACGTCCTCCACCTTGTCAACGTCCTCCGACCCGGGGCCCACCTGCACCTCCTTGATGTCCTCCTCGGCCAGAACGAACGTGTAGTGGTCCAGGTTCGGCCGTGCCACCATGTCCTTGGCGTTCCTCGATTCCTTGATCTGGCTGAAGGCGTCCTGCGGCGGGCAAGGGGGCGGCGGCCTTTTTCAGCAGGTGCGGGGCGGGAGGGAGCGACGCAGCGGCGACCGCAGAGCAACTCCGAAGAGCAACTCCGACCCCCCGCCCCCCTTACTTGGTACGCCTCCGGGAGGAAGGACAGGACGTTGTCGTTGAGGTGCCGGATGACCGTAACCGTGTAGTCCCTGGCAAAGTCCCGCTCCGCTGGGCTTAGCTTGGCCCGCTCCGCCTCGTCGTCCATGAAGTGCATCGAGTGCTTCTGGATCTTGGCCAGGCGCGTCCGGAGGTACTCCTGCGCGGATACTCGAGGCGTGGGCAAGACGGGTGACCGGGGGTTAGGCGCCGCCGGGGGGCCTGGGCACTTCAGTCCCGGTGCGGTGCCCCCCACACGAGCGGGCCTCACCTTGAGGAGGAAGCGTAGCCGCGCCAGGTCCTCGGCGAATATGGTGTGCTCGAGATCGAGCAGCTCCCGAGGGTTCGACTCGGCCCCGTCGCTGTCAACCAGGGCCGCCTGCGCTACAGCGGGACGCTTGGGTGCTGAGGGGCGGAGGTCGAGATGGCGCTCGATTTCATACCCTCGTCTGGGAAACGCGCTCTCGGGACCGACGTGAGATCTATGGAAACATCGTCGATCGCAATGGACGTATCTATACGCATGACATCTTCTGATTCCCACAAGGCGACCAGAAAGCGGTGGTATTCGCCGCGTCTCGGGTCCGGTTGCCGGCGAAGGGAGTCGTGCACCCCCCCTCCCCCGCGCAGGGGCCACTGGCTCACCTTCTGTTCGTCGAGCTCCTTCACAGCCGCCTCTCCCTGCAGCATACGCTCGTGCAGCCTCTCCACGAGCTCCGTCTGGAACTCGAGGACCTCGGGCGCCCCCTTCTCGTTGAGCAGGGC
>Ga0181582_10003970_pt1 | contig 11957 bp, 1 predicted proteins | sample 071ome_32_FD_132438 | JGI IMG/M metagenome (GOLD analysis project Ga0181582, IMG submission 132438) | Coastal salt marsh microbial communities from the Groves Creek Marsh, Skidaway Island, Georgia - 071405AT metaG (megahit assembly) | ecosystem: Environmental > Aquatic > Marine > Intertidal zone...
CCCCCCCCCCCCCTCCCGCTCCGGGGTCCCCCCCCCCCGCCCCCCCCCCGCGCCCCCGCAGAGCGGCGGCGCCCCCGTGAGGAGGTCCCATGACATTCCCGTGTACGCCGCCTACCACCGCGGCCAGCCGCTGTCGCAGTCGGTCGACCTCTCCGCCTCCCTGGGCCACGCGGGGGCCCTTGGCGGGCCCCCCGGGTGCCCGGTCCCGCTTCTCTCCTCGTACGACCCGTCGCTGGCCCGCGGCGGCTCCCCGGCGCGCGGGGCGGGGGACCCGCGGGGCTCGTACCCCCCGCCGTCCATGGTCCCGGTCTTCGCCGCGCAGGGGGCCCCCGGCCGCCGGGACCCGGCCCAGGAGTCAGTTGCCCGGGCGTCCACCGAGCTGCTGGACAAGGTCGGGCACCTGCGGCAGAAGCTGAGCGTGTCCACGCGGGAGCTGGAGGAGACGCTGCTGCTCCTGGCGCGCGGCCAGGCCGAGACGGGGGACGTCCGGAGGCAGCTCGACGGGATCCAGAAGCTCGCCGAGGTCCTCGAGGCGCTCGAGCCGTCGGGGGGGGGGCCCGTGGGGCGCTACGGGCGGGCGGCCGGGGGCTCGGCGGTGCGGGTGCTCCGCCAGTCCCTCGAGGGGGTCCGCGGGGTCCTCGACCAGATCGACTCCGGGGAGCTCGTGGGCGGCCACCGGGTCCGCTCGCAGACCACGATGGCCGCCCAGGGGCTGGGCGCAGCCTACCGGGGCCTCGGGGCGCGGGGGGAGGGGCACCCCCGCGGCGGGCGCCCGGGCGCCGAGGCGCGCGACCGGGGCTACGGCCGGGCGCGGGGCGAGGGGTACCGCCCGGCCTCCCGGGGGCGCGACGAGCCCCGCCGCGGGGCCCCCGCCGGGGACGCGGGGCGCGCCGGCGGGGCCGCCGGCCTGTGGCGGGCGGCGGACGGCGCCCTGGGGGCGCTGCGGGGCGCGTGCGAGCGCGCCCGGGGCGGCGTCGCGGACGTGCTCGCCGGCGCCAGGGACCCCTTCCTCGACGCCGTCGTCGTCGGCGGCAGGGACGGCGCCCGCGCCGTGGCCGCCCTCGGGGACGAAGCCCGGGCCCTCGGCGACGTCCTCCGGGAGGAGCTCCTGCGCCCCGTGCTCGGGGACGCCTCCTCCAGCGGGGTCGTGAACGACCTCCTCGACGCCGCGCGGGCCTGCGACCCGCGCGACGCCGCCGACGCCCGCGCCGCCCTCCACGAGGCGATCACCCTCGAGACGCGCGTCGTCCGCGACGAGGCGCTGCGGGCCTGCGACGGGCTGTGCGCGGAGGGGAAGGAGGAGCTGGAGCGGCGGGGCGGGCGCGTGGACGCCCCGCGGGAGCAGACGGACGAGGCGTTCGCGCTCCTGGGGGAGATGCGCAGCGCGGCGCAGCGCGCCTGCGACGACGTGGCCGGGGAGGCCGACCGGGCGCTGGGCGGGGTCCCCGCCGGCCGGCGCGGCGGCCCCCGCTCCCCCGGCCGGGGCCCGGCGCGGTCCCCGGCGCGGGCGGAGCCGGGCCGCGCCGACCGCGGCCGCCGCGACCTGCTGGGGGACGCGCTCGAGGGGCGCACGTACAAGGTGGGCCCGGGCGCCAACGCCTACCGCTCCAAGTCGCGGACCCGGCGTGACCCGAGCCGCGGGCGGCGCCGGGGGGAGGAGACCTCGGAGACGACGACCAGCGACCAGAGGACGACGGGCGAGGACGCGGGCTACCGCGCGCCCCCCCGCAAGGGCCTCAAGCCCCGGTCGGGGCACGGCAAGAAGGACAAGAAGTCCAAGTCCCGGCGCAAGAAGCGCGACACCAGCACCTCCCCCACCACGACGTCGACGAGCGGCTCGGACCCCCACCGCCGCGGGTACGCGCCCAAGAACCACATGGACCTCCCGGCGGGGCTGGTGGTGGCCCACGACAGGTACGGGTCGCTGAGCGTGCCCGGGCTGGGCGAGAAGGAGTGGGCGGGCATGTCGTGGAGGGAGGTCAAGCAGGCGCAGCGGAGGCAGTACGAGAAGGAGCTGGCCGAGTGGAAGGAGAAGCGGGAGCGGCACGAGCGGGAGCGGCGGAAGATGCCGAGGGACGCGCTGCTTCTGGCCGACTGGGCCTCGGGGGACGAGCTGGAGTCGCCCCCGCGCCGCCCGGCGCTCTTCCAGTCGAGCGGAGAGCCGGTCAAGCACGCCCACGCCTGGGCCCCGGCCCCGCAGGGGATGCCCGAGGAGCGCGAGGGCAAGCAGGCCCCCCCGGCCTACACGATCAACAACTCGCGCCTCCTCCAGATGCACCACAAGAACGTCAAGATGCGCCCGAGGCTCGAGGCCCGCGTGCGAGAGATCCGCCAGGAGCAGGCCGGGATGGCGCCCATCCCCGAGATCGAGCGGCGCATCAGCGAGCTCCGGGCCAGGCACCGGGAGCTCCTCGAGACCCCGGGGAGCCAGCGGCGGGACCTCGAGGGGGTGGCCAGGGCGGCCAAGGACGCGGTCAAGGAGCTGGGGAAGGCCGAGGCGCTCGTGGAGGAGCTGGAGAGGCTCCAGCGCGCCTTCAAGAAGAAGGAGGAGGAGTTCGCCAAGCTGGCGCGCGCCGAGCTGCGGCGCATGTGGGACAAGGAGGAGGAGCAGTTCGAGGGGCCCATGCGGGAGCTGGCGGTGCGCGCGCGCAAGCTGCCCACGGAGCGGGAGGTGGAGCGCATGGAGCAGTCGGCCAGGGCCTACCGCGAGGAGGTGGCCCCCGGGGACAGGGACGGCGCCGCCCGGGCGGACCGCGCGCTGGACAAGTGCCGCCGGGTGGCCGAGGAGCGGCGGGGGATCGAGGCCGAGCGCGCCCGCGTCCACAAGGCCATCCGCCGCCGCCTCGCCCCCTTCCTCGCCCAGGTCTCGGCCATGTCGCAGGAGATGGGCTTCCGGGACCCCCTCGCCGGCGGCCCCGACGAGGCGCGGGACGACGCCGACGAGCGGTCGCGGGTGGGCGCGCTGGGGGCGGCCACGGACCTGGGGGCCTACCCGAAGCACCTGATCAGGCGCGAGGACCTCTTCGGGGTCCCCGACGGGCGCCACAAGCGGGACCCCCGGGCTCACCGGGCCGACCCCCTCGACCCGGAGGGGGAGCCGCCCGCGGCGCGGAGGGACGCCACGTACCGGGCCAGCGACCTGGCCGCGTGGGAGTCGCGGGAGGAGATGGAGCGGTTCACCCGGAACGTGCTGGACAAGTTCGCCGGGGAGGGCTCGGAGGAGGACGACTGGGGCAACCGCTTCCTCGACCGTCAGCTCTCTCTCGGCGGGGCCGACCGGCACCACGGGCGCCGTGGGCGGGGCCCCGGGGACCGGGAGGCCCTGGGCCCCGTCAGCGCCGAGAGCATCTGGAAGGAGCTCGACGCGCGCCGGGCGTCCCGGGCCCGCGGGGCGCAGGAGGAGGACGACGGGGGCGACGTGGCCGCGGGGCTCGAGCACCTCCGCGGTGCCGGGGACGAGCCGGACCGGCGGGACCGGCGGGCGGGCGGGCGGGGCCCCAAGCCCGAGGTCAAGGACGGGACGCTGCTGTACGCGGTGGAGGCCTTCGCGCGGTGGAAGGGCGCGGACACTCTCCGGGACCTGTGGCGCGACTACGGTGCCCACGGGGACGCCCTCTCCGTGGACGCCCTGGGGGACCTGCTGAACGACGCCCTGACGGTGGAGCCTCTGCGCGAGGAGCTCCGGTTCGTGGCGACGCTCGTCGACACGTCGGGCGAGAGCCGCGTGTCCATCCGGGACTTCATCGACGCCGCCGACGGCCTGATCATGGTGCGCGACGGGGCCCTGGTGGTCCCCCGCGGGTCCCGCGTCGGCGTGGACGAGTTCATGACGATGATGGCCCGCAAGTGCCGGGGGGTGACGGGGGGCCTGGAGAGGGTCTTCGAGCACTTCGACCTGGACGGGTCCGGGGACATCGACTGGTCCGAGGCCACCAAGATGGTCGCCACCCTCCTCCCGGGGCTGCGGGACAAGGAGAAGCGGGACATCCTGATGCACGTCATGAGCGCCAAGGCGAGCAGCTACGGGGGGAGGGCGGAGGGCGTGACGCTGCAGGACATGAAGGAGCTCCTCGCGCCGTACCTGGCCCGGCTGGACGCTCCCGCGGGCGGGATTGGCGGGCTGGCCGGCGGCACGCGCGGGGCCCAGGCGCGGGACGCGCTCGAGGACACGGTCGGGGCGCTGGTGGGGTGGGCGCGGAGGGAGATGCGCAAGTTGGGCAAGGCCAGCGAGCAGGCCGAGTGGGCGTCCTTCCTGTTCTCCCGCTTCTCCCGCTCCGGCACGGGCAAGCTCGCCTTCTCGGACGTGCAGCGGATGGTGAAGAGCACGGGCGCGGACCTCCCCAAGGGCGCGGCCCGGACCCTCTGGCACCTCCTGGACATGAACGGCGACGGCGACGTGGACCGCGAGGAGTTCAAGAACGCCATGGACGATGCGGTCGCGATGATCAAGGCGGAGGACAAGGACGGCGCGCCCGGGGCAACCCTCCGCAGGACGGTGCTGATGCGCATGGCGCGGCGTGCTCGCGAGGCCGGCGGCGTCGCCGCGTACCTCCTGCAGTACGACAGGAACCGCAGCGGGCAGGTCGAGTCGAGCGAGCTGGTGCGGATGATGCGGAGCGCCATGCCCTCGCTGCGGGACGTCGAGGCGCGGACCCTGATGATGGAGCTCGGCGCCCTTGATACGGACGGGGACGGGCGCCTCGACAAGGCGGAGCTCGCGGCGGCCCTGAAGCCCTTCATGGACAAGGCCCCGAGCAACCTCGACATGTTTGGCGTGCTGGACGATTACCTCAAGGCGTCCGGGCTGGCGTTCCGGGACTACTGGCAGCGGTACGAGCAGACGTTCAACGGCGTGGGCGGGCCGACGGGCCTCCGCTTCGACGCCTTCTCGGCGCTGGTGCAGAACGCCGTGGCCGAGGTGGCCAAGCGCAAGGGGGAGTCGCACGAGGTGACGCAGGCGCAGCTCGAGTACGTGTGGAAGATCCTCGACATCAACGGCGACGGGCGCATCTCCGCGGAGGAGGCACTGCAGATCTACGAGCACGTGACGCGGCACGGCGGGGCCCTCAAGTTCAAGGATCGCGTCGACGTCAACGACTACTGGCGCCGCATCGCCCTCATCGTGAACGAGCCGGGCAAGGTGGACGCCCTTTTCCGGGCGTACGACGCCGACCAGGACCTCGCCCTGGGGCCGAGGGACCTCGTGCGCCTCTTCCGCGACACGCTCCCGGGCACCACCAACGACGAGATCCAGGCCGTGCTCGTCAACCTCGGCTCGGCTGACGCCTCGTCCGACGGGCGCATCTCTAGGGACGAGATGGTCGCCGCGCTGCTCCCGTACTGGTCCCAGGCCGTCAAGGACGCCGTGAAGGCCGCCGGGGCGTCAGGCCGCGCGGGCATGGGCCCCGGCGGGGCCGCCGAGCAGCACTCGACGCTCCTGACAGGCCTCCTGTCCGTGCCCCAGCCGACCCTGGTCTCCGAGTTCCGCAAGCTCGACGCCTCGGGCCGGGGCCTCGTCCGCGCCGACGTCTTTGTCCTGGCCCGCCGCCTGGTCCCGTCCGTCAAGACCACCGACGGGATGCTCCGGTACCTCTCTGTCGTCATGGACGTGGACGGCAGCGGGGCCATCACGCTGGAGGAGCTGCTGCAGGTCCTCGACATGGCCCGGGACCTGCGCTCGAGCATCCCGGTCCGGGGTGTCCCGGACGTGGACGGCGCCTTTGCCCGCGTCGGCGGGGCCCTGGGGACGACTGCCGAGGCCGACCGCCTCTTTGCGCAGCACGCCGGCGGGGGGGGGTCCCTGGACGGCGCACAGCTCGCGCGGCTCTTCCGGGCCGCCGTGCCGGAGCTCAGCGTCCGGGAGCTCCAGGCCATGCTCCTCCGCATGCGCGACCTCGACGCGGACGGCACGGGGACCATCTCGCGCGCCGAGTTCTTCGCCGCCGTGGGCAAGCACCTCTCGGCCCCCGCCGCCGCTCCCGCCCCGGCGCCCCACGCGGCGCCCTACGCGGCGCCCGGGGCCGCCAGCCCCGCTCCGGTCGTCCCCCAGTCGGTCGTGCGGAGGCAGATCAACCTCTTCGCCGACCTGGACGAGCACCTGAAACAGCGCGGCAGCACCCTCGACGCCCTCTGGGCGCGGCACGACCCGCTGGGGCACGGCCTCGACCGGGCGGCGGTGAGGCGGCTGGTGCAGGAGATCGCCCCCGACGTGGCGCTGAGCGAGGGGCAGCTGCGGTCCCTGTCGTGCATGCTCGACATCGACGGCGACGGGCGCGTCACCAAGAAGGAGCTCCTGGACAACTTCTCGATGTTCACCAAGCTCGGCCAGAACCTCACCGCTACGGAGGACGGCCTCACGGGGGACCAGCTGCTGCAGCGGCTGGCGACACTGCTGCAGTCCCCGACCAACGTCGAGGGGGTCTTCAAGAAGTACGACGCGGCGGCGCACCACGGCCGCGGCGACGGCCGGCTCGACGCCGACGAGCTCCTCAGGATGCTGGGCGACGCGGTGCCGGCCGCCACGGCCGACGAGAAGCGGGCGCTCCTCTACTCGCTGTCCACCCACGACGCTGACGGCGACGGGTTCATCTCCCTCCCGGAGCTGCAGGCCGCCCTGGCGCCCTTCTTCGGGGGGCAGGGGGCGCCCCCCGCTGCCCCGGCCCCCGCCGCCCCGGCCGCCGCCGCCGCCTCGCGCGGGGTGTCCTTCTTCAAAGACCTGGACGCGCACCTGCGCGCGCACCGGAGCGACCTCGACACCCTCTGGGCCCGGCACGACCCCGCGGGCCGGGGCCTCAACGCGGCGCAGCTGGCGGGACTGGTGCGCGAGGTGGCCGCCGACCTGCAAGTGTCGGAGGGCAAGGCGCGGGTCCTGGCGGCGATGCTGGACGTGGACGGGGACGGGCACGTGACCAAGGAGGAGCTGGTGTCGAACTTCGAGATGTTCTCGCGCCTGGGCATGGACCTCGAGGTCACCGACGACGGCCTCACCCTCACGCACCTCCTCCAGCGCCTCGCCACGCTGCTCCAGTCGCCGGAGAACGTCGAGGGGGTCTTCCGCAAGTACGACGGGGCGCACGGGCACCACGACGGCCGGCTGGACGCCGACGAGCTCATGCGGATGCTGCAGGACGCCGTGCCCAGCGCCACGGCGCGCGAGAAGCAGGCCCTGCTCTGCTCCCTGTCCTCCCGCGACACGGACGGGGACGGCTACATCACCCTCCCCGAGCTCCAGGCGGCCCTCGCGCCGCACTTCACGGCCACGAGCCTCTCCGCGTCGGGCAGCCACCTGCTCCTCGACCGGGTCGTCCAGACCCTCCGCGCCACCCCGTCCCTGCTCCGGGACGCCTGCAACCGCGGCGGGCACTACGGCTCCCCCCCCAGCGCCCAGTGGGACGCCGTCCTCCGCCAGGCCCTCCCCTTCCTCTCCCCGGACGACGCGGGCTTCCTGCGCGGGGTGCTGCGCCTGCAGGTCCGCGACGCGACGGGGGCGGCCCCGGCGCGGGAGGCCGGGCACGAGGCCCTCCTCCAGGGGCTCGAGGCCGCGTGGGGCGCCGCCCGGGGGCTCGTGCGCCCGGGGGACCTCCCGGCCCTCGCGGCCCTCCGGGCCTGGGCCGGGGCCGGGGGCGCCGAGCTCTACCGGGCCGCCCACGACCTGACGGGCGGGAACACCGGCGCGGAGATGCCCTGCGAGTACCTCGAGCGCCTCGTGGAGACCTGGGGCGCCGGGCAGTCCCCCCTCGACCGGGCCACCGCCTTCATGTGGCTCCGCGACAGCGACCGCTCCGGGCGCTTCCGTCTCACCGTCCCGCAGATCCTCGCGAGCCTCAACGGGCTGCACAACAAGTGAGCGGGCGGGTGGGAGGGTCGGGGGTCCGGGGCCACGCCCGGGCTGGAGGGCTCGAAGCTCGGCGGACAGCTGGCTGCCGCCCCCCGGTCCCCGCGACCCCGCGACTTGCCTGACCGATAGAAACGCATAGCATGATAGTCGCCCCCCCCCAACGCGATAGAGCTTCAAACATCCATACCGTTCCCCTTGGGTGGGCCGTCTAGCGCCCTTCTGCACTGCAGAAGGGTTACCCTCAGCGCTGGCAGCGCTGGTCCATGCTGTCACAGTGACTCACTGACAGTCAGGGGCCGGGGACGCCTGGGACGAGGCACCGACAGGCCCCATGTGGATCGGGGTGGCGTGCTTCTAGCGTCAAACTCTCACGCGGCAGGTGAACGCGGGCTCGACCCCGCAGAGGAGGGCGCTCCCAGGGCTCCCGCCCCTTGATTTCTCGGAGTTATTCCCAACGCACGAGCGCTCGCGAGGTGAGAATAGATGGGGATACTGTATGCTTCTGAGGGATATCGCGATCATGACGCACATGGTGGCGAGCTGGCGAGGGTGATGGCGCCGTGGATGACTGGCGCTGCCCCTTTCCCGGCGAGAGCAGGGGGACACATCAGTGGCCGGGACCGGCGTCACCGACGTCCCGCTGGGGAATAATACCCGTCCAGGCGCCTTAAATAAGGTGTACATTCATGAAGAGCGAGGGAGATACGGAAGGCGAGGGCCAATGGTCGCGCGGACGCCTGGCTTGGAGCCCCCCAGGTCACCGGCCTGACCCGTCGCTTCGGCCCAGCGAAGGCCAGCTCGGCGAGGGAGCACGCTGGTCGTTCGCGTGTCCCAGGACGGGTGTCCGAGTCGAGGCCATTCTGTCCCGGCGGGGAGACGCCGTCGCGGTGTCGTCCGAGGACCCCGCCTCCGAGAGGCGGCACAGCGTAGCGCTGAACGGCATCGAGCTGGCCAAGCGGCACGGGCACAAGAGCTGGGGCGGGGCGCCCGTCTGGGCGGAGGGGGGCTCCCCGAGGCGGGAGGACCGGACGCTGAGCGAGGCGGCCGACCTCGTGAGCGAGTTCGGGGTTACGGGGGAGGTGGTCGGGATTCTCGAGAACCTCGTCGGGGGCGTGGCCGGGGGGGTGGCCGTCACTCCATGCCCACGTACGATGACTCCGCCCGCGGGCCCCGGCGACGGCGGCGCGGGCAGCCACAGCGCCCCAGTGGTCGGGGAGCTGGAGGTCGGAGGGACCGACGACGAGCTCGGGGACCCAGGCCCCACCGACACCAGCGTGGTCGTCGGAGGGACCGACGACGAGCTCGGCGACCCAGGCCCCACCGACACCAGCGTGGTCGTCGGAGGGACCGACGACGAGCTCGGCGACTCCGGGGTGCACGCCCCGGACCCGCGGGGGGCGCGGCTCCCGGGGCTCGCCCAGCTGCTCCGCGAGGCGCCAAAACGATGCGGGCAGGCCGGCGCTGACGCGACGCCCGGGCCGGCGCGGCGCCCCGAACCCTCCAGGCTCCTGCGTCTGTGGGCGGCCCAGCAGCTCCAGAAGGGATCGAGCGACCTCGCAGCTCGCCCCGCCCGTGCCAAGACGCCCCCGACAGTACCCCACGGGAGGAAGAGGCGCCGACAGAGTCTGCACCGACAGCCGTACTCCGGTGAGTCGATCGAGTACGAGGGCGGGGACGAGGGGGAGGGGGGCCGTGATGGCGCCGCTAGAGCTTCCACGACATCGTCTCACGATCCCCAGAGCCTAGGGGTGACGGCAGGCGGGGAGGTGGACGCTCTGGAGTGGGAGACCAGCCTGCCCGGGACCCAAGTCCAGGTGTGGGCGGCCATGGTCGACGGCGCTGGGCCGCTCCGGTGCATCCCGGGGCCGGTCAGGACCCGGAGGAGGAGGGCCACGGCGGGAGACCCCTTCCCCGACCGACCGGGGGCTGCCGTCGCGCCCGGGAGGGAGGTGCCTGCTGGGACGTCCACCGACTCAGCAGCCTCTGATCCCCCGGCAGCTGCCGCGCCAACGGCCCACGCGGACGCCGTCGCGAGCGCGGTGGCCAGCGCGGGGGCTGGCCAGGGCGACCCCGCAGCCGCCGCGCCAGCGGCCCACGCGGACGCCGTCGCGAGCGCCCCGGCGGCCGCCGCGCCAGCGGCCCACGCGGACGCCGTTGCGAGCGCCCCGGCAGCCGCCGCGCCAACGGCGAGCCCCGCGGACGCCGTCGCGAGCGCCCCGGCGGCTGCCGTGCCGGCGGCCAGCGCGGGGGCTGGCCAGGGCGACCCCGCAGCCGCCGCGCCAGCGGCCCACGCGGACGCCGTCGCGAGCGCCCCGGCAGCCGCCGCGCCGACGGCGAGCCCCGCGGACGCGCTGCGCCAGGAAAAGCTCTGGCCGCTGGTGCATCTGCAGCAGCTGCTGCAGAAGAGCCCGCACCTCGTCTCGCTGGTGGGGGAGGGGGTCTTCCGCGACCTGCCCCGGCAGATCCTCGACGTGGCGGTCGCCGCCAACCGGCTGCAGCTGTCCGAGCTCCTCGGGGACGTCTCCCTGCGCCCGCTGCTCGCGAGCGACCCCCTTTCCGGGACCGTGGACCCGCCCATGGCGCGGGCCATGCAGACGCACCCGGGCGCCGTGCTCGGCCTGCTGCTGGACGCGCGGAGGAAGCGACAACAGCGAGAGGCCGACAGGGCGCGGGCCCTGCAGCTGATGGAGCGCAACGCGGGGAGCGAGGTGGTGCGGTACGTGAGCCAGAACCCGGCGCTGCGGGAGATGCTGGGGTGGGACGCCGAGACCGTGCACAACTTCGTGGCGGCCGTCGTGGGGGAGGGTGGGGGGAGGTGAGCGCGAGGGGGCGCCCGGCGGGCACGGTTCGAGGGGGCTCGATTGAAGCGCCGCGGCCCCCACGCACGGGCCGGTCAGTCGGTCCACGTCATGGCGAGCAGGGAGCCGGCGAGGCCAGAGGCCTCGACGGTGGCGCCCATGTCGGACAGGGGCGCCGCCCCCGGGGCCATCGGGCCGACGGCGAAGGGCCTCCCGGCCGCGGCGTCCCCCACCAGGGAGCGGCACCAGAGGTAGAGGGTGGCCACCGTGTCGGAGGGCGCGAACCTGCGCTGCTCCCGCCTCCCCGTGGGGAGCTTGACCGCCACCCGGGGCCCCGCCGCCGGCTCCCCCCCGAGCTCCGCCCGCGCCGCCGCCATCGCCGCCTCCGGGTCGGGCGCAGGGGCCGCCGGCGCCCGCCCCGCGCCGGCGTCCGTCTCGCCCTCCGAGTCGTCCACGGTCAGGGGGGCGCCCGGGGCCCCCGCCCGCTGGGAGGACAGGACGGCGACCTCGTCGTCGCTGCCCCCGGCACCCGCCACCGCCCCCCGCCCGCCCGTGGCGCTCGCCGTGGGGGCCGCCGCGCCGGCCTCCGCCGAGAGGCGCATGGCGAGGGCGAGCTGCTCCTCCTCCGTCATGGCCTCCACGGGGACACCGGCCCCCGGGGCCTCCCGCCCGCTGCCCCCGCCGCCGCCGCCCCGGCCCGTCAGCACGGCGCGCGCGGCCAGGGCGCTCGCCCCCGGGTCGTTGGGCGCGTTCTCCATGAAGTCCATCATCAGCTCGATGAAGCGCTCGGCCGAGGGAGTCGGGAACCCCGGGACGTTCTTCACCAGCTGACCCGTCGCGGGCTCCACGACGAGGAGCGCCGGGACGTCGGGCCCCTCCACGCGGTAGAAGGCCATGAGCTTGCGCCCCTCCTCCCCGAGAACGTCGGCCTGGTAGAGGACGAAGGAGGCGCGGACGACGTCGCGGACCTGGTCGTTGTTGAAGAGGTCGCGGTTGATCTGGTGCGACGCAAACACGTCCTCCTGCTGCAGGTTGAGCAGGAGCCACTTGCCCTCCGCCTCGGCCCGGGCCTTGGCCACGTCGAAGCTGGGCCCCCCGGCCAGGTCCGTCGGCGGGGCGAAAAGGTTCTGGAGGCGGGGGTTCTCCCGCAGGAAGCTCGACGCGACGCGCCCGTGCGACGCCGCAGCGCCCGCGCCCATGTGCAGGTGGTGCTGCGGCATCGCGCCCCCGAAGCCGCGCGGGCCGACGTCGTCGACCAGGCGCTCTGCGGGCGGGCGAGGCGGGGGCCGGGGGGCGGGGGTCGGCGGGGGAGCGGGGGTCGG
>Ga0181582_10003977_pt1 | contig 11948 bp, 5 predicted proteins | sample 071ome_32_FD_132438 | JGI IMG/M metagenome (GOLD analysis project Ga0181582, IMG submission 132438) | Coastal salt marsh microbial communities from the Groves Creek Marsh, Skidaway Island, Georgia - 071405AT metaG (megahit assembly) | ecosystem: Environmental > Aquatic > Marine > Intertidal zone...
CGTGTCCGGGTTCGCACTCATCGCACGTGGAGTGTAACGTAACTTGATCGTTGTCTGGTTGAAATTTTCACCCAGACGTTCGATGCTCCCAATGCGCAACGTTTGGTTGGAGATGGCGACGAAGCCTTCTGGGCACTGTTCACTGCTAAAAGAGCAGACTTCCTCCAAAGGAACGTACGAAACGGGCGCCAAAACGAAGGTGCCCTTCTCGCTGTAACCTAACCAAGGTCTGGTCGACAGCGCCATCAGCGCCGGCTCACCACGCACATGAGTTCGCACCAGCTTTGGTGCGCGCGCACCAACGAACCGCATGCGCTGATCACTCAACTGCCCAGACACATTATCAATCGTCGCTCGCATCAACACGCCGTTCGCCATCCCAACGTTCAACAATAAGTTGCCTTGAGTGGATTCAGTACCAGCAGTTTGCAAGACCAACAAGCTCGCCGGAGCGGAGCCCTTCAGAGCTTGCACAGCTAACGTTTGCAGGCAATCATCAGGGTTAAGGCTCATGACACGCACCGTGCCATCAAACGAACCCATCGCGAGAAATCTACTGCGCAGCGCGCCTTCCGGTACGGGTGCAATGTCTAGACACGCGACATCGCCGTTCGTTTCCAACTTTTCGACCTCGATCAGTTGGCCGGCAGAGTCAAGCTCGAAATAAATCACTTCGCCTCCGGTGAGCGCAATAACCACTTGCTTGCTGTTCGACGTGCACTTGGAAATTTGCTTTCGACCGGGAGTTCGCCACTCGTTGATGCGCTTGTCTGCTTTAATGTGGCGCAAACCGCCTGCATGAATCTGAAGCAAAGAGTCATCGTTCATGAGACACACGTCCAACGTCATGGTGGTCCCCAGAAAGCCCGAATCGCTCACTTCACTAACAGTTTCACCAATGGCAAGGACGAGTGTGGCGTTGAGGAAGGAAACGATGATGTACGAATCATATTGCTCCGAACTGCTCTTCTTGACCGTGAAAATTGCGTTAGGCTGACCCGGGAGGGAGCTCTTCGCCAACTCGCTCACGCCAATGCCCTGACGCAAGATGCGAAGCGACGAGCGTGAACCCGTGCCGCACAGAGTGTACAACTGCGGCGTGTCCTCTTCAGTCAAATTATGTGCCTGCATATCTAAGATCGGACACAGACTCTCTATGTTGTCGATGGGGTACAGGTTCGCCAAAGGTCTGGGATCGAAGAACACTGGCTCGAAACCGTCTTCCGTTTCCATGAGACTCGCCGAACTGCTCTCCACAGAGTCATCTTCACCAATCCCAGTGAACTGGTACAAAGCATGATTTCCGAACTCGCTCGCCGCGAACAAGAAACCCGTTTTCAACACACACAAGTTCACGCACGGCGGAATAGTGTCGAAGTACTTAATCTTCACCTCGTTCACCTTTTCCCCAGAATACTCGACGGAGAGCTTGTAAATATCCCCGTACTCAGACTGCGCCAAAAAGAAGAAAGACTTCTTCGATTTGTGACCGGCTGATGCCGTGATGAGAACCCCACGATCGTTGGGCAAAGACGTACGTCGTGGAATAACCGCGCGGACCTCATCGTGATTCTGATTCCGGTAAATGACGAAGTTTTCGCAACACACTAACACGCCGCCCGGACCGTCGCTGCCTCCGGGTACGGGAATCAAATGGTTCGCTCCGTTATCGATCGGCTCGCTCCACTTTCTTACCACGTGGTTCAGACCCAAATCCAACTCGTAAAACGTCAAGTGCTTCTGAGTTTCCGCCACGGCCTCTCCTGTGGGGTCATCGTCAACTTCGCCGTAGTCCAACTCAATCGCGGCAAAAATGGGATTGTCCAATCCGCAGTCCAACGCGCACATGTGAAACACGATCGCGTGCGACTTGTTCGCCTCCAACGGTGATGAAATCGTGAGATTGGCCTCGTTATCCCTGTTCATGACGTACACGAGCTTATTCTTCTCAATCGCCCCTAGACAAATCGCCCTTCCTTTCGGGTCGGCGCACAAAAACTGTCCCGGCACGATCCTCCGGCATCCCGATTTCCCGAACGTCTCTTGGTGCACCTTCACGAACGCATTCTTTTCCTTCTTAAACTGCAAAATCACCACCCGACCCGAGTCCGAGCCGACGCACAGGTAATCTCGATTCGCGCCCGCCAAGCGCAGCGCGCAGATCGACCGCACCACGCCGAACGCCTCCATCGACGCCACCGTCCGCACCCGGCCACCCTCATCCGGCCGAAGCAACTCGATCACCTTGTTCCGCACCACGACGATCTCCTGCGCCTTGGCGGCGGAGAAATTGCCGTAGCACGCGCACGAGACGCCGCTCGATTTCTGCAACGTGAGTCCGTACGCGTGCACCATGGTTCCACCGCGCCCACGCGCTCGACGCGCTCCGCCGCTTCGGTACCGCTCTGCACTCGAGTGCGCTCGCTTCCAGACCGCGCGCGCGTTCGCGCGGTTCGCGCGCGAGACTCTGAGGCGACGATCGAGCGTCAGGCGGTTCGCGCGCGTGACCTAGACGCGAATCGACGGACCGCAGACGCGCGCGCGATGACATCGCGCGCGCTCGCGCGCGGGTTCGCTCGATCCCTGGATGTTGTCGGCGTCTCGGGGCGCGCGCTCGGGCGCGGAAGGGGCTCGAGCGGGCTCGGCTGCGCGATGAGGACGGGCGACGAACGATTGGTGCGAGCGTGGAGCTCGGGTGCGCGGACGCTGGACGGTGCGCGCGCGCGCGCGATCGCCCTTTGGCGAGGCGCGAACGATGGTTCGCGTGCGTACGCCACGGCACTCGCAGATCGGGGGGTGAAGAGCAAGCGCGCGGGGACGTACGGGTTGGGAGACTCCATCTTCAAGCGGGACCGGGACGCGGAGGGAGGCGGACGTAAGGGAGGTTCGAACGCCAAAGCGGTCGTGAGCGCGCATGAGGGCGAGGGTGATGATGACGTGAGTGAGCGGATGAAACGAGCGGGCGAGATGGAGAGCGCGTACGATTATATGCTGCCCGTGAGGGCTTATTATGTCGGGAGCACGATTGACGTGCGCGCTCTGGCGAAGCAGTTACCGGCGTATCCGAAGGAGTTCAATCGCGAGGGAGTGATCATTCGAATGTCGCCAAAGAATGTGACGGACATGCCAATCCTCGACGGAGACGCACCGATTCCTCCGGATATGCTCAGTCGATACCTGGTGGTGTTCAAATTTGGAAGCGTCGTTTTCTACAACATGGGGCTGCGGGAGCGCGAGGAGTGTCTGAAGCTCGCTCGCTCTTTCACATCGACGCCGTTGGCTGTACCGATGACGGATGACTACAGAGTTGCCGTCAGACCCACGCTCGCCGATTGGGCGAGCCTGGAGAACGACCACATCGTTCTGAAGAGGATGGACATCAACAACATCAGCGTCATTTCGAGCGTCTTGGCGCAAACCGTCGCGCTGGAGCACTATGAGCAGAAGGTGGACGGAATGGTGGAGATTTTTAGCAAGCTGAACAAGAGCACCGAACTCACGGGTGACTTGAACATAAGCAAAAAGCGATTGTTTTCGCTCGTAGCGGAGAATAACAACACACTAACAGAGCTGATCACAAAGCTCGGGTTGTTGGGAAGATCTGACACGGCGTGGCAGTACGCCCAGTACAACATGGTATGGGAGGGTTTGAGACAGGATTTCGAGCTCGAGGACCGATTCCAAGATCTCGACTATAAGTTGAATCTCATTCAAACGCAGGTCAAGTTCTACTTAGAGATTCTGCAGAACAGAAAGAGTGACGCGCTCGAGTGGATAATTATTGTGCTCATCTCTCTCGAGATATGTGTCTCGCTGTACGATATGAGCGACAAGATTCCATCGATCCCTTGGCCGCCATTCTAGATTTGAATGTTGTAAATGTATACCAGTTACCAGTGCTTCGTCACTAGTATTGCCTCGACAAGAACTCCTCCAATTCTATGGCTTCCGCGTTGGCGCTCGCGAGGTCCGAGCGCGTGCTCCTCGCAGGGGGAGGCAGGCGTGATCTAAACATGATGGGCTTGCCTGTTTTCTTATGCGCCGGCGCTCGTGCGCGTTCGAGCGAGCGTTTAAACCGTAGCTCTTGCTCCGCTTGCTGACGTCGCGTCTTCTCCTCCCGCGCCGCGCGACGTCGATCCTTTTCTTTCTGTTTCTCCAAATCAGCCACTACGTCGGCGGGCATCTTTTCGATCGCGGCAAAGTACTCCTCCATCTTTGACTCTATGTTCGTCAGCATCTGCAAAACGCTTATGCTTGGATCGTGGTCAAATCCACAATCGACGTAAACTTCGGTAACTCGTCTAGTGAGCTCTTTTAACTCCTTATCGATGTCATCCTCGTTGCCGTCGTCGCCCATTCTCAGTCGTCGCGAGAGCTCCTCACTCTTGCGCTCTTCGACGTCTATCACATCTTGAAGTTGACGTATCTGCTCGCGAAGGGCCTTCATCTCTCCGTCCATTTGTGTTCGATCGTTGTTGTGCTGCGTTTCCACGCGCTGGAGCATCTCCTCCCTCTCGCGAACGCTTCTGATTAAAAACAAATTCTGCTCCTCGAGTGCGCCAAAGGCGGCAAGCAGCTGCTCTGGCTCTGTGAAATACATCTCATCTTCGCCGCGAGATTCCGTCTCACCGTCGACGTGAGCGCTCGATCGACGCTCAAACCACTCACTCGGCGTCAGATCGTCCAGAAAATCCTTGTACTTTCGACATTCGTTTAATTTTTCCTTTTTGCGATGCAGTTCCTGCGTCGCCGTCGCGATCTCATTCTGCAGCCGCTTCATCTCTCGCATCTTCTCATGCTTCGCTCTCGCCTCGCGCTCGGCCGCGCTCACAGCCTCTCGCATTCTCGCGTCATTATCCTTCAAGAACTGATCGAACCGCGCGTGATCTTCCTCGAGCATGCGCTCCGATTTCCGCAACGCCTCCTCCCGCCTCGCCGCCTGCGCCTCCAACTTATCAATCTCCCCCAGCTTGCACTCGATGTCCATCTGCGCCAAAAATATCTCCCGCTTTCGACGCACAAACTCTCGCGCGGACTCACGCTCGCGCCCACCGCCCACGGCGCGCGCGCGCGCCTCCTCCCGCCCATCACCGCCCGCGCCCGCGACCGCCAGCGACATCCTAAAAACGGTTCGTCTTCCCACCCGTCCACACGCCGCGCGCGCGGTGCTCGCCGCGCGATCACCGAGCGGACGCGCGCGCGCGAGGTGACCCACGCGCGCGCTCGCGCGCGTCGCGCAGCACGCGCGCTCTCGCGCGCCCACGACGTATTTATAGCCTCGCTCGCGCGGCGTCACCCGCGCGAGAACGTCACCGCGATCGACACACGCGCCCACGCGTCCGAGAGCGACGCGCGAGCGACGCGCGCATCGAGCGCGCGGAACATGTCCACCGCGACGCGTGTTCCGGCGCGCGCGCGGTGTCGACGCGCGCGCGCGGGAGCGTCCGAGAGACGACCGCGCGTCGTCGCCGCGGCGCGACGGATGGTGACGACGTCGGCGAACGCGACCGCGCGAGGCGTGAAATTCTGCGTCGATCGGGGTGGAACGTTCACGGATGTGTACGCGGAGATACCGGACGCGAACGCGCCGGGTGGGGTGTCGTTCGTGACGCTGAAACTCCTGAGCGAGGATCCGCGAAACTACGCGAGCGCGCCGCGGGAAGGGATTCGACGAGTGCTGGAGCGCGTGTACGGACGGAAGATTGGTCGAGATGAAAAGGTTCCGACGTCGAGGATTGAGTGGATTCGAATGGGAACGACGGTGGGGACGAATGCGCTGTTGGAGAGGAAGGGGGCGAAGACGGCGCTGGTGACGACGCGCGGGTTCGGCGACTTGTTAGCGATCGGTAATCAGGCTCGACCGGATATTTTTGATTTGGAGATCTCGCGCCCCAGTGCGCTGTATGAGCGTGTGATTGAGGTGGATGAACGCGTGCGCGTGCTGGGCGAGGGCGAGCACGCTCGCGGAGAGTGCGTGGTCGGTTCCACGGGCGAGACGGTGGAGGTGTTGCGACGGTTGGATGTTGAATCCCTTCGATGTGAGTTTCAAGCGCTGCTGGATGACGGCATCAAGTCGATATCGGTGGTGCTCTTACACTCGTACACGTTCGCCGAGCACGAACGCGCGATCGGCGCTCTGGCGCGAGAGATGGGATTTGAGCACGTGGCGCTGAGCAGCGCGCTCGTTCCCATGGTTCGAGCGGTGCCGCGTGGACACACAGGCTCCGTGGATGCGTACCTCACGCCGTGCATTCGAAAGTACATTGACTCGTTCTTAGATGGTTTCGACGAGGGCTTGTCCGACGTCAAGGTGAGCTTCATGCAGTCGGATGGGGGATTAACGGCGGCAGATAATTTTAGCGGTTATCAAGCCATTCTGAGCGGTCCCGCGGGAGGGGTCGTCGGGTTCGCTTTGACAACGAGCGCTGCTTTGCGGGACACAGGAGACAACGACCGCTCAGCGATTATCGGATTCGATATGGGCGGAACGAGCACAGACGTCAGTCGATACGATCCGCGTGCCGGATATGAACAGGTCACTGAGACGACGACTGCAGGTGTCATCGTGCAAGCTCCCCAGTTAGACATCACGACAGTTGCTGCTGGCGGTGGTTCTGCGTTGACATTTCGTTCGGGCACATTTTACGTCGGACCAGACAGCGTTGGCTCGCAACCGGGTCCGGTTTGTTACAGGAAAGGTGGCGCACTTGCCGTCACGGATGCAAACTTGGTCCTTGGTCGCATCTTGCCAGAGTATTTTCCAAAGATTTTCGGTCCCAACGAAAACGAGCCCCTTGATTACGAATCCTCGTACAAGGCTTTTGCCGAGCTCACTGAGCGAATAAACGCCGAAACGGGGGAGAATTTGTCGACGGAGGAGGTGGCGATGGGCTTCTTGCGTGTCGCAAACGAAGCAATGTGCCGACCGATTCGTGAAATCACTGAAAGCAAAGGTTATGAGATCTCATCGCACGTTCTCGCAGCCTTCGGGGGCGCTGGTCCACAACATGCGTGCGCAATCGCTCGCGATCTGGGAATGTCCACGGTCTTCGTGCACAGATTTTGTGGCATTCTCTCCGCCTACGGGATGGGTCTCGCCGACGTCGTCTCAGAGGCTCAGGTCGCTTGTGCGGCGCGGTACGACGACTCAGATGGATTCAAACGCGCCATGGAGAGTATGGATGCGTTGAAAGATCGAGTTACCTCGCAGCTCACTGCGGACGGTCAGTTTGAGGCGACGTCGGTGCGATGCGAGTGCTTCCTCAATTTGCGCTACGATGGCTCAGACACTGCGATGATGGTACCAGAGCCAAGTGATGGGGACTACGCCAAAGCGTTCCGTCAGCGATTCGTGCGCGAATACGGCTTCGATCTGAAGGGGCGTGCGCTTTTGATCGATGATGTCAGAGTGCGTGGTGTGGCGAATAACACATTGCTAACACGGCTGCCAATCGCGAAGTGCGAACCGGGAGAGAGTCCTATTGCGGATACTCAAACGCGAGTATACTTTGAAAATATCGGTTGGTGCGACACCCCGGTCTTCAATTTCGAAAGTTTGCTCGGCGGTATGTCCATTGCCGGTCCTGCCATCATCATGAATGGCACTGCGACGTGCGTGATCGAACCTGCTTGCGTCGCAGACGTGACAGAGTATGGCGATTTAAAGATAAAAGTTTCCAGCGTCAAGGAGAACGTCGATCAGCAGGTGGACTATTCTCGCGCCGATCCGATCCTAATCTCGATTTTTAGCAATCGTTTCATGGGGATCGCCGAGCGTATGGGAAGAACCCTGCAACGGACGAGTGTGTCGACGAACATCAAGGAGAGATTGGACTTTTCCTGCGCCATATTTGGTCCGGATGGTGGGCTTGTTGCGAACGCACCACATGTACCCGTGCATCTTGGAGCGATGTCTGCGACTGTAGAGTGGCAGCTTCAACACTGGGGTTTTGATGGTCTTCATGAAGGCGATGTGCTTGTGACAAACCATCCTCGTGCGGGTGGTAGTCACCTTCCCGACATCACCGTCGTGACGCCTGTTTTTCGAGACGGGAAGATTGTCTTTTTCGTCGCCTCGCGTGGGCATCACGCAGACATTGGTGGCGCAACCCCTGGATCGATGCCACCATTTTCAAAAACAATTGCAGACGAGGGTGCGGCTATTAAAACATTCAAACTGGTCGACCGCGGTACTTACCAAGAGGAGGGCATCATCAAGCTGCTCACCAAGCCAGATACGGGAAGTCGTGGAACGAGAAAGCTGGCTGACAATTTGAGTGATCTGAGCGCGCAAGTCGCTGCGAATCAGCGAGGTATCTCTCTTCTGAATGAGCTCATCGACGAGTGTGGTTTGGATCAGGTCCAAGCGTATATGAATCACGTACAAGATAACGCAGAGCTTGCCGTGCGCGACATGTTAAAACAAGCGGCTCGCAATATCATTCGTGACGCAACTCGCCTGGGTGCTCACGTTGAGCAAGATCGAGTTACGCTGAAAGCGGTCGATAAAATGGACGATGGGAGTGCGGTTTGCCTCTCACTGACGCTCGATGCTGCAAATGGCACCGCAAACTTTGATTTCACGGGCACTTCAACAGAGGTCTCTGGGAACTGGAATGCACCACCCGCTGTCACGAACGCGGCAGTGATTTACAGTATTCGATGTCTCGTAAGGCAGGAGATTCCGCTGAACCAAGGTTGCCTTAAGCCGGTTACAATCACCGTTCCGGAAGGATGCTTCTTATCGCCATCAGAAGACGCGGCTGTCGTAGGTGGGAACGTCCTGACATCGCAGCGCGTCACGGATGTCTGCCTTGCCGCTTTTGGCGCGTGCGCAAACGCGCAGGGTTGCATGAACAACCTCACATTTGGTAACGACGACTTCGGTTACTACGAGACGATTGGAGGAGGTGCAGGCGCCGGACCGGATTTCAATGGAGCCTCCGCGGTTCAGTGCCACATGACGAACACAAGGATCACGGATCCAGAAATCTTGGAACGACGCTACCCGGTCATCTTGCGCGAATTCTCAATAAGGAAGGGATCTGGTGGTGATGGCAACACAACGGGCGGTGACGGAATCGTTCGAAAAATCGAGTTTTTGAAGGATATCACGGTGAGTGTGCTGTCCGAACGACGCGTTTTCTCTCCAAAAGGGTTGGCGGGAGGCGCGGATGGCTCACGAGGGATCAACTCGCTGTTGCGTGCAAGCGGAGAGAAGATCGACTTGGGCGGAAAGAACTCCGTGCAAGTCTCCGAGGGCGATGTATTAACTATCATGACGCCGGGAGGAGGTGGCTACGGTGTCAAAACGAATTGATTTTTTTACAATTACTCTGGTAAAGCGGTCCCGCGTTCCAAGTTGGCTTTGATTTCACTTGAGTACTTGTCGTAAGCTTTTGCGAGCATCGCGTTGTGTCTCTCGTTTCGAAGGTTGATCCCATCCAGCGCCCTCGTCTCTCTTGCTTGTCTCTTGTCGCGAGCCTCTTGCTTCTTCCGCTGTGAAGCGATGACGTTTTGAGCCAAGCGATCAATCGCCTCTTGCGTCGGCTTATTGGTCGAGTGATAAACGCTATCGGCACTTCTGTAAAAGTCAGGAACGCTCTCCTTTTGGGCCTTGTACTCTTCCGCGCTGATCTGCGCATTGAAGAGCGCGCGTTCCCTCTCGTAGGTCAAGTGTTGACGCTCGGAACTGAACTGCCCCGCATTGTTCGGATCGTATTGTTGCTTCTTCGCCTTTTTACTATTCGCCTGCTCGATCGTCACCGCGAGATGACCAGCCTTCGGGTCGATGCCTTGTTTGACCAAGTTATCTTGGTACGTTTTCTTACCTGCTTCCATCATTTTGCGTTTTTGCGCCTTCTCGTACTCTTCCGGCGCGTCGACACGTTTCTTCTCCTCGATCACGGCAGCTTGGTTCTTCTTCCTACCTTCATTCAGCTTCAATCGCAACTCAAACAACCTACGCTGCTTGTCAGACATCCCAGCCGTGGGATCCATTGCGCTCGGATCGCTATAGTCTGTCACGACGACGCCTCTAGAGGCGGCTGCTCGCTCCGCGGCAGCTTCGGCCTGTTCCTCCATTTCGCGCAGGCGACGCACGCTCGCGGCGTCCGGATTCTCATCAGCAATCGGACGAGCCTCCTTGTTCGCCAACTTCCGCTCCTCCGCCTCGCGCTGCAACAACAACTTCGCGTCTGCCGTGAGCTCATCCTCACCGATCAGTTCAGCCGGAATCTCTCCGCACTCTGCGATCGTGATCTCCTCTCGCGTCTTGCCCGATTTCGACCCCCGCGACTCAATCTTACGCACGACGTCCATCCCTTCCACAACGAATCCGAACACGACGTGCTTCCCATCCAACCACGGCGTATCACCCGTGCAGATAAAAAACTGACTCCCATTCGTGTTCGGTCCCGCGTTCGCCATCGACACCGTGCCCGCCCCTCGGTGCGAGAGCGTAAAATTTTCATCCTCGAACGTCGTCCCGTACACGCTCTCCCCCCCCGTGCCATCGCCGCGCGTGAAGTCACCGCCCTGTATCATGAACTCCGGAATCACCCGATGAAACACGCTCTTTTTAAACGACAGCACCGCACCGCTCGACGCCGAACGACCGCGCTCTCCCGTACACAGGGCACGGAAATTCTCACACGTGCGCGGGACGACATCCTTTCGAAGCTCGATGACGATCCGTCCGACGCGTTCTCGACCGATCGCGACGTCTAGGAACACGCGCGGAAGCGGTGACATGTCGCGCGTCGCGCGTGGGCGTTTGGTTCGATCGCACGGCGTCGAGTGCGGCGCAGATCGATGCGATGCGCGCGCATCGGGTGACGCGCGGCGCGGCGGCGGCGCGTCAAAATCCCGCGCGCGACGCGCTCGCACGCACGCTCTCTCGCGCCATGGGGAAGAATCGGTTAAAAACGAAACAGTTCGCCGCGGTGAAGCGCATGATCAACCCGAAGGAGATCGCGAAGACGCGCAAGGGCGCGGAGAAGAGCGGTGAGAGCGAAAAGCGAAAGAACAGAGACGCGCTCACGCTGAAGCGCGTGGAGACGCAGAGCGCGGCGCTGTTCGGAAAGTACAACGCCAAGCTGAAACCGCCGTACAACGTGCTCATCGATACGAACTTTATCAACTTTAGCATCAAGAATAAGATTGACCTGGTGAAGGGGATGATGGATTGTCTGTACGCGGAGTGCGTGCCGCACGTGACGGATTGCGTCGTCGCCGAGTTGGAAAAATTGGGAGAGAAGTATCGGGTCGCGCTGCGAATCTCGAAGGATCCGAGAATTGAACGTTTACCGTGTGATCACAAGGGGACGTACGCGGACGATTGCATATGCGAACGGGTGAAGGCGCACCGGTGCTACATCGTCGCCACGTGCGACACGGACCTCAAGCGACGTATTCGAAAGATCCCGGGTGTGCCCATTATGTACGTCGGAAATCACAAGTACGCGATCGAGCGATTACCGGAGGCTGGAAACATCGGGAACGGGTGAGTTTCTCGCGACGCCGACGCGACGCCGCCCTCGGGCCTTGTTTTATTCTTTGTACGCTTACACGAATGCTTCATAACTCTGTCGCGCATGCGCGACGCGTTTGGGTTCCTCGATCGTTCGCCCGGCGCGCGTTCGACGCTGTCGTTCGATGTAAACGCGTTCGATGACGCTGAGCTCGCGATGAGGCGCGAGCGAGCGTCGCGCGCGGCGTCGCTGAAGCTTGAGCTCGAGCGACAGATGGAGGAAAAACGGTTGCGTCGAGAACGCGAGCGCGCGGCGGCGCGCGCGGCGGATGAGGCGCAGGAACAGCGCGCGCGCCTCGTGATGGAGCTCGCCGCGCGACGTGAGGCGGATCAACGGGCGTTGGTGCGTTCGAGCGAGCTCGAGAGGCGCTTGGAGGGATTATTAGTTCGAGTAGACTCGCCGGGCGAGCGGCGCACA
>Ga0181582_10003984_pt1 | contig 11942 bp, 10 predicted proteins | sample 071ome_32_FD_132438 | JGI IMG/M metagenome (GOLD analysis project Ga0181582, IMG submission 132438) | Coastal salt marsh microbial communities from the Groves Creek Marsh, Skidaway Island, Georgia - 071405AT metaG (megahit assembly) | ecosystem: Environmental > Aquatic > Marine > Intertidal...
GACGAGGACCGAAGAAAAATTGAACAAGTCCCCTCATGAGTGCACACGCACGCCTCAGCCTCACCCCGAAGAAATGTCTTGTATGTGGATGATGATTGTACACGCATACACAGACACAGACACAGCGGAACCGGTCGGATTCGAATGAAGAAAGGGTTCTCGTTCCAGGCCAGGCCACGGGCCACCACCACCGTCTTTCCCGCCGCACGACGACGGGTTTGCCCGCCTGATCGCCTGCGTGCTCAGGCCCGGGAAGATGCTGACGCCTTGCTTGCGGCGATCTCCGAGTGCAGCACGAGCGCAGAGCTGCTGGAGGTCTTGCGGAGCAACGAGCAGGTGATTCTCGGTGGGACGTCGGAGACTGCGACGACGTACCTATCGGAGGCTTGGGAGCTTCTTCTCGAGAGTTCAATAAACGACAGCAACAACCGGCTATTGCAGGGCTATATGCTGGAGCACACAATGCCGCGGGTGGACCAATTCAGTCCGTCGTCGATATCGATGATTGCCCGGGCGATGGTGGCGACCAAGACGGGAGCGGCGGCGGATCTCGTGCTGATATCGTCGGACATACAGTCGAGGATGGTTCATTTCGAGCCGAGAGAGCTGTGTATGGCGCTGTGGGCGATGTCGTCGCACCCAGGGACGAGCGAGGCGCAGAAGCAGGCGTTGTTCAAGTCGCTGGCGACGTTGGTGCGACGGGGGATGGGCATGGATAACTTCACGGCGAAGGATTTGAGCATTTTAGTCTGGGCGGTGGGTCACGTGGCGTATCGCGACCGCGTTCTGTTGGACGCGGCAGAGCGCGAGGCGGTGAAGAAGCACGGGGATTTCACCGCGGAGGATCTCTCCAGGTGGGCATTGAGGCGCCGACGAGCGTTCGCGTGCTCCGACTCTCTCACTCCGAGTGTCTCTCACTCTCGCTCTCACACGCACACTCGCTCGCGCCACGCGTTTCGCTCTCTCCTCGTTCGCCAGGCTGTTCCACGGGTTTGCGTCTGCGAATTACAACCCGCATTCCCTTCTCCCGTATGTTTGCGCGCGGTATTCGGCGCCGGACGCGTTGAACGAGTTCGCCAGTCGGGACCTGGCGCTGTTGATCGTGTCGCTGGGGAAGCTGGTGGTCGAGCCGCCGAGCGGGTTCTGCAAGGCGTTGGTGTCTCGGGCGAAGGACCTCGTGCCGGCGTCGTCCAAGGCGAGCTCGAAGGGTGACGGCGCGCTGTTCGACGTGCACCTCAACAGTCTTGTGATGTGGAGCTTCGCTCGGCTGGGCCTGAAGAAGACGTCGTACCTGACGAGGAGTCTGAAGTATTTGTTTCTTCAGGGGAACGTGGAGCGCCACGAGATGGAGGATCTGATCGCGGTGATGTGGGCGTGCTGTCGGCTCGACGTGCAGCTGACCTCGGCGCAGATAGAGCGGCTGTCCAAGCGGCTGCGAAAGGTCGTTACGTGGACGGTGGATTCCGATGGCAGGAGTGGCGGCTCGCGGGTCGAGACGACTTCACATTCGTCGGCGCTCTGTCGGGGGTTCCGCTATGTTTCCATGCTGTACAGCAAGCGGAAAGACAAGGGGCGCGACCTAGTGAGCGACGCGTCGACCGAGCTCAACGCCCTTCGGATCGCGGATGACATTTTTCGTGGCGGGATGGCCGACCGACTGTCGCCATGGGAACTGTCGAGCGTGGTCGTGGCCATGGGCGGATTTGGGTTCTCAGACGGCGGCGGCCTGCCGACTTCGACGAAAACGTCTACGAAACCGTCTGCGAAAACGCCTGCGTCTCCGTCGGCGGCCTCGATGACGCTCCCGGTGCGGAGCATCCAGCGGCATCTGATATCCGCCACCCCGCACGTGGACGGCACGATGCTTCCAAAGCTGACGTACACCGTCGCCAAGCTGGGCCTGGCCGCCAACAATGCGGCGTTTGCCGAGACGCTGTCCGGCACCGTCGTCAGCAAGTCGGGAGTGTTGACGGCGCAGGGCCTCGTTCAGACGGCCTACTCGTTCGCGTTGATGGGAACCAAGGGCAAAACCGATGTTGCTCGCGCCATCGCCCCCAAACTCGTCGACAAGTGCGGCAGCCTGTCGAGCAAAGACCTGTCGAGGGCATGCTTCTCCATGTATCAGTTGGGCAAGCAGAGCGGCGAGCGGGGCAGCGAGCTGCACGCGGCGTGCAAGGAAATCATGATTGGACACGTGACCGAGGCGGACGTGGGCGCCCTGGAGGCGTCGTCGTTGTTCGGGCTCGTGCTCGCCTTTGGGTCGGTCGCGGCGCGGCACGGCGCCGATTCAAATGCCAAGGACGCCGTCCAGCGACTGCGGGGGTGGCTCGTCGCAAGTCTCGTGAGGCGCTGTCACGGGTTCACGTCTGCACGGCAGATCAAGGGCGTCCAGGCGGTCTTGGCCGAGACGAAAGCGTTCGCCGGCGGCGATTCCTCTTCGTCGAACTTGGACACGCTGGTACGTGCGTGCGCCCGTCGCCGTTGTGGTCCTTCCGAGCACTCGCTCACTCGCCCACTCGCCCACTCGCCCACTCCCTCTCTCGCCCACTCGCTCGCCGCCCTCCCAGCTCGCGTCAAGGCTCGCCGAGCTCCGGTGAGCTCACGAACCGATCGTTCCAAAACCAAATTCTGTGCAATCCAGCCAGTATCCTACTACCGTAAGAGACGGCCGACTGATTAACTGAAGGCACAGGCACAGGAGCAAACGAAGGCACCGTGCCTGGACGCCGAGAGAATAAATCGGAACGGAATTCGGTTACCTCGTCATGAACGCAGCGCAACAGCAGCAGCAACCGCACGCCCCGCTGCACGCGGTGCCGGATCAGAGCATTGTCAACCTGGCTCTCGATCTATCCGACTTGGAGGGCACCAACATCCACCTCGGCGAGGCCACGTTAGTGGCCCCGGATTCCGACCCATCGACGGCCGCAGCGTCCCTCGTCACGTGGCTCAGAAAGGGGTGTCACGCGACGGTGATGCCGCTGGACGGCCGGGACCGCGGCCAGATGGCGTGGCTCCGGGGCGTCCTCGCCGGGGTCGTGGGCGGCCTGAACGCGCCGTCGGCGGCGGGGGCGGCCCGGGTGGGTCTGATCTGGAGGCGGATCGATGGGCTCGATGTCGACCTGCTCGAGGAGTACAAGAGGGAGATGGAGCCGTCGTGGGTGGGAAGGAAAGACAGTTGGATGAGCCAGATGAGTCAAACGAGCCAGATGAGCGCACGTGGCAGGCCCGACTCTGGCAGAATCAAGCCGCGGACCATCGTCAGCGTCCGTGACGAGGGCGAGCTGGACGCGGTGCTCTCGGAGTGTGTCCTCGGACAGACGATCAAGCAGGACTGCGTGATGTCCATCGTGTTCCATGACGAGGAAAGCTGCCTGTTCTCCATGCTGCACGTGGCGGTGGCGGGGACACGTCTGTCGTTCCTGAACCTGGCGAGCCTGGTGGAAGAGATTGGACAGCTGCATGCGGCCGGCCGTGCGGGAGATTTCCGTTTGAAGAGCTCGGAGATGACGGATCTGAACGCGCTAGCTTCCCACTATGTCCGCGGCGATGCCAGGCTCTTCGTGATCGAATACAAGGCCAGGGAGGACCTGTCGTACGTGGGCGCCATCGTGTCCGTCTGCGCCAGCTCGCAGACCGTTTGGACAGACTTGGTATGGTTGGACGCGAACATCGTGCGCCGGGCGGCTTCCGTCATGTCCTGGGAGGCCCTCGGTGGTGGTGATGGTGGTGATGATGAGAGTGGCCGGGACCCCGAGGACGTCGGTGACGATGACGACGAGGTGTCCTTCTACGAGGTTCGCACGAATATAGAGGAGCGGATGGCGGAGGCTTCCTTCGGTGGACTGGACAGCGTCTATCGCGGCGACGATGACGACGACGAAGAGAATGACCGCAACGACCTGGCATCGTGCTTCAGGTCGCCGAGTATTGCATCGATCCGACAGAGCCTGCAGGAACGCGTGGCCCGCGAGATGTCAACGGCTGCCAAACGTGCTGCTTCCAAGATCGAGGTGGACTCCCCGACCGAAGGGGGCGCCATGAGCGGCGCGACAGGGCTGAGCGGCAAGTCGTACACCGAGCGGCGCCTCCTCTTCCCGTCGCTGCAACAGTCCCATACCGGTGCTGATGGTGCTGGTGGTGGTCAATGCGGTACGGCTGCTGCTGCTGCTGCTGCCATCCCTCGTCCTGCTGCTGGAAACCAGGGCGCAACGTCCCTGGACCAAACGTCGAGGGATTTCTTCAGTAGCCTGAGGACGATCGACGTCGAACATAGGTTTCAAGACCCGAACGTCGACTCCATCTCGCTACAGCGGCCGACTACCACCGGAGACGTTCACGAGTTTGCGAGTGAGAGCGACGGCGGCGGCCGCGGCGGCGGCGGGATGTGGTCCTCGTCCCCCTCGGAGGGAGCGACGGCCGCCAACACCGCCGCGTTGACGAGGACGACGACGACAACGACGAAGGAGGAAACTGCGGCCGCATACGGTTCCGTCTTCGAAAACATCGAGGCTAGAATCCACGAACGCTTCGACGCGAGACTCCGAGACCTCACGGAGCGCCTCGAGATCTCGGAAATGCGCCGCATCGAGCTGCAGTCCTTGTACGATGTGCTCAAGGACGGGCCGTCAGCCGGCTGGGACTTTAGCGACCACCAGTCCATCATTAAGTCCCTCCAAGAGGAGGTGAAGCGCTGCAAATCCCTCGAAGCCGCCATGTCGTCCATGGAGCAGGCCCGGCTGGAGGTCGACGTCGAGATTGACGCCAAGGACAGGGAGATTGGGCTCTTGCGTGCGCGAATCCACGCGCTCGAGTCCGAGTCTGACGTCTCCACGGCGTACAAGCTTTGCGAAGAGGCGCTGTCGTCCGCCCGGGAGGAATGCCGCGTTCTGAGGCAGGAGAACGCGGACCTCGTCGGCAAGCTCACCGCCGTCGAGGTATCGAGCCTGATGGCCGCCAACGGCGCCTCGGCCATCCTTCCCGAGGACGAAGACTACGACGTGGACGCCGAAGCACGGATCATCTACAAGCTCCACGAGAAGCTCAAGCTGGCCACGCGCCGGAGCAAACGGCTCGAAGCCGAGAACAGCGACCTCCGGTCCAAACTGCACGAGGGCCAGCGAGCCGAGCGCGTCGCCATCGTGACGAGAAACGTATGCGACAAGCTCAAGAAGAAGGTCAACGCCTTGCAGAGGGAGCTCCGTCAGGTCAACGGTAAACCAGGTGGCGACGGGGCCGGCACTCGGCGCGCCGTCCCGGTCCACGCCGTGTGCTGAAGATTGAACCGACCTGTGCCGGCAGTGCCTTACAATATGAATTCCAATCCCATCAATCATCCCGGTACGCGAGACTTTCCTCCCGAAACGGCCCCGAATGAATCCACACGGTCATGGTCCACTTCACGCCCCGCTCCACCGGCGCCCCCGCATGCAGCGAATACTGATCCTCCTGCATCCTACCATCCATCGACCAGAACAGCAACGCGTCCCCTTTCTTCGGTACGACCCGCAGCAACCCTTCCCCGCTCAACGGATCCCCCAACGGAAAAACCGTCTCGCCGCCCGCCTCGACGTCCGACAGATACACCAGCACCGTCGCCACCCGCGGACTGTCCTCCTCCAAATCGTCATAGTGCGCCCGATACTCCTCCCCGCGACCGTACCGTAACACCTGGGGATCCTCCTGGCGATCGAACGAAGCGCGCAGCGGCGCGAGTGAGTGAGTGAGCGCGCTGGTGCCCCCACGACGGGGCGTGCGAGCGCACGTCGGCCGAGGCCATTACCCACCTGATTCGACACGTTCAGATGCGTCCACATCGCGATCCGCTCCTCCAACGCCGCGATGACCGCGTCCTGGCGCGCGAACGAACGAACAAACGGACGAATGCGTGAGTGAACGATGTGCCGGCCGAGACACGCCCACACAACGCAGACGCCGGCACCTGGTACCCACCTGATACCGAGTCAGAAACGTCCCGGTACTCGTCCTGGAATCGTCAAAGACATCGCCTTGGTCGTCCTCGTCCACGACCGTCGACCGGCGCAACCACGGCGTGGCCACCGAGACGACGTGGTCACACTCCGATTCTGTGGCAAAGTTCTGCCACAGAAAGGCTCGAGGTTTCCAGGAGAGCGTGGTGATCGTTGACTTTGTCGTGACTGGGTCGGAACGCCCCAGGAGGAGTATGGTGGGAACGAAGAGGAAGAGGAAGAGGGCCCTGCGCTGGGCCAACCACCCCATGCTACGACAACCTGACAACCTGACGACTGACGACGAGGCGATGCGCCTTGGCGCAGGAAGCGAGTCGAATGAGACCCAGCGCGAACTGTCCCAGGTGGGCAGGGTCGTTGGTTGTCAAAGGCTTTCGTCGCGGAGGACGAATAAGAAGCTCTTCTTCTTCCCCGCTCTTTTCAATTAATTCATCGGTGCGTCACGATCTGCGGCGTGCTGCTCCCTTCGCTCGTCTGAATGGTCTTTCTCGTCTCTCTCCTCCGCCGCTGTCCAGTTCCGCAGACACCGTCAATCCCGACTGAAATTTCGAAATTCGCACATCCTACCTCACCTGCTCTTCTCTTCTCGCCAGATATGAGCGAGGGCAACGACCAGCACGAAGCACAGGCGACGAACGACGTCAAGCCCAAGGAGGAGGGGGGAGACGGCGACGGGACGCTGTCCATTAAAGTGCGGGATCAGCACGGGGGCGAGGTCGTGTTCAAGGTGAAGCGTACGACGAAGATGAGGCGGGTGCTGCAGGCGTTCTGTGATCGTAAGGGGTGGAACGCGAGGGAGGTGCGGTTTACGTACGACGGGCAGCGGGTTGAAGAGGATATGAGTCCGGAGGACCTGGGTATGGAGAGTCACGACATGATTGATGCGTTCCTGGAGCAGATGGGCGGTCGGATGTGACTGGCGCGAGCGTCGGGTTGCCAACCAAGTTGGCAACCCTCGGGGAGATATATCGCATAAAATGACTTGAATTCGGTAATTTGCATCATCGACTCGCTACGACCCGACTGCGTCGTGATCATGATCATGATCAACTGCCCACGGGTGGCTTGAGGGGGAAGCGCTGGCTGGTAAGTCCGAGCCCGATGCCGAGCGCGTAGAGCATGGCCGAGCACGACCGGCCGTCGAATTTGCCGCCGTGGCCGACGCTCCCGTCCTGCCTGGCGATGCAGAAGCTGAAGAGTCTTCCGGTGCGTCCCGTGGCTTCGGGGCTCTGGATGCTTCCTTCGACGACCTGGGCGTTGAGGCCGGTGAGGATGGACGCGATGTTGAGCATCTGTCCCGGCGTCCTGGCGTTTTCCTCGATGGTGACGACGGTGTAGCGTTCGTGGTCGCCGTTGCTTATCCGAATGTGGCCGCACTCGCTCTCCCAGGTTGTGATGCTGGCGTCCTCCGGCTTGGGGGAGCAGTACGCCACGTAATCCTGAAGCCGCTCGCGGAGGCTCTCCGCCTTGGCGTCGGACAGCTTTTTCCCAGAGACTGTCCGCAGCCAGAAGGAATTCATGGCCACGGGTCGTCCGTTGTCATTGTCCTCTTGTACGGTCTTGATCTCGGCGTACTCGGTGACGACGTCCAGGCCATTCAGGCACCAGGAAATGACGGCCATGAGGCCCTTATAGTCGAGCATCTCGAGTTTGACGAGGGTGTAGTCGGGCGAGGTGGCGTTGTCGACGGTCACAAAGGCCTGCGCGCACCAGGCATCGTAGGAGGGGTCGTCCAGGTCGTCGAGGTCGTCGAGGTCGTCGAGGTCGTCGAGGTCGCCGCTTGGAGTGGCTCCGGGTGGGGAGCGAGCGCCGGGTGGGGAGCGAGCGAGGGTGAGCGGCGAGTACGTGGCAGCCCGTCCGATGTGATGATGCCCTCGAACACAGACCGAGCCCCGCGCGCGTGCATGAGATGGCGCCGTGATCGACAGAGGCATGGCGGGACCGATCGACGTGGGAATCAGCAGCACAAGGGACGGGTAACCCGAATAGACTTTTCGTTCGTTTAGTCCGAGTTGACGAGAGAACCCGTCTCTTTCGCGTATATTTCGCGTTTGCGGCAAGCGTACACGAGAGAGATCCTGGTGCAGGTGACTGCGTCGGTGATCCATTGACGACGAGAAGGTCGTCGCGCCGGAAAATTGGACGCGAAGTAACGTGGAGTGGACCATGGCGCAGCAGACCAACCCGGTGGCACGTCGCTGGCCTCGAACGCGCCCCGCTCGCAAACGCTGTCTCACTCGCTTGTTGTTCGGCTGCAGACGACGGTGTTGCTGATACCGTTTCGGCTGATGCGCCTTCCGTTGCACGTGCTGACGACGCTGTTTCGGCCGTTGCTGTCCACCGTGCGGCGGACCAACCCACGGCTTTTGAAGAATGCGACACATTCTTCAACGGGAAGGTTCTTCCCGGTCTCGGGCCTGGACGAGGCAAAGGCGCAGTCGATCTACTTTGCGCTGCAGCGGGCCTCGTCGACGCAGCAGGAACGTGCCGTTCTGGTGTCGTGGATGCAGGCGGTGCAAATCGCGCAGGTAGCGTCGAGCAGGTTGATTCACCAGACGAGTATTGTGGACGCAAATGCGCGGTTCTGGAGGCAGCGGCTGGCGCGGGGCGGGCACTTTTGGTTTGCGTTGCTGCGCCGGGGTCCGGCGGCGTTTGCAGAGCGTTTGCTGTTCTTGGTGAACAAAAATATCGTCGGTCGAGAGCACGCGGGGACTTCGAGGAACGCGATCGACGCCGAAGTGGTCGAGGCGAGGGTGCTGCTGTTCGGGGTGCTCCGGTCGGAGCTGTGCGAGGCGCTCGCCGAGGTGCAGCAGGCGGCGAGTTTGTTGTATCTGAATGACCGCGACGGTGGGGGTGATGGTGACGGAAACGGGGGAGGCGCGTTGGACGAGGCGACGAGCTTTGCTTTCGATCGAACGCCGCGGCGGGGGAGCTTTGACAGCGTCACGCAAGACGTTGACAGCGACGACGGGGGGCCGGACCGAGGCACATCGCTGCTCTTCGCGAGGACGGAGTCTGCCGTTCAGAAGAGCATGATTGCGATCATCGAGGCGCTCGAGATGTTCCAGGCCAAGACGGACGAGGTGCTGCGGACGCAGTCTCTGGCCCTCGACTCGGGCGCGACGGACGACAGGGAGGCGTTCTCGTCCGTCCTGCAAAAGGCGCTCGGTATTGCGACGCTCAAGAGGATGTGGTCGGGCGCCCACGGTCAACAGGGCGGTGGCGGCGGCGGTCAGGCGACGCTGTCGCCGCAGACGTCCATGCTCACGCGGGAGGTGTCGCTGATGCGGGACGGTGAGAGCGGGGAGTTTCTGATGAAAAGGGCGCGAGGCGTGGTCGGATGGCGGCGGAGCTTCGGCGTCAATGCGTGCGACTCGGTGACCACCGTCCACGATGCGCTCGAGGAGTCACGCGCCGTCACCTCCCACCTGATCAAGACGTCGCCGCTGATCAGCATCCCGAAGTGGATGCTCATGCCGACGTCCACGCAGCAGCACTGGATCGAGTACACCTGCGTCGGCATCGCTGCCTTTTATGGCGGGCATTTCGTCGTCAAGCACAGCGCGCTGATGGGCAGCGACGACCTGGAGAACTGGGCCAAGGCGAGCCTCCAGGCGGTCCAGGCCGCGTGGAAGACGCACGTCGTCGAGCCGCTCGAGAATTTGCAGGGCGAGCTGTTCAACACCTTCCGCGCCCGGCCGAGCATCGTCTCCATCGACGAGTATGAGGCCGACCGGGACAGTCTGAAGCGCATGCTGCAGTCGTTCAAGACGGACGTCGGACGGAAGAGCAAGATTCCCAGCGAATTGCGGGACGGTCGCGACGGGGCCGGCGGGGATGGCGGGGTCGGGCGCGGCGGCGAAGATGACCTCGAGGGCCTCGAGGTGCTCATGCACTGCTACGAGAGAGAGCTGAGGAACCCGATCAAGCACTTCGTGGCGGGCAACCTGCTGCGCTCGCTGCTGATCCAAGTGCACCAGATGAAAGTCAACACCGAGTCGGCCATGCTCGAGATGGATCAGGTCCTGCGTGCCAACGAGCTGTCGATTTCCCTCGTCGCGGCCGTCCCCGCCTTTCTCATCGGCGGCGCGTTGCTGTACTTTGTCGGCCGCGTCCTCACGCCGGCACCCCCAGATCCCCGCCGCGATGCCAGCCGATCCCGCCTGGCCATGGTCGACGTCGAGCGCTCCCTAGAGCTGCTCGTTGTCGACGGAAGGGGCAACGTCGGGCCCACGATGGAACAGGTCGGCGAGTTCTGGTTTCGGCTCGCGGTGGCCTACATTGAGACCGAGCTCCTTTTCCAGCGGCACAGCGGTCGCATTCTCCGCGGCAGGGAGAACGAGGAGTGGCTTCGCCTCCGCAGCGACCTCCTCGCCCTCGCCAACGGCACCACGAGCGCCGACCTCAAGCTCCGGTCTGCCGCCCGCATGCTCCGAGTCTACTCGATCTATCAACGATGATTTGTGATTATATGAGACTGACTAAAATGGGGGTGAAACGGTGCGGCTAGACGCCGATCATCATCCACGACGACGTGGCGTCGAACGAGTCGCTCACATCGAAGGTGTCACAATCGCTGTTCAGATGGCTGGCCAAATTGCGGCTCACGATGTAGACATCCCTCTGGCAATCGGCCGCGCTGTTCGTCTTGTCGACGGCGTCGATGCGGAAGAGATCGTCCTGGTCGAACGCCAGAGGCAAGTCGCCCACACCCGGCTTGACGGTGACGTATTTGGACGCGCAGTTGTTCTTGGCGACTACTTGGTACCACGGTTTGGGGTCACCCCTCTTATATACCGGCTTGACTTTGAACTGCGACTTGGACTTCCAGTCCGTCAGGCCGACCGATCCCGGGTACTTCGTGCACCCGTTGTTCCCGAACGACCAGAAGGTCGGTGTGTCGCCGCACCACTGCGATACAGACTTGGTTCGAATTTCCTGCGACGGGATATCAAGGAGGAAAGGGGGGGAGGAGTGAGCGAGACGGCAAATGTCGATTGCACGGGAATTTGACGTACGAAGTCGCCGTTATACTCGCAAAAGACGATCCCGCTGCTCTTCTTGACCTTATAGTTCTTTCCGGTCGTTCCAACCTTTTCCATCTTTCCGGAGGCCATCACGGCGATGCCGAACACGAGCAGAAGGATCAAGGCGTTGTTGCGCAGCATGGTGTGTGGTGCGCAGGCGTGTGACCGGACGTGGATGCGTGTATGAGAGAGAGAGAGAGAGAGAGAGAGAGTATGAGGCAGATTGATAAGAAAGGTTCAGACTTTGTAATGAAGGAATGAATGAACGCAGGGCCTTTTCAATGCGAACGGTGAGGTCCAGAGGACGCGACCCATAGGACGCGCCTGAAGCTGCCAAGCGTCTCGAGACCGAGCTCCTTTTCCAGCGCCACAGCGGTCGCATTCTCCGCGGCCTCGGCTCCCGTTCGCCCACTGGACCAGGTCTGTTACAGTTTGGTGAAATCAAATGCCGCTAGCATTTGTGCTTGAGTTGAAACGAACTCAACTTGACAGCTACGCTACGCTACGCCAAGTCGGTCGAGGACGAGGTCGGTCATCAGACGATCAGACGATCAGGCGATCAGGCGATCAGGCGATCAGGCGATCAGGCGATCAGGCGATCATCATCGCCACGACGGCGATTGCGGCCACGGTCTGCGGCCACACGGCAGTCGCCAGAGACGCGACAGGAGACTCGGCGGCCGGAGTTGTGGGCTCGGCGGCCGGGCCGGCAGGGGGGGCATCCGGGACACCCAAGACCTCGATAATCTCCTGGACCGCCTTGAAGGACTCCAGGTAGTCCGGTCCGGGCTTGGCTCCCTTACACTTCGCGATCATCTCTTTGATCGCCGCGGCCAAGGCTTTATCGCCGATGCTTCCAACCATAGCCGACGAACACGCTTGCGCCCACGGGCAGCCGTTCGAGAAGTCGATCAGCGGGACGATA
>Ga0181582_10003986_pt1 | contig 11940 bp, 6 predicted proteins | sample 071ome_32_FD_132438 | JGI IMG/M metagenome (GOLD analysis project Ga0181582, IMG submission 132438) | Coastal salt marsh microbial communities from the Groves Creek Marsh, Skidaway Island, Georgia - 071405AT metaG (megahit assembly) | ecosystem: Environmental > Aquatic > Marine > Intertidal zone...
CGACGACGCGCCGCTCGCGCCGCGTCGCCCGCGCGGTGTCGCACGCGCGTGGAAGCGTCGTCACCGACGCGCGCATCGCCATGGCGCGCGCGCGGGCGCACGAGCGTCGCCAACTGACGCGCGATGGGCCCCGCCCGCAGAGCGGGACGCGCGGGCGATGCGGCTGGAGCGCTCGTCCACGCGTGATATCGCGCTCGGATGCTGCGCGCGCGCGGCGTGGTACGCGTTTGACGCGCCGTGTGGGCGCTGGACGCGATCGAGGGACGGGGCGAGCGCGGCGTGGGGCGATGAGTTACGCGTCGGGCTGGATGATGCGTCCTTGTTCGCGTCGTCTTCGCGCTCGGAGGACGCGTTCGAGCTCGCGTTGACTCGCTCTGGGGCGTCGTCGACGTGGCATGTGAATAGATACGCGTTGGACGCGCATCTGGCGCGGACGCGGGACGAGTTGGCGCGTTTGGGCGCGCCGAGCGCCGTTCGCGTCGCCGGTTTGGGACACTCGACGTACGGTTCGGAGTTATTTCCAGTCGCGTTCGCGCGGTTGAGCGATCGTCGAGCGGTGCGAGAGGTGGTTGGGGAGATTGGTGAGCGGTTGATGTTCGTGTACGGGACGGCGAGTCAGCGAGCGTGGTATCGGGAGGCGGCGAAGTGGGACGGGCGACGTCGTCTCGGCGGATTCCGAGCGGTTAATTTTTACACGGGGGAATCGGTCGTGCTCCCGGATTCACTCGCGGGATTGGTCACGCTGATGCATGCGGCGGATATTTTAGCCGTGTTGGAGCCTGAGCGCGGGGTCGTGCGAACGGCTGTCGGTTTCGCGTTGCATCTCATACGAGTCGCCGCGGATATGTTGAGCGCGGCGGCGAGCTCTGTAAAATCTCGCCAGCTTGAAGAGTGGGCGGTGAAGCTTCGCGACGAGATACTGGACGACGTGACGAGACGCATGGCTCGACTTGACGAATCGTCGACGACGTGGAGCGCTGCAGATGTGCGATCTCTTCGCGAATCCGCTGTCACGCGCGCCGTTCGCCGCGTCGCCGATACGCGCTGGGACCTCGTCATGGTGTGTCGCGCGACTGGCGTCCTGCGCTGATCGACGCCGACCTTGTTAAATGTTTAGACACCTGAGCGCGGTTGTACATAGCACGTAGACGCCTTCCATCAGCATCGTCCCTCTGCGTCTCGCCTCGGTAAGGCAAACAATGTGGGCATTCCAAGACACGAACCGCCTCGGGACCTCAGAGCGACTCGACGATCGCTCGATGATCGCCCTCGGCGCGAGCGATCGCGATTCGCATCGGGCACTTCCAACGCGCGTCGTCGTCGCGGAGCTTCGCGCGCTCATCCTCGAGGTGCGTCGACGCGTCGCTCGGGGACACGAGCAGACACTTTTTCACTTTTGCACCCGAGGCATCGACTGACCCGGCGCAGCTGGACGAGTCCGTCCTCGAGACGAGCAGAAGCTCAACGTGGATCACGGTGAGACAGTTTTTTGTTCGGACGGTGAACGCGATCGACCCGGCGCAACCAGTGCGTCGCGTGGCGGAGGCGCTGCGAGACCTCGAGGCGAGTTTTCTCATCACGAGTCAGCGCGACGCGTGGCTGGAGGGCGAAAGGTCGGAGTGGCTGGAGCTGGTCCGGGCGATGAGTCGGGTGGATCAGGCGATCGATCGTTTTGGATTGTTGAGATCGATCGGTTATCTGCTGAACGATCTGGCCATGTCCGTGAAGACGGAGGCGTTTCGGAGCGTCTTTGTCCGGCAAGATGAGGATGGCATGAGTAGGAAAGCGACGTGGCACATTCGCGTAGAGACCATTTTGAATCTTGGCGTCAACTCGAGGGATGTGGAGAGCGAGTTTGCGTTCGACGCGGAGATTTCGGCGCGCGCTATAGGGTTGGTGCGACCAAGTCACCTCGTCCGCGTTCCTCCGGGTGACTCGTATGACGCTTCTACGGATGCGCTCGTGCAAAGGCAAACGGTCCGACGACGCCACGTGGAACATCTGGGAGCGCTGCGGAGCGCATTTCACGCGTCGCGTTCGAGGGCTTCAAATGACGACGCGGACGATCCTTACTCGAACGCAGCGTGCGCTCAAGAAGAACTGATATCGCTTAGAGAGGAAGTCTCGCGGTTGAGGCTCGCCCGCGAACATGAAGTTTTGTGCACGATCTGCTACACGAATAATCGCGACACGATCGTCTGTCCATGCCTGCACCTCATGTACTGTCACGCGTGCATTTCGCGCGTGCACGAGGCCGCAGCGGAGGTTGGAACCGCGCGTTGTCCGCACTGCCGAGCGCAGATGACCGCGACGATGCGAATCTTCACGTAACAAATGTTGTAAAATATCTTGTAATACCGGTAACACTACAGGTTCTGCGCGCTATTTCGAACATTAACTGGTTTAATCGGCCAACACTCTGCTCGACCAGCTCAACGCGAGCTTTCGAGCTATGGAAGGTCCGTCGCCAATTGTCCTCTGAACAATCTTTTGCACGTCAATTTCGTTTCGTAGAATCGCGAAGAGACGAGAGAGCTCATCGACTTGCAATCTATCGTCCTCCGTGAGGGCAAGGAGAAGCTGAGTGCGCAACTTGGCGTCCGTAATCAGTAAGCCGGCTCCGTCTGTCACAGTATCCGTCAGGTCCAAGTTTCCACCACCGTCGCGAGCGAGATCTATCAAGTTCTCGAGGCGTCTCCACTGGAACTTGTCTTGCTTGAAAAGCACCTGCAGCAGGCGCTCGCGAAGCGACACATCTCGATCTGTCAAAAGACGCTTAGCGACGTACGGGTATGCCACCTCGAGGAATTTGAACTCCGGGTTTAGGGTGAGGCAGATGCCTTCCTGCGTCAGTAGCGACCGAATGACGAGCGAAAATCGCTCGGGGATACGAATGGGATACTGGTATACGAGCTTGTTGAAGCTCGAAGTAACCGTGCGAAAGTTGAAGTTCGCCAAGGACGCGGTGCGGGCATCTTGCCAGATATTCTGAAGCGCTGGTACGATCGGTCGGACGTCCGTGCCTGGGGCCAAGAAACCAAGACGAATGAAATCTCCTGCCATGGCGTCATAGTCTTCGTTCACCGCGTGCACAACGGCATCAATGAGCACCTCCTTGTTCGTCTGCGTCAACTGAGCGACGTTTCCGAAATCCACGTACGCGATGCGACCGTCTCGCATGGCAAAAATGTTCCCCGGGTGCGGATCGCCATGAAACAGTCCAAACTCCAAAAGCTGTCGCAAACCGCTGACGACACCAACCTTGATGAACTCCTCCACTTGAATGCCCGCGGCGACGATCCCGTTCGGATCGGTGCAACGAATGCCGTCGATCCACTCCATTGTTAGTACTTTTGATCCGGAATATTCCTTGTAAAACTTGGGAATTTTGACGATAGGATCGTCCTTAAAATTTTCGTAAAACTCCGTCAAGTTGCGTCCCTCTTGCACGTAGTCTAGCTCCTCCAGCAGCTTTTCGCCGAACTCGTCGACGATAAGCGCGGCGTTACATCCTAGAGCACGAATTGAGTAGCCGTTCACGAACCACGCCAGCGTGCGGAATAGGAGCAAGTCTCTGTAAATGATTGGCTCGATCCCCGGTCGTTGCACCTTGACCGCCACCTCCTCGCCATTCTCCCGAAGCGTCGCTCGGTAGACCTGCCCGAGCGAAGCCGCGGCGATGGGATCGCTCGAGATAGTCGAATACACCTCATCGATCGGTCGCCCGAGCTCCGCCTCGATAATTTTAAACGCCGTCGCGTTATCAAACGACGGCACGTCATCCTGCAGCTTGCACAACTCCTCCATGTAATCGCTTCGCACGATATCCGGACGATTCGCCAACACTTGCCCCGCCTTTACAAAGCTCGGCCCCAACTTAGACAACTGCACGCGCAGCTGTTCACTCCGACTCACCACGCGCTCCGTCTCATTCAGCGCATCCATCGCCAACCCGCTCGCGAACGTCGCCGCGTTCAGCACGATTTCTCCGCACCGCAGCGCCGTCTTCGCCGCTTCTCCCGGCGACGCCAGCGCACGCGCCCGCACCACCTCCGGCGAGTACTTGGGAGCGATCGCGCACGCTCCGATCTGCATCGCCAGCTCCTCGGCATCGCGCGCATCCGGCGTGGGCGCGCTCCGAGACGACGCGCGCGCTCGCCCGAGCCGCCGCCGGTCGCGCGTCGTCGACGCGCGCCGCGACGACGCGGACGACGCGCGACGACTCGACGACGCGCGCGCGGTGGAGCACGATGCGGCGCACGACGCGGACGAGCGCATCGCGCGCGAGAGAGAGGGACGGGCGAGAAGACGTGAAGTGCGGTTCGTCGGGGACAGCGCGTCGACGTCACGTGATTTGATGATACATGGAGCGCGCGACGGACGCGCGCGGCGGGGCGGCCAAAGGTGCCGGACGTGGAGGTGAAGGGTGGTGAGGGTGCGCCGTTCGCCTTGCGTTGAGTCGTGGTGGATCATGAAATCGTGTGCTGCGTCGACGGATCCTCGTAGTTGCGGCTGGGTAGCGCGCGAGTGCGGACGCTCAGCGGCGAGTCGTCCCAGTTTCGGAGCGGCGCGATATCGTCGCTCATGTGTGTCATTTGTGCCTGGTCGTCGCTTCCAAGGGACATCATCGAATCGGCGGTATGCTGCGTTCGAGGATCTTCCACGTGCAAACCGTCGTCGATCGAGCGACGCATGGCGCTCTGGGGGCGATCCATTTGCAACGACAAACGACGTGTCGGCGAACGTGCTCCTTCGTCTTTTCTCTGGTGATCGTCGGAGGTGCGAGGTAAGACCTGATCCTTCGAGTTCTCGACGTGAGCCATTGTTGCCGAGCCAGTTTTTTGGAGTTTCTTTGATAGATTCTGCAAGAACTCAGCCTTTTTCGCGGTTCTCGTGCTCGTTCGCTTGAAGGTTTGAAGCGTGCTCAAGGTCATCGTCTTGCTTTCTGAAGGAATGACGAACAAGAGTATGTCTGTAGCGGCTTCGACCACACAAAAACTCTCGTCGAATGCGCCCCCTCCCGAAACGGACTCGTCGATGGATTCCTTCAAGCTCTTCGTTGGCTTTGACTCGGCGATGGAGGCAAGAGCCACAAGGTTTTGAGAAGAAGCGCGAACGAGGCCATTCTTTCCAAACTTCAGTGCCCCAAGTCGAGACTCGAGCTTGGACTCCAGATTTTCGGGTTTGCCGGAAGTGACACGCATGTCGCACTTCTTGAACGTCAGGAGACGAGGAGCAGGGACATCACCGACGGATTCGTTGTAAACAGATCCCTTCAACAAAAGTACGACCTGCCGTGGGTCGTGCTCGAGCTTTGTTCCCTTCGTGATGTTGACAAGTTTACCTGCACGGACGATTTTCGCCACGGGCGTGTCAGGCAAAAGTAACTTCAGACCATTTGCGAATAAAGTCTCTGCGAAGAGGCCTACGACAGTTCGCCACATGTACTCAACCGTCTCCGCTTCACGCTGGTCGTCGTGCAAGCTGTCCATTATGGAAATTGGAATAACGAACCCGAACATCGGCGCCTGAGCAACGGCTCGGAGACCGCTTCTTGCTGGTTCGCCTTCACTACGCCAGTTGACTAATGCCTCGTACAAACCAAGCGCCCACGCGTGAGGATGAGATTTGCAACCCGCAGTGATACCCGAACTGTCGTCAGTCGTATCGCAAATTCGAACAACACCGTTTCCGACCAGAAGAAGACCATCACGCATCTTTTCTTCAGGTGAAAATAGAACGTCTCCGCTCTTAAATTGCACCACCTCTGCTTCACGAAGGAAGAACTTTCGTAACTCTCTGGAGTTGATGCCAACTTTTTGAGTGAAATCAAACAGCGGAATTGCTGCGAGGATGCGACCTGGTGAAGTGCGAGATGGTGGAAGTGGATGCCGCATAATACGTCGAAGGTAGGTGTCGTGCTCAGCCTGTAACACGGACCCTTCAGACTCATCGAGCAACCCAGTGTGCGTCAATAGCTTCGTTTCCTCCATTGTGACTTCAAGGATCTCCCGTGCGAGCGCCTCTGATCTCAACGAACGCGCCACCGCATTGTGAGCTTGCTGCATTTCTTTCAACAACTCAACTGCTCTTGTCACTTCTTCATCTGACTCATTGAGAACATCTCGAACGTGATTCGACTTCATTGACGTTTCGTTTGCCAAGTTTTGGTGAGGCTGTTCAATCGCCTTTTTGATCGTGAAGTCCTTCGCGAGTGACGCTACGGATGGCAAGGGCTTGGATTCACTCTTCGGTGGCTTCGCCGGGTCCACTGTTTCCTTTTCTTCGTCGTTCTTACCAAGAAGTGCCTTGAACTGCTCGGCTGTCAGACGATGCGCACTGATGAGTGCATGCAGCCCTTGCATGTGTCGCCTTGTCTTCATCCATTCTTCTTCAAACAAGCGAAGGTAGCGCAACAATTTGAGCATCTGTGTGCCAACGTTGCTCCGAGCCAGCCATTTGAGCAGTTTCGTTTTCGTTCGGCTTTCCTTCATGACGCGTAAGAATTGATCGAGCTCGCACAATCCTCCTCGGCAAGCTTTATCGGCCGCTCGCTCGATTGCAACGAGTAAGTCAGATGCTACCTGTGAATCGATCAGGTCATCCTCGAGCATAGACCAGATTTCCGTCGTGAGGCCGGCGAGGAACCGACCCCGCATTTCTGTCATGAGCTGGGCGTCCATTTTCTCAAGTTCAACCGAAAACTCGATGTCATCCGTTTCCTCGAGAGACCGAAGATACGGTACGAGTTGCTTCACGGCAGTAAAATCTGGCGCGCCGAGATATTGTGCACCGGTTTGCTCCAGCTGCTCGTCATAGTGCTGCAACGCACGCTCGTGAATGGCTTTACGCGCGGCCGCAAGCGCCCGGTCATGGCTTAGACCCGGAGTGAGGAGGCCGACGATTCTAAGCATCGCCGCCGAAGTTGAAGCGTTAACTAGAAGCGTCCCAATGACGGTGCATGAAATCATGGCGAGGGTTATACCACGCTCTCGCGCGGAGAAATGAGTGTGCTCTTCCAACACGACGAGAGCAAGCGCCAAACCGACAGCGCCGCGCAAACCAGCCCATATGGTGATGACTGCTTCTCTAAGTGTGAGTTTGTGTCCCTTGAACATATTCATGAACGGATAAAGCATGGAGACGGTGACCAAACGGATGATGTTGATCAGAATATACAGCAAAATGCCCCAACCGATGTCGGAGCCCTTGATATCAAGATCACCTGTAAGAATGTCCGCGATGATCAAGAAACCCGCCAAGATGAACACAATTGTGTTTGCGGCGTAGGTGAGCATTTCCCAGAAGTGATGCATGGAGTGCTGCACGTGTCCCTTGAAGAGCGTCCTGCCTTTCGCGCTCATGAACCATCCAAGAACGACCACTGTGAGCACGCCGCTGCAATGGACGACGGTTTCAGCGAGCATGAAGGAAATATAACCAGCAAAGAGAGTAATGGTAATGTCGATGAGATGGTCAGCATTCGAGTTTCGAAGCCAGATCATGCAAGCCTGTCCAACACCGATGCCGAGAACGGTGGACAACAACGGCTGCGTGATCAGATCGGTCATGACTTCGCCAAACGTCATACTCTCGCCCTTCGCGATCGTAAAAAATACGTTGAAAACGACGATTGCGGTGCCATCATTCACGAGAGATTCGCCTTCAATGGTATGGCCCAAGATTTTGCTCGCGCCGACCTCTTTGAGAATCGCCACCACGGCGACGGGATCCGTCGCGGCCAAGATGGAACCAACCATCATGCAGAACCCCCAGCTCAAACCGAACGGGAACATCTTGAGCACGATCCCAGTGAACGCCATGGAGATCAAAACGCCCGGCCCAGCCAGAATCAAAACCTTGGGAAGAACCTTCTTCAAAGTGTGCCATTCCATAGAAAACGACGACTCAAAGATCAACGCCGGAAGAAAGCACGCCAACAGTAGGTGCGGATTGATCGACGCCCACGCGTCGAGAGACTTATCCAGAGCTCCCAAGTCTGTGTAGTAGTAAATCACCGCGACGAGCATCCCCAGCACGAACAGCACCACCGTGTACGGGATCGACGTTCCGTGCAGCGCCGTGCGCGTCGCCGAGCCCATGGCGAGCGAAATGAATATGAACCACAGCACCACCGCTCCGGATTCGTGTTCCGCCGCTACTTCCAAAGCTGTACTATTCGTAGCGCTCGCGCTACCGCTCGAGGAGAGCAGCGAGCGCGCGTGTGCGCCGTGACGCACCGACATGACCAGGGCTGGCGGTCTCGCTCGCCGCCGGGCGTGCGCGACGCGTGCGCGGCGCGAGGACGCGCGAGAACGCGCGAGAACGCGCGAGAACGCGCGAGGAGGTTAACGGTGCGCCCGAAGGCCGCACTCGCACGCGCGGACGCGCGCGGAGTGAGGCAACGGCCGGACGTTCGCGGGCGGCGCGCGCGACGCGTCGGCGGGAAATCCCGGGTTTTTGGTCGTGGGACGAGTGTGGTGCCTCGGCGCCGGAGGCCTTTGAATGACAACTCTATCGAACCGACTCAGCGAATGGTGACGGCGGCGCGTTGGCAGTACTCCGCGAGGGCGACCTGCACGGTCTGGGGTGTTTGCGCTACCGTGGCGGCGATCGAGTGAGCCACGGAGAAGTTGGCGAGCGTGCGCGCCACGTGCTGGCGGACGTCGACGACGTCGGGAACAGGATCAATCTCCTTGACTGCGCCCTGTGTGAGCTTGGAGTAGGACGCGGCGTAGCCGGCGTTTGCTTCCATCTCTGCGAGGAGCGCGTCGTCGTCTTCAGCCGCGGGTTCGAGGTCGTCCGGCACGATGCATTGGTTCACGACGCCGGTGATGAGCTTGGCAAGCGCGCCAGGCCTCTCGAACGTGCTCGGGATCTCCGTCATGAACTTGAGGGCGGCCACGCACGTGAGCTTGCGTTCCATCTTGCCTGTGACGCCAGAAATCTCTGCCGCGACTACGTTATCTAAAATCATGTCGAAGATCCCCGGTTGGACCTTATTCATGCTTTCCACCACGCTTGCAGGGCCGTGCTTGACGCACAACGCCGACGTGAACACGACCAGGCATCTGCTAAACTTTGGCGTGCGGCTAGTTTGTTGGCGTTGAAATAATATGCCCCAGATCGTCGGGAGATACTGCGCCCAAGCTTCGAGGGCGAGCGACTCCACGAACGAGTTCAGAATGTAAAAACCCTGATGATCCTGCGCCTTGCTGGAGACGAGTTTCTGGAACACGCCGAGGACGCCTTGGAGATGACCACCCGCGACAATAGCTTGCGGGTTGTTCGAGAGATAAGCCTTGAGCAATCGCACGAGAGGAGTGACGTTCGCTCGTCGGTCCCACATCAGCGGCGTCAACAAAGCAGGGAAAATTGCCATGTACGAATCGGGCAAATGCGCCCCGACAGGATAACTCTCAATCATCTGCGCCAGCAATTGGAAGACGTACGGGGTGAATTCAACCACGTCAGCCGTCAAAACATGTTGATACGCTGGGAAGAGCAGTTGCTCAAACTGCGCCATGAGCGCGGCGTCGCCGCTCACGTTCTTCACCAATGATGCCACAGACTCAAACAAGTAGTGTGCAAAAGTTGGATTCCTGGGATTCTTGCACAGCTCAAGGAGCATGGCACTCAACTGCTGCAAGCAAATCGTGGCCACTGGTTTCACATCTGCGCCGCTAAATGCGATCACTCTCATAACGCACTTCATCACATATTCATTCTCCGCGCTGTCGGGAACGCTAAACGCTCTGAACATGTTCGTGTAAAGTTGCTGGCTCAACGGGGCGATGTCCGCGGGAACGTATCGAGACGCGCCAGGACCATCGCGAACCGTGAGCAAACGCTCCAGGCAATTCGCCGCATATGAGTGCACGACGTTCTCTTCGGCCGCAAGCAGCTGTGCGAGCGAAGGTAGCAGAGGAGCAATGAGTGCCTTTGGAAGCTGCTGACGGAACATCGTGACAAACTTCAACGCATCGGCACGAATGACGGGGTGAGCCGCTCCCTTCGCCGCCGCGATTTCCGGTGCTATGTACTGCGTGAAAAAATCTGTAATGTTCACCAAATCGTTCGTCTCTGTAGCCCCCTTGACGAGAGACTTCGATCGAATAGTAAGAGCCATGACCAAATAAATCGCTGCATCCTTCGCCTTCCAATACTTCTTCGGGTCGGTAGCATATTGAGAAAGGAGCGATTGAACGTAACCGGTGATGGCACTGGTCACCTGTTGTGGGAACTTGGCCGTGAGAGCCTTAACGAGCTCGCAAGATCCGCGTCGGCGGGTGTCGGCATCGCTCCCCTCCAAGTCTCGCCGGATGTACTCGACGTGATTGTCGTTGAAAAGTTCCTCGTCATCCTCTCTGAACTGCAGATTCGGGATGATGATATTCTCGCAAATTTGCCGAAGAGTATCAGATGACTCGAACAACTTGTGATGCACGCTACTGGCCACGGTGGTGAGGAACTTAACTCCTGAAGTCACCAAATGGTCTCGATTGGAAGCCAAATCTGTGGACATGAGAAGCGTCCAGACATCTTGCACGAACGTTTGCAAGTATGGAGCGAACTCTTCTTCACTCTTTTCCATGTAGACGTTGATGTTGTCGCACACCGCGGCCTTGACCTGATCGACTTCGCTCGCCTTCTCTTTGTCCTGACTCACAAGATCGGGCGGAGCTGAATACATCAACAACTTGTGAAAGGTTCCCATCCACTCCGGCATCGCGTCTTCGAACACCTCGGGTAACTCCTGGCTATGTAAACTATAGAAAACTCTGCAAATGAGACGCATGCAAAGAAGCAACTGACGCGCTTGTTCCGCGTTCCCCTCCTTCGCCTCTAACGCCGCGCTCACCTCCAGCGTCAACCCCTTCAACGGCGGCGCGAACGTGTCCAAGACGTATTTCATCTCCCCATAGAGTTCATTAGACTTCATCGCCCCGCGGTACCGCTTGAAAATCGCGTTCGCGGTCGTCAGCACGCCCGCGACGTCTCGAAAGTCCCGCTGCCCCGCGCATCCGAGCCGCGTCACCAACTCCGGAAGCAACGAGTCCCATCGACTCGGGAAGTCGCACTCACACACGAGGCTCAACGCTTCACTCAACTGCGCCGCGACCAACTTGGGCGCTCGCAGCATCAACCCCACGATGGTGGCGCGCACGCGAGCCTTTTCGCCCTCGCTCGTCCCTCTCGGCCGCGGCGCGCCCACCTCATCCGGCTCCGGCGGCGCCCACGACTTCTTCACCGCGTTCTTAAACGCCACAGCCGCCGCCTGCCTCGTCGCGTCCTCCACGGCGTCGTTCGACGCGAGCTCGAGCGCGGTGAGCAAGAAACCGTCCGCACTCGATCGGGCGGCGAGGAAAGCTTCGGCGTCGGTCCGCGCGCGCGCGTCCGCGCCGAGCGTCGCGCGCAACGCGGCGACGAGGGCGGCGGTGTCGTCCGCCATTGGTCGATGATCGACGACGCGCGCGCGATGGTCTGGGGGTAGGGAGCGGCGAGTGTGGCGGCTGGATGAATGAGTTGGGACTCTCGAGCGCGACGCGGCTCGCGAGCCGTCGCGACGCCCGGGGACGGTTGAAGACGAAGATTAAAAGCAGGAAGTTCGTGTTGAAAAACATGGGGAAATAATAATCAATCGCACGGTGGGATCAAGATGGGCCCATGGAGATGGGGACGCCCTGACTCGTCGCCTTCGCGCCGAGCTTTTCCTTGAGGTTGGCGACGGCATCGCCGGGAGAGGCCGGACCGTCCTTGTAGTTACCCAAGAAACGATTTCGGAGCTCTCTAAACATGGCGTCTGCTTTATTGCCGCTGGTGGCGATTCCGTCCTTCGTTCGACTGACGCCATCGAGTAGGTCGTCAATGCTCACGAAGCGTCTGCCGTTGCGAACGCTCAAGAGCGCCGCCTCGTTGCACACGTTGGCAAGCTCGGCG
>Ga0181582_10003987_pt1 | contig 11938 bp, 7 predicted proteins | sample 071ome_32_FD_132438 | JGI IMG/M metagenome (GOLD analysis project Ga0181582, IMG submission 132438) | Coastal salt marsh microbial communities from the Groves Creek Marsh, Skidaway Island, Georgia - 071405AT metaG (megahit assembly) | ecosystem: Environmental > Aquatic > Marine > Intertidal zone...
CTCCTCCTCGGCGGCGGGGGCGGCCTCCTCCTCGGCGGCGGGGGCGGCCTCCTCCTCGGCGGCGGGGGCGGCCTCCTCCTCGGCGGCGGGGGCGGCCTCCTCCTCGGCGGCCGGCCCCTCCATAGCCTCGCCGGCGGGAACATTCGCTTCCCCGTCGCCCGCGGCAAGCTCGGCCAAGTCCTGGACGGAGTCCTGCTCGGGGAGCCCGGCCTCGCCACCGGAGCCCTCCCCTGCGGCCTCCAGCGCCGCCTCCTCGGGGGCCGCCTCCACCAGCGAGGGGGGCTCGGCAGCAAAACCCTCGGCACTCCTTTCAGGGAGAGGGGGAAGGCGGCCCGACGCCGGCCTCGAGCGCGTCTGCCTGAGCAGGCCCCTCTTCTGCTCGAGCTCGTCCTCGAGCTGCTGCAGGGCCTCCAGCTGCATCGCGAGCTCCCGATCGAGGGCTCCGGTGCGGTCGCCCCGGCTCGACTTGGCGGATTGCAGGGTCCGCAGGGTCGGTGCGATGGGCCGCCCCTGCAGGGCGCGCATCTCCCGCCGCAGATCGTTGATCTCCTGCACGAGGGCCACGTGCTCCGCCATGATGCGGCCGTTGTCGGCGCGGGCCTTGTCGGCGTCCTTGGCAAGCTTGCGCTTGAGGGACTCGACGGTCCGCTCCAGGTAGTCCCTCTGGCGCCCGTGCTCGCTTGCCACCTCGCTCGACTTGGTCAGCTCCTCCTCTTCTGTCTGCGCGTAGTCCTGGTAGAGGATCTTGACCCGCTCCTTGAGCGTCTTCATGTCCCCGATGGCCTGCGCGGCGTTGTGCAGGTCCCGCTGGAACCTTCGTACGGCGGCGGACCGGGCCTCGATGACGACCTTCTGCGAGTCCTGCTCCCCCGACAGCGCGCCGAGGCGGAGCTTGAGCTCCGAGATGGTGAGCTCGAGGCTCGAGTTCTGCTTCTGGTACCGCTCCAGCTCCAGCACCATCTCCCGGACCTGCTCCTTCATGGCCGCGATCTCAGCCTGCCGGGGCTCGATAAGCGTCAGCAGGTCCTTGATCTTGTACTCGAGCATCCACTTGAACTTCTCGAGCTCCTGGTTCTTCTTCTTCAGGTCGTAAATGCGTTTCTCCTTCTCCGCGATTGTCTCCTCCCGCTCCCGCATCTCCTTGCGCAGAGTCTCCTTGTCCTTCTCGTGCGCCTGGATGGACGCGTACTTGTGCTTCTCCTGGTCGAAGAGCCTCCGGATCTCCTGCTTGAGCTTGTCGATCTCCTTCTCCAAGTTCTCCTTGCTCTGGCTCATGCTCGTGTTCTTGTGCGCCAGGCCCGCGGCGTCCTCCTTCTCCTTGGCCAGTGCTGCCTCGTAGCTATGCGTGAGCTCCTGGATCTCCTTGTCCGCGTCCTGCTCCATCATGTCCCGAATCTCCTCGAAGTCCCGCGCCAGCTCCTGCTTCTGCTGCTCCAGCAGCGTCGATTTTTCCTGCTCCTCCGTCAGGCGTTCCAGGAAATCGACCTTGACCTGCTCCAGCGTCTGCTCGTGCCGTGCGTGCAGGGAGGCATCCGTCTCCTCGAACTGCTCCTTCATGCGCTCCATCTTCTGCACCAGCTCCTGGAAGCGCTGCGCCTCGAGCTGGATCTTGTCCTCGTACGTGGCCTCGAGCTGGCGGAGCTCCGACTGCTGCTGCAGGTCGCTCGAGCGGATCTTCTCGTCGTACGTTGCCCGCATCTCCTCCTTATCCGCCAGCAGCTTCGTGTAGTTCCGCCGGTCCTTCTCCAGCTCGTCGGTGAACTTGGTCGTGAGCTTGGTGATTTCGTCCTGCATCTTCGAGTCGAGCAGATTCATCTCCCACTCATACTTGGCCTTGTTGTCCAGGACCCTCTGCTCGAGCAGTGTCATCTGCCGCTGCTTCTCCTCCAGGTCGGCCTTGGTCACCAGCACCTCCTCCGCCAGCGGCATGGCCTCCCTGCCCCGGTCCACGGCCTTGCTCGCCTCCTTGTCCCTGGTCACCTGGAACACCACCAGACAGCCGTCGTGGCCCGCCGTCACCACCAGCGACCCCATGTCCCCGACGCACATCCGTGGGATGCACATCTGCGGCAGCTTCCCCGGCATGTAGGCGTGCGCCTTGATGGTCACTGCCTCGGCCGTGGTCGTGAGGGGCAGCTTGAGCACCTTGACCGTCCCAGCCTCGGTCGCCGCAAAGAGGGCCTTGCCGTTGTCGCTCACCACCACCTGGCTGTACTCGAGCTCGTCAGCCTCCTCCGCGTGCCGGACCACCTCAGCGTCAGGGCCGAACTCCTTGACCCCTCCGTCCCTCCCAGCGGCGTAGATGCTCTTGCAGTCGAGGCTCAGCACCCCCGTCGAGTAGTACATGTTTCTCGTCTGGTGGAAGCGCATCTGCTTGAAGGTGCGCATGTTCCACTCGATCACCATCCCCTCGCTCGACGTGCTGATGAGCCTCGTGTCATCGGGGCTCCACTGCAGGGACCAAACCCGGGAGGCGTGGCGGTTGAGCTCCGCGACCTGCTCCCCCGTGTAGGTGGAGAAGACCTTGATGGTGTTCGGATTGCTGGCGTCGTGGGGGTCCGTGGCCACGAACAGGTGCCCCCCATGGGAGAAGCGACACTCGCGGCACGCCTTGATGGGGTACTCCCGGGTCGTCTTGAGGTCGTCCATGAGCACCGTCATGAGCCTCAGCTTGTCCGTGAACCCGCAGAGTAGGATGTACCCCGTCGGGTGCAGCGACACGCAGAGGGGCTGCTCCTCGAACTTGCAGCTCAGCTCGCAAGTGCGCTCGTTGTAGTTCCACAGCTTGACTGTGGAGTCGTCAATGGTCGACGAGCACGTCGCGAGGAGGGGCTTCCGCATGCACGTGTCGAGGCCCGTGATCTCCCCGCTGTGGAACGAGGCCACGAGCAGGCGGCAGGGGTTCTCTTCCTTGCCGCTTGTGACCTCGGAGCCGTGCGCGATCTCCATGGTCCAGATCTGGTTGGTCGAAGTGGTCAGCACCATGTGCTCTTCCGACTGGGAGATGCTGATGCTCTTGACTGTCCCCATCTCCCCCTTGATCTGCACCGTCCTCAGCAGCCGGTACGGGTCCTTGTCATTTTCCTGGCTCCCGAAGAAGGACACCGTCCCCTGGCTCCCGCCAACGACGAAGGCTTTGCCGCCACTGTGCGGGGCAATGCACGCCGCGGTCACTCCCTCGGGGCCCTGGAGGACCTTGACGGGGTCCCAGTTGTGCTCCGGGTCGAGAACGAACACCTCCCCCAGCTCCGTCCCGAGAAGCATGCGGTCCTTCTCCCCGTCAACCAGCCATGCATGGGAGAGGAGAAGCTTCTGCTGGCCCTCCCCGACTTTGCCCATGCCGTACCCCTGCGTCTTGAGCATGCCCTCCCGGTTCTCCACCACCAGCTTGAGCACCTTCTGGACGCTGTTCCCGATCACAGTGACAGTGCCCTGGTCCGCGGTTGGGTGGAAGAGGCACTGGAAGGCCTCCCCCTGGTTGTTGTTCTGCACCTTGTCGCTGAACATGACCTGGGACCGCGGCCCCGCGGGGGACTTCCACAACACGAGCTTCCACTCGGGCTCCGCGCCCTGGGCAATAAGCCACTCCCCGTCAGGAGACCACGACATTGACACGTAGTGCGTAGACTGCGCCTCCGACGTCACCAGGCCCTTGCCCTTGCGTTTCCGCGTGTGGAGGTCGATGATCGAGATGATCGCCTTGTCCGACTGCTCCGCCACCGCCAGGAACTGCTTGTTCTTCGACAGCGCCATCGCCGTGATACCCAGCGAGTCCTGCGTCGCTCGGGGGTGGGGGGCTGGGCGTGCAGGGTCAGGGGTGCCGGGCCAGAACGTGGCGCTCCAGGACTGGGCCCGGCCTCCATGGGCGAGCCTGCATCCAGAAGGCGGGCCGTGGGTGCCGTGCCCCGTACTCCCGCGGGAGTCAACGGCTCACCGGCGAGCATGGAATCAACGTCTGCGACTTCGAGTCGATGGAGTAGATGACGACGAAGTTCCCAGCGGGGTACACGAGGGTGTTTTCGTCCAAGTGGAAGATGCAGTTTGTGACATCCCCCTTGAGGCCGAAGACATGTCTGCAATCAAAGTTGCGGCATCAAGGATGGTCAAAGCAGCCCGAGAAGCCCCCGCACGCCCCGCGTACGGCGCAGCGCAAGCAGTCGGCGGCGCGGGTGCGGGTGGAGGGAGAGTGGCCTGCAGGCTCGTCACGACATGTCGACCCGCGCAGGCCCGCCACCCCTCCAAGCTCGAGGTGCCCTGGGTTTTTTGCGCGTTTGAAGGGGCGTTTACCTCGGGTTGAGCTGGTTCGCCATGTCAGCGGGGTCCCTGGCCAACTCCACGGCAGCGGAAAGGAGCTCCTCGTTGTCGACTCGAACCCCTCTGGGCCTGAGGCCCTCTCTGCGGGTGCTGCCTAGGGAAACGGAGCCACACGCAGCAGTGCCGCGCCTTGTATGCAAGGTGTCGCGGTAACGCCGGGGCCATTGTGGACTCGGCCGCACATGGAGGCGAGACTGGGCGCCAGAGAGTTGGGAGCCTCCGTCGGGCACGCCCCGTGGGGCCCCCACAGGAACTCGCAGCCTCCTCTCCTCCCTCTATTCTGCCTCCTGGGCGTTATAATGCTGGTAGTCGCGTGGCCTGGGCTGTCATCGGCACTCTCCCTCCCACCCTCCCTCGCTCCCTCGTCTCCGTGGAAATCATTGGGAGCAATGCAGAACCTCCTCCGCGCCGCCCTCGTCGTCGCCTTCATGGCGATCGGGTCGCTCGCGCATGACGCCGAGAACGTGCCGGTCGCCTGGTTCTCGCACGCGGTTCCCGGGACCTCGGGCTCGGAGTACGCCGGGCAGCCCCTCCCGGGGTGCCCCACCGGCAGCGCCACGTGCTGGCTCCCGTCCGCGGGGGACGCCGCTGCCGACACGGTCATCCGCATCTACGGCATGGAGTACTGCGGGCACTCCAAGCAGGCCGCTAACAGGCTCCTTTCCTTCGTCACCGCGACCCCCGGCTACGTCGGGCGCTACTTCTGGGGCAACTCGCGGGTCATGGACGACCCCGTCTCCATCCCCAAGGCCGACTTCAAGGCCCGGATCGAGGCCTACTGCGCCGAGCACGGGTGCCCCTACCGCGCCGCCACGGGCACCTTCCCCGTGGTGTTTGTCGGTGGCGAGTACATCGGGGGTAACTCGGAGTTCCAGCAGTGGGCGAACGCCAAGGCGGAGCTGTGAATGGGTTAGGCCTTGCTTGTGCGCCTCGGGGACACCTTCGCGAGTAGGCCGCTCGGCACACCCCTCTCTTCAAAACGAGACTCGCCCCCCCCCCCGCGGGAGGCCCCTCCCATGACCGCGCAGCAACCCTTCTCGTCCATGCGGTCGTACTTGGGCATCTTCCCCCCGAGCACAGCCTTGGCGAGCCACTTGCTGCGCGAGAAGGTCTTCTCCCGGCCCGCCTTGAGCACCTGTTTCCTCTCGCTGGCGTAGTCGTCAACAACGTCGCAACCGGGGATGTTGTCAATGCACGCGTCGTACTGGTCCACCAGGTCGTCCATCTCTGTGCACATGAGGAAGGTGACGTAGAACGGGGGCTGGCGCGGGCGGTTCCGGATGAGGTCTGAGAGGCCGCTGAAGTTCGTGTCCGTGGGCTCGCCGTCTGTGGCGACCAGGAGGATGGCCTCTTTGATCTCCGCTCGCTTGAGAGCTGCCGCCCACTCCCCCATAAACACTGAGCGCAGCGTGGTCGCCAGCGGCGTGATTCCAGCGGGCCGGCGGTTGTGGAAGATCTGTTCCACCTGCGCCCGGGACGTGACCGTGTACCACCTAGGGTCGTTGAGGAACTTGAGGGTGAAACCATCCGTATGGTCGACGAGCAACAACATCTCCACCAGCTCAAGCAGCGTCTGCTTGAGCTCGCCCCACCGTGTCACGGGCGCGGAGACGTTGGTCGTGTCTGAGACGCTGTTCATGCTGCCGCTGTCATCCGCGACGACGATGATGTCCGTCCCGGCGATTGAGAGGAGGTCCCTCACGATCTCCTCCGTCACGTCCAGCCGTATCTGCAGTGACAAGGGCAGTGGACAGGGAAGGGCAGTGCGTCCCAGGGTGCGTCCGGGGAGTCTCCCAGCAGGGGGGCGGGGGCGCGCCGGGCAGAGAGCGCAATGCGTGTAGGTATACGTGGTGTCGTGATCGCTATTCTACGTCACGATCGTTTGTCTCCAGGGCGGGGGAGTCGGGACTCCCCCAACTACCCTGCCCCCACTCTGAAGTTCGGCGAACCCGTGGGTACCGCTTACCTGCAGCTGGCGTACCCTCTCGTGCAGCTGCGCGTCGACTCCTACATCAACCCCTTCGCTCGTAGCACCGCCCACGGCGGGGTACATCGCGGGAGGAGCGCTGGGTCGGGTGTTGGCCTCTCCCCACATGAGCCTCCTCCGTCGACTGGCTGCTTCCTCCGGATGTCAAAAAAAATGACTGGGTGGTTTGCGGAGAACGGAGAACGCGCGTCACTTAGGGCTCCGGGTGCGGCGTGGCTCTCGACGGATGGCACCCTCGTGTGACCCGGTACGACAGCAACGACATGTCGGGTGTCGGACCAGTTTCTCCTACCGTTTCACCCCTGAAGCAGTTTTAAGAGCGGGCGACTCGCCACGAGCAGCTCGCCTCAGGTCGGGACATCCGTCCGCGAGTGGCACAGCGGACAGGCCACGTGGCCCATGGCGTACTCGGAGAGCATGCTGTGCCCGCACGTCCGGCAGCGCACAGTCGGCCTCCCATCGAGGGGCTCCGCCGAGGCGATGCAGACGGCCGACCGGACGTCCGCTTCCCGGAGCGCATCGACGTCGAACCCGTCGGAGGGGTCCTCGGGCTTCTGGCGGCTGAAGACGGCGAAGGCCAGCTCCGTCAGGGCCTCGGCCTCCTTCCCCCGCCCGCCCTCCAGCAGCTGCAGGCGGGTGAAGGCCCGCGAGCACTGCCGCAGGTAGCCAGCGTAGAAGGCGGACAGGGCCAGCACCGAGTTCACCTCCCTCGTTCCCAGGAGGCCCTCGTAGCGCTGCGCGACGGCGGCGGCGAGCATGGCTGCCTCGAAGTTGGCCTCGTAGAGGGCGCGGTGCGCCATGAGCCAGAAGTGGTAGGCCAGGGCGCCGTCCCACGCCGAGCCGACCTCGCGCATGGCAAGTTCCGCGCCGTCCATCTTCATCAGGCCCGCCAGAGTCTGCTGCGTCGCGTTCCCGGCCCCCCGGGTGGCCCCCTGCAGCGTCTGTCCCGCCCGCGTGGCCAGCCTCGTCGCCCGGCTCGTGGCTGTGCCCTGCCCCACCTCCGCCCGCAGCGAGCGCTCCTTGAAGGCCGCGATCTCCAGGGCGGCCATTACGTACAGCTTCTTGGTCCTGAGGGGAGGGGCCATCTGCTCCGCCGACTCCTTGGCCGCCTCCAGCAGCAGCTTCCCCGCCTCCATGTGCTCCAGCGCCCGCCGGTACAGGTCGACCGCGCGGAAGGTCTGCGGCGACAGCGCTCCGCAAGAGAGAGAGGGTCAGGCGCGGCGGCGGGGGCGCTGGGGGACTCCCCGCGGGGGAGCGCGGGGCTCCCCGACCGCTCCCCTCCCCGGGCGGACGCGGGTACCGGGTGCCAGTGCGCCCAGGGCCGGGTGGGAGGCTCACCTGCTTCCGCGCCCGGAGCTGAGAGGCGTGCTTGACGAGAATCTGCTGGGCCTGGGAGTAGTCGTGCTCCTGGGCCAGCTCCACGGCAATGTCCCACTCGTTCATGGTGATGCAGCAATCGATGGCCTTCTTCACCTGCCCGGCCTTGATGTAGGCCGTCACGGCCGCCTCACAAACCCCGGAGCTTGCCAGCGTGTCGCCCAGCACTGCGGGGAGGTGGGAGGTGGCACCCGTGGGGGTCGTCCCCGGAACTGGCGGCCGCGACGGGCCGGGCCTCCCGCCGCAAACGCCCGACCTGCCCCCCCCGCCCATACTCACCGACCAGGGACGGGTGCCCCTCGTGCAGAGCGTCCACGAGGTTCTCCATCCCGCGGAAGTCTTCGAGGCGCTGGAAGCACTCGAGGGCCTTCTCGGAGTTCTTGGCCAGCACGTAGTAGCGGACGGCCTGCCGCCACTGGCCCCGCTGGCCGTAGTAGTCCCCGAGGCCGTCGTACGCCCTGGCCCTGAGGGCGTCGTCCCCGTACCCGTTGTCCAGGAACCGTGCGGCGTGGAACCAGTCCCCGAGCCTGACCCGGAGGTCCAGGGCCAGGTCGACCCGGTCCACCTCCACGAGAAGCTGCTCCGCCTCGTCGAACCGCTCCAGGAACGTCAGCACCTCCACTCTCTGCTTCCACCCCTCGCCGAGGGTGCGGAGCTTCTTGACCAGCTGGACCCCGTGCCAGTTCTTGCACTGCACGAAGGCGCGGTCCGCGAGGTCCAGGTCGAGAGCGTCGAGCGCCGAGTCCGCGACGACCTTCCAGAGCCTCGGGGAGTTGGCCTTGCGGAGAAGCTCGTTCAGGTCGTCCTTGGCGCCCTTAACCAGGAGGGCCCGGACCTGGAGCAGTGGGCTCGTCTCGAGCTGCTGCAGCCAGGCACGGTCCGGCTCGGCACTGTCCGACGCCAGCTTGTCCACGTCAACTACCGTCACTGCAGTGGGACAAGGAGGAGGGGAGGGGGCGGGTTGCCCCATCTGGTGTCCCTGTCCGCCGTGGGGACGGGCAGCAGCGCCATGTTACTCACCCGTCATCCCCTCGAACCCCCCCAGGTAGGACGAGCACGGAAGGGGGTCGTCCACCTGGGTCCCGCGCACGACCACCATCCGCGACTTCTCCAGGAGGGCGAGGGACGTGGGGTCGTCGCTGGCCCACCGCATGTCCCACACATCCCTGCGCTCCACCCCGAGGGCCTCGGCACGGGGCACCGTCCCCACACCAACGATCTCGAACATCGACATTGTACCTTGCTCGTTGGCCGCGCTGATCCTGCTCCCGTCGCAGTTGGACGCCAGCGCGGTGGCTGGGAATCCCACAGCGACGCGGCCCATCTGCCGCATGTCAGACAGCGAGTAGAGGTGCACCGTCCCGCTCGCGCGGGCGACGAACACGGTCGTCGGGCTCAAGCAAAGGGCGGTGATCGGGTCCGCGGTCCCCGCGGGCTCGAATCTGTCCAGGGCCCACTGGTCCGTTGTTGATCCCCCGTCGATGGAGAAGATCCACTCAGACCGGCGTCCACGGGTGGCATCCGCGGCAGCCACAGGGAGCCGCCAAACGAACACGCTGTCGTCCGATGCCCCGACAAAGTGGGTGGGCGTCATGGCGGTGTACGAAAGCTCCACGGACAGCACGCACTCGGCGACAGGGGTGCCAATACCGTCGTAGAGGGTAGCTGTGGAGCCTGTCAGGGCACCACGCTGCACCGCCACAGCACTCGACCCGCATGCGCGGAGCCCCGTGAGCCGGGGCACGGGCTTCGCGACGCTTTCCCCCGACGTCGAGTCCCAGAAGACCACCTGCGCCTGGGGATTGCGCGCGGAGCGCAGGGGGAACACAACCGTCGAGTCCGACAGGAGGCCCCAGCCGTACCCGGGGCGGACGTTGGCGAAGTAAATGAAGCTGTCGACCGCGATGGCGAGGCGGAGGCCCGAGCCCTCCCACGTGACGGAGGACAGGGTCGTCCCGGGGACCTTGAGGGAGCGAACGTGCACCCCCTCGTAGGTGAAGACCTCGACCACGAGGCCATCTCCGCCGCCCCCCGCGGTCTTGGTGGTCCCGGCGGCAAGGAAGGTGCTGCCGTCAGGAGACCAGCGGAGGAGCTTGAGGTGGAGCCCCGTGTCCACTTCGATGGGCGACGCGTCCCGGTGGCTCGTCATCAGCTGCACTTGCCCCGAGCTCACCCCCACCGCGAGGCACGGGCACCCCTCCTCAGGGTACCCCTTGAGCCCCGCGTACCATTCGAGGGCCACGATCTTGGCGCTTGCCCGCCCCATCGCGACGCTGAGGGGGAGCTCCTGGATGGCGTTGCCGGATGAGTCGAAGAGGAAGCACTCGGTGTCAGAGCAGAACACCAGAAGGCGCCCGTCTGGGGACCACTCGACGTGCGATAGGTTCTGGATGTCGAGGTCCTTGCCCCACAGCCGCTTGCCGTCCACGGATCCCACAATCACGGCTGCGTCCCCGTACGCGATGCAGATCTTCGTGCCGTCTGCCGACCACCTGCAGGCACGGTCGGGGAAAGGTCCTGGTCGCGCAACAGGGGAGCGGGCAATGGGGCGGAGGGGCCGTTCGCGGGGGCGGCAGCCGGCGCCGGAGCACACCTCATGTCCTTTACGGTGGACTTGTTCCGGTTGTTGATCATCTCCTCGTACCACTGCCCCTCGTGGTGCATCCACACAATGATCATGCCCGAGTCATCGCTGGAGGTTAGTTTGGAGTACTTCTCGTTCCACCTCAGGACACGGACAGGCTCCTGGTGGCCGTTCAGCGAGTGGTTGGTCGTCAGGTGGATCCCGCTCCCGCTCTCGATCTTCAGTACCTTTAGCAGCCCCTTGTCCCCGCCGAGGGCGACGCAGCCGTCCTTCTCACTCCAAGCGAGGCATCTGCACAGGTCCCGGGAGGCACGGGGGGGACGTGACAGCCCCAGGAGGGGGACGCGGTCTGTGGGCGGTTTGGGTACACTGGGGGCACCCGCAGGGGCACGCGCAGGCCCCCCCCGACGCGCCAATTTCCGTGTAAAGCGAGGCGCCGCCCGAGAACTCCGATAACGCGGCGTTTCCCCGTCGCGACGGACACTGAGTGGCCCGCTATGCATCCCGAGGGGGCCGACGCAAATCAAAATTCCCACCGCACCCCCAGGCCAGGGGCCTGCCGGAGCGGGCACGATGTGAGCGAGTGGGGTAAAGCCGAGATCACGCCGAAGCCCCACAGTGAAAAAAAACAACCCGCGGTTCGGGCGAGAAGTGCAGCGGAGGTGCATGCCGGCCTTGACGAACGAGGACCTCACCGGGGCGTGATGCCATCAGGGATGGCAATTTTTTTACTCAAGAACAGGAACATCCGTGCCGTCGCTTGCGTGCTCCAGTCAGGAAAGTATAGAAGCGCGCTGCAGCCGATGTATCAGGGGGCAGAAGGGTCCTCCTTCTCAACCCGAGGTTGGTGTCCTCCTAACCCTCTCCAGGTCCTCTCCCGAAGCCCCGTCCGTTTCGAGGAAATGCGGATGCCGGGCCCCGCGCACGCCTGATCAGGGGGAAAACATCGGGTCGTAGCAGCCTGCCGGCGCCATTGACCCGCTGGCGGGTTGAGCGGGGCCGCGGGAGGGGGTCCAAGGGTCGCCCCTCCCCGCAACTGGGTTCTCTGGCATGCTGCCCTGCGACCCGGGCTGCGACCTCCCCACGCGCCCCCCCCCCTTTGGAGCGGGTTAGATTTTAACGCGCCGCCTCGGCGGGAGGGAGTGCTGCTGTCCTGCTCTGCACAGCTCGAGGAGCCGGCCACTTCGGCGAGGTGGCCGCGCTGAGCTGCCCGGGATGCGCCCCCCGCTCCTCCTGACCGCCTGTCTGGTGTCGCTGTTGGTCGCATCGTCGATCGCTTCGCTGGAGCTGTGCGGCGGACACGATGGAAGAGGCCATGCGAGGTGATTTCACGTCCCACACCACGTCGCTTCCCCCTCCCTCCTTTTTTCACCGCGGACACTGGGCCTTGAAGCCCTGCGATTGGAATGATCATGAGCCGATCGTCTAGAATCGGGCCAATGCGTAGTCGTTGTGCCATGAAACGGGTGTCGAGTCCCCCTCCATCGACGCAGGACGGCGGGATTGACGTCCTGCACGATGCAGAGTCCGATGGGGCAAGCTCACGCGCCCGCCCAGGCGTTTGACACGGACTCGTCCACGGTCGCGACCAGCCGCAGGAAGCTCGCGCAGGACGAGTCCCCGCCCCCCGCGGAGTCCCCGCCCCCCGCGGAGTCCCCGCCCCCCGCGGAGTCCCC
>Ga0181582_10003989_pt1 | contig 11936 bp, 9 predicted proteins | sample 071ome_32_FD_132438 | JGI IMG/M metagenome (GOLD analysis project Ga0181582, IMG submission 132438) | Coastal salt marsh microbial communities from the Groves Creek Marsh, Skidaway Island, Georgia - 071405AT metaG (megahit assembly) | ecosystem: Environmental > Aquatic > Marine > Intertidal zone...
AATCGTCACCAACGCGTCCATGCAGAGCATATAATACGTACACGATATAGACACACACTATGACGGAAATAGAGGCGAAAGACGTGCTCAAAATCCTGCTCCAGTTCCTCAAGGAGTCTGAGCTGTCGTCCACATTTGCCGCCCTGCAGGACGAGTCTGGGGTGACGCTCAACACAGTCGACGATGCAGAAGAGTTCCTACGGCACATCAAGGAGGGCAAGTGGGACAAGGTCCTGCTCGAAGTCTCGAACCTCAAGCTCCCGGCCGCCAAGCTCCAGGCGCTGCACGAGCTCATCGTCCTGGAGCTCATCGAACTGCGGGAGGTCGAGACCGCCAGGTCGCTGCTGCGACAGTCCGAAGCTCTCAATTTGCTACGGTCAGAGAACGAGAACAAGTATCTCGAGCTGGAGAAGGCGTGCAACAGGACGATCGTCGACGCCAGGACGCTCTACGGGGGAGTCTCGCGGCAGAAACGGCGTAGCATGGTCGCCAAGATGCTCAAAACCGAGGTGCGATCTGTCCCGCCGTCTCGACTGATGGTATTGATCGGACAGGCCATCAAATGGCAGCAGCAAGAGGGCCTGATCCCGTCCACGGGGACGGGGCCCCTCGACGTGTTCAGCGGCATCGTCCCGACGACCGCCGACGAGGAGGACGCCTTCCCGTCCAACAAGGACGTTGCCATCAACTTTGGAGACAAGAGTTACCCAGAGTGCGTGTCGTTTTTACCCGACGGCTCTGGGTTTGTCACCGGTAGCTTTGACGGCTTCATCGAAGTGTGGGACGTGATGAGCGGCGCCCTGAAGATGGACCTCGAGTATCAGAAGAACGACAAGTTTATGATGCACGACACGGCAGTGCTCAGCATCGCGGTGTCTGCAGACGGCGTGCTGCTCGCCACTGGAGACAAGGCCGGCATCATCAAGGTCTGGAAGCTGAGCTCGGGCCAGTGCCTGAAGACGTTCGACGCCGCCCACTCGGACGGTGTCACCTCGCTGACGTTCGGCACCGAGCGCAACAAGCTTCTGTCGTCGTCCTTCGATGGCACCGTCCGCATCCACGGCATCAAGAGCGGGAAGACCCTCAAGGAGTTCCGGGGGCACGAGAGCTTCGTGCACGCGGCCCAGTTCTCGCCGGAAGGCGACACCGTGGTGTCTGCGAGCGTCGACTGCACCATTGCGGTATGGGACGCGGTTTCAGGCGACTGCACCAAGCGCTTCCGGCTACCCAACGACAAGCCTGCCATCGGCGTTCGGTACTGCTCGTCGTCGCCCGGGTCGGCCTCGATACTCGCCACCTCGTCGAGCTCGACCGCGTACTTGATGGACCTCTCGGAGGACGAGTCGGTCATCCGCACGTTTGAAATCAAAAAGACGGTGGACGACCCGGGCCCGCTCGTCGGCTGCGAACGCTCCAACCATGGCGAGTACGTCCTCACCCTCACCGAGGCCGGCACGCTGAGCTGCTTCGAGTTCAAGACGGGAAAACTCCTGCATACCCTGAAGACGGGCCTCTCCCGTGCCACGGGGCTCGCGCTGCACCCAAAGAAGAATATCCTGGCGTGCTTCTCACAAGAGGGCGTCGTCCAACTCTTCCGAGATTAAGTATTCGTTACCTACCCTTTGAGTTTAATACTGAGCTCGTACACCGCTTTCCGGTTGACGCCAAGCGAGCCGGCCACGCTCTTGGCGGCCGCCGACGGGGACGCCCCCTGCGCCATTTCCTGGCGAGCGAGCAAAGCGCGTAGCGCGAGTGAGAATGAGAGTGAGTGAAAGTAGGGAGAGGACGTGCAAGCGCACGACCGTAAGAGTCAAAAACCCACCGCCTCCAGGCACTTCAAGATCATCTCCTCCGTCACCGCATCCTCCCCACCCTGCTGCATGCCTTCGATGACGATCGAATACTCCCCCCGCGGTTTACGCCCCAAGTCTCCTTCGTGCATCGCCGAGATCTCCTCGAGCGTCCCGCGGATAAACTCCTCGTGGAGTTTGGTCAGCTCTCGCGCCAAGCAACACCGCCGCGCCGCCCCGAACACCTCGACTGCATCCTTCAGACTCTCCACCAACGCGTGCGGGCTCACATAAAACACCAGCGCGTGAGCGTGTTGCTTGAGTCCCTCGAACTGCTTCAGCCGTTGCGACCTGGCGAGCGAGAGGGCGGAGGGGGGGGAGTGAGCGCGTGCGCAAGCCGGCACGCGAGCAAGACGGTTTCGGCCTCGGCTTCGGCATCGGCTTCGGGGCCCACAAATTCGTCGAGCGACTCTTCAATACCCACCGCTTGGCCGCAACAAACCCGCAGTACTGGAAAGAATCCTCCAGCAGCCCCGACCCCACCAGCGCCGCCAGGAACGCGGACGGCCCCGGGATCGGCACAACATCGATGTCGTCCTTGTGCCGAACGGCCTCCTTGATCACCAACGCGCCAGGATCGTTGATCCCCGGCATGCCCGCGTCGCTTACCAGCGCGACCTGCTGCCCCCCCAGGAGCTCGGAAATCACGGAGGACGTCCTCTGGTACTCGTTATGCATATGATAGCTTTCCAGACGTGCACCGTGGATCTCAAAATGATTCAACAGCTGCTTGGTCCGCCTTGTGTCCTCGCACAGGATCTTATCCGCGTTCCGAAGCGTGTCAATCGCCCGGACCGACATGTCCGACAGGTTGCCGATCGGCGTCCCGACAACGTAGAGCGTGCCCTTCCCGCGAGGCGCCATTGTCGCTGCCTTCGACGACGCTGACGCTGACGCTGACGCTGACGCTGACGCTGACGCTGACGCTGACGCTGACGCTGACGCTGACGCTGACGCTGACGCTGACGCTGACGCTAAAGAAGACGACGCCGACGACGACGACGTCGAGGCATCTGACGCCGCCCACTCGTCGCCACCCGTCGCACGATACGCAGACGCAGAACCCGCGACTTCCAGGCCTCCACCCACCATCACCCGTCGATTCCTGTGTGCCACGGTCTGCCACGAGCGCGTGCACGCGCCAGGCAGCGCCCTAGAGAGGAGAAACCGCTGCATTGCGGTGCGCACTTTCAAAAGCGAAAAACGAAAAACGAAATGAGCGTGGCGCGAACGCTGCTCCGCGCCTATCGCCGCGCTGCCTTCTCGACGAAGTCGCCCTCGACGTCTCCCTCATCTTCGAACGCAGCGCAGAACGCGGACAAATCCGCGGTGCGCGACAAGCTCTTCAACCACATCGACATGACGGCTCCGCCAGACGCGGCCGCTGCCGCTGCCGCAGACGCTGCCGGCTCGGCGGGCGCATCAAACGGCACAGCGTCCTCCACGGCATCCAAGGTCGTCTCGTTCGTCTCCAACACCCTCCTCTACGCGACCCTGGCCGCCTCGGCCGGCCTCGGCTACACCCAATACGCCTACACGACCGACGAGCTCCAGACCACCATCGAGCGGGACGAGAGGGAAGAACGGGCCTCAAAGGATACACCGACGATCCGAAAGCTATGGAACGTGCTCGCCCGGTATTACATCGACCAGCGGGTCTACGTGGAGACGGAGTTTAAAAAGTATGCCGACCCGCCGTCCGACAACCTGCTGCCCGACCTCCCGCCCCAGGCGTCCCACATCAAGACCCTGGTATTGGATCTCGACAACGTGCTTATTCACTCGGACTGGACCCGGGGCCGGGGCTGGCGGACCTTCAAGCGGCCCGGTGCAGACGACTTCATCGCCGACCTCGCCCAGTACTTTGAGCTCGTCGTGTACACCTCCCAGCTGCCCACCTACGCAGACCCCATCCTGGACAGGCTCGACCCGCATCGGATGATCCAGTACCGCCTGTACCGCGACTCGACCAATTACGTAGACGGAAAGCACGTCCGTGACCTGTCCAAGCTGAACCGTGACCTGCGGCAGGTGTTGTTGATCACGGCGGACGAGGATGCCTGGAGTTTGCAGCCGGAGAATGCTATCAAGTTGAAGAAGTGGAAGACGAGCGAGAAGGAGGACACGACCCTGCTGGATATGATGCCTTTCCTGGAGGCTATCGTGCGGAGCAACGTGCCCGACGTGCGGAGCGTGGTCAAGAGTTACGAGGGCGAGGAGGATATTGCCAAGGCGTTCAAAGAGCGGATGAGCAAGGTGAGCCCGGCGAAGAAGGACGGGAAGGGCAAGCGGCTCGGCGGGTGGGGTGGACGGTAATGGGAGGACGAGGACGAGGACGAGGTGGGGGAGCTCGTCGCTGTCGCCGGGAGGAGGGGCAGGAGAAGCAGCAGGAGCTTATCCCGAAGATTGCTTCCAGTCCTCGTGCAGTTGTAAGTCTGCCTGATCAGGCCTAAATGGGTGCGGCACCCATTTCGGCTCAGGCTGATAAATCAGCAGCAACACCGAACGCCGCATCCTTCGTCTCCGGCTGTCCGATCGACGTCGCACTTCAATCAATCCATTCGGCAGTATGAAGGTTACGATTGCCCAGAAGGGAGCTGTGAGGAGCCAGGCCTCCTCCAGGCTCGCTCCGGCCCATTCGATGACTTTGCACGCGGCCAGGATCGCCGCCAGGAGTACTGGAGGGGCGTTCGTGAGGCCCATTCAGAGGTACGAGACGTCATGCGAGAGGACGGGGGGAACGCGGGTCTCTGAAGACGAGGACGACTCGATTTCCAATCTAGCGAACTTGATTGGTTCCGTTGCGGGCGATACGGGCAACGTCGGTCGGAATGGCCCGGCGGATGGTCGTATCTGCGTGTTGATGGCGTTTCAATGTCGGCCATTGGGGCGCGGGCGGGCGTTGGCCGGTGCAGGCCTGGATCATCAGCTCCTCTTTCTCTCTCCTTCTGCGCTCACTCACTCGCCTCCCCTTCCGCACGTCCAGCAACAGGAACGCTGCCTCTATCATGGTTCCCCGCGCGGGCCCGACTCCCTCCGCCGTGAATGCCGCTGGCGCCTATGACTACGATCTGGTCATCATCGGTGCTGGAGTCGGTGGGCACGGTGCGGCGCTGCACGCCGTGGACATGGGACTCAAGGTGGCCATCGTCGAGGGGCACGACATCGGTGGCACGTGCGTGAACAGGGGATGTGTGCCGTCCAAGGCCCTCCTCGCGGCTGCCGGAGAGGTGCGCAAGCTGAAGGACGACCATCACCTCAAGGCGCTTGGTATTGCCGTGGACAATGTCAGCTTCAACAGGCAGGATATTGCCAACCACGCCAAGAACCTGGCCAATACCATCCAGGGAAACCTGCAGAGGTCTTTGGAGGCGCTGGGCGTGGATATCCTGATCGGCCAGGGTAAGTTTGTCGACGCGCACACCGTCAAGTACAGCCTGCCGGGCAGGGTGGACGTTGGCGGGAACGTCACGGCGAAGAACATCATCATCGCGACGGGATCCGTTCCGTTTGTGCCGCCCGGCATCGAGATTGACGGCAAGACGGTGTTCACGTCTGACCACGCGCTCAAGATGGACTGGATTCCGGACTGGGTTGCCATCATCGGGTCCGGGTACATCGGCCTCGAGTTCTCCGATGTCTACACGGCGCTCGGAAGCGAGGTCACCTTCATCGAGGCCCTGCCGAACATCATGCCCGGGTTCGACAAGGAGATTGCCAAGATGGCGCAGAGGCTGCTGATCAACAACAGGAAGATCGACTTCCACACCAACGTGCTGGCCACCAAGGTCACGCCGGGCGTGGCTGGCGTCAAGCCGGTGACCGTCGAGCTGACCGACTTCAACTCCAAGGAGAAGGTGGACGAGCTGGAGGTGGACGCGGTGCTGGTGGCCACCGGAAGGGCGCCCTACACCAACGGGCTCGGACTCGGGTCGATCAACGTGGAGACGGACCGCCGTGGGTTCGTGCCGGTCAACGAGAAGATGCAGGTCCTCGACGCCAGCGGCAAGGCGCTGACCAACGTGTTCTGCATCGGAGACGCCAACGGAAAGTATATGCTTGCGCATGCCGCGTCGAGCCAGGGTATTAGCGCGGTCGAGAACATGTGCGGCAACCCGCACGTGCTGGACCACAGGTCCATCCCGGCGGCGTGCTTCACCCACCCCGAGGTGTCGTTCGTGGGACTGACGGAGGAGGCTGCGAAGGAGGAGGCTGCGAAGGAGGGCTTTGCCGACAAGCTCGAGGTTGTCAAGACGGCGTTCAAGGCCAACTCCAAGGCGCTGGCGGAGATTGAGGGCGACGGCATGGGCAAGCTGATTTTCAGGAAGGATACTGGACAGATCATCGGTTGCCATCTGATTGGATTGCACGCGGCTGACATGATCCACGAGTTCTCCAACGCCATCTCGCTGAAGACCCCCGTGCAGGACCTGAGGTTCACCGTGCACTCGCACCCGACGACCTCCGAGGTGATGGAGATGCTGATCCACCAGGCGGCACACGTTGTCCACACGGCGAACCACGCAAAGAAGTAAGCATAGATCGTGTTGCTATTTAATCTCATGTCTTAACGACGGCCTCGTCCGGGTTGGCGACGATGACTTTCTCCTTCGCCACCATCACCTGTCCCGGCTTGGCGCCCCGGGGCTTGCTGATGTCCTTGGGGTCGGCCATGATCACGTCGACCTTACCCAGCGAGGCGCCCTTGGAGTAGTACGCCGCGATATTGGCTGCGAACTCGAGGTCGGCGTCCTCGACCGGTGCGCTGACCTGGGCGCAGCGCACGAGGACGTGGGCTCCCGGGAATCCCCTGGCGTGCATCCACACGTCGCCTGGTTTGGCTACCCGCATCGTCACCTCGTCGTTCTGCTTGCTGCTCCGGCCCACAAGCACCTCGAACCCGTTGGGAGACTCGAGCCTCTTGTATTCCGACCCGCCGCTCTTCTTGGCCCGCTTCTTGTTCTTCTGGACGCCTTTCTCCTGCATGGCGTGGATCGCCTTCTTCTTGATGAAGCCTGCCTCCATCAGCTCGAGCTCGATCTGCGTCAGCAGGTCCAGCTCGTCGCCCTCCTCCGAGGCGGTGATCGACTCGAGCAGGGCCTCGTTGTCGTCCAGATACATCATGTCGGCCTTGCACTCGTCGATCAGGGGCAGTACTTTGGTCGCACCGCGCTTGAGCTTGGACGCTTGCTTGTAGAATTTCTCCGCGTTTTCGATGATCGTCTTGGTCTCGTCGAGGGCGATCCGTTCCGCCTCCCCCGTCTCCCAGTTCTGCACCTCGATCGAGGGAGCGCGGTCCGCCGCCGGGTTCTTGAAGAGGTGGAGATGGCTCATCACCAGATCGCCCTTGAGCTTCACTCCGTCGGCCTCGGACGACACGTCCGCCTGCTTCTCCAGAGACGCCAGCTTTTTCCGCAGCTTGTCCTTCGTCCTGCCGAGCGTCCTCGCAAGCGACCCCATCAGTCTCGTCTTCTCTTCTTCCAGCAGGAGTACTTGGTAGTACGCCCCGAAGAATTCCAACGGCGACATTTGAGATGCGGCGAGCGAAGGCACGAGCCGAGACACCCACTCGGCCGCCTTGCTCGTTGTCGTTGCTGTCGACAATGTCGACAACGCCGGCGTTGCCTCTTGTGACGTGTCGCACGTCAGATCGTCCGCCCACGCGCGGAACGCTGCGTACAGCGCATCCCACTCGGAATCGGACAGCGATCCAGCGTTCTTGTCCGGTTTCTCCGTCTCTCCCGCCCCCGCCGCCGCCGCCGCCTCCTCAGCCACCCCCACCGCCCGGCCGACGAGCAGGGACGCCACCGCCGGTCCGAGACCGCGGAAACTGGACGACACCGCCTTGGCCAGCTCCATATCTCTGACTTTCTCCACAAGCAGTCGTTCCCGAAATTCAGACGCCGAATTGACGCCCGTGGGCGCCCCGCCGCCCACCAACGGCGGCAGCTCGTACTGCCGCTTGACCTGCAACTGCCGCTGGCTCGACTTGCGCTGTCCGATCTGGTTCGCCGCGAGAAGGATGCTCCCATCGCTCCCATCGCACAGCACAACATTACTATGCTTGTTCATGAGTTCCACGTACAGCTCCGACTGGACCGGGCCGCCGAGCGACTCGCCAAACGACAGCCGCAGCACGCGCTCCCACGCCTCGGGCAAGCTCGCGTCCAACAGCAACATATTGTTCAAGTGCCGCTTCAGCTGATCGCCGAACGAAAAGGATTCAGACGCGGACCCCCGCCGGGGCGGGCTGTCGAGCAGGCCGATGTGCGAGAACGCCGGGCTCCAACAGAGGTGCAGGTAAGCGTCGCTGCGCGTCGGCGTCCGCAGATGGATGGCGAGCGACTGCGGGTGGTACTGGATGACCGAAGACACCTTCGCGGGGACGAGGTCCAGGTCTTTAAGACTGGTCGTGCACGCCTGGAGCGACGTGAAGTCGAACGAGTGGTGCTTTGTCGCGGCGTTCACAGCGACGAGAACCCGTCGAGCGTACGTCCGAGTGCCCTGCCGCAACTGCGTCGCTCGTACTCGACTGCACGACGGCAGCCGTCGTGCTAGCCGGCCGCAGTGCCGTGCCTGCATGACGCGAAGGCGTGGAGAAGGCGTGGAGAAGGAGAAGGAAGAGAAAACTGTTTTGCAGGGCCACCCAATGATCACTACTCGTCGTCGTCGTCATCGCTCCAGTCGGCCATCTTCTTCGGCACATACTGCGACGCCTCGTCAACCGGCTTGGCACGCTTCTCGATCGACTGCAACTTGTCGTCCGAATCTTGTATATCGTCCATGATGGGACCGTCAGCGGCAACCGCAGCAGCGACGGCCTCCATGTCCTTCACCTCGTCCTTCACCGGTTCCCCCTCGTCATCGTCGTCATCATCATCCTCTTCCTCATCTTCCTCCTCCTCCTCGTCCTCCTCGTCCTCCTCGTCCTCCTCGTCGACCACGACGCGGCTCTTCTTCGTCTTCTTCCGCAGCGTCGGACTCGCGCCATCTCCGCCCTCGCAATCGTCAAAGTCATCGTCAGTCGCGCTGGACTCGCTGGTCTCCGGCGTATCCCCAAAGATCTCCGGGTCCTCCTGCTCCTGGCTCTGCTGGCTCCAGTGCATCACCGCCGCCGCAGCCGCCCGTCGCCGACCCCGCCGGCCCCCCTCGGGACTCTTGATTATATTGCTCGCATCGATCCCCTCCGTGTCCCGCGCCAGTTCCAGCCGCTCCCGCACCTCGAGGATCTCGTCCTTCGTGCTCTTCGCCGAAAGCCCCTCCTTCTCGAGCAGCGCCAGAATATCCCCCTCGAGCTGTTTCATATTCCCATGCTTCTTGTACTGCGTATACACGCTGATCGGGACCCGAATCGACGCCTCGCTGCACTTTTTCTTCAACTTTTCGACCCGCTCCGAGTACTTTTTGGGCGCCGCCCCAGCTGGCGTCGTCTTGGTTGCCTTGGTTGCCCTGGCCGCCTTGGCCGCCTTGGTCGGTTCCTCGGCGGCCGTTTCCGACGGCGTGTAGGACTCCATCTCCTTCAAGTACCGCGCCTTGTCCGCCTCGGCCTGCTTGTTGTACGGCTCCTTATCGGCGTCGCTGAGCTCCTTCCACATTTCGCCGAGCCTCTTTCCCACCTCTGCCACGCCCTTCAAGTCCGGGTTCGCGGCCTTGAGCTCGGCAGTCACCTCGGCACGCTTGTCGTTCGAGAAGAACAAGAAGGCCGTCATGTTCTTCTTCGGCGCGTTGGGGTCCTTCTTCGACTTCCTCTTGGTACCTGTCGACCCCTTGGTCGTCGGCGTCGGCGTCGGCGCCTTTGCCTTCGCCTTTGCCGTCGACGACGCCTTCTTCTTCGCCGCCGCCTCCTTCGCGGCCGCCTCGGCCTTTGACGCCGTCAGCAGCTTGTCGACATAGGCGGTGATCACCGTCTTCTGCTCCTTCAACGCGCCCTTCTCCAGGCCGAGGTCCGACTCGATCTCCTTCCGAAGCGCCTTCATCGTCACGTTCCTGACAAGGTGCGGCGATTGTGCGTGAGTGCGTACGAGTACATACGAGTTTGTATGGAGGGCACGCGGGCCGGGCAACGCGTCCGAGCGGACGGCAGAATTTCAAATTGCTGGTGGATGAAAACAGCACGCACTCGAGGTTGCTCAGGATATACTCCTTCTTCTTCTCGCACGCGGCGAGGATCGCCGAGTCGTCGATGGCAGGCATGGGGGTCAGGTGGAAAGTGGAAGGGGAAATTTAATCTCCCTTGCAACGGGCAAGGGAGGGGACAGAGTCCCTTCCTCGGTCCGTTGGTTCCTCGAGGAAGCACCATGGAGCCCAGCCAGCCAGCCCGCTACGGCATATCGTCATCGTTGACCGCGGTTCTCGACGCCGACGACCGATCGCCGGAACCCGGCGGTCAGGTAGAAGGTAGCCACGCCGCTCTCAGCCGACAGTCGGCTGTCGGCTGTCGGCTGCCAGCTGTCGGCTGTCGGTCAGGACGAACCGCCCTCGGATCGAGCACTCGCGCCTCTCGGGTCCACGCGCACGCAGACATACGCCCCGGTCCAGTCGATCGTCGCTTCATGGAACGCCGCTCCCAAGGTTGTCCTGGATTCTCCCCGCAACAACGTCTCGCGCAACCAACCAACCAACAACATCAAATCATCATCATCGCCATGTGGGGTATAAGCCGGATCGCTGGCCTGGCAGTCAGACAGGTGCGTCAACAACAGCCGGGCGTGCGTAGCGAATGCAGTAGCCAACCCAGTAATTGAAATTCTCCCCGGAATCAGCGTCCATGGTGGTCATCTTGGCCAGCTTGACGCCCATATGGACGTTCAGAATACCGTAGATTGCCGCAAACGGCGCGGCTCGTCGTCGTCGCAACCAGCCGGCAAAGGCCCCTGAATCGCCTCACTCGCTCGTTTTCGCCCTTCGCCTCGACAGGACGCCGCGGCCGAGTCGATCCTCCGGGCCGCTGCGGCGCTCGCCTCCGCTTCCTCTCAGTCCCGGTCCCTCTCGGCGACCACGGTACGTTCCATACGTACACCTCTCGACGCTGCAGTGCCCCGCTCACCCTGTACTGTACCCCACCCTCCGCCTTTGCAGGCCACCGCGAAGCAAATGACGGTCCGTGATGCCCTGAACTCTGCTCTGGACGAAGAAATGGAGCGGGACAAGGACGTCTTTATTCTGGGCGAGGAGGTTGCAGAGTACCAAGGCGCGTACAAAATCACGCGTGGCCTCCTCCAGAAGTACGGCGCCAAGCGCGTCAAGGATACGCCCATCACTGAAATTGGATTCACAGGGATCGCGTGTGGGGCGGCCATGCAGGGCCTGAAGCCCGTGGTGGAATTCATGACGTGGAACTTTTCGATGCAGGCGATCGATCATATCATCAACTCGGCGGCGAAGAGCTACTACATGTCGGCGGGAGAGATCAAGTGCCCGATCGTGTTCCGGGGTCCCAACGGGGCGGCCGCAGGCGTGGCGGCGCAGCATTCGCAGTGCTTTGCGGCGTGGTATAGCTCGGTGCCGGGCCTCAAGGTGCTCGCGCCGTACGATAGCGAGGACGCCAGGGGGCTGATGAAGGCGGCGATCCGGGACCCGGATCCCGTGGTGGTTCTAGAGAACGAGATCTTGTACGGAGAGTCGTTCGAAGTGGGTGCGGAGGTGGAGGATGCGGATTTCACAGTGCCCATCGGGAAGGCCAAGGTGATGCGGGAGGGGACGGACGTGACCCTGGTGAGTTTCGGGAAGATGGTCGGATTCTGTCTGCAGGCCGCCGAGGCGCTGGAGAAGGAGGGGGTGAGCGTGGAGGTGGTGAACTTGAGGACGCTCAAGCCGCTGGATCGGGACACGATTGCCAGCAGCGTGAGGAAGACGCACCGGGTGGTGAGCGTTGAGGAGGGCTGGCCGCAGAACGGCATCGGCGCCGAGATCATCTCCGTGGCGACGGAGGACTGCTTTGACGATTTGGACGCGCCGCCCGAGAGGATCACGGGCGTTGATATTCCGATGCCGTACTCCCATCAGCTGGAGGCAGCAGCGCTGCCCACCGTGGACGACATCGTGTCGACGGTCAAGGCCATGGTGTAGCCTGTGGCTGTGTGCGTC
>Ga0181582_10003991_pt1 | contig 11933 bp, 7 predicted proteins | sample 071ome_32_FD_132438 | JGI IMG/M metagenome (GOLD analysis project Ga0181582, IMG submission 132438) | Coastal salt marsh microbial communities from the Groves Creek Marsh, Skidaway Island, Georgia - 071405AT metaG (megahit assembly) | ecosystem: Environmental > Aquatic > Marine > Intertidal zone...
CGAGCGCCGGAAGGGCCGCCGCCGCCGCGCCCCCGGCCGCCCCCGCCCCCCCGAGGGCCTCGTCCTCGCCGACCAGGCCACCCGCAGCCTCGCCCCCCCCGATCCCCCCGGCCCCCGCCTCTGCGGGCGGGGAGGCCCCCAGCAGCCGGCCCACGGCCTCGTGAAGCCCAGCCTCGCCCTCGGCGGCGGCGGCCCCCGGGGGCAAGCACACCCTCAGGGCGAGGGAGATCCCGCCCTCCCAGGCGGCGGCGAGGCCGGACAGGGCCCGGGCCAGGGCGTCCGATGCCTCGAGGGCCGCCCCGGCCCCCGAGCAGAGGGCGGAGAGGTCCCCGCGAACGGCGACCGCGAACTCAGACGCCTGCCACCGCGAGCCGTCCGAGGCCAGGGCGCCGGGGTAAACCCGGAAGGGGCCCCCCCGGGGGTGCTCGCCCTGGGCGGGGTCCTCCGGGAGGCGGGACGACGAGTTGAGGAACGCGGCCTCGTCCCGGAACCGCCGCCTGGCGGCCTCGAACGACGGGTTCCCGGCGAGGGTCGCGTCCTGCGGGGGGCCGGGCGTGGGGGCGTCGGGCGTGGCGGGGGGACGGGTCCCCTCGGCGCTCCCGCCTCCCGCCCCGCGGAACCGCGCCCCCTGCCGTCACTCACGGCGTCGACGCGGAAGAACCCCGCGTCCTCCCCGGGGACCCGCCCCGGGACGCCGGCCCGGCGATGCGCGGGCGCCCACGGGTCGCCCGTGCGGAGCTCGCCGACCGCTCTGTCGAGGAGGACGCTCTGGGGGTCCGGCGGGGGCCGCCCCCGGTGCGTTGAGAGGAGATTGAGTCCCAGGAGGGCGAGAGCGCCCACGGAGGCGGCGACGGCGAGGGCGATCGCACGCCTGGGGGGCCGGCGGGGGCTCGCCTCCCGCGGGACCCCGGGGGCGCCCGCGGGGGAGACCGCGGGGGGGGGGCGGACGTCGGCGCGGGGGAGACCGCCGCGGCGGACCACGCCCCGGGAGAGAAGGCTCGCCATGGCTGCCGGGAACGCCGCGGGCGGGGCGAGTGGGGGCCGGGGCGGGCCCCGCAGGGCCCATGGGTCCCGGGCTCTGCCCGCCAGTCGGGCCCGTCCGCCCTACTCGAGTTCATCGACCGCGGCGGTCGGCGCCCCCGACCTCCCGCCACCCCGCTAGAACCCGCCCCCGAACTTGTCCGCGTACTTGTCGTCGGCGAAGAAGAACCGGATGACGGCGACGTTGATCGCCGCGAGCGCGACGAAGATGGCCATCTCGGTCCAACCGAACACCTTGAAGCGCCAGTCGTTGGAGGCGAGGGTGCGCTCGTGGCGCCGCAGGCGCCGCTTGAGGTAGTCCATCTCGGACTTGGCGTCGTCGAGGCGCCCCCAGACGTGGTCGGCGAACGCCACGGCGGTCGCCCCGTGCGACTTGAGGGCCAGCTCCGCCCCGGTCCCACCGTCGGGCCCCGCGCCCCCGGCCCCCTGTGGCTTCTCCACGCCCGTCGCGCCCTGGTCCGCCATCTTGGGCTTGAGCTCGAGGGCCTCGGCGTCCGGCCTGGTCCCGCGCCCCGAGTACGCGCCCTCGGCGCTCTCCTGCTTGGACGACTCCTTCGACAGCCACTCCTCGGACCGCTTGGGCTCGTCCGTGTCGTCGGCGATCGGGTGGACCCAGATCTCCTCCCGCACCGTGGACACCTGCGGCGAGTTGGAGCGGATGCACACGCGCACGCTGCCCTCCCCCTTGGCGTACACCGAGACCTTCTCGGTCGACCAGAGGTCCGCGTAGAAGGCGATCTTGTCCCCGTTCGGGCCCATGATGGTGACAGCATAGCTAACATTGCGGTCCAAGTTTGGCCTCGTCGGGTCGTCGACCGCTGCGGAGGGTCAGGAGGGGGGGGCTCAGGCCCTAATCCGGTCGCTCGCTCCCGACGTCGCACCGCCGGCGGCCGCTGCGGGCTCCCGGGCGCGACGGTAGCAGGGGGCGGGGGGGCACTCACAGGGGACGCTGATCTCCCCCTCCACCATCCACCGCTTCTGTTTGTGCGGGATGGTACTGTCCTGCGACGCGAATGGGGGGAGTGCGGTCCCGTCAGGGCGCGCCACGTCCAGGCGCGGCTCGCACGATCGAAGAACGCGCCGAGACGCGGTGGGGGGGGCCGAGCGGGGGGGCCGATTGCAGCGCGAGGAAGGGAATCGGCGGCGCGTCTCGTGCGTTCTCCCCGTCCGTGGCGTGCCAGCGCGCCGTCACTCGCGGGGCGGGCCCCTTTTACGGAGGGGGCGACCCTTCGCGACGCGATTCCTGAAGGGGGCCTGCTGCCCCCACTCGCCTTGGTGGCCTCCGCGACCAGGCACGTCAGCTGCCCCGGATTCAGCTCCACCGTGACCGCCCTGACCATACCGAGCGACGCCATGAGTGCGCACAGCGCCAGGGCCCGCGCCCCAGCCTTCCCCAGCCCTGCCATGGTCTCCCCGGGACCCGTCACAGCCCCTGGACGTCTCTCTCGCTGTCCCGCTCCGCGGAACAGGCCCCGATCAGCGCGGCCGAGGCGGTCGTTGGACGGTCCGGCAACCCGTCAGCTGGCGCTCCAGTATGTCTCGACCCGCGAGGCGGCGTCCTCGAAAGAGGCACGCCCGCGGGCCGCAGCGGCCCCGGAGCGAGGGCGCTAGCACTCGTCTGGCGCCGCCCCAGCAAGTTGCAGCAACATCGTTCGGTGATCCCCGCGTGGCCCCGGGGCTCCTCGACTGAATATCCTGCGAGAACCGCGCGCGATTGCCAGATATGACCCCTGAAAGTGACAGGTTCTCCCGCCGGGCCCCTCCACTTGGCGTATCCGCGACCGTTGGGCCTGGTCAAATCAAAAAGCCATGCTGGCCCTGAACTTCAGCGACATGCGCGGGGGCGCCGCGACCAAGGGCTCAAGGAAGTCCGTCTTCCTCACCCGTCGCTCCAGGCCCACCGCACGGGGAAGATCTGCCGTGTCGGCCGCCGTCCGGCCGTACGTCGTCCAGGTGAAGTCCCCTCCGGCGAATCCGCCCTTGCGCTCGACAGCCCACTACTTCGGCGGGTCGGCGTCCTCAACGTTCCGGTGCAGGAGTAAGGCGGACGATGTCGCGTCAGTCGCCCCGGTGGGCCGCGCGCGATCACGTGGGGCCCCGACAACGACGGGCCCCGACCCGCATCGCCACGCGACGGATGTCCCCGCCCGATGGCCTCCCCGCCGCGTCGACCCGGCCCGCAGAGGGGAGACACGGTGTACGATATTGCGATGGCCCACGGGATCAAGATGAAGGATATCCTCGAGGAGAACGGCCTCACGTGGGTGAGCCCCCCTGCGCCCCCACCCTCCCCCCCCCGCCCCCCCCCCCTCGCCCAGCCACCCATCGCCGTCCCGTCCCCGCCCTGCCTCCACAGAAGACCGCCGACATCATGGAGGGCCAGGTCATCCGCCTCCCTGTCCCCCCCGGCGTGCTCCCCGCGCCCACCCGCCCCGCCCCCGACGGCGCGGGGCGCCGCGGCCGCTCCGCCCCCGCCAAGGCCCCCCCCGCCCGCGCCGCGCCGGCCGGCCCGGCCCGGCCCAGCGACCCGGCGCCCGCCGAGCCCGCCAAGCCCGCTTTCACCCTCAAGGACCTCATCTCTCTCGCGAAGAAGAGCCGCGCCGCCCCCAAGGCCGCCGCCCCTGCCGCGGACGCCCCCGCGCCGGAGGTCCCGGTGCCCGAGGGGAAGGCCGGGAAGCCCGCGGCGGCGGCGGCGGCGGCGGTCGCGGCCCCAGCCCCCGAGACGAGGGCCGGGAAGCCCGCGGCGGCGGCGTCTGTCGCGGCCCCGACCATCCGGCCCCTCCCGCCACTCCCCACGTGGGCCCCCGCAGTGGCCGGCGTGGCCCTGGCCGCCGGCCTCATCGCCGCCGCGGCCCGGGCCGGGTACCTCGACCCCGACAGCGGCGACGAGGACGACTCGCCCCCCGAGGACGAGGGCCTCCGGGACGAGCAGGTGCGCCGGCGCCGCCCCCCCCACCCCTCTGGCGGCCCCCTCGCCCGCCCCGCGCGGAGCGGCCAGGCCGCGGCGCCGAGCCCCGGGCCGCCCGGGAGGCCGGGCCCGAGGGGACGGCCCCGAGACGCGGCCCCTTCCCGCAGGCGATCGGGCAGCTGAAGGCGCAGGTGGAGAGGATCCGCGGCCAGGTGGCGAGGGCCAACGGGCTGGCGCCGGGGGACGCGGCGCTGGCGGCAGACCGGGCGCGCGAGGCGCTGGAGCAGGAGCGGGCCGGGGCGTGGGAGGCTGCCACGGGGGTCCCACAGCCGCCGGGCTCCGCCCCGGGCACCGCGCGCACGTTCGACTTCTGGGGCAACTCGGCCGAGGCGATCGAGGAGGAAGCCGCCAAGCTGGACGCGGCGGCGGCGGCGGAGGGGGAGCTCCCCGCGTCGTCCCCGGACCCGGCCGCGGCGCGGGGGGGCGGCTTCGCGATGCCGTCGATGCCGACCCTGCCGTCCCTCCCCAAGCTGGCCTTCGGGTGGGGCCGCGGGGGCGAGGCGCCGGCGCAGGAGGCGCCGGCGCCGGCGCAGGAGGCGCAGGCGCAGGAGGCGCCGGCCGGGGGGCAGACCGCAGCCCCGGCCTCGCCCGGACTGCTGTCCTTCTGGGGCATGCCGGAGCTCCCCGACGACGACTCGCCCGCGGCCAGCGGGCAGACGGCCGCCGCCGCCGCGGGCGCGGGCGGCGATGTGACGGTCGCCGCCGCCGCCGCTGCGCAGGTGGCTGCCGAGGAGGCGGCCGACGCCGACACGGACGGCCTGACCGCCGACCCGGACTCGGACGACTCGGCGGATGGGGACGCCGCGCCCCTGGTCAGCGCCGTGGAGGCGGTCCGCGCCGAGGTGCAGGAGATGCGCGCGAGGGTCCTCGCTGGGGGCGCCGCCGACGACTCTGACACGCTCGGCTCGCCGACCCCCCTAGCCGAGGCCGCTGCGCCCGAGGAGGGAGAGACGCCCGTGCCCGAAGGGGTTGGTGAGGAGGGGGCGGCGCCAGAGGCCGCCGCGCCGGAGGAGCCGGAGGAGGACGGGGCTGCGCCAGAGGCCGCCGCGCCGGAGGAGCCGGAGGAGGACGGGGCTGCGCCAGAGGCCGCCGCGCCGGAGGAGCCGGAGGAGGAGGGGGCTGCGGACAGCGAGGAGACAGACGCGGTGGCGACCGGGGTGGTGGCGCCCGCGGGGGACGGGGGCAAGGCCGAGGGCGAGGGGCCTGTGGCGGAGGAGCGGGAGCCCCGCGGCGCCATTGACGTGGACGAGTGGGGCCGCCCCGCGCACGGCGGCGGCCCCGAGGCGACCCCTGGACCCAGCGCGGGGGTGGCCGCGGAGGCCATGACGGAGGCTGCCTCAGACGTCGCTGGGACGGCGGCGGGGGGCGCCTCGGACGCCACGGAGGCGGTGGCCGAGGCCGCGGCCCCGGCGCCCGTGGCCGTCAGGGAGCAACCCAGCGCGCAGCTCGCGACAAGCGCCAAGGACGCGAACGTGCTTTCCGTGCTCTACATCATGCTCTCCTCGGCCCCCACCGAGGGCCCCCACTGAAAGGGGGGAGTAGAAGGCTCCCGAGCGGGCACAGTTCAAAGCTCCCCCGCGCCACGGGATCGGCGCCCCCGCATCACTCGGTCTTTCCCTCAAGCTCGCCCACCTTGGCCTCCAGCTCCTCGATCCGCTTCTGCGCCTCCTCGAGCTGCCTGGCGAGCTCATCCTTCTCCGCTGCCACCGCCGCCATGTCCTCTGGGGTCGGGGCGCCCAGTTGTGTCTTGAGGAAGTCCACGGCCTTCTGGGGCTTCGACTCGTTCTCGTAGAGCGCCACAAGGGCCTGCAAGGCACCGTGCGGGGGGGGGGAGTGTCGCGTCCCGTGCCCTCCGGCACACCCCCCGGGTGGGTCGCGGCTGGTTCTGTGTTGGGGAGAGCGCCGGCCGGCCGCCGAAGAAGGGATCCCGGGGCTCCATCGCGCGAACGGAGCCTGCTTCCATGCGAAAAATACCGGGCTCTCACCTTCGTCACCGAGTCGATGACGCCGGACGTCTCCAGGTACTTGCGGAAGGTCTCCTTCTTCTCAGCCGATGTCATGGTGCTTCTCCCTCTGTTCCCAACTCCCGTTACAGGATTCCAGGCCTATATTGGCGGCTGAAGCTGGAAATTCTGCGGGAACCCGGGGAAGAGAGCGCGGAACGGTTCAGCCCGCGAGCCCCAAATGGGTCTCAAATGCGAAGGGATCGCTGACATGCGAGGGCTGAACGGGAGACACCCCGAGCTCGCAGGACCGGGGGTCCGTCCCGGTGAAAATCGACCAAGCGTGATATTGGCTCCATTATTGACCCGCCGGATCCCACAAATCGATCAGCGTGTGCCGCAACTCACCGGCGTTGGTGAAAACCTCGACCCCGGGGTTGATAACGAGAGTTCCTGAGCACGGCAGTGAGCAACGTGGAATGTTCCTTCCTAGGTGAAGACACTCCTAATATGGACGTCTCGCTCCAGAAGGGCCCTCCCAACCCCCATGCGACGTAGGGGGGGAACTCTGTCAGGGTCGCGTCCGACCACCCCTCGACACCCCGCTCCCCCCCGCCCGCTTTCTTCTGTCCCCGCTCCGACCCACCATCGGCCTTTCTAAACATCACTTTGACGTTTCGGGGAGCGAGGGAAGATGGCTTCGATCGAGGGTCTCGCCTGCGGGCTCAACAAGGGTGCCGTGGCCAAGACGGCCGGCCCCAAGAGGACCTCCCACGCTCAGTCGAGGGTGAGTCCAATAACATGGATCATCCCCCTATTTAGGGCGTCTGGACGACTCGCGGCCCCCGCGAATGCCTGTGCGCGGAAAAATCGGCCAGTCGGGGCACAAGCCTCCACCCCTACAGCAGCCTGCCCATGGGACAGCATCGCCCGCGCCGCCAATCCGCGTCGTATTACATCTTCTACGAGCGGGATGGACGCCCCTTCAGGCCGGAAGACTTCACCGTTTTCACCGGTGGTCGGTTTTTGGCTGGTCCCCCGGGAGAACTCCCGCTTGGGGCCTACCGGGGGGACCGGGGACACGCCGCGCCGGCCTGCCAGCCTATGAGGGGGACGTTCATACTATCTGCTGCTCATATGTGGCGTCTGCCTCTCCGCGCGTCGCGAGGAGCGTTTCTTTCATACTCAATGAAGGGATGGCACGATGGCCCCGAACCCGCCCCCCTCTTTTCCTCTCCGCCCCCCGCAGAAGATCTCCAAGAAGACCAAGTTCACTCGCGCCCTCATCCGCGAGGTGGTGGGCCTCGCCCCCTACGAGAAGCGCATCACTGAGCTCCTCAAGGTGAGTTGGGCTGAGGGGCTGGAGGCGAGAGAGGAGGGCAGCGAGTGTCGGGGACGTAGCGGGTGTTCCAGCCGCAATTCCGGGACGTTTTTCGTGGCATATCCCGGGAGGCGGGAGGCGGGCTCCCGCTAGTCCTCACGCCGCGCGCGCGGGCGCGTGGTGCCTGGCTCCCCTCCCCCCAGCTGGGCTTGATCCCTCTTCCCTCTCTCCATGCGCAGGTGGGTAAGGACAAGCGCGCCCTCAAGATGGCCAAGCGCAAGCTCGGGACCCACAAGCGCGCCAAGGCGAAGCGCGAGGAGATGTCCGGTCTCATCCGTGCTGCTGCCGCCAAGAAGTAAGTGGTGTGCAACTCGCTGGGGGTTCTGACTGATTCTCTTGTACAGTACTGAGAAGCCCGTTGAAACGGGCGCAACCAAGCGGGGCGGGCCGTGGAGGCAATGAGAGGCGTCCGGGGCGGTCGGGACACCCCAGTCGGCGGGGCCGTGGCGGGCCCCAGGGTGTCCTAGGGACACACAAGGCGGGGGCATACCTGCGGGTGGGCGGCTCCCGGGCGGAGTGTTGGGGCGTGTGTGCCATGAGGGGGGCTCCGGGGGCCGCGTGTCAGACCGAACCCGGGGAACTCGAGCGAGGGAGGCCCGTGTGGGCCCTGGCCCCCACCCCTGCTAGCCCCGATTCCCCAGGGACTGGTCGGCCCCCGCGCACGCGCACGCCCTCAGCGCACCCCACACCCGCGCGACGGCACCACTGCTCGTGCCCCCCTTGACGCCCTCCGCGCGGCCTGAATCGGACGGGCGCCACATCCCGCCAAGGGCACGCCAGGGCACAACAAGGCGGGGGTCATCGCCCTGTCGTCCGACGCCTCCGGTGCGACCGTGCAGGGAGCAGACCGCACCCGCACTCTCCCACGTAGCTCCATGCCCACGTATGTGAGTGCATTGAGCGGTCATACGTAGAATAGACCCCTGATCTACCCCGTCGTGCGGGTCCATTTCCCAACGAGCCTGCCCCTCTAGCCTCCCGATTTTGAGCGTATCGGGAAGAATCGTCTATTTTCGCCTAGATTAACACTATAAAAGTGATCTGTAGAACCTGATTTGATCCAGAGGGATCTTTTTATCGTCTCAGGGGCATGGAAAGTCGCCGTTAAGCAAAAGGGGGGTGTTTGGAAGTTGTGGGAATGGTGCGTGTCCCCCCTGCCCTCACCCGGGGCGACAGACATGGGTTTTGTTCTTTGGTTAATTAACCCTGTCCCTGGGCCGCGGGAGCTGCCGCGGGAGACCCGCCACGTGGTAACGTGCGGGGACACGGAGGTCGCTCCACCCGCATCCGATCCGCTTTCCTCCCCTTCTACGCGCCCGTCTGCCCCAGCGACCCTGTTCTCACGACGATGAGTCGATTCGCTCGTTCTCTGCAGGACGGTGGAGGGGGCCGAGGCCGAGGGCCGGACCCCTCCTGTCTGGGGGGTTGCTTCGGGGGGCTCTTCGGGCACCGGAAGGGAACCACGCAGCCGGTCCAGGACTCGGGGTCGATACCTCCCGTCGCAAGCGTGACGGTCCCCGTTCCTTCCGGCAAAAACCGCGCCCCTGGGCCCTCTGCCCTCCCCGGGCCGAGCCAAGTCGCCCGGGAGCCCTCCCCGAGGAAGCACCGCACGGAGCGGCCTGCCCCCAGGGAACGGGACACCGATTTGCACGAGCGGAGGTGATCTCCCGGACCAATTCCCGTCTTAATGTCTTCGTATCGCTGTTTACCGTCCAACCAGGCCCCCGTCTCCCCTCTCCCCCGCACCCCCGCCGCCCCCGGGCCGGGAAAGGTGTCCCCCGTCGACCCCTGCCCTGGGCGGAACTCACCCCCCTGCCCCTCCGGCCGCTCCGCAGGCGATCGAATGCCGAGGCGTCCACCACGGCCCCCAGGCCCGCGAGTCGCGATGCGAGCGAGGCCACCACCGGCCCGCCCGGGCGCACCCCGTCGGGGGTCGACCCCTCGGGGCGCACCCCGTCGGGGGTCGACCCCTCGGGGCATAACCTGCCGGGGCATGCCCTGCCGGCGCGGTCCCCGTCCGGGCGGTCCCCGCCCGAGCCGTGCGACGGGCGCCCCCCGGGGGCCGCCGAGGGCTCAGGGGTCGGGTCGGCCCGCTCAGACCGGCGCCAGCAGACGCCGTCTCCGACGCCGCCCCTCCCGCCCGAGTCGGCGGGCAGCCGGTCGCGGCGGAGCCCGCCCGAGAGCCGGCCCGCTTTCCGCTCGGGCTCCCCCGGGGCCTCGTCGCGCGCGTCGTGGCAGACGGTGCTGCCCGGCGAGGGCGACCGGCGCCGGGCCCGCATCGGGAGCTCCGGGGCGGTGGCCCGTGACTGGTGGATCCAGGAGGCCTCCAAGGGGACGGTGGACGAGAAGTACGAGATCGGCCGGGTGATCGGCCGGGGCGCCTACAGCGCCGTCGTCGAGGGCACGGACCGCGCCTCCGGGGAGCGCTTCGCGGTCAAGATGGTCAAGCTCCGGGCCTCGAAGAAGGGCGACGTCAAGTCGCTCCTCCGCAAGCGCGACAAGGTCCTCCGGGAGGCCTACCTCACGTACACGTGCGACCACGACGGGATCCTCGGCATGCGCGACTTCTACGTCCAGTCGGACCGGATCATCATGGTCCTGGAGCTGATGCGCGGCGGGTCGCTCTTCGACGCGCTCCTCGAGGACGGGGGCTTCACCGAGGGGGAGGTCCGGCTCATCGCGCGGCAGCTCTGCACCGCCCTCGGGTACCTGCACGAGAACCAGATCGTGCACCGGGACATCAAGCTGGAGAACCTGCTGCTGCAGTGGCCCGACGCGCTGGACACGCTCACGATCGCCGACATGGGGTTCGCCGTCAGCCTGGCGGGGGGGCCGGGGGCCAAGCGGACCATGGCGGGGACGCCGGCGTACCTGGCGCCTGACGTGATCCGGGCGATGCACGACGGCGACTCGTCGCGCATGGCGCAGTGCCTGACGCCGGCGCTGGACATGTGGGCGGCGGGGATCAGCGTCTTCCTTCTGCTCGGGGGCTACCCGCCGTTCGAGGGCACGTCGACGCGGGACCTCTTCAACTCGATCCTCGAGCACCCGCTCGCGTTCGACGCGCCGTCCTGGTCCCAGGTCAGCGCCGAGGCCAAGGACTTCGTGGCGCGGCTGCTCAACAAGGACGCGGACGAGCGCCTCAGCGCCCGCGCCGCGCTCCGGCACCCGTGGCTGCAGCACGCCGGGGACCCGTCCCACGCGACGTCGACCCACCTCACCGACAGCGCGGGCAACGTCCGCCGCTTCGTGCACCCGCCGCGCCGCCAGCGCCGCCGGGACCCGCGGGACGCCTACATCAAGCCCAGCTACTTCCTCGCCCTCCAGGAGCGCCACGCGGGGTCCCCCGGGCACGGCCTCGACGAGGGCCTGCGCGAGATCTTCCAGCGCAACCGGACGCGGACCAAGGCGCAGCTGCTGGAGGAGCGCGCGGCGCGGGCGGTGGCGCGCGCGGACGGGACCGACTCGGAGGCCGACTCGGTGTGGGACGTGGCGTCGGCGCTGTCGTCGCAGGCCACGAACGACGCCGGGCGCCTCCAGGGCCGCGGGGCGCCGGGGCGGAGCACGAGCGGGAAGGACGGCCGGGGGCCCCGGGGGCCCGCCCCGTCCCGGGCCCGCCGCGGCTCGGGCACGCCGGCCCGCGACTCGGCCGCCGACTCGGACAGCCGCAAGACGGACAGCTCGGGCCCCGCGCCCGGGTCCGCCCCGCCCCGCCCCGCCCCGCGCGGCACCCGGAGCGCCTTCGGCGTGCTGACCACGCCCCCCGCGGCGGCGGGCGCCTCGGCCCAGGCGCTCCTCCGCGTCCCCGCGCCCCCCCGCGGCCGCTCGGTCCTGGGCCCCGCGGGGACCCCCGGCGCCGACGACCCCGCGCCGGGCCAGGCGCGCATCTCGCTCGCCGGCATCGTCGAGGACGGCCCGGCCGAGGAGGCCGCCTCCCGCGCCGGCGAGGGGCCCCTCTACGCCCCGGGCGCGCGGCGGGGGGGGGACGAGCGGCGCGCCCGCACGGGCAGCATCGAGGAGCTGGCCGGGTCCGCGGGGGGCCCGCGCCTCGTCGACCCGGGCGGGGAGCCCCTGCCCCCCGTCCTGGCCCACCCGTCCGACTCCGGGGCGCCCCCGCCGCGCGAGTGGGCGGCCGGGGTGCCGCCCAGCTCGGCCGGGCGGACGGGCGGCGACACCTCGGGGGGCCTCTCCGGGGTCCCGTCCGCGCAGTGGCCCAACCGGGTGCTGCAGTACGAGGACAGCAGCGCGGCGGGGAGCGAGCCCGCGCGGCGGGGCAGGGGCGGCGCCGGCGGGGGCGGCCAGCGGCAGTCGCGCAGCGCCCTCGAGTCGGACGAGGCGGCGGACGGGCCGGGCGGGGCGCCGGCGAGCGAGGGCCGGGAGCGCGCGGGGAGCGCGGTGGACGGGGCCCAGGGGAGCGGGCGCAAGAAGAAGCTCTCCGACATGCCGTCCCTCCGCCGCATGGCCATCCGCAACGAGGTGACGAGCGAGAAGGCGGGGCGCGACGAGGCGGCGGCGGGGGCGGGCGGGGGGGGGCGGGGGCCGGGCCGGGGGGGGGCGCCGGGGGGGAGCGGGCGGGGGGACGAGTCGCCGAGGGGGGCGC
>Ga0181582_10003994_pt1 | contig 11931 bp, 7 predicted proteins | sample 071ome_32_FD_132438 | JGI IMG/M metagenome (GOLD analysis project Ga0181582, IMG submission 132438) | Coastal salt marsh microbial communities from the Groves Creek Marsh, Skidaway Island, Georgia - 071405AT metaG (megahit assembly) | ecosystem: Environmental > Aquatic > Marine > Intertidal zone...
CATCGCCCATCCCCAGTAGGCGAGGAGGGGGGTCTTCCCATCACGATTGCCCGACTGATGGGGGGCGACAAGAGACCCTGTAGACGGTCGATGTCATCCACGGGGGCACAATTTGGTCGGATGTGAAGAAGCCCATCGGCAGGCCATCGCCGTCGCCCCTCATCCTACCCCTGTCGCACCCCACGCGCGGGTGGGCTGGGGGGAGTGGGGGGGGTGCGCGGGGAAGGCACGGGGGCAAAGCGGACAGCCGTGGGGAAGGGGGGGTCTCACCTATCTTCGCGTAATAGGCGAGCCAGCGGCGCCAAACCGGAGCCGCTGAGCGCACATCAAGGGCCGGGAGCAGCTCGGGACCCTAGCACCTTGCCCGGCTCCCCTGCCAGAACCTGAGCCCTGCTCCCTCCTCTCCTCAGCAGAGAGGCTCCCTCCACTGACACCCTACTCAGCCGAGTCGGGATAGGATATAAATCATCCGCAGTGGCCGCGCGCTGCGCCCCCTTTCGCCGCCCTTGGAGGCCGCTCGGTCCCGCCGCGGACGCCGATGATGCCGAGCCGAACGCGCCTTGTCCCCCGCCAGCGGCCCGCTCGTTGCCCCGGGCAACGCCGGCCCCGCGGCCCGCTCATGGCCACTGCTCCTCGCTCACCGTCCCCTCGCTAAGCCGCCTCCCGAAGATGGCCCGCTGGTAGAACCGGAGCTCGTCGATCGACTCGAGAACGTCGGCCATGGCCGTGTGGCGCAGGGCCTTCCTGGGGCGGCCGTGGATCTTGCGAGCGCACCACCTCATGGCGCACTCGGCCAGGCTGCTGACGTCGATGATGCGGTGCTTGCAGTGAGCGGCCACGCGCGGCATGTGCCGGAGCAGGAAGGCCCGGTCCACGTGCACGCTGTTTCCGGCCAGCGGGGCCACCCCAGCCTCCGGGAGGAGGCCCCCCAGCCACCCCATCACCTCCTCCTCCGCCGCGGCCGTGTCGTGGCGGCTTTCGCGGGACGCCGAGGTCAGTCCCGAGGCGCCGTGGTGCGTGGAGCACCACTCGTTCATGGACCCAAGGACGGCCTCGCTGTGGTGGACGACGATGTTCGGGCCACGGAAGACGCGCTGCAGGTCCCCGTCCGTCACGACCACGGCAATCTCCAGGATGGCGTCCAGGTCGGGGTCCAGGCCCGTCATCTCTAGGTCGATCCATACGATGGGGTACTTCAGCCGCCGCGGGCCGACGCTCTTCAGGTTCGGCCGCCTCTCCCTCGTCTCGATCCTCCCCTCCTCCACGGCCTCCCCTGCAGCGGCGGGGCACGACACCTTGGCCCCAGCTAGACGCGCCGTGACGGTTCTAGGGGAGGCTATGCCGGGTCGTGTACACTTAATATAACTCGTTCGTACCTGAGGGCTGCTCATCCCCGTCACCCGGCTCCTCCACCGCCAGCAGAGCGTCGAAGAGGTTGCCCCCACGAAGTGGCATCTCGCCACTAACCCCTCGGGTCCCTCGCGGGGGAGTTGGAGCCTCGGCTGACTGGAGCACGTACCAGTCGATAGCGGCACGTGCGTGCGTTTTGGCACCGGGGCGGTCCGGCGCCCGGCCTTCGGGGCGCGGGGCTGGGCTCCGCGACCCCGAGTCAAGCAGCCGCCAGTGGCGGTGACACGCCAAGGGGGTGCCGAGGCATGCTCCCGTCACGCGATAGCCACTCGGCGCTTCAAATGCACTCCAAGGTCACACAGTCTGTGCGGAGCGCGGGCGCTAACAGACCCGCGATCCGGGCTCTCAACTCGGCGGCGGGGCGGCCCTTGTCCGGGTGTCCCGACCGCGACACAGGGAAAAAACTCGCGAGGCCCGGCTGGCGGCGCCGAGCCGGCTCCCCCCTCGACCGGGGTGCACCCTCACTTGGGGGCCAGGTCATCGATGGAGCGCTTCGCGTACACCCGGCCATAGACCCACTTGCCACGCTGGTGGGCGCCCGTCTCGGTTGTTGCGATGGAGGCGTCGCGGTCGGCAAAGAAGGCGCGGAACTCGAGCTTCTGGGCGCACACGTGGCAGTCACACTCCTCCCTCATGAAGGAACGGCCGTCCTCGCGGGCGACGGCGCCCTCTGAGCTGAGGAAGGCGAAGACGTCCGACCCGCAGTTGGGGCACTGGCCCCGCACGGCGTGGGTATGCCCGCCGTCGAGCTTGCGCGAGGCCTCCAGGCACGTGGACACGATCGGCCACCCCGCAAGAAGCCCAAGGAGGGAGCTGAGCGCCATCAGGGCCGAGGGCGGCTGGCTCACCGTCAGCGGGGACGCTGACATGTGGGCGTGGATCGCCGTGGCCAGGGGCAGGGACGTCAGCACCATCCCCGCCACCGTCAGCGAGCTCCACACCCCCTTCAGTGCCGACTCCTGCGACACATCCTCGTCAGCATCCGCGTACATCGGCCCCCCGCGGCTCAGCGAGCACCGCGGGTACTTGCGCACAGCCGACGAGTGCGCCTGGCGCAGCTTGAGCTCCAGGTCGTCAAACACCGCGTCAGCGATGATGGGGCGCCCGTCGTAGTACATGTCCCTCGCCCTGCGCGCAGGTTAGGTTCGCAGGGGGGGATGGGAGGGGAGTGGTCCGGCGGGGCGCCGGGGGGGGGCGTGCGGGCGGGGGGCAGGGGCAGGGGAATGGCGGGGGAGGGGACGCACCTCGAGTACAGGCGCTCCATGGAGCCCATGTCCAGCCTGTTGATCGGCCCGAAGTACGGGCACGACGGGGGCTCCAGCTCGACCGCCTGGCTCCGGGTGGGCTCCTCCTGCGGGGTAAAGCACTGGGCAGGTCTGAGTCTCCGACGACGGGGGGTCGTCAGCGCCCCTAGAACGGGCGCCCCTCCCCCGGGAAATCCCGGACGTGGGCGGCGTTTCCGACCCGGTGAAAGGAGATCAGGGTGAACCTAGCTCCAGGCCTGCCGGGCGGGGGCGCCCGATCGCGCTGATCGCACTTCCGGGAGGGCGAGAGAGAACGTTCCACTCGAGGGGTCCGAGGCCCCCGGGACGCTCCCCCGCGTCCCATCGCAGAATCCGCGCCGCGACAATGCCATGATCCTGACATGTGGCCGCCGAAATGAGCAGGATTGCGGACAGAGACGACTCACCGACTCGGCCAGCGCGGCCCTCGTGTTGTCCGCACGGCTCCCCCCCTTCATCTCCTTGGGGAAGAGGCACGTCCACGACTCCAGGGGCGTGCTCTCCTGGCTGGCCCGCGGGGCAAAGGCGTTACAGATGCTCCTGCGCCTGCCCCGGGACGTCGCGCCCTCATCAACGGAAGCGCGGCTGGACTCCCCAGGCCGAGCCCGTGCGGGCAAAGTTTGCAGCACGAGGGGGGACATTCCGCGAAGATGACCCTATTATCGCGCGTGTTTAACAAAAGAAGACGCGTCTTCCTCGGAAGACGCGGCAGGCGAGTCGCCGCCGGGTTCTGTATGCGTGGCCTGAGAAACAGTGCGTGGCCTGAGAAACCGAGAACGGAAGCCCAGCGGGAGGCACGCGGTTGCACGGTTTCACAGCCAATACCAAAACACTGTACTCTTGTTTCGCATTGTACACGCGCTTGGCGCCAGGCTGGTCCTGGCCGTGGCGTCTTTCCCCCGGCCATGACCACGGCACAGCCACCTGGCACCGACGTCGTGGGCGCGCCCAAGCCGAAGGGGAGAAGCGTCAAATGCGCCGCCTCCTCCCTTCACGCCGTCACACCTGGTTCCACACGGAGGAGAACGCGATGTCGTCGCTACCCGTCCCCGCGCGGGGTCTGCTTCCGATGGGGGTGGGCGCAGGGGTGCCGAGCCCCAGCAGGGTGGCCTCCGCCCGCATCGCGCGCCCCATCTGGAGAGCAGGACTGACCCCCGCGAGGCTTATCACGACAGCCGCGGTGCGTATGGCGCCTCTTAGAGGCTGATTCCCGCCCATCGGCCCACCGTTTCGGGAGTCTCATCCGCTCCTGCTACCGCCGGTGCGCGCCGCTCCGGTCTTCACCGCTCCGTGATGCGTCTATAAATCGCTACTTACGGGCGCGATGATCGCTCGCAGGGGGAGAATGGCGACGCAAAGGGTGCGATCACGCCGGGGGGGGACGCGAAGGCGGACGGGGAGGGGAAGAAGAAGAACGGAGCGCAGAGGAAGCAGCTGTCGCGGTACGCCGGGCAGAGCATGATGTGGAGGATGCGGAGACTGTCGGTGAGAGTCCGCGGGCGGCGTATTCCCCGCAGTGCCGATCACGCGCCCACGGTACCAGGCTGCCCTCGCTCGACCGGGGAGGCCCGGACGCCCTCCCGAGCCCCCTCCCCCTCCCCGCCCCCCGCCCCCGCAGGCGAACGCGAGCGAGCAGTGGGCCGCTGTGAAGCGGAAGGTGCCGATTATCGCGGCGGTCGCGATAGCCCTCACCGGGGCGCTGCGCTCCCTGGACGGCGTGCGAATGGCGTACTACGAGTTCGTGTCGCAGGAGACGCGGCGCAAGTGGCAGTGGCAAAAGCGGTACGAGAAGGAAGCGGCCTTCTGGAAGCAGGTGGGCATCCACGCGTGGATGTTCGCCCTCACCGTGATCTACCAGATCGTAATCCCCATCCACCCCGTCCTGGCCACTGTGCCGCCAATGGCCCTCGCCCTGCTGTACGCCGACCACCCGCTCCGGAGCGGCGTGGCCGTGGCGCTCTACCTCACGCTTCCGTTCAAGTTCCTGCCCCTGGGGGAGTGGGGGCTGCTCCCCGCCTTCCTCATGGCCTAGGCCGGGCGGGGCAGGCCCGCGCCGCGGTGTCGCGAAGGGTTCGACTCCCACAGGGTGCTGAGCAGCGGCGGCAGCGTGCCTAGCTCTTGGGCTCGGCCGCGGCCCCCTTGGGGAAGAACACGTTGGTCTTGCGGTAGAAGGTGTCGCGCATGATGGGCTTGTGGCCGAACTCGGGCTTCTCGTGCTCGGGCGGGGGGGCGAAGTGCTGGCGGTTGGTGGTGCGGTACGTGCCCACGTCGCGGGCCTTGGAGAGGTGCGTCGGGTTGAGCGTGTCCTTCTTGACCTTGAACCACGTGTCCCTGGCGTCGGCGGTGAGCTCGGGCTTCTCGAAGACGAGGTCGTAGAGCGCGGGGGGCTCCTTGCGCTGCATGGTTGCCCGGGCGCTCGCGAGCTGCTCCTCGGTAGGGCCGTTGCCGAGCGAGGCGGCCAGCTCGATGCCCTTCTTCGCGTACACGTCCTCCTGCTTGAGCTGCTCACGGTACTGCTCGGTGCGGAACGTGAGGGTGAACTCGTCGCGCTTGGCGAAGTCCGAGGACTGGAACCCCCGCAGGGTCCCCATGACGGGCATGAGGTCGTCCCCGACCTTCTGCTTGGACCCCTTGAACTGCTTCATCTTCTGCTGGTACGTCGTCCGCTCCGCGCCGTGGAAGATCTCGTTCAGGGGCGGCGCGCCGTCGCCCCCCTCCTTCTTCACCACCTTGTCCAGGGCGTCCCGGTTGTAGGCCACCTTGTCCTGGTACTGGTCGTGCGTCTTGGCGTACTCCTTCTTCCAGGCGTCCTTGTCCCCCGAGTCGTCGCTGGGCTTCTTCCCGGCGAGGTTGAGGGCGTGCTGGAAGTAGACGTCGGGGGTCTTGCCTTCCCTCCCCGGGTTCGTCTTGAGCCACTGCTTCCGCCGGATGATCTCGTCCTCGCCCTTCTTGATCGGCGGGAGGTCGCGGAAGTTGGAGCGCTCGGGCTGCGTCTCGCCGTAGGGGACCGTCGTCTTGCCGTCGTACACGTCCACGTAGTTGGGCGCGGAGAAGACGCCGAGCAGCTTCGCTTCCTTCCTCCGGACGTCTTTCCTCTCCTGCTCCGTGATGGGCTTGGGCTCACGCTGCGGGCAAGCGCCCAGGGGGGTGGGGGTTGTTTGGTCGGGGCCCTCGTCACTGCCCCGCGCTGGGCATGGGCCCCAAGCACGGGCGAGCGGCCGCACCGCGACGTCTGGGGCGGGCGAGGCGGGCAGATTCGCGTAGAAAATGGGGTCCGTGCGCGCAGACGTCGCCCCGCCATCATCCTGCAGCGGAGGAGCGTATGCGGAGACTCACCTTCGGGGGCACCTCGGCGCACTTGGGCGCCTGCCCCTTAGTCGCCCCTCCCATGCTCCCCTACTCGAACTTGACGAAGCGCCAGAGGCGTACTAGCGACTCAAGTGGCCGCGAACCGGAAACAGCTCGCCAGCGGAACACAGGGCGCCAATCCCTTTCCCTGCAGGGGCACACATGCGTGAGGAAGGCATCACTCCACGGCTTCCAGGTACCTCCCGTCGCGACGTGATCCAGCTTTGGCGTTGTTAATGACTAACCGATGGGGTGTAGGGAACAAGCATCGATTGAGAGAGACCCAAGAGTGGGCGAGTGAGTGACAAAGGTCTGGCGCCATGGGGAACCTGCACGGGACGATTGCTCGCTACTGGGACTCCCTAGTTCGAAACTATTTGTCTTTCAGCAGTAAAAAGCAAAAAATAAAACGTGAAAAAGGGGGGAAACGAGTTTCATGGGCGAAATGCAGCGAAATAATCCCCGGGATGTTGGCAGCACTTGACGCCGCTCACCCTCCCGCGCGGGGGTCTCGATGCGGGAGCTCGCAGGGTACGCGGGTATGACTTATGCGACAGTACAGGAACGGCGGAAACATCGGCGATTCCGACACCGTCGGGGGGCGGAGTGGGGCTGGGGGGGGGCACATGCAGGGTGCGGAGAACTCACACTCGGGGGGAGCGCGCTCGGTGAGATGGTAACGTGAGGGCGGCAGCGAAAGTGGGCTGCGAGGATGCGGGCAACGCCCGCATGAGGCGCGGGGAGCTGCGGGGGGTCCGTTGCCCCCCTCGCCCCAGGAGTTGGTTGCCAGAGCCCTGGCCGGCGCCCCCCCCCGGGGGGGTGGCGCCCCGTGCCCACGGGGAGCGCTTCAACTGGCCGCCCTGGTTGCGCGGTGCGCCCGGCGCTGCTCGAGGGCGCTCGCGCTCCAAGCGGCCGCCCCGGCCGCGCCCCCGGCGCTACTTGAAGATGCTCACGGGCAGGCCCCGGGAGCTGCGCGGGGTGACGAGCGTGACGGACGAGTCGAGGAGGGTCTGCTGGATCACGAGCATCTCCCGCTCGTCGATGGAGGGCATGAGCGCGCTCAGGCGGAGCGAGTCGTCCAGCGCGAAGTCCTTCCCGAGGCTCATGTCGGCAAGCGACGCGAACGACGGCATCATCTCGGCCCCGCCGGCCGCGGGCCCGCCCCCCTCCCCCTCCGTGGCCCCCACCTCGGCCCGCCGCTGCTGCTCCTTGGCGTCCTCGAGCACCTGCCTGGCCTGCTGCGCGGCTGCCTCCCGCTGCAGGCTCGCCGTCTGCCGCCGCTCCGCCTCGTGCTGCTGCGCCCGCCGCAGCACCTCCCGCTGCTGGCTCGACATCTGCACCACCCGCGCCAGAACGCTGCGGTGCTGGGGCTGCAGGGCGTCCAGCGCGGGCCCGGCGGCCGCGTCCCCGGGCGCCGCGGGCGGGGCCGAGGGCGACGGCACGGACGCGACGGCGCCCCGGGTCCGCGCGCGGCGGCCGCTGAAGGCGTTCGGCACGGCCGGGGACCGCGGGGTCCGGAACCACGTGAGGACGTCCTCCTCGGAGGACAGGCGGCTGGCGCCGCGGGCGGAGAACTGCCTCTGGAGCTCGCGGACGCGGCCCATGGTGAGGGGGTCGTCCTCGATCTGGATGGAGATGGGGGTGATGGCGTTGATCTCCTGGATCAGGTTGAGCTCCGCGGGGGTCAGGGCCTCGCGCGCCACGTGCGCGGTGACCACCCCCAGCGCGGGCTCCCCGGGGGGGTCGGCGGGGATGGTCAGCGGGGCGAGCCCCAGGCCCGCGGCGGGGCCGGTCTTCCCGGCCCCGCCCGTGGGCAGCGGCATGCTGGGCGGCATGAAGGCCCCCGGCGCCGGGAGCCCCACGCTCGCCGCGCCCGGCAGGCTGAAGAGCGACGGCGGGGCCCCCGGGGACAGCCCCGCCGGGGTCGTCCCTGGCGACGCCAGCATCATCGGCGGGACTCCCATCCCCGCCGGGGCGGGGATGCTCAGGCCCAGGGGCAACCCGGGCACGCCGACCCCCGGGACCGCCACGCTCGCTGCGGGCTTCCTCTTGGAGCGGCTCTTGGAGGCCTTGGTCCGCTTGGACAGGGCGGCAAAGCGGTTCTTCACGGCGTTGTCCGTGCGCCCGCCGATGACCCTCGCGATGTCCGTCCACTTGTTCCCCAGCGTCTCGTGCGCTTCCATGAGCTTCCGGTCCTCCTCGTCCGTCCACGCCCCCTGCTTCAGGTCGGCGTCCAGGTAGTTTTTCCATCTCCGGCGGCACTGCGAGGGTTGTTTGGCGGGGCGGCGACAGTTGGGGGCCGTCGGGGCGGGCGCGGCGTCGGGGCGTGGGAGATGCCGGCGCGACGCGGCGTACTGGGCGCACATACGCCATGGTATCGCGCACGGGGCGGGGAAAATGGGGGTCGGCGCCCCGAAGAGCGCGGGAGAGCGCGCGTGGGACCCCTCGGCCCCTGCTCACCTGCTTCGGCCCCTTGCTCCCCAGCTCCTTGGCTATCTCCGACCACCTCTTTGAGCCATACTGGTCCACTAGACGGCGTAGCTTCTCGTCCTCCTGCAGGATAGAGTCGCGGGGTCCAAAGCTCCCCGCAATGGCTTCCAAGGTGGTCGAGCGAGCCCTGGAGTCTCGGACACCGCTTCCAGGCCGCCACGGAACACATTCCGGGGACCACCGCGGCCGGGCGCGGTCGCAAAGGGGCCCGGAATTCGATGCCTACGAGACCGTGCGCCGAGGAGTCACTCCCGCCGGTGGCGCCACCCCCCGCGGCCCGCGTGGGGTGTCGGGACAGGTGGGAAAGTGCCGCGCGGGGGGGTGCTGAAGCCGCGCAGGGGGACGCAATCAGCCTATCCGTGCGCCTCACCTCCTCACTCCACTGATTTAGCGACGACATTGGGGCCCCGCGCGCGTCGATGAGCCCCAAGGTGCCCTCGTGCTGTTGTCCCCTGCCCCTCGGTGCGTCCTGGCCGATCTCACGTTCGGTTCGGGGTGGGGGGGGACGAATGCTCCACTCAATACCGCGTGAGTGATCTATGTGGACCAGATACGGGGGACAACGAGGGATGGGGGCGAGCCAGGCAAGGGAGGTGAGGCCGCGTCCCTGGTGCCAGAGGTTCGGTTGTTGGGCGGGCCATCGGTTTCCCTGGCGCCACCTGCCGTAGCGGGGATGGTGTCCCGCCCGCCATCTGCAGGGTCCCCGGCCCCGCCCCTCCACATCGCCATACCGCGGGGGCGCTGTTGGACGCTGCCGACCGGTCGCGCGGGCGCGGAAATTCCAAACACGGGGCGAGAACACGCGGCCCCGCCCTCCCCCCCCGGGCGCCGAATCCCAGCCGCGGTGCCCCCATGGAGGGCGCTCACGGGTACCTCAGCGTCCTAGCGAACACGCTGGTGAGCCCACACCCCCTCCCGGTCCCCCGCGCCGTCCCAGCCGGCCAGGGAGGGGCGGGCAGGTGGAGAACGCGCCCCCCCCACGGGACCCCCCCGCAGCTCGCCGCGGATGCCATCCTGGCGTCCGGGCCGCCGGCCTCCGCCGCCACGGCGGGGCTCGAGCCCATCCTCCTGTCCCTGTCGGACCTCGTCGACGCCCTCGCTCTCCCCGTGGAGGCCCCGGAGGTCGAGGCGGAGGCCCTCGCCCTCCTGGCCACCCTCGCCCGGGCGCTCTACTTGCGCCTGGCGCGCTGCGCCCCGGGGGCGCCGGCCCCGGCGCAGCGGGCGCGGGCGGCGGCCGAGGCGGAGCTGGACAAGGCCGAGGAGGCCATGCAGGTGACCCCGCGCCCCCGACCCCGGCCGCCCCCTCCCCCCCGCCCGACCCGGACCCGCCCCCGGGGGGCTCGCCGCCCGCGACCCGGACCCCCCCGACCACCCGCCACCCCGCAGTCCCTGATCCAGCACCTGGTCGCCGAGACCCGGAGCATCTCCGGCGCCGGCTGCGTGGCCCTCGCCGTGTCGCTCTCCCACCACGCCCTCGTGCTGGGCCGCCCCCTGGCCCTGCGCCCCGTCCGGGGGCTGCTGCGGGCGTGCCCGCGCGCCGCGGCGCCGGGGGCGGCGCCGGCTGCCCTCGAGGTGTCCGTCGCGGCGGCGTCCCTGGCGCACTGGGTGGCCGCCAGGGCCGCCGCCTCGGCCTCTGGGGCCGGCCCCGCCGGCGTCCCCCCCGCCGCCGTCGGTGGCTGCCTGGACGTCGCCGGGGCGGTGCTCGACGGGGGGGTCTCGCTGGCGGCGTCGGCGGGCGCGGCGGCCCGGCCGGGGGCGCCGGGCTGGGCCCGGCTGCTGGCGTCCGTCTCGGGCGCCTGCTCCGCGGCCGCCGCGGCCGCCGCGGCCGAGTGCGCGGGGGGGGCCGCCGCCGCGCCGGCGGGGGGGGCCCTCGGCGCCCGGGCCTTCTGGGCCGGCGCCGTCCGCGCGGCCTCGGCCGCCGCGCACTACAGCGACGACGCCTCCGAGGGCGCCCGGGAGCGCTCCGACGCCGTCGCGGCGTCCCTGACGCAGGTCGCCGCGCTCGCCGTCGCCCTGGGCGAGGCCGGCCACCCCCCGCCGGGCGGGGGCCCCGGCGGCCCGGCCCCCGGCGACGGGGCCGAGTACCCGAGCTCTCGGGGCCGGGGCCGGGCCGCCGCGCCCGGCGGCGCCAGCGTCCTGGAGGTCGCGGTGGAGGGGCTGGCGCTGCTGGCCAGGGGCGGGCGGCTGACGCTCGACACCCCCGGGGTGGCGGCGAGCGCGGCGCTGCGGCGGGGGGACCGGGCGGCCGAGTTCCTGTCGTGGGCGCTGGGGCGGGGCGCGGCGGGCCCGGCGTGGTGGACCCCGCGGGCGGCGTACCTCGCGGCGACGGCGCTGCGGCGGGCCCTGGGGGCGGGGGACGCCAAGCGGACGGTGGGGATGGCGCAGGCGCGGCGGGGGACGTGGCAGTCGCGGCAGGGGTACACGCCGCAGTCGGAGCGCGCGGCGCAGCTGGCGATGCGGCTCCTCGAGGGCCTCTCCCTCGCGCTCGCCGCCGCCGCCGCCGGGGACCCCGTCCGATGGCCCCTCGTCGCCGCCCTGGCCCTGGCGACGCACGCGCTGGCGGCGGCCGCGCCGTTCGGGAGCCTGCCGTCGGCCGTGGCGCGGTCGGTGGCCGCCGCCGCGACCGGGGCCCTCGCCGCCGCCGCGGCGGGGGCGCGGACCGTGGACACGGCGGGGTGCCTGGAGGCGCTCGTCCGCACCCTCTCCTGCTGCGCGGGGTCCGGGGGGCCGCGGGGGCCCCTGGCGGCGGGCCCGGGGGGGGACGCGCTCGACGGGCTCCCGGGCCTGCTGCTCGCCGTCGCGGGGGCGCCCGCGCCGGGGGGGGGCGGGGCCGCGGGGGAGGCCGCCACGCGCGGGCCGCGGGCCGCGGGGGCCGTGGGGGCGTCGCCGCAGACGCAGCTCGAGGCGCTCGCGGCGCTCAAGGCGGTCGCGTCGGGGCGGCCCGGGTGCCTCGGCCCGCGCGTGGGGGACGCCGTGGCGCTCGCGGAGGGGCTCCTCGAGGGCGCCCGGGGCGGCGACGAGCTCGCCGGCAAGGCGGCGCAGCAGGCGCTGCACGTGCTGGGCGCCTGCGCGGGCGGCGGGGGCCCCGGCGCGCTGGCCCGGGCCGAGGGGTGCCTCGTGTCGGCCCTGGGGCACCCGAGCCCGGGGGTGGTCGCCGCCGCCATGGGCGCGGCCGCGTCCCTGGGGCTCCCGGGGCTCCCCGGGGCCGGGGACGCCACCCGCCGCGCGCTGCTGGGGGCGGCCCTCTCCGCCGTGCGGCAAGCGGCCCCCGGGGACGGGCCGGGGGCGCCGCGGGGGGCGGCCGCCGCGGGGGGCGGGCGGTGGGAGAGGGCCCAGGGGTCCCCGGCGCCGGGCGGCCGCGGGCGGGGCGGGCGGGGCGGGCGGGGCGGGCGGGGCGGGC
>Ga0181582_10003997_pt1 | contig 11928 bp, 4 predicted proteins | sample 071ome_32_FD_132438 | JGI IMG/M metagenome (GOLD analysis project Ga0181582, IMG submission 132438) | Coastal salt marsh microbial communities from the Groves Creek Marsh, Skidaway Island, Georgia - 071405AT metaG (megahit assembly) | ecosystem: Environmental > Aquatic > Marine > Intertidal zone...
GCCGACCAGGGGCTCCTCGCGCGGGTCGGAGGGGCCCCCCGCGGGGAGATCGGCCACGGGGGGCGCCCCCCCCGCCCCCCCCCCCCTTGGGGCCGAGACCCCGCGCCTCCGCCCCCGCCACGACCACACCCCGGGGGCCCGCCCGCACTCGGACCCGCCCACGGACCCGCCCCCCCGCGCCCCGCGCCCCGCCTGTGCAGAGGTCGAGCTCGCCCTCGAGTTCGCCCGCTCCCAGGAGGACCAGGGACGGACCCCGGGAGCCACGCCCGGCGAGCGAGCGCCCATGTCGGGCAGCGAGCGGTCGGCGGGCGGGACGCCCACGCCCACCCGCTCCGGCTGGGTGGTGGGCCCGCCCGTGCCGCAGCCGGGGGACAGCGGCCGGGGCTCCCCGGCCGCGGGCCCCGCCGGGACGCCCCCGCGGGCCCCGCCGCGCCCCGCCGCGGGCGCGCCCTCCACGAGCGCCGAGACGGAGGCGGTCGCCGGGTCCCCCTACCGCCCCCGCGTGCCCCGGGTGCACAAGATCGAGGTGGGGGACAGCAAAATGCGGCCCAAGGCCATCGCGATCCGCGCCGGGGACGTCGTCGAGTTCGTCCCGGAGCCGTCGGGCTGCGTGTACCAGGTCCTGCGGGTCGTGAACGCCGAGGGCCGCCCCGGCGAGGACGTGGTGGCCGAGGGGGAGGTGGGCCTGGCCGAGGGCGGCCAGCCCCGCGGTTTCCAGCACACCTTCTCGTCCATGGGCTTCTACACGGCCGTGTCGGAGATTTACTCGTTCGTCCACGCCGACGTCAAGGTCAACCACCCGGACTGGACCCCCTCGGGCGGGTCCACCCCGGCGCGGGGCACCGGGTTCTCGACCGGCGGCGCCACGTCGCGCTCGGGCGCCGCCGACCTGGCGGCCATCCTCGAGCAGCCGGACGCCGAGCGGCTCCAGGACCCCTCGACGTTCCGGAGGCCCGCCACGGAGCCCGTGGTCGCGCCGCGGGAGGTGCTCCAGAGCCCCGGGCAGCGCCGGGACAAGCTCCGGGAGTCGCAGCTGCTGATGGAGCAGGCCTCGCGGGGAGCGGGGGTGCCCCTGGAGCCCGTGGAGGAGCGGGGCGGGCCCGTGGCCCCGGCGGCGGCGGGGGCGTCGGACGACGAGGACCGCCCGGCCCGGCCGTCGGCCGCCGACCTGCAGCGCCGCCGCGCCGCCGCGGCCGCCGCGGGGGCGCCCGGCGGGCTCACGGTGGAGCCCGCCGCGCCGGGGGCCGGGGGCTTCGTGACCTCCACCCACGACGTCATCCGCCAGAGCCAGCGGCGCAAGTTCGTCGCGCTGTCCCCCGTCCACCCGCCGCTCCCCGGGGTGCCCCAGGCGCGCATGGACGAGTCCCGGTGCTACTTCTACTGGAACGACCCCGACACGCCCGACGCGGCGGCCCGCGCGCCGGCGGGGCTCCTCTCGCGGATCCTCGCCGACCCGGGGGCGCGCCGGGAGGGCCCCGAGCTCCTGCGGGGGATGTCGATCGCGGCGGCCTTCCTGGGCCGCAACGCGGCGCGGCGCACGTCGCCGAGCGCGGACGGGCTCCCCCTCGGGGACCTCGTGGTGCTCGAGGAGAACGAGACGGAGCTGTACGCCGACATGCTGACGCGGACCAAGCGGGAGCCGCGGCGGGCGGCCCTGAACGTGGCGCTGCACGTGGCGCCGTCGCTGGGCGGGCTGCTGGGGGGCGGCTGGACGGGCATCCCCAAGGCCGGCGCCGACGGGGCGCCCAACCCCCGCGGGGTGCCCACGGCCGGGGAGCACGCGTCCGAGTTCGGGGCGTACGGGCCGGGGATGCTGGCGCTCTACGAGGAGCTGCTGGGGGCGGCGCGGGGGGCGGCGGCGGGGGCGGGGGCCGCCGGGGCCGCGGGTCCCGCGGGGGCCGACGTCGGGGCGGCGCTGCTCGAGGTGTGGTGCGCGCACGCGCACGAGGTGATGGGCGGGCGGCTCCTGGGCGCCCGCGACCACGACGGGCGGGAGGGGGTGTCGGTGCAGTGGCGCGAGCGGGCCGCGGGGTCGTCCTTCCCGTCCCGGGGGGGCAAGGGCAAGGGGCGGGGCGGCGCGGTGCCCGACCGGGCCCGCGCGGCGCTCGAGGCGGTCGAGTCGGGGCTGCGGACCAACCTCGCCCGGCAGGCGGGCCTGCTCGCGAGCAGCCGGGAGTTCTGGGGCGGCGGGGAGCGCGACCGGGAGCGGGCGCGGGCGTTCGGCGAGCAGTACGGCGGGTGGCTCCGGGGGCTGTCCACGGCGCAGTGGATGGCGGTGTTCTGCAACAGCAGCACGCTCCCCTTCCTCCCCCTGAGCGGGCGGACGGTGGGCGGGCGGGAGATGATGGGGGGGTCCCCGTTCGGGGCGCCGGCCAAGGCGTGGGGGCTGCGGGCCCTGGGCAGGGAGGGCGCCACGCGCACCGAGGGCTTCATGCGCTCCGAGCGGCCCCTGACCCTGATGTTCGTCGTCGCCCTGGGCTGCGAGCTCCTGGCCGCCCGCGCGGGGCGCATGGGCCACCCGGGCTACCCGGCCCCGGCGGGCGGCAGGCGCGCGCCCCCCGTCAGCGGCGTGACGCTCAACAAGCTCGGGCTCACCAGCCAGGGCGCCGTCACCCCGCGCGGCGCGGCCACGGACTGGGTCCGGCAGGGCACCCAGGAGCTCCCGGCCGTGTGCGCCGCCCTCGGCCTCGTGACCTGCGGGGCCATGTCGGCGCTGTCGTACGTGGCCCTCCGCCAGCCGCACTTCTTCAGCACCTGGGGCGGCGCCCTCGAGGCGCTCGTGGCCCCCGCCCTCCCGCACCTCCCCCTCGCCCTCTGGGCGGCCACGGAGGGCATGTTCGCCCACCGCCCCGCCCGCCCCCCCGACCTCGACGCCGCCATGCTCGACGTGGTGCGCGCGGCGCGCTCCGCGGGGCTCGACCTGCGCATGGAGGCGCTGTGCGTGCTGGCGCAGAGCGTCGAGTCCAAGCTCACGGCCCTCCGCGAGGCGGGCAAGCCCGCGCACCACGTGATCACCAGCGAGACGGCCCAGGAGCTCCTGTCGCACGGGGTGCCCCCCCACATGCTCCGGCCGCCGGCGGGGATGGGCGCGGACGCGGTGGAGGCCGAGGCCCGGCGGCGGGCGGAGGAGGAGGCCCGCCTGGACAACCTCAAGGCCCTCGGCATCGACCCGTCGGAGCTCGAGGGCGGCGCGGCGGGCGGGGCGGGGCGCAGGCGCCGCGGGCGGGGGCGGAGGGACTCGGCCAAGTCGAGCGCCGCCGAGGCCGCCGAGGCCGCCGAGGCCGCCGAGGCCGACGGCGCCGGGAGGGCGGGCGCGGGCGCGGGGGCGTCGCCCGAGCCCGCGCCGGGCGGGGACGACGGCGCCCGCCACGTCCAGCGGAACGAGTCGGGCAAGGGGGTCCTGGACGCGGGGAGGGTGCTGATGACGCAGGGCTCGCGGGGGAAGGACAAGGGGAGCGGGGTGTACCTGTCGGCGCACTCGCGGGACACGTCGCCGTCGAGCCGGGCCGCGAGCCGGAACACGTCGCTCAAGCAGCGCGGGGCCCAGAGGTCGGGCGCGGGCAACTCGAGCCAGGGGGAGCGGGACGGGGCCGGCGAGGCGTCCCCGCCGCGGCAGGGGCGGCCGCCCGTGTCGCCCCCGCCCGCGGCCCTGCGCGCGGTCGCCGCCGCCGTCGCCGGCGACGGCCGCGGCCGCGCCGAGTCGCGCCCCTCCCCCGGCTCCTCCAGGGCCTCGCGAAACTCGTCGGCGCCCCCCCCCGGCCCCCGGCGGACGGCCGACGACGACCTCGTGGACGAGCTGCTCGTCGAGGACGACGTGGTGGACGCCGGGGACCCGCTGCCGGACTTCGACGCCGTGCCCGTGGACATCGAGGACCTCGACGTCGGGGACGGCGCGGCCGGGGACCTGGCGCGCCTCGCCGGCGCCGCCGCGGCCCCGCGGCGGGGCGCGCCGGGCAGGGACGGCGCCGCCCGGGGCTCCAGCCCGGGGAGCCGGGCGGGGAGCGTGTACGGGAACGTGGACGTGATGCCGCTCCCGGGGGGCTCGCGCCGCGCGTCCCGGGCCGCGTCGCGCCTGAGCGGGGACTCGGAGGGCCTATCCGAGTACTCGGCCGGGGGGGACGTGCTGGGCACGTCGCCCCGGGGGGGCGGGCGCACCCGCCGCCGCGCCCGGGCGCGCTCCACGGCGTCCGCCTCGGTCCTCCGCGCCCTCGACAGCGCGCCGCACCTCGGCATGCGCACCCCCGAGATGGACGCGCCCCTGGGCGCCCGCCGCAGCGTCGACGGGCTGTCGCGGGGGGCGTCGCTGCCGGGCTCCCCGCGGACCTCGGGGTGCGGCCTGGAGGGGATCCTGGGCGCCCCGGCCACGGGCATGCTCGTGCAGGACGGCCCGCCGGCCCCGCACAACGCGCCCGTCCGGCGCAGCCGCCTCGGCGGCCACTCCTTCAAGGGCCTGGGCGGCCCGGGGGCCGCGGGGGGCGCGGAGCCGCCGGCGGACGGGCCGCGCCCGCCGCAGCGGGGCTTCGTCCCGCCGCCGCCCCCCGTCCCCCCGCCCCCGGCGCGCCCCGGCGGCGCCCACGACCGGGCGGCGCCCCTGCCGGCCGTGCACGAGGACCGCCCCCGCGGGGGCCACGGGGCGCCCGAGACGCCGCACCCGCCGCCCGGGCCGCCCCCGCCGCCCGGCCCCGGGCCGCACCCGCCGCCCGGCCCCGGGCCGCACCCGCCGCCCGGCCCCGGGCCGCACCCGCCGCCCGGCCCCGGGCCGCAACCGGCGTCCGGCCCCGGGCCGCACCCGCCGCCGGGGCCGGGGCCGTACCCCCCGGGGAAGCCGCACGCCGCGCCCTACGGGGGGCCCCCGCCGCCCCCCGGGCCCTACCCGCCCCCGGGCCAGGGGGGCCTGGTGCCCGCCACGTCGCCGCAGGGCCCCGGGCCGCGCCCGGGGGGGTTCGCCGCCTCGGGCGCCCTGGACCCCCACGCGCCGCCCGTGATGCTGGCCCCGCCCGGCCCGGGGGCCCCCGGCGCCACGGCCCTGCCGCTCATGGGCGGATTCCCCGGCGCGGTCCCCATGGGCGGCGTCGTGGGCCTCCCGGGGGGGCAGCCCCCCCAGCCCGTGTACCTGATGCAGATGCCCGACGGGACCTTCCAGCCCGTCCAGGTCGTCTACCTGCCCCCGGGGGGGTACCTCCCCGCCGGGCCCGCGCCGCAGGGGATGGGGGGGCCGCCGGCCGGGATGGCCGCCCCGCCCGTCCCCGGCGCGGCGCCCCCGCACGGCATGCACGCCCACGCGCAGGCCTTCCACCCCGCCCACCCCCCGGCCCCGGCGGCGGCGGCGGCCCCGGCGGCGGCGGCCCCGGCGGCGTCCTCCCCCTCGCCCCGCTCGAGCGAGCCGGCCTCTGGCCGCGGGACGACGCCCGTGCCGTCGGCCGACGAGGCCCCGCCGGCGTCGGAGACGTCCCGCGCCTCTGGGCGCGCCTCCTCCGCGAGGGCGTCGGCCACCGAGGCGCGCGGGGGGGACTCGCCCGCGCCGGCGGCGGCGCCGGCGGCGGCCGGCCCCAGGCCCCCCGCCCGGCGGGACGAGCGGCCGGCGGCGCAGGGCCCCGTGCAGCCCGTGCGCGTCCTGCCCCCGCCCGACAGGGCCGCCGGGCCGCCGGGCGCCGGCCCGCGCCCCGAGGCCCTGGGCTCGACCCCCCCGGCCAGGCCCGAGGCGGCCGCGGGGGGCGCGCGCGAGGGGTCCCGCGCCGGCCGCGCCGGCCGCGACCGGGAGCGCGGGGGCGACGACGCCCGCGCCCGCGGGAAGAGCGCCGCGGGCCGGGACGACCCCGAGCCCGACCGCCGCAAGGACGAGCGCCCCGCCAGGGACGAGCGCCCCGCCAGGGACGAGCGCCCCGCCAGGGACGAGCGCCCCGCCAGGGAGCGCCGGGAGCGGGAGCGCAAGGCGACCAAGGCGGAGCGGGAGGGGGCGCGGGGCAAGGGGGCCGAGCGGGACGGGAAGGGCGCCAAGGGCGCGCCCGCCGTGGTCGGCGTCGCGCCCCCGCGCGACCCGTCCCGCGGCGCCGAGCCCCGCGCGCCCGAGAGGGACGGGCCCGCCCGCGAGTCCAAGGCGCCCGCCCCGCACCGGAGCGACGCGTCCGACCCCCCGCGGGGGGTGCGGCCGCGGGCAGAGGTCGCGGTGCCCGTGCCGGCGCCGGACCGCAAGGGCAAGGGCCGCGACGACCGGCCCGCGCGGCCCGTCGTGGCCGAGCTGGTCAAGCGGGTCCCCTCGGGCGGGCCCCGCGCCTCGCCCGACCTGCCCCGGGGCGGCGGCCCGCGCCGCGACTCGGCCGACGTCGCGGACGTGGCCCCCGCCGTGGCCACCGTGCGCCGTGGGCCGGCCCGCGGCGCCCGGGACGAGCCCAGGGGGCCGCCGGCGCCGGCCCCGTCGGGGGGCCGCGGCGGCGGCCCGCGCGGCGCCGCCCCTGCCCCCGCCCCCGCCCCCGGCGCCGCGGCGGGCAGGGGCGCGGGCGGGCGGGAGCTCAAGATGAGCCCGAGCGCCCAGAAGGCCAAGGAGCTGGACGAGCTCGAGGCCCAGATGTTCGGCGCCGGGTTCGGCGCCGACGACGACTGGGGCGCCGACGGCTTCGACGACGACGCCGGGGCCCCGGGCGACGCGGGGGCGGGGGGCGCGGAGGAGGACGGCGGCGGCGGCGACGGGATGGACTGGGCCGCCGAGGTGGACGCCGATGAGATGGAGCACCCGGAGCAGTACGCGGAGGAGCACTACGTGCCCGACAAGTCCCACGCGGCCCCCGGCCCGGGGCACGGGCCGCACTCGCGCCTGATCCAGGGCTCGGGGGCCGTGCCGCCCCCGTCGGGGTGGCGGGGTCCGGGGGGGCCGGGGGGCGCCCCGACGCCGCCGGCACCCGCCGGGGGGTACGGGGGCCGAGTGGACCCGCGGGGAGGGTTCCGGGGGTCCATGGAGGGTCGCGGAGACTGGGGTCCCGGGAGCTTCGACCGCGGGCGCGACTTCGGCGGGCGCGGCGGCGGCGGCGGCGGCGGCGGCGGCGGCGGCGGGCCGCGGGGCTTCTGGGACTCGGGCCCGCCGCCGGCGCGGGGCTCCCCGATGGGGGGCGGCTGGGGCGGCGGCGGCCCCGGCTCGCTCCACGGCGGCCCCGGCGGCGGCGGCATGGGCAGCAGCTGGCGCCGCGACGACGCCCGGGGGGAGCCCCGCGGCGGGCCCCCAGAGACGTACGCGTCGGACCGCTTCGGGTCCCGGGCGGACCAGGTGGACCGGTGGTAGCCGGGGGCCCCTCGGCGCCCTCCCCTCCCTGACCCACGCACCCACCACCTAGCACTAGTGTTTTTTGAACGTCCCGGGTTGCCGCGCGCCGCCCCGGAAGAACCGGGGGACCGGGCGCCCCCCCCGACCCCCCGCCCCGTCAGGCCGTCAGGACCCCCCCCCCCCGCTCCCCCGCGCCTCGGCCTCCCGCTGGATGCTCCGCCACGTCCGCCCGGCGTATTCCCGCAGCCCCTGCAGGGTTCGCCGGGCCCAGGTCACCTCCTCGCGGTAGTGCTCCGAGAGCCGCCCCAGCTCGCCGGCCAGGCGCTCACCGGCGACGTCCACGTGGTGCTGGTACCTCCGGAGGAAGGGCGCCAAGTACCGCCTGCGGGACGGGGCGTGGGTGGCCCGGGTCGTGGGTCGGGTGGGGGGGGGGCGCCGGCGCAGGGCGGGGCCCGGGTCGTGGGTCGGGCGGGGAGCGGGGCTCACTTCCAGAGGCCCGCCGCCCCGCCCTCCCCCCCGCCGTACACGAGCCACAGGAGGAGCGCCAGCTTGACGTGCGGGAAGGCCTTGGCCCGCCGGACGTCGGCCCCCAGCCCCCGCTCGGCCAAGTTGAGCAGGGCGAGAAGCGACCAGCCCTGGAGGGCGCTCGCCATGTCCTCCTCCTTGCCCGACTCGATCGCCTTGAACGAGCGATAGATTGGCACTGCGGGCGGGCGGGGTCGCCGGGGCGCTCGGTCGCTGGAGCGCGGCGGGCGCGGGTCGCGGAGGCGAGACCCGAGCCCGAGCTCCACGAGTCAACAAGCGAGCCCCCCGCGGCACGTGCGCCCCCCCCTTCGCCCTCGTGTGGGAGTACGCACCCCCTGTTCCGATCCCGATCACCCCCGCCTGCGCGAGCAGCGTCGTGTTGCCCGGCTGCAGGAGGGCCAGCCCCAAGGGCAGGGCCAGGCCCGCCATCCCGACGCCCCTCGCAGGCGGGACACGAGCCCACGGCGGCAGCCCCGGACAGACGAGGGGCGGAAGTGGGGCCACGGCGGCTCCTGCTGCCGGAACGAGAGGGGTTCAGCGCCCCCGGGTCCCGCTTGGCACGCGGGACTGGCAGCGGCCCGTGGCAGTCGAGTCGACCCGTGGGCAAAACGTGCGATCCCCATCTAGTCCGAGTCCGAGGGGGAGGGCCGCGTCTCCCCGTCACACGACTGTGGGGGCGGGCCCGGGCGGGCCTCTGCGGAGTCGTGCCGCCCAGGGCGAGGAGGGCGGGCGGAGGTCCCTGCCCCGGTGCGGGGCAGCGCCGGGTCCGCCGTCCCGCCGCCGACGTCGGCCGTCGCGTGGGGACCGGCGGGGGCCCGCGTGCCGCGCCCCGGGTCCGACGCCCCGCGCTGCGCCGGGGCCGGGAACCGGTCGAGTCCCGCCACCGCGTCCAGCCCTGTAGCCAGATCCGCCTCCGCCGAGGGCCGCTCCTCGTCCGTCAGCGGAGAAGCGTGATCATTCCACGCCTGCCGGAGCCAGTCGCGCAGCCCTACCCCGTTACGGAAGACGTGGGGCGCGGGCGTCTGCGACTGGGGGGGGGGTCGGCAGCGCCGCGTCACTGACGGGGCGCCGGGGGCGGGGGGCGGCGGGGCGGGGGGCGGCGGGGCGGCGGGGCGGGGGGCGGCGGCGCGCCTGCAGGTTGCGCTCGATTGTCTCCGGGTCCCACGCCGGGGCATTCGTGCAGATAAAGATCCGCGACTCGTCCTGGGACTGGATTCCCCGCAAGAATACATTGCAGGTGGTAGGGTCGTCGAGGGGGAGACGGTTTCCCCAACGGACCGCCATGCGCGCGTCCCGCCACACCTTCCACGCCCAGTGGCGCGTGAAGAAGTAGGTACCGTGGTCCAGGAAGTGCGCGGGCTCCGCATCGGGCCCCACGGGCGGGCTCCAGACCCCCACCGAAACGCGCAGCACTTTGGTGTGCTCCTGCAGTGACCTGCTGGTGAAGGCCGCGATGTCCGGGGGGAGGTCCCGGAGGTACATCGCCGTCGAATCCTTGCTCATGGGGCAGCTGCGGGGCGGGGACTCGGGCGGGGGCTCGGGAGACGAGCGGCGGGACCGGTGCCCCCCCCCCCAAAAAAAACCCCGTCACGCCATGAGAACCCCCACGTGCCGCCCGATCCGCGGCCTCCGCGGGGCCTTCTCACCGGTGCGGGCCGACCCTGCCGTAAGGGCGCCAATCCCCCGCCCGGCGGGCCCGGAGAGGCCCGTGTGAGCGCGGGGCGCCACGCCCGCCCCCTCCCACGCCATCTCTCGCTTCAAGCGCCCAGCGGAACCCCCGGCCCCGGCTGACCCGTCAGCCCCGGCGGACCCGCCGGCCCCGGCTTGACCCCCCGGCCCCGGCTTGACCCCCCGCCCCCGGCGGACCCGTCAGCCCCGGCGGACCCCCCGGCCCCGGCGGACCCGTCAGCCCCGGTTGACCCCGGCCCCGGCGGGCGCCCGCCCCCCGGCAGCGCCCCCCTGCTGCGCCTGCAGGATGGCCTCGTAGTCCTGGGCGTCCATGGCGACGCCGTCGGTGGGGCGGACGATCTTGTCGATGATGCCGTACTCGATGGCCTGCTCGGGGGTGAAGTAGCGGTCCCTCCCGAGCTCCTTGCGGAGGCCCACGGGCTCCCGGCCCGTGTACTTGGACATGAACTCGACGTACGTGTCCATGCAGGCGTCGATCTCGTTGGCGGCGATCATGACCTTGGAGGCGGGGCCCATGGCGCGGTTGAGGCGCGGGGGGTTGGTCTTGATGCGGGCGTTGGGGAGGGCGGCGCGGGAGCCCTTCTTCCCCGAGGCCAGCAGCATGGCCGCGTTGCCGTAGGCGGCGCCGACGGCGAGCGTGTGGACGTCGGGGCGGATGTAGTTGAGCGTGTCGAGGATGGCGTAGGCCTCCGTCTCGAAGCCGACGGCCTCCTTGTTCTCCGTCTGGGTGCCGGTGGAGTTGATGTACACGTACACGGGCTTCTCCTGGTCGGCGTAGTTGAGCCACAGGAGCTGGGAGATGACGAGCTCCGTCACGGACGACACGAGCGGCATGCCGATGTACACGATGCGCCCGTCCAGGAGCAGGGACGGGAGGTCGGGGGGGGCCTGCCCGGGCGGGCGCATGGCCGGGCCCATGCGCGTCTCCACCCTCCAGTTCTCCGTCACCGGCTGGTCGCCCACGTAGAAGGCCTTGGCCGAGAGCGAGGCCGGCTCAGGCTCGGCGAGGGGAAACTCGGTCTCGTTCGTGATCCCCATGGCGGCCATCTGCGGGCGCGGCGCGGGCGGTGCGGGCGGTCGTTGGTCGGCGCGAGGGGCAGAGGGGGCGACGCGGGCGGGCGCGCGCGGGCGGGGCCGCGGCGACCGGCTTTGGGGTGGGTGGGTGGAGGGAGGGGGGTCGAGCCTCGGGAGGGCCCGGCGCCGGGCCGGGGGGGTGGGCTCACCTGGCGCGTGGTGAGCCCGTATTTGGGGCTCACGACCTCGCGGCCCTTGGGGACGATGAGTTCGGGCTCGAAGTCCTCCAGGAAACCCATCCCAGCCCTGCGAGGGGAGGAGTGGGTTGGCTTCGTGGGGGGAGGGGATAGGAAGGCGCCGGGATTCGGCCCTTCCATGGTACGCGCCGCGCGCCCGTCCCGGTACGCGGCCCTTAAAACGAATATTTCGACCACGAGGACGATCACGGGGCGTAGATCTACGCTGGGGGCGCCCGTGAGACGTCGTCATTGGCGAGACTCACTTCGCCACCATCCTTGCCGCGCGCTGAGCCACCCTCGGCGTCACACGACCGGTGCACCCGGCAGTGCAAGGAGCCACGCGAGCAGCAGTGGCCATTGTGGTTCTTTCCCCGGAAATGCCCCAGCGGAACGGTTTCCCTGCCCGTTGGAGAAGGAGAGGCGAATACGAGCGATGCGGTCCTGGGGCGCTGATGAGGGTACGCGGATATGGTTCTTCCCGGACGTGAGGGTCGCGCGTGCAATTCAGTGCGCCTGGAGGGGAGGTAAGGGGAGTGCCGGGGTGCGGGAAGAGTTTTGGGTGGCACACGGGGTCTGGCAGGCCGGGAAGGCGAGCCAGGGGGGCTGTGGGGGTGCGACGCGAGACGCCAAGTCTCTCGTGCGAGAGGCCGCCCCTCCGGTAGCCAGTTCGCCATCGAGTGACCTCCTCGACGCGTAGTACCAGGAGCAAGCTCACGGCCTCGACCGTCCACCCGCGCTACTTCACCCCGTGTCCCGGCTCTGGCCGCTGAGGACGTGACCCACGCACGATAAGGTGGGAGACGCGGTACTTGACTTGCGCGCCCCTCTCATCCGCGCGCTATTCGCACTGCAGCGGGCTTCCCCGTCCCGTTTGTGGCCCCGACCCCCCAGGGCTCTATCACGCGCTCCTCCGCTCGTCGCCGCCCTCGCCGACCATCGCCCCCCGCGGATGCCACCTTCCCGCTCACGCGCCCCCGATGCGCCCGTGTCACGCGCAGGAATCGCCCCATGGCGTCCCTGAAGCTCACCGGGCTCCGGCCTGCCCTCGGGACGGTCTCCGCTGCCCGGCGCGTCTCCGGCCCCCACCGCTCGGTGCAGGCCCGCGCCGCCGCCGAGCCCGCCGTCGCCGAGGTGCGCCGTCCGACCTCCCCCCGCACGCCCCCCGGCCACGCCCACCCGCCCGGCGCGTCCGCGGACCGCCCCCCC
>Ga0181582_10003998_pt1 | contig 11927 bp, 9 predicted proteins | sample 071ome_32_FD_132438 | JGI IMG/M metagenome (GOLD analysis project Ga0181582, IMG submission 132438) | Coastal salt marsh microbial communities from the Groves Creek Marsh, Skidaway Island, Georgia - 071405AT metaG (megahit assembly) | ecosystem: Environmental > Aquatic > Marine > Intertidal zone...
ACTGAGAAGACCGATTTCGGCAGAACTAAACCATAGTTTGCGTGGGTTCGTCCGTCCAGGCGTCGCTGACAGTGTTATCTACGTAATAGTGTGCGAGGGAGCGTGTTAACGGCTGAATCATGGCGAAACGATAGAACGAGAGTCCCCGATCGCTGATCGTTCATCGGTCATTCGATGGTCAGCAAAGTGAGAGACAATCACATCGTGGCTGACGCCGAGACTGCCCGGGATCTGTTCGGCGTGGTACGAGGTCCCTGCCAGAGCGCTGGTTGTGATTGTGGCAGGTATTGGATCCGGACGACGAAGTATCGCCAACCGGCTGGCGGTCCCCATCCAGACTGCAACGTGCACCTCCTCGACTGCGACAGATGCGGCCATCCTTCCGAAGCTCATTGCGTCGACGATAGCGAAACGCAGAGAGAGCGGGGCAACGACGCGATGGCTCTCGGTGAATTCGACACCGCAATCATCCATTATACGGAAGCCATATCGCTGAACGCCGTCGATTGGCGGCTCTACTCCAACCGGTCGCTTTGCTACTCGAAGAAGAAGTGGTGGTCGCAGGCATTGACCGACGCAGACCGGGCGGTCAGTCTCCAGCCGGACACGTTCAAGGTCCACTATCGCCGGGCAGTGGCGTTGATGGGGTCGGCGCGGTGGGCGGAGGCGATGGAGGCGTGCGAGCGAGCGATGGAGCTGGTCGATCAGGGGGAGAACAGGCTGGCGGTCAAGGTGCTGCTTGGAGAGTGTCGTGCCAAGTGTCGTGCCAAGGAGCGAGTTCAGAAAGTCGACGTCAAGCAGCCACCGACACGTGTCGACAACGCTCACGGTGATTCGAGTCTCGCTGAGGTGCTGGACGCGGTCTGTCGGCTGGAGCGCTCGATCAGTGCCCTCGTGGAAGCACAACGGCTTTCAGATCAACGGATGGAGCGAATCGAGTCCGGACTCGCCGAGCTTCTGAAGAGTCGACCGACAGAGGGTGTCAAGGAGAACAAGGCGGCGTCTCCGACCAGCAGCGTCTTGTCGTCTTCCGATTCTGACCTATCTGAAACGATCGCAGAGCTGCAGCGGGCGTGGGAGGAGCACGAGCACCGACCTGCTGCCCCTCCTTCTCCTTCCACTCACCCCACTGTCCCCACTGTCCCCTCTAGATCCTCTTCTGACCCGGAGCCCCCACGGTCGACGGCGTCCCCGGCACCGTCCTCTGGACACACGAGCAGGAGGACCACGCAGGAGTCCATGGAGAGGCAAGCACGCGTCGACGCGTCGAGGAAGCGGATGGCTCACGCGGAGCTCACCGGGGAGCTGCTGCAGGTGACGGAGCTGGACATCCTGACGCAGATTCGGCGCGGGGCGTGCACGTCGGCCGACTGCGACTGCAAAGGGTTCAAGATCTATTACAACAGCGCCGACGTCCACAACACGGAGATTATGTTCTTTTGCAGCCTGTGTGGGTGCGAATCGTCTCATCACGAGATCGACACGGACTACGCGCGACAGCAGGCAGAAGAGCGGGCTCGAGAGGAACGAGAGGCCCGCGAACGGGCTGCTCGAGCCAAGTCAAAGGCTCATCAACGCGGCAGCGAGGCGTCCCGGAAGCAGGAAGCGCTGGCGATGTTGGAGCTTGACAGCACGGCGACGAGGAGGGAGATTCGAGCGGCGTTCAAGCGCGCAGCACTGAAATTTCACCCGGACAAGGCCGGCGGCGGCGACCGGAAGTCCGCCGAGGAGACGTTCCAGAAGATCAAAGCCGCGTATGACGTACTGATAGGCAACCTGTAATCAGCACTACTGTTAAAACCAATAACCAATAACATCGCCCATCACCAACACCACAGTCTCACGCATTCAAAACTTGGATCGAACCTTGGATCGAAAATTAGTCGTCATAGACGCGACACTCGTCGGCGCTCGGGTCCTCGGCACAGAAGGCCTCCAGCGGGTCCGTCTGTTCCACCGACACGCCCTTGAGAATCATATCGGCGGCCCGCTCGGCGATCATGACCGTGGGCGCGCCTGTCTGCCCCCCGGGAATGATCGGGATGACGCTCGCGTCGACGACCCGGATCCCCTCGAGACCAAAGATCCTCAAGTTGTTGTCCACGACGTCGCCGTTCGCTGCCGACGTTCCCATTCGGCACGTTCCCACGAGCGCGTTGCTTGAGTGGATGGTCCTCCTGATGTACTCCTCGGCGCCCGCCGCCGTCGTGACGTCGGTGCCTGGGAACAACTCGCCGTCGAGCACCGACGACATGACTCCCGTCGAGGCAATCTTGCGGGCAAGCTCGATACCGTTCTTGAGTGTCTGCATGTCCCTGCCCTCTGGGTCGGTCAGATAGCCGGCGTTGATCAGCGGCGTGTCAAAGGGATCGGGGCTCTTCAACGAAACCGACCCCCTGCTTGCCGCTCTGCTTGCCACCAACTGGATCGTGACGCCAGAAGGCCATTTCCGGCCCAATTTCTTGAACTTTCCGAATTTCGTGTAGCTGGACACGCCGTCGGGGTCGAGCGCCATCGCCGGCACGAACCGCATCTGGAGATCGGGCAGGTGGCCCGCGGCGGCGGCGGTCCTGACCATCGCGCCTCGGTCGCAACCCGTCGACGTCAGCGGTCCTTTGCCGAACATCAAGTAGTTCAGCAGCGCCCTCTTCCGCATGTTGCCTCGGCTGTTATAGATGTGGTCCGTGACGGACTTGCCCTCGAACTCGCGCTTGACCGGCCCGCTCACCACCACCGCCGGCTGGTCCTGCAGGTTGGCACCCACGCCCGGAAGATCGGCCACCGACGCGATGCCAAACTCGGACAGCGCACGCGCGTCTCCTACACCGCTCATCTGCAGAATCTGCGGCGTGTGGATCGACCCGCTGGACATGATCACCTCGCCCTGCGCCTTGAGCGACGCCGTCATCAGCTCCCTCATGGGCGACAACTCCTCGCAGATGTACTCCACGCCCACCGCCTTTTTCTGATCAAACACCACCCTGTTCACCCTGGCCCCCGTGACCACCTGCAGATTGGGCCTGTCCATCACCGGCTTGAGGTACTGCCTGTACCCATCGGCCCTCGTCCCCCTCTCCTGCGTGACCTGGAACACCCCGTGACCCTCCTGCGGACGCCTCCAGTCGTTGAAATCCGGGTTGGACGAAATACCCGCCTCGTTTGCCGCGTCGAAGAACTTCTGGTGCAGCTCGTTCGTGTACCGGGGGTTCTCGACGTGGTACGGCCCGTCCGTCCCGTGCACGGCCGGGTCCTTCTGATCGTTGTTGCCCTCGCACTTCTTGAACCAGTCCAAGACGTCGCTCGATGCCCACCCAGAGACGTTCCAGCCGTCATAATCCGCGGCCGCCCCGCGCATGTAGAGAGTTGCGTTTGTCGCGGACGACCCGCCCAGGACTGCCCCGCGAGGCAGGTAGATCATCCGCTCGGCCACCTCCGATTGGCGCTTTGTGAACAGGTTCCAGTCCAAAGGACTCCTAAATATCTTCGTGAATCCGGCAGGGACGGAGATGCTGGTCGAGTTGTTCTCGCCGCCGGCCTCGAGGAGGAGCACGCTGGCGTTCGGGTTGGCCGACAGCCTGTTTGCCAGGACGCACCCGGCCAGTCCACCACCGACAATGACGTAATCGTACGACTTGTCCGCTGTCGGGCTGGGGAGCGCTGCCGTGACGACCGAGCGGGTGGCACCACGGCGGGGTCTTGCGGCGGCTCTGGTGGCGGTGCTGAGGTAGCGCTTCTGCGCCATCGACGACCCTGTCGACCCCGTCGACCGCAACGACGCGACCAGAGGCCGAGCAAGCACCGCCGGGGTGTGTCGGGGCCGAGCAAGCACCACCGGGGCGTGCGGAGACGCGAGAGAGGCCGTGGGCGAAAAACTGGGCATGCTTCCTCGCGAGTACTGAAACGAAGCAGCACCTTCTCAGGAATCCGGTCTAGTCTAGGACCGACTAGAGGGATACACGATCGATGCGGGGTATGGAATCAGCCAACGGAGCCTCTGACTCGAGCAACCGTCTCTCGATAAGCTTATCACGAGACGATTGATTTGAGAAGAACCACCCCAAGGCTCGCTCGATCGACGATCAGACTCGTCGACACGATCGACTGTATTGGCAAGTGTTTAAAACAGGAGCGAGCAGAGGAATGGAGCGACGATGCGGTTGTTGCGCATGATCCCTTTCGACCGACGAAATCGTTGCAAGATCCGATTTCGCCTCCGGAGGCTATGATCAGGCTACAATGCTCATCAGGCGATTCTCGGGCTGACACTCGGACTCCCTCCGCCGGGGATACCGCCGACTCGTCTTCCCGACTTGCCCGACACGAGCTGCATCTTCCTCAGCTCTACTTCGACACGCACGACGACCCACTGGCACCGCCGCAGCACCTCCATGATCACGATCATAAAAACGAAGGCGTGATTGTGGCGTAAATGAACGCTCAGTTTATAGCACCACGACAACCTGTCGAGATACGGCAGCGAGTGAGTGAGCAAGCGAGCGAGCGACTGCGGGCGCCGACCCACCCCGCCGACTCGAGCACGTACCGCAGCACCAAATTCGACGCCATGAGATAGAAGTACGTCCGATCGGCGATCTGTGTCGGCTGCGGCAAGATGGGTTTCACGAACGGCGTTCGCCGCTTCCGCATCACGCTGAACCACCCAATCTCCCAGTCCCGCTCGACGTCCCAATAATAGCTGAAGGTCGAGTTGAGGAAACACGCGACCAGCCACAGGGGCTTCCACAGCAACACCCACTGGTCTGTCGACACGTGATACTTGGCATACGACAGGAAAATCACGGGGAACGCCGTCATATACTTGGCCGCGTTGGAGAGCTGGCTCTTGTTGCCTGTCTCCCGGTACACTCTCCAGCACTGGAAAAACCGCCACGAGTACGGCAGCGCGATCGCCAACGGGATCGCCCAGCTGATTTCCGTGCACAGCGAGTGGGTCGACTCGGAGAAGATGGGCCCGCTCGCCATCGAACACACCGCCCGCTCCACGTCGGAAATCCCCTTTGCCAGCGAGGTCAGGATATCGGCCAGCAGGAAGTCCGCCCATCGGACCGAACGCACAGGCGTGACGACCCGCCACAGGGTTCCAGCAAAGTACCGCCTGCTGTCCCTGTAAAATACGTCGAGCGGCAGGAACAAGACGAGCACCGCCGCGAGGTAGAGCGCCACAGGCTGCATTGCCGCCGCCCATACGTTTCCTTGACCCACAAACCGCAGGAACACCACCGCCGACGAGAACAGCGCCAGCGTCAGCACATTGGCGAGCCGCAACAGCTCTGCGCCCGACAGCAGCGCCGAGCCGCTCCGACCGTGGCCGTGGCCGTGGCCGTGGTCCGCGTCTGCGTCGAAACACGCGTCGTACCGCAGTCCCGTCCGCTCGAAATAGAGCACGTTCAGCCCCCACCCCCACAGCATCACGAGGAACGGGATGAGCGGCTGGTAGTACAGATGGAACGTCTCGCGGATTATCTCTGGCGTGGCGGCCGACGTGAGCGCGCCGTGGACGAAGAACAGCAACAGCGTGTTGAAACCCCCGATTGCGATCGTCACGGCCCTCGACGAGCGCCGTGAGGACGCCGCGAGCACGTGCCGAGGCGTCGCGCCGGTGGCCATCCTCGAGTGCTGGGTTCGCTGGATTCGCTGGGTTCTGTTTATTATCGAGTATGCGTGTGGTCCACTGCCCCGGCTGAGTCCTGCTGTCTGTCTACGAGACCCGACGGCGGCGATCGAAGACAGCGTCTTGCCTGACTGACGGTTCGTTCAAATCTGCTGGGTCGTGCGCTCGGCCCCTCGCCTTTTGCCCCGCGTCCTTTTCTGTCCGCACCCAACGCCACTGGCTACTTCGTTTCGGGTGTAGCACGGCAAGTACGCGTGCTTTGTATCGCGCGAAGGACCCGTTCTTGCTGATTTCAAATGGCCAAACATCGAATTTCCCGAGTTCGATAACCCAAAACAACCCGCGAGGTCGTTCAACATATTAACAGACGTCCAATATACACCTGTCTATACACGGGAGTATCGCCGAGGGCGACGCACGGACGATTTTGGACGAAAACTCGAATCCTGAATTCCGAAAATTCCTTCCACGGTGAGAGAAGAATCCACGCACGGACGAAATAATTCCTCCACGTCAGTCACACCATTATGGGTCAGGCAAAGCGAAGACTCGACGTCGAGCTGTCGACGCCCAAGCCCTCCAAGTCGTCGACGAGGGTGCCCAGTACGCCGTTCAAGGCCAAACGGCCGAGCCGAGCGGAGCGGGCCGAACTGACCTCCGTGGCGAGGAGCCTTACCCCGCTGTTCAACGGGTTTACGGCGGCGAGGGACCGGGCGAGTCAGCTGGGTGGGCGGTATGCCAAGAAGAAGGCGCGGGTGGCAAAGGCGAGAGAGGGCGCGAGTGGGAGTGCGAGTACGGCGAGAGAGGTCGTGGCGACTGGGACGGTGTCGACGAGGCGGACAGAGCGGCGGACGGCGGGAGGGCTGAGCGTGCACACGGGAGACGTGGTGCACGGTCAGGAGAAGCGCGTGCTGCAGTTTGACAGCCTGTTGGGGAAGGGTGGGAACGCAAAGCCGACGGGCAGGCGGAAGCTCGAGACGAATCTGCGGTAGACTTAACTGATTGACTGACTGACTGACTAATTGACTGACGACTGCAGTGTGCTTTTAACGTATCGCCGTATCCTCGCTCGAGTTGTGTTAAGGTGCGCGTTACAACATGGCATCAACTTCGACCATCAAAACGGGGGAACATCGGACCCAAACTGGTCGAGCTTGGCGAGCTCGCTCTTCACCCAGGCGGGCGTGGACGAGCTCTCGATCCAGAGCGCCGGTGCGTCCCTCCCGCCTTCCATCTTCTTGAAATCCGGGCTCTTGGGGTTGATCTGGCCGCTCTGTTTCTTCTCCCTGTTGTCGTACCAACCAGAGCTGTTCTCGAAGAAGTTCATCCACAGCTCTTCGTTGGTCATCGGCATGTCTGTCGACTGATAGGTGGGGTCTTGCGGCGCCTGCGGCCGTTGCTGGGCGACTGCTTGCGGTGGTGCGCTCGGTTGGAACTGCGGGGGCTGCTGTGGCTGAGACTGTTGCCCGGGCTGCTGGAACTGTCCGTCTCCATCGCCCATCATCATCGAGTTTCGACGGACCCGCATGATGTTCTGCGCGACGATGCGCAGCGACTTTCGCGTGTTGCCCTCCCGGTCGGTCCAGTCCTGCACCTTGAGCCGTCCCTGCAGGGCGACCCGGTCCCCCTTGTCGACATTATTCGCAGCGACGTCCGCGAGCTCGTCCCAGGCCTCGACGTCAAACCACTGCGTGTCGCCGTCCTTCCTGTCCGTGAAAGCCAGCGGAAAGTTGCAGACCTTCGAGCCAGACTCCAGGTACTTTGGCTCCGGCTTCCTGCCCACGTTCCCGATCAGCTGGATCGTGTTCGCGGCCATCGGGTTGAACTCAATCTCCTCGATGCCCCGCCCCGCGGCGCCCGTGCTGTAGGAATTGCAGAGCGGGGACACGGCGCGAGCCGGAACGTAGGGCGTATTGAGCGCCCCCGGGCGCCTGACCGCATGGACCACGCGTGACCGTGTATGATGACCCAGTCTGACCAACCCTTGGGCGAACGCGAGCGCGATGGTCGCGACCATCTCGTTTCGATTTTTCGAATCTGAGAGCACGAGTGTTGTTTGTCGCCCGACCGTTCGTCTCTGGACCAGACGGTGTGTTACGAACTGCGATATGATGGATAGACGTACTGGGGTTGTTGTTGCACGGACCAGCAGTTCAGTTCTTTTGAGCAGCTGGCTTCCTTCTCGTCGCGGCCTTCTTGGGCTTCGCCTTGGTCTTCGTGGCCGCCTTCTTGGCAGCGGGGGGCTTCTTTTTGGGTTTTGGCTTTGGCTTGGCCTTGGGTTTTGGCTTGGATTTTGGCTTTGGCTTTGGCTTTGGCTTAGGCTTTGCCTTCGGGCCCTTCCGTCCTCTGGGGGCGGCCTCCGCCTCCGCCTCTGCATCCGCCACGGCCGTCCGAACAAACGCCTCCTCCTCCTCCTCCTCCCCGCCCCCCTCGGCCGCCGGCGCATCCTCCTCACCGACCAAGTCAATCACCTCGACCCTGTTCCCTCGGCCCCCCGCCGGTGTCCACCTCGAAAACAAGATCTTGTCCAGCCGGACGATACGCTCGAGCAGCGACTCGCCGGGCTTGACGGCCGCCGTCAGTCTCGAATACGCATGGTCGAACGCGATGCGCACCTTGGACGCGTTATAGCTGTTCTTCCCGAGGTCGTTGGTATCGTCGTTCGGGTCTTGGACGGCGTACAAGTCCGGCCGCTCTGGCTGGAAAAAGCCCAGCTGCTTCTTCTGGAAGAACGACCCGCCCATGGAACACGACACCCCCACCCCGTTTGCGATCGTCCGCCCGTGCAGCCTGAAGAAGTCCATCAACAGCTCTCCCAGGTTGGTATCGTGCTCGCCACCCCCGCCCTGGCCACCATGACCACCGTGGCCACCCGGGAACCTCGAGCGGTGCGTCTGCATAAAGTTGGCGACCATCACGAGCAGCGCGTACGAACCGATTCCGCCCGTGTATACCTCCGACAGCTCTCGCTGCTGCAGGAACACCTTGATGACCATCACCAGGTGCGACATGGCCGGCATGACGTCGATGAGCCGAAGCACAATGTCGGCAGCCTCTGGCCCGTTGGCCACATCGAACGAGATATCAAAGTTGTACCCCGACGCTTTCTCTACAAACTTGATGATGGGCACACGGGCCTTGAGGATGGTCTGGACCTCGACGGCCAGGCGCTTTTTCGAGAGGGACTTTGCCAGCACGCGGAGCCCCTGCCGGATGTCGGCACACTTGCTGCCGAGGATGACGGCGTCAATGTCCGACGAAGGCAGATAGAGGCCGGTGGCAAACGACCCGAATACCTCGAGCCGACCGTCTGGCCACAGACCAGTCACCACGTCGCGAATCCGCTGCACCGCGTCCCGCCTCGCCGTGTGCTCTTCGTCCGTCGGCCGCAGGCAGTCGTTGAACATCCGGATCTCCTCGTGGAGCCGCAGCGACGGCGACCGCAAGGAGAGACACGCGTGTGTGCTCCACGGGATCCGGTCGTAGATCGTGTTCTTCAGGTTTGCCCTTTGGGGGGTTGAGGTGGTCGTCGGCTTGCCTATGTCCATGGCGTCGTTCAGACGATCGTAGTCTGCCAGCAAGGCCGACAGACCACTGGCGTCTTGATTCGTACGCTGTTCGGCACCGTCGCCTTCACCTTCTTCTCCTTCGTCGTGTTCTTCTCCGTCGTCCGAAGACGACGCGACGTCAATCACGTCCTCCACATTGTCCAGCTCGCCGCCCCCAGTGCCCCTCTCGCTGTCCTCCCCGTCCCCGCCGTCCTCCGCACGCAGCATCTTCAGGGAGACGACATTCTCACCGAGTGCACCGATGTCAATACCATCCTCCAAGTCGTACTGGTACTCGCCCCCGATGTCGCTGTGGACGAGGACGTGGGACGGGGGCCGATACGGCGGCGCCGCTGCCGCCTTTGATGACCCCTGCGCGTTGCCTCCTCCTCGTCGACCATCGGAAGCTTTACCGCCCTTCCGCTTCGTCACACCGCCACCGTGGGTGCTTTTCTTCTTGGCCACCATTCGAGCTGCGAGTCAATTCAAGTTCAGAGCATGCAGCTCGCACGCACGCTCAACCGAAACCTCGCGCGCTGCCCTGCCTCGCCCCCGCCTCGTACGCGTCTTCCCGTCTTCCCGATGGGCGACAGCGAGTGGGCGCTCGCGATACAAACGCGGAGCACGAGAGCGCTCCTATTCAGAAATCGTTCAAATTTTACTTTACTCGCTGCTCTCTCTCTCGCGCGATGGTTGGCAAAGAAGGCGGCAAGGCAAAGCCTCTGAAAGCAAAGGTAGGTGGCAATGGTAGGCCCGACTGCTGATAGACCTCGCTCACTCACTGGCCGCCAACACCAACTCGGAACGACCGACAACAGAAAGTCCAGGCGAAGGACTACAGCGACGAGGACAAGGCCCACCTTCAGAAGAAGAAGGAGGAGGCTGCTGCTCTGAAAGCTGCTCGCGAAGCGCTGCTGAAGGGCAAGAAGAAGTAGACAACGATGTCGCAGCAGCAGACTGCGTCGTCGCCCTTGTCGCCCGTGTCGTCTTGCACGTCATGCAAGGTGATTGGGACGACGACGTGTCTAGGTTTGTCTGCGTACTTCGTAGTCCAGTCGAAGGCGCACCCGTCGCCGATCGGGAGGACGGTCATGCTCGGCGTGGCCGGGGGGCTGGCGGCGCTGGGCGTCGCGCGTGCGTTGGTGTAGCTGTATGCGGACGTTTAAACACTCGCGATCATCTCAATAATTCAATGCACATAATTAGACTGGGCGGCGGCCAAACCAGTTGGAGAACTCGCTGTGCCAGACGTCGCGGTCGACCGTGGCTTCGGTCTCGGCGAGCAGCACAGTGATGACGAAGAACTCTTTGAAGGCCAGGAAGACGAGTCTGGACCTGGCGATTTGCTTGAGCTCCGGCTCCCGAATGCGGGTCTTTCGGTTCTGGTCATAGTCGCGGAAGGCCTCGGTGATGGCGTCAAGGCTGGCCTCGAGCGCTTTCAGGTCTTCCGAGAGCGCCACGCGGGTCGCTTGGAGTTCCGTGCGGCCTGTGGCATCGAGCAAGTTTGCCTTGATGGTCGCGAGCAGCTTCTCTGAGGTGACGTGGCATTTCTCGAGGAGCACTTGGGCGGCCGAGATGAACGTTTGGAACTCGGTCGAGGTGCTGCCGGCGTCGGCGTCTGTCGCCGTGATGCCTCCGATGCTCGACGTCTTTATCTGGGCGTACTCGCGCAAGTAAACGCCCAATCGCTCGAGGCGCTTGACCAGGAGGGTGACGACTGGAGGTGTCGGGAGCAGGAGGTACGTGAAGAGGAGGAACTGGCCCTTTTCGATCGTGTTGTTTTCGATCTCCTTGTGGACTGCGACGAGGCGCTCGTCGATGAGCTTGTCCACCGTCTCGAGGTCCAGAACCAGTTTTTGTGGGGCATGGGGCTCGCCCCCGTCCTTCCCGTCCTTCCCGTCCTTCCCTTCCTTCCCGTCAGTCCCGTCCTCGTCGTCACCCTGCCTTGCTGTTTCCTTCCACGTTGACGAGATGAGCGACAGGCTGTCGGTCATGACCGTGTACTCCAGGCCGAGCATCTTCTGCGACGTGTAGTACGGCTTGATGAGCCACGAGACGAGGATGGCGTAGATCGACCCGAACATCGTCGAGAGCACTTTGCCGCCGTAGATCTGCACGTCTCCGGGAACGTCGCACGGCGAGCAGCCGTAGTACTGGCATACAACGACGGCGTTGAAGGTGAAGTTTGCCAGGAACACGCTGTACCTGAGCGGTTTGACCACGCAAAACATGCTGAAGAACCCGTTAACCGTGACGACGATCCCACAGATCCAGTACGGGTTCTGCGCGAGGGTCCCGTTGAGCATGGCGCAGTAGCCGAGGGTGGCACCCACGGCCGACATGGTCGTTCGAAGGACGGCCCGCATCACGGCCGCCTCCACCTGGAACTGCACACAGATGGCCACCGTCAACCAGAAATAGATGGGCTGCCAGACGAAGAAGAAGTATACGCTGTCGTAGGCGTTCTGAAGCTGGTTGTCGCCCGAGAACTTGGCTTGCCACATGATGAGCACGATGGCCATGATGGTCACCGACGTGGCCAGCCAGAACTTGAAGGCGAACTGGATGTACACGTCGCGCATCATCCGGACCCGCTCGGCACGGGAACGCACAAACGCCACGACACCCTTGAAGAACTTGACGGTCGACGCAACGATCAAACCGTACTGGGCAAAACCCTGAAGACGTCGTGCGTCGTGCGTATTGAGAGAGAGCGAGTGAGCGAGCAAGTGATTGAGTCAGTCAAT
>Ga0181582_10004001_pt1 | contig 11923 bp, 7 predicted proteins | sample 071ome_32_FD_132438 | JGI IMG/M metagenome (GOLD analysis project Ga0181582, IMG submission 132438) | Coastal salt marsh microbial communities from the Groves Creek Marsh, Skidaway Island, Georgia - 071405AT metaG (megahit assembly) | ecosystem: Environmental > Aquatic > Marine > Intertidal zone...
CGAAACCACGGCGAACCGGACCTATGCCGTTTACTGGCCGGACCGGGAACATGCGAAGGTGCAGCCGTTGTCCATGCTCGCCTGTGCGGCCTCCAACGCGCGTGAGATGTTGGCACGGCGTCCTGAGGTGGATCCGGAGCGCATCGGGATTGTGGGGCATTCCTACGGCGGGAAATGGGCGATGTTTGCCTCGTGCCTCGATGATCAGTTTGCCTGCGCCGTCTGGTCGGATCCGGGGATTGCCTTTGGAGAAGATCGGCCCAGCGTGAATTATTGGGAACCCTGGTACCTGGGCTATGAACCGCCGCCCTGGAGGAAGCGTGGATTGATCACCGAGACCAATCCGGCAACGGGGCTGTATCCGAAGCTCAGGGAAGAGGGGCATGACCTTCATGAACTGCACGCCCTGATGGCGCCCCGGCCGTTCCTGGTATCAGGCGGCAGCGAGGATCCCCCATCGCGCTGGAGGGTGCTCAACCATACGGTTGCGGTGAACCGACTGCTGGGTCATGAGAACCGGGTCGCCATGCACAACCGGAAGGAACATTCACCCAATCCGGAATCCAATGAGGTGATCTACCGATTCTTCGAGCATTGGCTGATGGGAAAAGAGTGAGGGGGGATCGCACCTTCTGGCGAAGGCACCTACGTAGCCGCGCTTGCCAAAGCGTGGCGGGAATGGAGCGCGGTCCAGTTTTTGAATACCGGCCGATGCAGGGAGACCAGTCGCTGTCATCCGCTGGTGCGTCCTCAACCGACCGGCTTCGGGCTGTCATGCCTCCGGCATGAAGAATTGCAATCTCTGTTCCCTCTGCTTGTGGTGAGCGTCGTCGAATCCACTCCTGTTCAGGAAAAAAGAATCAACCCACCTGTCCCCAGTCGGGGTTTTCCATGAAGGCGTAGCAGAGGATGTGGCAGACCAGCATTTCACCGTCTTCGGCACGACCATAGTGTTCGTCATCCACCACAATGGTGTGATCGGAGATCTCGGCCACCTTGCCCTTCTTGCCGCCGACGAGGCCCATGGTGGTCAGGCCGTTGTCCTTGGCCCACTGCATGGCCTTCACGACATTGGGTGAGTTGCCGCTGACGCTCAGGGTCATGGCGGCGTCGCCAGGCTTGGCGTAGTTCATCAGCTGCCGCACAAAGACATCCTCATAGGCGTAATCGTTGCCCAGTGCCGTCATCCAGCTGACGTTGTCGTTGAGGGTCAGGACACGGAAGCGTTTCCCGAGAACATCGGAGGCACCCTTCCCGAGATCGGTTGCGAAGTGGGAGGCATTGCAGGCGCTTCCGCCGTTGCCGAAGACGAAAAGCTGACGGTCCTCAGCCAGGAGGCGTTGAAGAATCCTGATCCACTCGGCCACACTTTCCTGACAAATCGAATCCAAGGCGGCCTTGTGCGCCTCGACATAGCTGGAAATCCACTGCTGCATAAAGCGGTAAACCTGACCGGGAACCGCCGTCATGTCATTATCAAAGTGGCCGCCAATCCTGCTCGGAATGTTTCCTCGGGAAGGCGTCGGGATAGAAGATCTCAGCGAGGATCTCCATGGAATCCACCAACCTTGGGCCGGGCCGGTTGAAATACCGGTTTCCGTCGACGGCGATGACGCGCCCATCCTTGACCGCCTTCATCTCCGTCCATCCCGGCAACTCCTTCAGGATGGTGGCCTCCTGGACGGTGCGTTCGAGGGAGAAGCCGCAGGGCATGAGGATCAGGTAGTCGGGATCCTGCTCACGGATGTCCTCCCACTTCACGTAGGGCGAGTGCTTTCCGTCCTCCGAGAGGATGGCTTCACCACCCACCAGGGAAACCATTCCAGGCACCCAGTTGCCGGCGGTCATGATGGGGTCGAACCATTCGATGCAGGCCACCTTGGGATTTTCGGGCCGCAGGCAGACCCGCTCGATGATGTCCACGCAGCGTGTCTTGTAGCCCTTGATGATGGGAATCGCCTGTTCCTCGAGATCGAGCGCCATGGCCACGTCGTTCATGTTGGTCCAGAGATCCGCGAACTTCTTGGGGGACAGGGACACGATGTCTGCTCCCAGGCCGCAGGTCTCGGCGGCGGCTTCCACCTCCTTCAGGCTGACCGCACAGACCTCACACTGGTCCTGTGTCAGGATGACATCGGGATCGATCTCGGTGATCAGCCCCGTATCCACCTCGAAGATGGAAAGCGCATCCTTGAGCAGCGACTTCACATCCCGGTCGATCTCACCACTCGGGCGGCTGTCGTCGATGCGAGCCCGGGTCACGGCCGGGATCCGGCTGACCTCGGCTGGGTAATCACATTCGTGGGAGCGCCCCACCAGGAGTTCTCCGGCCCCGAGGGCATAGAGGATCTCCGTGTTGGAAGGGAGCAGTGAGACGACGCGCTTGGACATGGCCCAAAGTCTAGAAGGCTTTGGGCGCTCCGTAAATGGTGACGCGACCCAGAATGAAAAGCCGCAGATTTCACCGCAGTTGCGGGACAGGCAGAGGACCTACCGATCAGGTTTCCCGCAGATTTTTGTGAAGGAGGATTCTGGAAGGATTGATGAAATGGATCCCTCTCGCGGGTGGTGGAAAGCGGTATGCCATCCTCAGTGAATACCTCAATCTGTGGTTTCTCTGAATCTGCGGGAAATCCTCTATAAGACGAAAGAAAGGAAACGTATGTGGCGTTGGCGGGACGCCTGCGCCACTCGTCTTACTTCAGCTTCAGTTCGGCGACGTAGTGCCGGTAGTCGCGGAAGGCACCTGACCTTGTGTGGACGCGGATCCCGAGCTTGATGCCCTTTCCGGGTTTCACCTGATGGAGGTAACGGGCGAGTTGCACGATGTTGGCGATGGGCATGCCATCGACGGCTTCAATGACGATGCCGCTTTCCAGCTTGGCCCTCTGGGCCGGGCTGTCCTGGTCCACACCGGAGATGACGAAGCCACCATATCGACTGTAGCCGAGGGCGCGTGCCAGTTTCTGCGTCAGAGGCTGGATGGTCAGTCCGGTGCGCTTGTGGATCAGGTCCTCGTTGAAGAAGGCTGCTTCGGGAATGAGGTTGAGGCCGATGTCCAGGATCTCCTTGTCCCGTTGGACCTTGAGCTTCATGGGGGAGGGGCCGTCGGTGGACTGGAGCTCGCGGTTGAAGTCGATGAAGCTGCGTGGCTGGCTGCCATTGACCTCCAGGATGATGTCACCTTCCTTCAAGCCGGCCTGCTCGGCGGGGCTGTCCTTCTCTGTCTCGGTGATGCGGAGAGGAAGCTGTCCGGCATTCACATGGGCACCGAACCAGAGGCCGTTCAAGGTCTCAGGGGTGAAGATGTGCGAGATGGACCGGGAGACCTGCTTGATGGGCACGGCGAACCCGATTCCCTGGCCGGCGCTGTAGACCGCCACGTTGATTCCAATGACCTCGCCTTCAAGGTTGATGAGCGGGCCTCCTGAGTTTCCGGGATTGATGGCGGCGTCGGTCTGCAGCCAGTCGGCAATGTCAAGGGCCTGGTCATCGGCGGTGGGACGACGGTTCTTGGAGGAGAGAATGCCCTTGCTGACGGAACCACCGAGTCCGAAGGGGTTGCCGAGGGCGATCACTGTTTCACCCAGGAACAGGTCGTCGTCCTTGGCGAACTTGGCGGCATGAAACTTTTCGCCGTCCTTGTTCCGGATCTTGAGGAGTGCGATGTCGCTTCGTGACGAACTGGCTTCCACATCGGCTTCATACTCGCGACCGTCCATCAGCTTGACCCAGATGCGGCTGGCGCGTCCGACGACATGATCATTCGTTACGACGTAGCCTTCTTCATCGATGATGACCCCGGAGCCCAGGCTGAACTGGGAGTTTGGCTGGCGTTCGCGGTAGTAAGGTCCCCAGAACTCACGCAGGAGCTGCTCGAAAGGATCGCGGCGTTCCACCACCGTCTCAGTGCCGATGTTGACGACGGAGGGCATCACCTTTTCCACGGCGGCCACGGTGGCGTCGCGTCGAGGTGAAGGGATCTCAATGATTTCCGGGGCGGCTGTGGCGGTCCATGAAAAGCAGACCAGCAGCAGCGCGGCGAGAAGCACGTTCCTCTGTTCCTGAATGCCTTTTTTCATGATGGGTCCTTCGGTTGATCAACCTTGCAATGCCAATGGGACGCTACAACTCCCCAAAACGTTCGATCAAAATGCCGATACGGCAAGTGCCTACATGGAGAAGAGGTCCAGCTGGGGTGCAGGTGGGAGGTCCTTCAGCTTCTCACGGTCCGCCTGTTTCCGGCTGACACCCCGCCTTGGTTTGCCCTCAGGGGTCAACTCGGTCTCCTCCAGATTCGCCAGGATTTGCTTGGAGCGATCGATGACTTCCTTGGGCACGCCGGCCAGCCGCGCGACCTGGATGCCGTAGCTCTTGTCGGCGCCGCCCTCGATGATCTTGCGGAGGAAGATGATCTCGTCGTTCCACTCCTTCACCGCAACGCTGAAGTTGGCGACACGTTCGAGGCGACCGGCCAGTTCGGATAGTTCGTGGTAGTGGGTTGCGAAAAGGGTCTTGGCCCCCAACTGATGATGCAGGTGCTCCACGATCGACCAGGCCAGGCTGAGTCCGTCAAAGGTGCTGGTGCCGCGCCCGATCTCATCCAGGATCACGAGACTGTGCGCGGTGGCGTTGTTGAGGATGTTGGCCGTCTCGTTCATCTCCACCATGAAGGTGGACTGGCCACGTGACAGATCATCGCTGGCGCCGATGCGGGTGAAGATGCGGTCGAGCAGATCGACGCGTGCCTTGGCGGCCGGCACGAAGGAACCCGTGTGGGCCAGCAGGGCAAGGAGGGCGACCTGTCGGATGTAGGTGCTTTTGCCCGCCATGTTGGGTCCGGTGATCAGGGCGATCTGGGTCTCGGACGTGGAAAGGGAAACATCGTTGGGAACGAAGCGTTCCTCGATCATGGACTGGTCCAGCACCGGGTGGCGGCCGTCGGTGATTTCAAGGACGCCATCCTCTCCGATCTCGGGGCAGGTGTAGTCATGAAGTCGCGCCGTTTCCGAGAAGGCACCCAGGACATCCAACTGGGCGATCGCCCGCGCCATCTCCTGGATCTGTGTGAGGTTCTCGATGACGGCGTCGCGGACCTTGAGGAAGATCTCGTATTCAAGCTTCTCGATGCGCTCCTGGGCACCGAGGATCTTGCCCTCCATCTTCTTCAGTTCGTCGGTGATGTAGCGCTCACCGTTGGCGATGGTCTGCTTCCGGACGTAGTGCTCGGGGACCTTGTCGAGATGGGTCTTGGTGACCTCGATGAAGTAACCGAAGACGGCGTTGTAGCGGACCTTCAGGGAAGGAATGCCGGTCTTCTCGATCTCCTCCTGCTGCATCCGTGCAATCCAGCTCTTGCCGTCGCGGGAGGCACTGCGCAGTTCATCGAGTTCCGAATCATAGCCATCCGCAATGATGCCGCCTTCCTTCACCGTGGTGGGAGGCTCGTCGAGGATCGATCGCTGGATCAGGTCGACGACCTCCGGCAGATCCGAGAGGGATTCCATCAGCTCCTTGAGCAGGGCGGTGGGATCCGGCGTTTCTCCTGAACGTGAATCATTCAGCGCGAGGTCACCGGAATCCGCCGCGGAGTCGGAAAGCGTTTCGAGGATCTGCCGCAGGCTGGGGATCTGTTCGAGTGCGCGACGCAGGGCCTGCAGGTCGCGGGCATTGCCGGAACCGACGCTGAGCCGACCGATGGTGCGTTCGAGGTCCCGGATCTCACCGAGATTCTCCCGGAAGCCATCAAGCAGGTCACCACGTTTGAGCCAGGCCTGCACGATGCCCTGGCGCTGGCAGATGCTGCTGACCGAGGAAAGAGGCTGGGTGAGCCAGTCCCTCAGGCGGCGTGCCCCCATCGGGGTCTTGGTGCGGTCCATGGCACCGAGGAGGCAGGAACTCTTGGGGGCATCGCGGTGAAGCGGTTCCAGGATCTCCAGGTTGCGCAGGGAAATGGCATCGAGCGTCATGAACCCGGTGCATTCGTAAAAGGAAATCGAGGTCAGGTGGGAGACGTCACGCCTGAGCTGGTTGGTCAGGTAATGGACTGCCGCACCGGCGGCACCCGAGGCGGCATCACGGCCCTTGAGTCCGAATCCATCCAAGGAGGCGACCTTGAAATGGTCCTTCAGCGTGTAGAACGACGTGTCGGACTCGAAGACCCAGTCGTCGTAGCCGCTAAGGATGGTGCGTGCTCCCTGCAGCTGCTTCATCAGGTTGAGGTTCTCACCCGGGTAGATGATTTCAGCAGGTCGGATGCGCTCCAGTTCATTGAGCAGGGCGCCATCGCCCTCGACCTCGGTGGTCTTGAAATCACCCGTGGTGAGATCGACCAGGGCAATGCCGTAGGTGTTCTTGATTGGCTGGATGGCGGCCAGGAAATTGTTGCGTTCCGCCACTAGCATCCGGTCATCGAAGTGGGTTCCCGGGCTGAGGACCTGGGTGACCTCGCGCTTGACGAGTTTCCCGGGCTGGGCCTCCTCCACCTGTTCGCAGATGGCGACCTTCAGGCCTGCCTTGAGGATCTTGGAGATGTAGCTGTTGGCGGCGTGGTAGGGGATGCCGCACATGGGGGTGGTCCCCCTCTTGGTCAGCGCGACGTTCAGTACCCGGGCGCCTTCCTTGGCGTCGTCGAAGAACATTTCGTAAAAATCGCCAAGGCGGAAGAGCAGCAGGGTATCCTTGGGAAGGCTGCCCCGGATCGCGTGGTATTGCGCCATCATGGGGGTTTGCTTCTTGGATTTGGAGGCCATGCGCGGCGGAGATTACCAAGACGCCGGAATTGGGCCAGATTTTAGACTGGTTGCCTAAAATATTTGCGCAATTCGGAAAGAAAAAGGCGAAGCGGTGATGATGACCATCAATACCGAATTCAAAAGGTTGGCAAAGCCATCATCACCGCCTCCTGCGTGCACCTCCAAGGCAGGGGAATTGGAACATCAGGCAGTCATCCCCCCGGATTTGCCATCATTCCCCGCAATTCACAAAAGGGAGTGTCTGGTTTTTATCACCTTGGAATGGGTGTCGCCATTGGAATTCCTTAACAAGGGGCGACAAACTGCGGGGGGAGGGGAAGAGATTATTCTGGCGAATCAAGGGGCACCGGGCAGGTGCTTCTTCAGGAAGGCCCTCACGATCGCCAGCCGATCCTGGTCATAGAACTTCTTTCCGCCGTGAGCGGCACCATGGACCACCTCGAAACGGACCGGCGCCCCGGCCTGTTTGTAGGCGTGGTGCAGTTCATGAGACTGGTTGATCGGCATCTGGGGATCCTGATCCCCATGCAGCATGAGGAGCGGGGGAGATCCGGCATCCACGTGGGTTACCGGACTGGCGAGCGTGGCCATGGCAGGCTGCTTTTCGGGCACATCCCCGAGCAGGAGTTCGAGGGCGGGCACCCTGACATTCAGACCGTGAGGTGTGGATTGATGGAGGATCGTGTGCAGGTTGCTGGCTCCGTAGTAATCAACGATCGCCTGGACGTCCGAGGACTGATCCAGATGCTTGCCAAGATTGCCCTCCAGTTCCGCGTGTCCGTTGCTGGTGCCGGTCAATGCCACCAGATGGCCGCCTGCGGAGGAACCGGCGATGGCGATTCTCTTGGCATTGTATCCAAACTTGTTCTGGTTGCCCCTCAGCCAGCGGATGGCCGCCTTGATGTCATGGATCTGCGCGGGGAACCTGGCGACCGGTGAGAGCCGATACTCAACGCTGGCGATCACCCAGCCATCCTTCACGAGTTCACCCAAAGGCATGCTGTCTTTGGAACCCCTTCGCCAGGCGCCTCCGTGAATCCAGACCATCAGGGGAGCCCCTTCCGCCTTCTGCGGCATGTGCAGGTCCAGCAGCAACCGGATGTCGCCAGCCCTTGCATACTCGATGTCCCTTTGGACGTCCGCTGCCAGGCCGTTCAGGCAAAGCAGGAGGAGAAGCAGGATGCAGAGTGAGCGGTTCATGAGCACTGGATTGACGGTGTCAGTCCTTCTTCAAAAGCCCTTGGTTGCGAAGCCAAACCTCGGCCAGCGCAGGCCAGGTGGTGGCCTGATCCGGGCCGGGACGCAGTCCGTAGCCATGACCGCCCTCGGCGAAGACGTGCAGTTCCATCGGGACCTTGTTCTTCTTGAGTGCGTTCAGGAGCAGGGCGGCATCGGCGCCGCGCATCTTGTCGTCCCAGGTCACCGCCACAAAGGTGGGGGGTGTCTTTTCCGAAAGGGTGACCAATGGAGAGAGTCCCTTGTGTCCTGCATCCAGTCCCAGATAGGCGGGATAGATGGGCAGGATGAAGTCGGGACGCGCACTCAGTTGGTCGGCCTTGTCGACCGGCTTGTAGGTCTGCTCGTTCCAGTGGGTCGCTGTCATCACGGTGAGGTGGCCGCCCGCGGAGAAGCCGAGCACCCCGATGCGGTCAGGGTCGATGTCCCATTGGGCTGCGTTTTGTCGCATGAGGCGGATGGCGCGCTGGGCATCCTGGAGAGGCGGCAGGTGAAACCCGTCCCTGCTGCGACGCGGAACCCGGTATTCCAGCACGGCGGCGGTGACCCCGATCGAGTTGAACCAGTGTGCAATTTCCGTCCCTTCCTTTGCGAGAGCGAGGACGTTGTAGGCTCCACCGGGGCAGACGACGACGGCCGTACCGTTCGCTTTGGCCTTGTCGGCCTTGTAAAGGGTGATCGTGGGATTCTCCACGCCGAAGACGCGATGTGAAACGTTCATCGCGACCTTGGCCTTGAGCTCATCCGCGTCCATGGATGCGAAGGGTTCACCGGGTGCCTTGCCGGGCCAGACCGCGAGCCTTGCCGGAGCCGGAACCAGCCGGATCTTCCGGACATCCATGACAGCCTTGTTGGCCTTCTTCAGAGCGTGGACCCTGAGGGATTGGCCCTTGGCACCGGTGAGCGCAACCGTTCCGATGCGGCGCCAGATGAAGTTCTGGAAATGCCCCGTGTCCTGGACGGTGAATTCAACGTTGTCGGTTATTTCGCCATTCTTGAGCAGGCTGACTGCAGCGAGGCTTCCTCCCTGGTTGGTGCCGCATCCCTGCAGGATCTCCACGTGAAATCGTCCGGGCGTCTTCACGTTCAACTGCCAGTCGGCATGGTCGTTCTCGTTGACCCAGTAGCCGATGGTGTTCTTGTGGGGCTGGGGCTCATACCGGAGCATCTCGCCATGGGTGGTCGCGAGGTGGGCTGGAAACTGGTAGGAGCCATCCTTGTCGATTCCAACTGCGGGCGGATTGGAGGGCAGGTTGGGCTTTCCATGGGTGACCACCTTCACCGTGCCGGACGAAGTGTCCGGAGGAAGGGCGATGTTCCAGGTGGTGGTTCCGGGCTTGAACTTCAGTTCCTTCCCGCCGGGCTCCAGAGTGACCGGTCCGATGGGATTGAAGAGTCTCGGGATGTCGATGGACTTGAGATCGCTTCCATTCTTGAGGGTGATCCTCAACGACTCTCCTTCGGTGGCGAGGGTTCCCCAGTCCTTCTGGATCGGAAAGGGATCCGCCAGCAGGGCTGAGGTGGTGGCGAGGGTGACCAGGGTGGTGAAAAGGAAATGCTTCATGGTCGTGATCATTTGAGGGTGAACTCGATCTTTCCGAGTGGACCGAAGGTGGCGGTGTGTTTCCCCGGTTCGCCCTTGGCAATCCTGCCGAGCGCGCCGGTGATGATGAGTTGTCCCTGCTCCACCTTGTAGCCCTGGCGGAGCGCGTGATTGACCTGGTGCAGGATGTTCGCCCACTGGCCGCCTGCAGCTTCGCCTCCCGTGGTCTCATGAAGGACCTTGCCGTCGCGCTTCAGGGTGATCTTCACCGAATCGAGGTCGACTCCGAGCGCATTGGATTCCGGCCCGACGATGAAGTTTGCCGAGGTCACGTTGCAGGTGACCATGTCGGCTGCGGTGGATGGTGACTCGATCTCCCGTGCCCCTCCGGGCAGTTCAATCACCGGCACCACCGACTGGATGTAGGGAAGGAGTTCCTCGACCGAACCGATGGGCTGTCGGATCCCCTTTCCGATGATGACACCCAGTTCGGTCTCCACGACCGGTGAGTGGGCCGCCTTCAGATCCAGGACGGGTTGTTCCCTGTAGGAAAGCCAGCCGCTTTCGAAAAGCACCGCCGACAAGGCCTCGTCGATCCCGAGCTTCCTGTGGGCGCCTTCGCTGACCGCAGCACCCTTGAATCCTGCGAGCTTTTCAGTCTTCAGTACATGCTCGAGGTAACGTCCCTGGACGGCGTAGGCCTCCCTCATGCCGGCCTCCGGAAAGCGTGCGGAAAACTGGGGAAGGGGTTTGCCTTTGGCGTAGGCGTTGCCGAGCTTGTCGCCGAAGTCAGCAATGAACCAGGGCTCCAGCCAGCCGGATTGCTTCAGCCATGCCTCACAACGATCCGGCCAGGTGGTGACGGCCATCTCGGTGCGGCGCAGGCCATAGCCATGACCTCCCTCGGGGTAAATGTGCAGTTCAGCTGGAACACCGGCCTTTCTCAGTGCGATGAAATACTGGGTGCTCGCCTCGCAGGGCACGCGGTCATCGAAGGCATGGACGAGAAAGGCGGGCGGTGCATCCTTGTCGATGGCCTTGGCCACGTAATCCTGAATCTCGCGCGTCTCCCGATCGATGATCCCACCAGTGTAGATCATGACGGTGAAGTCAGGGCGACAGGTCACGCGATCCACGTCATCGACCGGTTCATATTGGCGCTGCTTGTCAGCGAAGATCGAGGCGAGGGCGGCCGTTTCCCCGCCAGCTGAGAAACCGAGGAGACCGATTCGGTTGGGATCGATGCCGAACTCATCGGCGCGTCCCCGGATCAGGCTGACAGCACGTTGCGCATCCTGAACGGCGCTGATCCAGCGCTGGTCCTTGTCGCGAAAGGGGACGCGGTATTTGAGGACGAAGGCGGTGACACCGATGGAGTTCAACCATTCCGCGACCTCGGTGCCTTCCAGATCATAGGCGAGAATGTGATGTCCTCCTCCCGGGCAGATGATCACGGAGGTTCCCGTGGAATGTGCGGAGGTGACGGGGTAGACGGCGATGTCGGGTGTCGAGACATTGCCCAGCTTGATGATCCTGCGGCCGGCGATGAGCTTGTCGGTCGGTTTCGTCTTGTCGACCTCGGGGTCGAGATGGACGTTCTCATCGCCAGGAGGAACGCCCGGCCAAAGCCGGATGAACTCGGAGGGGCCTGCGAAGGACTGCACCGCCAACAGGGCGGACAGGGCCAGGGAGGGGAGGAATCCTTTCATGATCTTGGTATCCGGCTGGGGTGGCTATTTCTTCCCGGCCTTGGCGACCTGCGCCTGGGGATCGATGTAGCGATAGCGGAGATTACGGAACTTGGATGCCGTCTGGTAGTTGGCGAGGCCAAGCGGCATGTTCAGCTCGATGTCGCCCGGACGCATGCTGATGTAGCGGTGCTCCAGCTCAAGATCGACGATGGACTCGCCATCCAACCAGCAGCGGATGCGGTCGTCGGTGACCTGCACCTTGATCTTGAACCACTTGTTTTCGTCGAAGCGGATGAACTCGGTGGTCTCGTTGTCCGAGGCATCCTGGTGATCCACGCTGGAGATACCGACCACGGCCCCTCCCCAGCCTCCCATCACGAGAGAGCAGGAATTGGTCTTCACGGGGAAGGTCAGGGCGCAGAAAAAGTCCTGTCCCTGGATCTTCATGGCATCGAGTTCGAGCTCGTAATTGGAACGGGGAACATCGTTGGTGAAGGTGAGCCCGCTGAGGGACTCGCCCATCTCGATGACGATTTCCTTGTTCTTCACGGTGACCTCACCGCCTCCAGCGAAGTTGGGCATCACCCAGCCGCTCAGGTCCTTGCCGTTGAAGAGGGACACCCAACGGTTCATCCGGCCTGCCAGCTGGTCGCGGCCCCGCTTGAGATTGGCGTTGTGCTTCCGGACCTCCTCATTGA
>Ga0181582_10004002_pt1 | contig 11919 bp, 10 predicted proteins | sample 071ome_32_FD_132438 | JGI IMG/M metagenome (GOLD analysis project Ga0181582, IMG submission 132438) | Coastal salt marsh microbial communities from the Groves Creek Marsh, Skidaway Island, Georgia - 071405AT metaG (megahit assembly) | ecosystem: Environmental > Aquatic > Marine > Intertidal...
CCCGCCCACCACCCCCCCGCGCAGGGCCCCCCCCAGGGGCGCCGCCAAGTCCCCGCGCGCCGGGGCCCCGTCGGGGCGCCTGAGTCCCTTCTCCCGGGAGACGCGCGAGCGCAGGGCCCGGGTCGGCGCGGAGGAGGCGGCCCTCCACGCCGCGGCCTCCCAGCCCCCCCGCCCGGCCCCGGGGGCCGCGGCTTGGACCTTTGCGCGGCGCGCCAAGGCGGGGAACCCGTGGGAGCCGGCCCGGGCCGAGGGGGCGCCGGGGCCCAAGCAGGCGGAACAGATCGCCCGCCGGCTCCAGCGGCGGCAGCTCGGGGCCCGCGACCCCTCCCCGGGCGCCCCCGGGCGGGACGGCGGGGCGGGGGCCCGCAGCCCAGGCCCCGCGCGCCCCAAGACCCCCGCCGCCGAGCGGGTGGCCCGGCTCCGGGAGGCCAACCGCCGGCTGCGAGCCCAGCGGCGGCCGGGGCCGGCGGCGGGCGGCGCCGGCGGGGACCAGGGCCCCGGGGAGGGGTGCCCCGGGCCCGTCGGGGCGGCCCGCCCGCGGCGCGCCCCCCCGGCCGCCGCCGTCGAGGTCCCGTCCTCGCGGGCGGCGGCGGCGGGACCCGGGGCGCTCGACGCCTCGGGCATGTCGGTGGACGGCCACGAGGCCTCGGCGACGGAGCGCGAGGTGGCCGAGGTCGTGCAGCGCGTGGCGGAGCGGATGGAGGCCGCGTGGGGGGCCGACGCGGACCTGCTGGGCAGCGCCGGCCTCCCCGGCGGGGCCGACGCCCCGGCCCTCGGCGCCGCCGCCGGGGACGAGGGCGCCCTGCGCCTCCGCGCCGAGTCCCTCGAGCGCCAGCTCGCCGACGTCGAGCGCGGCCGCGTCGCCCTCATCGTCCGCGAACACGAGGCGCAGCTCCGCGACGAGGCCCGGGAGCGCGTCCGCGCTTTCCAGCGCCGCCTCGAGGGGGAGCTCCAGGCGCGCGTCGCGGGGCTCCTGGGGGAGCGCGCGGGGGAGGTGGACGCGTGCCGGCGGTTCCGGCACGACCTCGAGCACGAGATGGAGACCCTCCGCGGCATCCTCGACGTGCGTGCCGCCCCTTCCCGCCCCCCAGACTAGACCCCCCCCCCCGGCCTCCCCCCCCCCCCGCCGGGAACGTCGCCCCGGGGCCCGCGCGACCGCAGGTGTTACGGGTGCGGGAGCGGGAGCTGGAGGGCGCCTACGAGGCGGCGCTGCAGGAGCTGCAGGGGGAGTTCCAGGAGGCCTTTGGGGCGTACCGGTGTCAGGTCGAGGCGGACCTGAGGGAGGAGGTGCAGTTCGCGCGGCAGGCGGCGCTCGAGCCGGGCAGGGCCCACCATGCCTAGGGCGGGTTCGCTTCCGGGGGGGCGTTTCAAACCGCGGCCGTCTCAAGCCGCCGTGGAGCCGGCGCCCAGGGTGCGGTACATGCGCCTCCCCCGGCTCACGTTGGCGCCCCCGTCGCCCAGGCCCAGGCGCTGCTGGGAGTGGTACTCGACGAGGCACCCGGGGGCGCCCTGGGGCGTGGTGTGGCCGGCCGTGACGCGGACGAAGACGTCGTCGGCGAAGCCCAGGAGCTGCGGGGCGGGCGGGGGCGGGGCGGGGCGGGGGGTCGGGCGGGGCGGGGAACGGGGGGAGGGGGGGCGCGGGGGCGCGCGCGCGCGCGGCACCTTGGTGACGGCGCGGAGGTGCAGGTAGACCCAGTCCTTCCCCGTCCGCCGCGCGAGGACGGCGTTGTGCTTGCCCTCGGCCCTGTTCCAGGCCACCACTTCCTCCTCCACCCGGTCGACCGCGCCGGCGACGACGAGGGGCTCCCGCTTGCCGTTCCGGTTGGGGGCGTTGCGCGCGATCCTCGCCGCGTTCCACCGCGGGGGGGTCTCGAAGATGTCCTCCGGGAAGGAGTCCGGCCTGTCTGGTGACATGCACTGGTATATTTGGCACATGGCACCCCCTTTCCCTCGGTCCCACGCGCGCGGGGCGGGGCCAAGCGATCTCTGGGCACTCGTGGCTGGGGCCTCTCCCGCGCCGGTGACGATGCGGCGGGGCGTATAACGGGGCGGAAGTACGTAGATCGCGGAGATCGACGACGGTTGTGCCTGGACAGGGGGCCCGTCCGCGCATAAAACGCGCCGCTCCTTCAAACTCGGGCACGTTTCCGGCGTCGGCCCCCGCGCCGCGGGGCCTGACCCTGTGCCCTCACGAGGGGGGGATCGAGACTCGCTCGACGGAGAGCTCGTACACGAGCGTGGCGTTCGGGGGCACCACCCCGTCCTTGTCCCCCGCGTGCCGCGTCGCCCGCGAGGCGTACCCCGCCTCGCCGAACCCGAGCTCCGGGGGCACCGTGACGGTCCGCTTGGCCCCCGCCCGCATGGTCGCCATGGCCAGCTCGGTCCCACGGCACATGCCCCCGGTGTAGGGGCGCTGCCCGTACACGAACACGATGGGCTTCCCGCGCTTGTACGTGTCCTCCCACACCTCCCCGTTCGCTGCGCCGTGGGGGGGGAGGGGGGTGGGTCGGGAGAGGAGGGGGGCCGGGGGGCCGGGGGGGCAGAGGGGCCGTGCCCCCGCGGGTCGGCTCACCCGTGGCGCGGTAATTGACGACGGCGAGGAACCCCGGCTGCACGGGGGCCCCGCCGCCTCTCACGGTCTCGATGTAAGACACGCCGCCCGGCAGGGTAACCTCCTTGGCTTCCGTCACTGCAGCGCGGGGGGGGGCGGGGGGGGGCGCGTTGCCAACGCGGGGTCGCCGCGGCATCGCGTGACGAAGAGCACGAGGCGGGACCCGGGGCGGGGACGAGAGAGCCCACGAGAGGCCCGCCGAGGGCCCCCGACGCGGACCCCCAGCCAGGGGGGGCCGGTGCACCCCCGCGGCGCCCCCCTCACCGGCAACGGTGTTCTTCTCGTCAGACGCGACCTCGAGACGCGTCTTGATCTGCTCAGCCACGACGCCGAAGGTGAGCAGGCCCAGCCAGGCCAGGCCGCCCTTGAGGCCGAAGCGGCGGGTCAGCGTGGCGCTCATGAAGTCGGTCGCCTCCTCCGGGCGCATGACCTTGGGGCCCCTTGCGCTGCCCCCGGACTGCGGGCGCGCGGGGGCGGGGGCGGGGGTGGCGCGGGATGGCGCGGGGCGCCGTGGGGGGCGGGCCGTGGGCCGTGGGCGGGGCGCGGGCGGAGTGGGGCGGGCCCGGGTGGCGCCGGGGCGCACCTTGGCGCTCTCGGCGGCCTTCAGGGCGTCGCGGACCGACTCGGTGGGGGCCTCGGTCGGGGGGGCCGAGTCCTCCCCCTCTGCCCGCACGCGGACGGCGACACTGCGGGTCCCAAGGGGGAGCACGGGGATGATTTGGAGCTTTCGAACTCTTGAAACCCCGCTGATCACGTCGGGAGGGGACAAGGCCCACTTTCGAGGGCCGCGGGCGGAGATTTGTTACTCCTGCTCCTCACCGAGGAAGCGCAACCTTGGCCTTCGCATCCGCCCTGCCAACACTTCTTGGGGCGCAAGCGAGGGACGAAGCTGCGATCATGGCTGTGAATCAGGAAGTTCGTCGATTCGATCCGATTCAGCCACGAAATTTGGGGGAGTTTGCGGGACGGTCGGGACGTGGGAAGACCTCCTTCGCGGGCCGCGTCAGAGGGTACGTTCTGGGCCGTCTGCTCGTGTCGTGACGTCTGCGTTACTTAAAATCGCGCGCGCATACCAGGGAGGGGCCCCACCTCTCTCGAATCGGGCGCAGGCCCCGAAAACACTCTCTCCTGCACACAGACAGCCCCGTTCGACGCCAGGTGAGGAAGCGAGGAACCAGCCGATCCCCCTTCCTCATTGGCGTGAGTGGTATCCCGCCTATGAAGAACAGAATACCGTGCTCGTAGGATCAAATCAGTCCTTCGCACCCATCATCGGAGTCTCTGTTGCTCCGGCCACTCCTGGAGCTCTTTCTACTGCGAATTCGTTGTTTATTGGAATTCGACGGGAGTAATAAGCCGTCCCCTTGATAAATATAGTGGATTTATTCCGACATGTCCAGCGGGGCGACAAGGAGGGTCGGGGCGGCAGTGATTGAAGGTGTCCTGTGGCGGTGTGGGGTGTGGCCCAGCACGGCTTCGACGAGCGCTGAGGTGGGGCTCTTCGCAAAGGAACACGCGCGCGCGAAGGAGAGGGTGCCTTCGTGGCCGTTTATTCGGGCGATCAGCCTGGAGGCACCGTTGCATGTTGCAACGCTCGTTTCGAGGCCGAACCCGCCCCTTGCCGCGCCCAGGTTCCACCGGCTGCGTCACGGCCCCCCACCCTCTCCCCCCACCGCAGGCCGTGGTGACGCAGGCGCGGACCGCCAAGTGCGACCGCAAGACGCAGCTGGGGAAGACGGTGATGGGGACGTACGGGAAGAGCCGCCCGAGGGTCCAGGCCTCGACGAGGCTGGCAACGTGGAGCGACGTCAAGCCGAAGAAGCGGGTGAGTCCCCAGCGTCCCCAGCGCCACTCCCGGGCGCTCTCCGCATCCAGGCCCTGCCGTATGGGTTGCCCAAGACCCAGCGCGGTGGTAGGGCGGCGGCGGAGGCAGTGCGGATTGTGGCGGTACCCGGGACGGGGCCGCGCGCTGGCGGACGAGCAGGTGTGGGGCGCGGCCGGCGTGGTGAGCCGCTCCCTAAATCAGCCCCTGCACTATCTCCTCGCAGCCGACGCACTTCTCGGGACTGCCTCTCGGCACCAGTTACGGGCTCGTGCCGCAGGTGGTGGGGAAGACGGGGTAGGCATGTGGCGGGGAAGACGCGGTAGGCATGCTACGAGGACCCTAGCTGCAGGACCGACTTGAACGACAAACGCGTTCCCTGCACCTGCGTGCGTCACGACACGGGCCGGGGGGGAGCTGGTGAGGCTCTCCGCCTCCCACGCTGGGCGCATTTCCACCCATTATATTCATTCACGCTCGGTGCGGACAAGAAGTACCTTTCCGTGAGGAGGCTAGTTTCTTTCGTCCCGGCGTGGTTGCTAGGCCCGCGCGATGAGCTCGTGGGACACGCTCAACGGGAGTGGGAACGGGAATGGGACGGGGGATATGGGCGCTAACGGGGGGCTAGACTTCGGGCATGGGTAAGCAGCGCCGCACGCACGCGGTTGTCCCCCCTGAGATTCCGACGCCCCTCACAAACGGGGTCGAAACAGGCCACCCGCGTCTTCGGCGCAGTGTCGAGGACTACAACACGATGGACGGGTTCCAGAACTTAACACAGGCGGCGGCAGACAACTTCGGGCTGCAAGACAAGCTGCTCCTCGGCGGGAGCAAGTCCTTCATGGACCCTGTCCACGGTGCGCCCTCACGCCGTCCCCAATCGCGCCGCCAGGAGCGAATGTTGGACCGCCTCGCGACACAGTCGCGTATCTCTTTGACCGCTCGTCCCGCTCCACCCTTTGCGTGCCACATATATCCGGGGTTAGAATGCAATTTCGGCGAAGACGTCGTGCGCGTGGAGGCCTACCCATCACCGCTGCTACCCCCCTCCCCCCCCTGCAGGGATGTTCAAGCTCCCCGAGTACGCGGTGTCGCTAATCGACACGCCGCAGTTCCAGCGGTTGCGAGACCTCAAACAGCTGGGCGTGACGTACCTGGTCTTCCCCGGGGCGGCGCACAACCGCTTCGAGCACTCGCTGGGCACAGCGCACCTGGCGTGGAGTGTGGCCGGCCGCCTGACGCTCCTGCAGGGCAAGTCCCTCGACCTCAACAAGTCGGATGTGGCGGTCGCGACCATGGCCGGGCTGTGTCACGACCTTGGCCACGGGCCGTTCAGCCACGTCTTCGACAACGAGCTCCTCCCCCGCCTGGGCATCACCGACTTCTCCCACGAGGAGATGTCCTGCCGCCTCTTCGACGACGCGCTCGAGGAGGCCATGTCGGGGAACAGCCGCGGGGCGCGGTTCCTGGACGAGCTGCACGCGGAAACGGGCGGGAAGGACTTCGAGCTAGTGAAGGACATGATCTCGAACGGCAAGGGCGCGAACAACAAGCGCGACAAGCCCGGCTATGACGGGCGGCGGTACCTGTTCGACATTGTCGCCAACACGACCAACTCGATCGATGTGGACAAGTTCGACTACATCGTCCGCGACGCCTACTACACAGGCGTCAAGGTCTCGTTCGAGTACAAGCCCGTCACGGCCAATATGTGCATCTTCGACGACCAGATCGCCTTCCGGCGCAACCAGGTCCACAACCTCTACGAGCTCTTCCACGCGCGCTCGTCAATGCACCGGCGGGTCTACACGCACCCGAAGGCCAAGGCGATGGAGTACATGATCGTTGACGCGCTTTCCGAGGCGGCCTCGCACCTGAAGATTCGGGAGCGCATCCAGGGGAGCGCCGACTTCATGAAGCTCGACGACACGATCCTGAAGCAGATCGAGCTCTACGAGGGCAGCGACGCGGGCATGGCACGCGCGCGGGACATCATCGGGCGGCTCAAGCGGCGGGACATCTACACGTGCTGCGGGGACGTCGTTGTCCCCAAGTCCGTCGCTACCAACCCGGACTACAAGAAGATCGAGCCCCAGGACATCCTCAACAGCTGCGACCACAGCATCCTGACGCCCGACGACGTCATTGTCCACAACCTCAAGATCGACTTCGCAATGGGCAGCCAGAACCCACTGGAGAACGTCAAGCTGTACGACGCCGACTACGCCGAGGCCCGGACGATGCCCATGTGCAGCATGAGCACCATGTACGCCACCGAGCCCATCGAGCGGAGGGTCCGCGTGTTCCTCAAGAGCCGGGACCCCGTCAAGGTGAGGCACCTGCAGGAGTGCTTCGACAAGTGGGGGGCCAGGGAGTACGGGGAGCAGCACTTCGCGACCGCCACCCCGGCCAAGAAGAGTGGGTTCAAGGGCGTCCTCACGGGGAAGCGCCTCCGGGAGAAGGACGACGGGGGGGACGGGGTCCGCCGGCAGCTCCCCTACACTAAGAGCTGAGGGCGGCCCTGCCCACCCGCCGGGCCCGGGGGCGGGCCCCCCTCGGCTACCCCGTTTTTAAAATGAGCGGACACGCCCCGCCCGGCAGGCGGCCGGCGCCTCAGCCGTACTTGCTCGGCCTCCCGGGTCCCCGCGCCTGCTGGATCTGGACCTGCTTCCAGTACGGCGTGGTCGTCTTCAGCTGCTCCACGTTGTTCGGGTCCTCGTACTGCCGCATCGCGCTCGGCGCCTTGCGCTTCCGCCGCCCCTTGCCCATGTTGTCCAGGTCGACGCTGGCCTCTTCCCCGCTCTTCCCGCGGGCCCCGTCGCCGGCCCCGCCCGACTCCCCCTCCCCGGCCCCCTCCCCGCCCACCCGCTCGGTCAGCCCCACCTCCTCCGGGATCACCACGGGCAGGCTCGCGAGCGCCCCCTCGTCCCACTCGTCGTCCGACGGGTAGAACCTCTCGAGCTGGATGTCCAGCGCGTCCAGGTCGAGCTCGGGCGCCTCGGCGTCGATGCCGCTGCGGATACGAGAGGGGAGGGGGGGGGCCGAGGGGGTCAGCGTCGCCGGTCGGCCGCCCCGGGGACGGCACGGCGCGGGGACGGCACGGCGCGGGGGAGGGGGGGCGGAATGAGTCGGGTGCGCAGGGGCGGCGGGGGTCCTTACCCCTTGCCCCCTCCCCGGCCCTTGTCCTCCTCGCCCTCCAGGGGCAGGTCGAACTCGTCCTCGGACTCGACGTGCTCCTCGTTCTGCTGGAGCTCGACAAACCCGGGCGCGAAGGCGGACCAGTTCTCGTGGCGGACGGGGGCCCAGCAGTAGACCCGCCCCCTGGTGGTGCTGCAGCACACGACGACGGGTTCGCGCGGGTGCCAGGCGGCGTCGCGCACGCCGTCGGGCTTGGGGCCCTCGAGGACGCGCTGGAGCTCCCCCGTCCGGGCGGAGAAGAGGAAGAGGCGGTGCTCCGTGTCGGACTTGTGGACGGCGCAGACGTGGGCCGGGTCCTCGCCCGCCCCCGTCCCGCGGTAGTGCGAGAAGGACGCCGTGCGCCAGTCGATCCCCCCGAGCAGGGGCCCCCCGTGCTCGCTGATCCGGCACGTCAGCCGCAGGCACCGGCGCGCCTCGCCGAGGACGCTCTCCCCGCGCGGGAGGCTCCCCAGGTCGCGCGCCCGCTTCCGCTGCTGCAGCTCCTCGTGCATCGCCTGCAGCTCGCCCGGGCTCCCGGTGGGGGCGGGCTTCACCGACAGCACGTAGATGCTCTTGTCCGTCGTCCGCACGAGCAGGTGGCGCCCGCAGCGCGAGAACGTCAGCCCCTCCACGAAGGCCAGGTCCTCCGGGGCCCCCCGGGTGGCGTGAGCGCGGTCCTCCCCGGGGCCGGGCGCGCCGACGGCGCCGTTCCCCGGGCCGTCGGCGCCCCCCTCGGGGCGCTCGGCCTCCTTGGCCTCGGCCTCCCCGCCGGCCCCGCGCTCGCCCCGGGCGCTCCCCGGGAGGACGAGGGCGTCGAAGGGGGTCAGCCTGGCCCCGTCCCACGTCGCCAGCGACACCGTGCCCTTGTTCGTCCCCATGGCCACGACCCCCCCCCGGCGGGTACCCCCCGGGGCGAAGACTGCGGGGGGACGGTGGGGGGGCGGGGTTGGGGGGCACCGGGGGGGGGTGGGGGGGGACCGGGGGGGCGGGGGGGACGGGGGGCCGCGACGCACCCGCGACGCCCATCTTCTCGCCGCGGTCCGGGGACGTGACGAAGCCGGTGACCTTCATCTCGCCGAGGTCGAGCAGCGCCCCGCCGGACAGCGAGTACTTGCGCATCCGGGGCGCGGTGCCGAAGCAGTTGACGATGACCCAGCCCGCCCCGGAGGGGTCCAGGGAGACGCTGGCGAGCGGGAACTTGCCCGTGTCGACGCGGTAGTCGACGAAGGCGAGCCCGCAGTCGTCCCCCTCGGAGAGGGACCACACGGCCACCTGCGCGGGCCCGTCGCGGACGTAGGCGCAGCTCAGCAGCTGCCGCCCGTCCCGCGAGAAGGCCACCTGCGAGACCTTGACGGGGTTCCCCTCGGCGTCCACGTGCGCCCCGACCACGGCGTCGGGGTCCGGCCGGCGCCCCGTCGCCGTCAGCTCCCGGGCCAGCCCCCGGGTGGTCCAGTCCCACACGTACACCCGCCCGTCGCCCGTCCCCCCGGCGAGCAGGCTCCCCCTCCGATTGAAGGCCAGGCAGCTGAGCCCCTCTTCGTCCAGGTAATCCTCGATACGCTCCGGGCCCCACTCCCGGTCGACGGCCTCCACCCTCCGCCACTGCGGGTCGCACGGACGTCACGCGCGGGAACGTCGACGCCTACGGGCCTGGACGCCCGCGCGGGGGCCCCCCGGGGCGCGGATCTGCCGGGGCGCGGCCCGGGCCCGGGGCGAAGGGGCCCCGGCCGCCCCGGCTCCGCGCTCGCTGCCCCCCGCGGGCCCGGGGGGCGCGCGGACCGCCTGCTGCGAGCGACCCGCCCACGGGCCCGCCGACTCCCCCTGTCGCCGAGGGACGGAGGCCAGCGGACCCGGAGAGCTGGTCCCGCCCTCCCGGACCTCGGCGGGCAGGAAATCGGGCCGCCCGCAGCGGGGGGGAGGGGGCTCGGGTCCCCGGGCACTCACGTGATCCGGCACCCTCATCAGCTTCCCCCCGAGCCCCGTGCCGGGGGCTTTCGGACCGGTCATGGCCGACGCCCGCCCTATCTCGAATCGAAAAATCGCCACGCCGGGAGGGGACGGCCGTCTCGAAGCTGGCCAGCGAGGTCACGGCGTGCGACGCTTGCTCCTGCGGCGCGCAACTGCGGCGCGGCCTGCCCCGCCGGACCCGCCTGAGGGCGGGCGCCGCCGCTCCCCGCGGCCTCTGCCCCCGCGGAGCCCGACCGGGGAGGCGCCGCGGCACCCCTCTGGCGGGCACCCGTCCGCGGGACGCCCACGGCGGGACAAGGGCCGGGTCGGCGCCGGGGCCCGCGCCAGAGCCGGAGTCGAGGGCGCCGCGCGGGGAGCCAGCCTGAGCAGTCGATCGTTCGCGACCCCGGTCGAGACGCGGGAGAGAGCGCTGCGGGGACGGGCAGCGCCGGAGCGGCGGCGGCGCGTCGAGTGCCCCCGCCCGAGGGTTGGGGGGCGCGCAGGATGGGGGACGACGGGTGGAGGCGAGTCCTGACGACGGACTTCCTCCTCGGCGTCGGCGCGGGCCTCGCCGCTGCAGCGTGCGTCGCGTGGGCGTGGAGCAGCCCGGGTGCGCGTCGCCCCCGCCCCCCGCCCCCCGGCCCCCCGCGGGCCCGTCGACATCCCCCGCCGGCCGTTGCACCCCGCCGCGCGCGTCGTCCGGTCTCCGGGGCGGGTCCGACGGACGAAAATACCCCGTCCCGCTTGCCGACCGACGTGGATCCCGCATTCGCGCGCCGCAGGTGACGACAGCGGGAGCCTGGGGGACGGCGAGGACCCCTTCGGCCCCGCGCCCTCCGCGGGCTCCCCCGAGGTCGCGGCGAGGAGGCCCGCGCTCGCGCGGCAGCAGTCGCAGCGCAAGTACGCCGACATGGACCTCCCGGAGGTGCGTCCCGACCCCCCGGGGGAGCGTGCCCCCCGCCGCAGCCGCCTCCAGCGCCCCGCCCCCCATGCCCCCCATGCCCCCCATGCCCCCCATGCCCGCCCCCGCCCGCAGGGCTCCAAGGCCAAGATGGCCCTGCTCGTCCGCGGGGACCTGGGGATGAAGGGGGGGAAGGTCGCGACGCAGTGCTGCCACGCCGCGGTGGGGGCGTACCGGCGGGTGGTCGGGTCCCCGCTGTGCCGGCGGTGGGAGGAGGCGGGGGGCGTCAAGGTGTGCCTCCGGGTGGAGGGGGAGGGGGAGCTGGTGGCGCGGCTGGAGGCGGCGCGGCGGGCGGGGCTGCCGACGTACTGCGCGATCGACGGGGGGCGCACGCAGGTGGCCCCGCACTCGCGCACCGTGCTGGCCGTCGGCCCCGGCCCTGCCGAGGCCGTCGACGCCGTCTGCGGGGACCTCCGGCTCCTCGGGGGGCGGGGCGGCTGAGGGGGGGGCGCGGGGGGCGGTCCGCGGGGGGCGCGCGCCGGGCCCGTTGAAGGAGACGCGGGGTGTCGGGCGGGGTGTCGGGCGAGGTGTCTCTGGGAGGCTTCAAGTACAGGGGGGGGGCGAGGGGGGGGGGCTCGCCGGGCCGGGCCGGGCCGGGCTCACGAGCGGGGGGCGCCGGCGGGCCCCCCCGCGAGCGCCGCCCGCACCTCGGCGAGGAGGGCCTCGGCCTCGGCGACCGCCTCCTCCACGGGGGCCGACGAGAGGGCGCGGGTGGACGCCGACACGGCGGCGAGGGCCCCCTCGAGGGCGCGGGCGGCGTCCTGGGCGTTGAGGCGGAGCATCCGGTCCTTCCCCGGGGAGGTGTTGGAGAGGAGGAGGTCGAGGTCGGACGCGAGGGTGGCCACGGCGCCCTGGACCTTGAGCACCTCGGCCGCGGCGTTGTCGGCGCCGCGCACGGCCTCCCCGCGCACCACCACCACGCCCGGCTCGGCCGACGGCGGGGCGCCCGCCGCGCCCGCGCCGCCCGCCGCCCCGTCCACCACCGACACGTCCGTGTAGTACGTGCTCTGCTTCTCTATCTGGCTCAGCAGCTCCTGCGGCAGCCGCGCCTTGACGTCCTCCGGCAGCCCCGCCACCACCGCCGCCAGCACCTCCTTCTCCCGGTCCTCCCCCGTCTCGACCAGCTCCAGCAGCGCCCGCGACACCTCGTCCGCGGCGGCGAGGGGCTTCTCCTGGAGCGGCCGCGGGTCCTGCGACGCGATCTCCCACAGCCTCCCCGTCACCCCGGCCACGCGCCCGGGCAGCCCGGCCACGTCGTTCAGCATCCCCAGGGCCGCGCGCGGGCCCAGGGCCACCGCGTCGAACAGCGAGCGGTTCAGGTACTTCTCGAGCTGCTTGGTCCCGGTGTTCGCGTCGGGGGTCACGTCCTCCACGCTGCGGGGGGGGGCGGGGGGGGGGGGC
>Ga0181582_10004004_pt1 | contig 11917 bp, 10 predicted proteins | sample 071ome_32_FD_132438 | JGI IMG/M metagenome (GOLD analysis project Ga0181582, IMG submission 132438) | Coastal salt marsh microbial communities from the Groves Creek Marsh, Skidaway Island, Georgia - 071405AT metaG (megahit assembly) | ecosystem: Environmental > Aquatic > Marine > Intertidal...
CGTCCCGCCCGAGAACACGACGAGCTTGGGCTCTTTCGCGCCTTCGACGTCCTCGACGTCCTCGACGTCCTCGACGTCCTCGACGTCCTCGACGTCCTCGGCGCCCTCGCTCTGGCGGACTTGACGCACCCCCGCCAGGTCCAACCTGGGCAGCAGGGAGGGATCGTCCACGCCCCTCGTCGTACAGTCCCCCCGGCAGTTCCCCCGCGAGTTTCTAGATCTAGACGCGTGAGGATACCTTGCCAGCGTGACGGTGTGGCCGAGAAAGCCTCTGGTGGACGAGGAATCCCGCAATGTGTGTCGATTCGTTTGATTCGGGCGGTTCATTCTGTGTTCGTGTGCTCCGGCGCGAGGTTGGATTGGCGCTGCTGCGCTAGCTAGCTATACCGAAGAGACATAGTCATATGCGGCAGCGTGGAGAATGGGACCGGGAAGACCTCCAGAGACGGTTGCTTCGAAGCAATGAAGTGAAGAATTCTTCCCCACCGGTGGGGAGGTAATACTGGTCCAGTACGCGGCGCCGCGTACGTTGAAGCGAGCTTCAAAAAAAACTTCTGACGACCCTTTCGGAACGGACGAATTCCTTCGTTCCGACGCGTCGGACGACAAGGGTGTTACATACATCCCACGTCGACTACCTGCAGGGTCCAGTGCGGACGAACAAGGGGGGGAGAGACGCGTCATGCTGACCGCCCTCCTGACCCTCCTCTGCCTGTCCCAGGCGACAGTGTCGAGGGGCCAACAGGCGTCTCCCTTGGCAGGATACGGTCTGCCCTCGCTGGAGACGACCGACGTCTATGTCAACGTGTTCCTCGACCGGCTGATCGATGTCGACGTGAAGCAGTATCGCCACGAGTCGATCTTCCTCGTCGGGTTGAGCTGGAGGGACCCGCGTGCGGTCGGGATCGTCGAGCAGAACAGGGTGCTCATGGATACGCAAAACTATACATGTACCGTTCAGTGCTGGAGCAACGTGCTGGAGGGCGGGCCGTGCTGCGACGGGGTCTACGCGCCGTCCTTCAACTTTGCAAACGCTGTGGGATTCTCTCAAGACCGACAGGTCAAGCAGGAGTTTTACTTCGGGCCGGACGGTAGTGTGCTTTCGGTCGTGAGCGTGTACGGTGGGTATTGATCTCGACAGACGTGCGCTCGCTCGTCGCGGGCCCAGACTCAACGCTCACACGCGCTACGCGCTTCGCTCGTTCTCCAGGTTCGTTCTATCAGCCGATGTCCTTCGAGAATTACCCGTTCACGTCGATGGATCTTTTGATCGCCTGGGACTTTCTCGATACCAGCATGTTCGTCGAGGGTCATCCTGGCGTCACGCTCAGGCCGTCGGCGGCCGGGCCGCGAGTCTTCGACCTGGGGCTCGGGGACGATTCGCCTCAGTGGAACCTCCAAAACGTTCAGCTCGAGATAAACAAGGGGCCGCCGCTCGTGGACCGGATCAAGAAGTTCGCGACGTCGCAATCGGCTGCGGCAGATCCGGCCCCTTTCGCGCCGACTGGCTCTGGCGTCAACGACTCTTGGGTCAGGGAGCAGAAGTACGATCGTCAAACGGTATTCTTCATCATGCGAGTCGGTAGGTTCTGGCAGTGGAACCTGGTGTAGGTGGCTTGAACTCGACCGTCGCCCGCCCGGCCGCCCGCTCACTCGGAATGCGCTCGTCCGTTTGCCAGATACGGTGTCCTTCCTGTCCTGTTGTGTGCCATACTTGGACTCCTGGTATTCTTCCAGGATCCAGGCGACCTCGGGGGCCGAATAAGCGTCATCGTCACCGTCTTCCTCGCCATGACGGCCATTCAGTTTGTCCTCAACGACTCGACGCCGCAGTCGACGTACATCCAGCCTCTACAGCAGGTACGGCCGGCTCCACGCGCCCACTCGCCCACTCGCCCACGCGCTCACTGTCGCGCTCGCTCGCTAGTGCATTTTGATCATCTACGTCTGCTTCTCGGTGTCGGCCATCGAGTCGATCGTCGTGTACAATCTGTTCCACTGGAAGACGTTCTGTGCTGAGCGCGAAGCCCGCAAGTTGAGTTGGGCCAAGTACAAGAAGCGCCTGAACGAGTGGCGGCACTATAACACGTTCCGCGAACGCGATATCGAACGAGATGCGCGCCGCGAGGAGTATGGGGGTGACTCGTTCGCCGACGCAGTGGATGGCGTGGCTGTCGCGGACAAAGCTACGGATGGTGCCGACGGCGCCTACGAAATCAACGAGGTCAACGGGTCGACGTCCGCGCCACGCGGGAACATCGGTTTTGGTCTGCTCAGACTGCGCAAAGGCGAGAAGACGTCGGAGGAGGGGGGTACGAAGGACGACAGGGCCCTCTCACGGTGCGACAGCCCTGGCAAGCCCACTGTCGCGTCAATCTTGCGGGAAGACGGCGACTATGGGAAAGCGCTGGCGGTGGGTAATCCTTTCGATCCACGTGCGCTCGCGCGCCACGACTCTCACTCGCGCTACGCGCTACGCTCGTTCGCCAGTGGTATGTGGACAAGTGGACCTTTGCGCTCGAAGCAATCTGCTACGCCGTTGCCATCCCGGTTATCTTCGCCACGCAAAGCGGCTACGTTCCCCTGTTTTCGACAGACTCGCTGGAAAGCGCGGCGATGGACTGAAAAGTGTAAATGTGCCGCCGTCATCGGCGTCGATAGACACCCTCTTTGCTTGTCCTCCCGATACGCCCGCGCGACGCGGTCGCCGATGACCGCGCCGCCGTTGCGGCCGCCCAGCCGCGGCTGGGCGGGGCGGCCCGTCGACGCATCCGGCGCGTGCCGGCCGCGAGACGTGAACGACTCGTCGACTCGTCGACTCGTCGACGCGGGCGGCCGTTGAATGTATCGGTACACGCCTTCGCGGTATACGCGACAGGCCGATCAGCAAACCGGAAACCATGCAAATTGCCCTGTGCCGCTCTTTGGCGACGCTGCCGCGGGCAGAGCGTGGCATGTTACAAGCAGCCGGTATACTCCATCACGCCGTTTGGCGAGACGAGTCCAGGTATCGTCCGTCGCGTGACGTCGCTCCGACTTTGTCTCCGAACCACCGCCCGAACCCTCGCCCCTCGACTCCCGGCCGCGGTCGGGCCGCTGCCCGCGACACCGGCGACGCCGGCGATACCGGCGACGCCGGCGTCGCCGAGCGGCCTTCGGCGATCATAGGACGGGTGATGGCAGCGCAAGCCAACTTTGTGCGAATCAAGGTGGAGCGGACGGGCGGGGGGGAGCCGTTTGCAGATTCGTCCCCGCCGCCACAGACGCGCCTGCTGTGCGTTGTGCGCGCCCTGCTCAAGAAGATGAAGCGCCAGGTGCTCGTGGGCGATGTGGTACGGGTGGTAGGCATCGACTGGGTTGACGGCCGGGGCATGGTCGAAGACGTCTTCCCGCGCTCGTCCAAACTGGACGAGCCCCCCGTCGCCAACATCTCCAGGGTCATGCTCGTGTTTTCTCTGGCCATGCCTCCCTTTATGCCGAGCGCAGCGACGCGATACCTGGTATCGGCGGAACACACCGGTCTTCCCGTGACTGTCGTGCTGAACAAGTGCGACCTGGTGTCCGACGGGGAGGTGCGGGAGGAGGTGCGTCGGCTCGAGGCGTGGGGGTACGACTGCGTGGCGGTCAGCGTCCAAGAGGGACGCGAGATTGGACTCGAAGCCCTCGAGGAGAGGCTGAAAGGAGACGTTACGGTGGTTGCAGGACCATCGGGAGCCGGCAAGAGCTCCATCATCAACGCGCTGTCGCTCCGGAGCACGTCACTGGCGTCGTCGTCGACCACGTCCACGCCGAAGCGACACCTCCGCGATGACGAGGTTGAAAGTGAAGGATGCGAAGGCGAAGGCAAAGGCGAAGGCGACGACGCAAGATACGGCACAGGAGAGGACGCGGTTGACGCACGAATCGATCTCCAAGCCGTCGGGGACGTTTCTGAGCGGGCCGGACGCGGCAAGCACACGACGAGAAACGTGACCATCATCGAACTGGCCGGTGGGGGTGCCTTGGTCGACACCCCGGGATTCAACCAACCGACGCTCTCCTTTCCAGCCACCGAACTCGAAGCCTGCTTCCCAGAGATCCGCGCCCGCCTGGACCGCCTCGACAACGACGGGAACGACGGGAACGACGGGAACGAAGGCCGCACGTGCGCGTTCAAAAACTGCCGACACGTCTCGGAGCCGGGCTGCGTCGTCCGCGGCGCGGCGACTGAAGATCTCGGAGACGACAGAGACGCCACGACCGATGCCATCCCGTGGGAACGGTACCCTTACTACGTCGAGCTCCTCGAGGAGCTCCAAGCCACAGAAGACCACCTCGCAAAGCGCGCAATCGCCAAGCGCCGACGCGAGGGCACCACCCGAAAAAAGAAGTCTGCCGGCGGCGTCGACCGCGTCGAGGCACGACTCGACACCAAGTCCCACCGGCGCACCTCCCGACGAAGCGTCAGGCAGGAAATCTCCGTCCTCAACCCCGAAGACGCCGAAGATTACGATGGCAGCTTTGAAATCAAATGAAAAAACAAACGACCGAACGAACCATTCAGCCGGCACCGACCGCCCGACCGCCTCGATGTCGACGCCTCGACGCCTCGACGCCGCCGTCTCGAGAAACTAATCGTCGTCAACAAACTCCCTCCTGTCCGTCCACCTCGCCGGCCTGATCTTCTCAATCTCCTCGTCACTCATATACTCACCAGTCGCCTCCTTTGTCGCCCTGTTCAACGCCCGGAGCTCCTCCAACCGCTCCTCATCTCGCTCGTCACGCGAAACGTAGAAAATCGGCACGCCAATCCCCAGCCCGACTCCCAGCACTGCGCCAAGCGCCCCGATCTGCACGTCCGGGTCCGACCAGTCAACTTCCACCGCACCCTGAAATGGTCGAGACGGAGGGTGAGGCGATCAGTGAGACGGCCAGTGAGACGGCCAGTGAGACGGCCAGTGAGACGGCGAGACGCCGGTGGTGAGATCAGACGGTCGCTGCGCTGGTCTCGCTCCCGGCCTATCAAGAACGCACGAGCGAGAGAACTCCAGAATGGGCGATGCTCCGGGCCAGCTCCTCGAATGCAAGCGCCTTCACCTGTCCGCGCCTGTTCTGAGCCCGAATTCCAACAGGCCTCGCCAGCTGCGCACCAGGGCACTGGCGAGCCAGTCGCGTGGCCGAGAATGCGTGGGTGCTCAATGAAGTCGTTTTCATCGTGCTCGTCGTCGCCTACGTCTATTCTGCTTCACAGCCAGTCGAGTGTCGGATGGAGTGAAGCGTCGTGAAATCTTGTGAAAGATAGTGGTCCTCGTGGATAGTCGTCGCCGGGCACGTGGTGCGGGGACGTGTCAGGTGGGTGGGAGCGCATCGAGTGGTCCGTGGTCCGTGGTCCGTGGTCCGCGGTCCGTGGTCCGTGGTCCGTGGTCCGTGGTCCGTGGTCCGTGGTCCGTGGTCCGTGGTCCGTGGCCCGTGGTACGTAGCCCAAGGCACTCTCACTCGCTGCGCGCTTCCCTCGCCGTCGACACGGCCGTACTGCCACCCGCACCGGCACCGGAGTGGGGGCCGTCGGCCTGGTCGCTGGCGTGCGCTGCTACGGGCCAGGTTCGTCCCTTCGATCGAGGCGCCCGGCTTGCCGTAGAGGTGAGCTGTTGGGGTATTCTCGTTTCCACCATTCTGCTCGTACGCTCCGGGACAGACTCAGAACACGGAACACCGAACACCGAACACCGAACATAGAACATAAATACCTCATCATGAAAGAGGGCGGGGTTGTGGAACCGGCACCGGAAACTGCGGCGCGCCTTCCCTTTCTGGCCTCGTCCCTCTTGAAAATTCGAGAGCTGGGTGAGCTCCACCATCTCGTCAAGTCGCTCGAGGAGGAGAATGCCCGCTTGAAGACGGTGCTCCAGCAGGTGTCTGGGGATGACGACTCGGTTCCCGATCAGGTCCGCCAGCTGTTGTATTCGAAGACGGGGTATCTGAACAAGTATCGCCCGTACGCGACGTCGAGTCTGTTTGCGAATACCTGGGAGCCGAGGTACATCGTGCTGAAGGATAAGAGCGTCATGTACTACAAGAACGAGCGGGACGTGTATCGGAACCCGCCCCGCGGGCAGCTCGACCTGGAAAATACGTACGTGGATGTAGAGGGGCTGAAGCGGAGAAAGTACTGGACGTTCCGTGTGGTGGATATGCTCGGTGTGGACCTGATTCGGCTGTCGACGGAGAGCCATAGCGAGATGACGAGTTGGGTGGAGGCGTTGGAATCTTGTGGCTGCGGGGTCAAGAAGTCGGAGAGCACGAGCAGCCTGCAGGATCTGTTGATGGAGGCCCGGGAGCGCGAGGAACCGGAGGGAAAGTCCTTTCAGCCGTCTCGGTCGCTTCAGCGCCAAAACTCGGGATACACATCAGACCAGAGCGATGTGGCTGCGTACAACTACAAGCCGGAACAGTTACGGAGTGTGCGGAACCGGCGGTCCATGGGCAGGAAGCCGCCGCGGGTGAGCACCGGATACGACGGGGCTGTGCCGGTGCACACGCATCCGAAGTTCAGCCTGCTGAGCTCCGAGCGGCTTCGGTTCTCGGACCAGTCTGGCATGCTGACGCTGATGTTCATCATCTTGGCGGCGACAAATGCGAGGCTGGTTCTGGAGAACATGCTCAAGTACGGCTTCCGGTTCAATCCGTTTACGTTCATCCGGATGGTCGTGGCGCCCAAGGAGAGCAGCAACCTGGCAATGTTGGTACGTACGATGATTTTCCCTTGTGGCCCTCGCTTCACCGCCTCCACCGCCTCCACCGCCTCCACCGCCTCCATTGCGTGAACGCAACGTCTGACAGCTGAGAGACCGTCGAACCGACCGCTTCGATTCCCGCAGGTGTGCTGGCCGGCCCTTCTCGTGTTCGCGCTCTTCGCTCTGCTGATCGAGCAGCTGGCCGCGTCGCTCCTGAAGCGGGAGCGGCGCAAGCGGCTCGAAGACGAGAAGAAGGACCTGATCGGCGTCGAACAGCGGTCCCAGGTCCGTAAAAGAGTTACAGAGTGGATTGTGTTTGCGCTCAATGTGCTGAACACGTCGATGACCTTGTGGGTTCCGTTCCACGTGATGACCATGACCAGGTCGGAGCCGCTGCCGTCCTTCGGCCTGACAATGGTGACCATCACGCTCTGGATGAAGCTCGTTAGCTTCGTTCATGTGAATTGGTCAATGCGGCAGCTTCATAGGATCGACGACGAGCGGCGCTGGCCCGGCGAGTCGCTCTCCGGCTCAGAGCCGCTGGCAGTGGAGACGGACGACATGGTGTACCCGAAGAACCTGACGGCGCAGAGCTTCGGGTATTTCTTGGTAGCTCCGACGTTGTGCTACCAGCTGTCGTACCCGCGGAGCCCGCGGTTCAGGATCCGGTGGCTGCTGCGGCGCGTGGCCATGCTGTCCGCCGGGCTCGGTATGATGCTCTTCATCACCGAGCAGTACATCGAGCCGACGATCGACAACTCCATCAAACCCCTGCAGGACATGGACTGGCTCGTCATTTTGGAGCGTGTGCTCAAGCTGTCGCTGCCCACGCTGTACTTCTGGATGGCCATGTTCTACACGCTGTTCGAGCTGTGGCTGAACGTCCTCGCGGAGTTGACGCGGTTCGGGGACCGCGAGTTCTACAAGGCGTGGTGGAACTCGAGCACGCTGAGCGAGTACTGGCGCCTCTGGAATATGCCTGTGCACAAATGGATGTTGAGGTGAGGACCCGAGGCGCGATGCGTGCTGAGACCGGACCCGACCCAAACTCACCCGAACCCCACCCTCCTCACGAACGCCAGGCACGTGTACTTCCCGATGACGGGCTTCGGCGTCAGCAAGTTCATCGCGGGCATCGTGGTGTTCTTCGTGTCTGCCGTGCTCCACGAGGTGCTCGTCGGCGTCCCGCTGCACATGATCAGGGGATGGGCGTTCTGGGGCCTGATGCTCCAGATCCCACTCATCTGGCTGACGGAGATGCTCAAGCGATATTTCAAACAAGACCGGGTCGGCAACGCCGTTTTTTGGATCAGGTACGGTGGTGGTGGGCTCCCACACGAGACGCCGTCGTCAACAACTCGCTCACTCACCGCGCCGTTCGCCCGCCAGCTTTTGCTTCCTGGGCCAGCCCATCGCAGAGATTTTGTATTACCACGATTACCGAAAATCGCTGGCGATGGAATAGTAGGTTCATGTGACACTCGACAACCAAGCGTTGATCTTTCCAACAAGCCAGACCTGCTCGACCTCTTTCAACCCCTCGCCGACAACGAGTGTCTCAGCTCCGACAGGAATGCATATGGATGTTTGCGGTACGTCGTTCACGAACCCGTTCACCTTCAACTGCGCGGGAGCCAGGTCGTCGATGAACCCTACCTGTCGTTTCGTCGCCGATTCGCTGTCGTCAAAGTCGGGTTTACCGCCCTTGAAGAGCGCGAGCCGCTTCGTAACCCGCCACGATACCTTATCGAGGTAGATCTCTTCGCTCATGAACTGTCGGGAGACCGACGTCTTGGCCAAGCTCCACCCAGCGAACCAGAATGGGGTGCTGAAGAGCGCCATGACGATTCCCCCACCCGCCAACGCAGACAGCGTCCAGAACGCCACGAACGCGTTCCACGCCAACGCAAACCCCCCGACGCTGACAGCCGCCGCGTCAAACTTGCCAGGCGGGATCGTGATTCGCAAGAAATCGTCACCTTCCACGAGCTCGACGCGACTCCCCACAGGCTTCTTTCTCGTCAATGCTCCTTCATCCCCCCGGGACCACCTGCTTCCGCCCAACGAGGGGGTCCCGACAGAAGAGGACCCCGTCAGCAAGGCCAGCGCACGCCGCGCATCCAGCCTGTCCTCTATCGCCGGCTCCAACATCCCCTCTAACACGCGCTTCAGCGCCACGTCCATCTCGACCTCTCGCAGATCGATGCGCATTCGCACCTCGTCAAACTGAGAGGGAAGACGTCGCGTCGAGACGTACAGTATTGTCGCTGCCGCACTGTACACCTGGAGAACGAGCGAGACGGGGCGTGAGCGAGACGGGGCGCGCGGGCAGCAGTCGGTCGAGTCCAATACCCACGTCGCTCAGCGGACTCGTCCGCCCACGATACTGCTCGGGCGCCATAAAATCGAGCGTCCCGACGATCGTCATCGTATTCATCCTATTCTCCTGATCAGCCGCCGCAGCCACGCCCCCAAAGTCCACCAACATCACTGACGACCCCATCACTCCATCATCATCGCCCGGATTCGACACCACGATATTCGACGGCTTGATATCCCGGTGGACCACCGGCGGCCGCAGAGACCCCAGATACACAATCGTCTCCAAGAGCTTCACAAGAACGTGACGCAGCTCCTCGTCCGTGAACCTGCGACCCCCCTTCACCATCGCCTGCAGCGTTCGCCCTGCCGCCAGTTGCTGGACGATATAAAAATTCCTTCCTTCGCCCTCCACGCCCTCTTCCTCGAAATAGTCCAGGTAGGCTGGCACGCCCGGATGATCCAACCCTTTCAACGTCTCAGCCTCGCGCTCGAACAGCTCGAGCTGCTTCCACGACGACATCGACCGCAGCGTCAGCCGCTTGACGGCCACAAACTGGCCAGTCTCCGAGTCGTAGCACTGGAACGTCTCGGCGTTCCCACCTCGCCCCAGCAGCTTGCAGGGCCCCTGCGCGTACCGTGGGTTCGCGCAAACTGGCGTTGTGGGGGGGACGTGCTCCGCATTGGACGACGCCGAGAGGTTGAGGGTGGACCCTGCCGCGCGTCGATTCGGCCGCCTCGCACGCGGCGCCCGTGGCTTTCCCAGGGTCGTCGTCGCTGGACGGCGGTCAATCGTGGTCGACCGCCTCATGGCATGAGACGACGGCGTCGCGCTGAACGACTTTGAAAAAAACTAGCTTGGGGCTGGTCGCCGGGCGGGTGGGGTTTCTCTGGACCGGATTCGGCCCGTTCGAAAAACCTTCCGCACCCGCGTTCTCTGTGCACGCTGAGATCCCCGCGCTCCTCCTATTTTTCGTAGTGTACACGGGGTATGCGCTACGCGCCGGGTGAAGCAGGGAGGATTCCGTGACAGGCGAATCAGGGAACTGCTTTCATATTTTTTTCTTGGTAGACGACGCAAGTGCCGTGTTGTCCGATCGTCAGAATCTCGGCGCTTCTACCACCACATAGATTTGGCGGAAGAACATCACCACAAGAGCACGAGCGAGCAACGATGGCGTCTGGGTCTCCGACGCCGACTGCACGTCATTGCATGGGGGCCTCCCCACAGGGCACAACGCACAGCGCACAGCGCACGAACCCACAGGGCACGCACCTCACTATCGCTCTTCCGCCCTCCACCGTGCAGCTTGCCCAGCTCAAAACGCAGGCATCGAGGGCCTTTGCGATGAAGAACTATGACCAGGCCACGAAGCTGTGGACCGACGCGCTGGGTCTCGGTCCCAGCGACGAGGACGTGGCTCTCATTCGCAACAACATGGCGGCTTGCCACATGGTGAAGAAGCGGTATAATATGGCAGTGCAGGAGTGTAGCGTGGCACTGAGTAAGCAGCCCGACTATGTGAAAGCGTTGATGCGGCGTGGGAAGGCGTACGAGAGCATGAAGGACTATGTCAAGGCTGCCGGGGACTACGAGAAGGCGGCACGGTTGGGGAGCGCAGACGGGAGGCAGGGGCTGGCGCGAGTCCGCAAGTCTGCTGCTGGGGTGGGCGGGGCCGGGGCGAAACAGCAGAAGCAGCAGGCCGAGATGGCCAGCTCGATGAAGTCCCTTTTGGATCAGTTCGCCAAGATGGGGGGCAGTGGGGCTGGCGCGCAGCAGCAGCAGCAGGATGGCGAGGCGACCGCAGACGCGTGGTTGGTCCAGTTTGTTCACCTGCTGCGCAAGTACTACGGGTGTGACGTGGAGAGAACGATCGTCGAAGGGGAGATTGCCAACGACAAGGTCAACGCGGCCATGCACGAGATGATGAAGGCCGACGCGGAGGACAGCGAGCGGGTGGAGATGCTGCTGGGCCAAGCCGGGCTGAAGTTCAAGGAGCAGGCGGCGTTTGGGATGGCGGGAGAGGCGAATGTGAAGGAAATACTCGTGGATCGTATCGTGCAGAGGGCGGTGCGGGAGGGGAGGGACGTGGGAAGCGTGATGGAAGGAGCAGCGCCGCTTTTGGAGGCGTCCGATGTGTTGCTCGGGGACGCGATCGCGTATTGTCCGCCCAAGACGGCGGCTATGGTGGATTTGATGATTACGCAGAGCCAGTCGTACTTGAGGAGGGCGAGTTTGGCCGCCAACTACGTTGTGGAGACCGTCCCCGTGCCCGACGCGGACGGCACCTCGAAGGAGGCGGACGCGGACGCGGACGCGGAGGAAAAGCAGAAGGCGGCGCTGGATGCCGCGTTCAGGCGGATCACGGATGATGCGAAGGCGTTCGAGGCGGTCAACTCGTGGCTCGACAAGGCCGTCTCGACGTTGGAAGAGGCCCTCGCGCACATGCCCGGGGAGGACTCTGAGCTCAGCGATGTGCCCGTGGAGCAGTTGAGGAATAACTTGATGATCACGATGGGGAACACGTATTACGAAGCGAGTATCCTGAGGGCTGGAGGCGGGCTCGAGTGGAGGGGCGACGTCGAGCGGGCCAAGGCGTCCTTCGAGGAGGGGCAGGCGTCGCCCGCCGAGATTCGGAACGCCCTCCTTGGACACGTGAAGGCGTCAGACATGATGGACCTTGTTGGAGAGGAGATTCCTGTCGTTGAAGGGAAGGCTGCCGAATCGGCGAACGTGGCAGGGAAGGCGGGAGCGGCTCTGGAGGCGGCCGAGGGGCCCAAGGGGCTGCCGTCCCTCCCAGGCAAGAGGAAAAAGGCATCCAAGTAAGTAAGTAAGTACATATTCACACGTTCAGTACGCTCAGTACGTTCAGTACGTTCAGTAC
>Ga0181582_10004010_pt1 | contig 11912 bp, 3 predicted proteins | sample 071ome_32_FD_132438 | JGI IMG/M metagenome (GOLD analysis project Ga0181582, IMG submission 132438) | Coastal salt marsh microbial communities from the Groves Creek Marsh, Skidaway Island, Georgia - 071405AT metaG (megahit assembly) | ecosystem: Environmental > Aquatic > Marine > Intertidal zone...
GGCGCGCGGGGGGGGGGGGGGGGGGGGGGGGGGGCGCACGGGTGATTAGCAGGACCCTCGGAAAGTCGCGGGCGGAGTGGGCGGGGATCGGGGGCCCGCGACACGTGACACGAGGGCGACACGCACGCGCGGGGGACCCGGGTGAAAGACACCCCGGCGGCGTGCGATTGGCGCATTGGCCCCACTGAGGCGAAGGCCGGGCATCGAAATACAACGGCCTTGGACAGCGTCGAACGTAGAGTTCACGAAGCGAACACGAGATATTCCTCGGCAAAACATCAGGATACGAGCGAAAAGATCGCTGGATCCACGAAAGGTGCGGTACCGACAGGCCCCGGGTCGAGGAGGACGGTTGCCTGTCCACCCAACATCAAATCCCCGCGCTCCAGGGCTGGCGCGGGGAACTCACGTAGACTCGTCCGAGCCAAAGGTCCTCTCTGTGAGGTCCTCCTTGAAGCCAAGTGTGTCGACGGCCTTCTGCGAGACGGCACGGGGGGAGGAACAGGGGGGTGAGGGGGGGTCCCCCTGGGGCTGCGTTTCCCGCTGCACTGAGGGTCAACGGGGAGCGAAACGGGGTGCAAGGGCGATACTTCACACGTTGACCATCCGTCACTGTGCCCACTAGCCGCGCGTGATCGGTGAGGTAGCCCGCGGCACGAGGGGAGGGGAGGGGGACCTCCCGAAACGACGAATGAGGACTTCCCCCCGAGTCCACGGGCATCAAACGGGGATCCCTTGCAATCTAACGGGCGAAAAATTGAGATAAGCGGCGAAAATCGAATATTACAGCGCCCCTACCAGGCGCCAGGCGCCAAATCGGCGTCAACTTGGGACATGTGGCGAGCCCAACATGTTGTGGCGGGCCAAGGCCCGGACCCTCGGCGCCGACTCGCCTTGATGATGTACTGGACCCGAAGGTCCGCCTTCTTCACACCCTCGTCGTCCGCCATGCTTCCTTCTCCAAATATCCCTGTTCCCTGAGTGTCAAATGCGATCCTTTTGTGGGGGAGTGGCGCACACGCCTCTCGTCCAGGAAACACAGGACTTCTCCGTGCTATATAGGGTTAGCGACAAGTCTAGAAGCAGTTAAACTGCCTGTTACAACGAATATGGGCACGAAGCGTCCACGCTCTCCGGTCGAGAGGGGGTTCGCTGGGGGGTGATTACAAGGGGTTCACAAAACGGTCGCAGGAGACAAACACATACACAAACCCAAAAATCCAACTGTTCGTACCCGACGGAGGATACAACGGACTAGAGTTGGGGGAGGGGGAACCGGGCGCGAACCGTCGGTAAACCCTACCCGGCTTTCGCTTGCGCGGGGCCCTGCCCGGCAGGGCGGTCCTGGCATCCACCACCCTGGCGCAGGGAATCCGCACGGGAGGGCCTAGCGTCAATGAGTGCCCCAGCGGCACCCTTTCCGCCCGCAAAATCGTCTTGGAGCCAACGTGCCCCAGCCTGTTCCAACCTCGACGCGCCCGGGTGCTCGGTTCTCGGCCATCGCATGCCTCTTCTGAGAGACGGCACCGGGAAACGTCGAATATAGTCTGCAGTGCGCCACTTGCAGTACTGATTGTATTCGTAACACTAATTGTTCCCTTAGGAGTGGGAGGGAGGCGGGGAGGAGAAAGAAATGGCGAAGGAGACGACCAACGAGGGGCGCAAGGAGTTGCAGCTCCCTGCTGCCCTCCGTTCCACCAGTGCGTCGGACTCCGATGACGCCACCAAGTCCCTCCGTTTCGTGGCGGAGTTTTTGCTCGAGGGTACCGAGGAGGTGAGGCACCTCCTGCGCTGCAGCGCGCAGGAATCGCCCTTACATGAGGACATGGCCAGGCCTCTGCACTTTGCCGCGCATGTTGCCGTACCTTGCCACTCAATCCCATCAAATAGTAAAGAATTGGGGTATTTGTAACTATATAGATGCATTATCATGAGGATTCCCCCGATCACACCGTTTTGGAGGAGGAATCGGGGGGTGATGGCTTCCCCCGCCATTCGTCGCATTCCGGCCCGTATCCTGTCCCTAGCTGGCCGTGCGGTCGCCGGTTTCCTATGTGCGAATGATAATGCGTCTAAGATACACATTATGGCAGGTCAAACATGTCGTGCTATGTCGAAACCAGCTCCTCGACGGGAGCCGAGCCCTCCGGGTGGAGGCATGTGGCAGAAGTCGCCAAGCCCTGCGGTCCCTTGTCGGTCCCCAGCTGACTAGCTGCTACCTGGCCCCTCCCCGCAGTACATGCAACTCCCGATCACCCGTCCTGGGCGTGGCGCGAAGAGCTGGGGCAAGGTCATCGGGAAGGCGGCGATGAAATGTGGGTCCCCACTGTCCCCACCGGCGAAGACGGCTCCCCTCCTCGGCCGATCCCCATCGCTCGTTACCCCTCACCTCCACCATTGCCCCTCCCCCCCCCCTGCAGCGTCCGTCGCGAACGTCGCGAAGGAAGCGACGAACAAGTCGGACGAGAACCTGGAGGAGGTGCTGGTCCGCGTGGGAACATACTTCGGGCGGAACCCCAACCAGTGGGACCGGGACGGGGAGCCGACACAGGAGGTGGTGCAGGAGGGGGGCAAGAAGCTCGTGAAGCGGATGCAGAAGTTCAGTGGGTGGAAGCTGGCGCTGCAGCTCAAGCTCCCGCTGTACGACCAGCGCCTCCAGCCCATAGAGGGCCGCCCGGACCTGGACTTCACCCACGAAAACCTCGACATGGACCAGGCCACGTGGGCCCAGGTGATCGCTGACCAGCCGTGGACGTCCCAGGAGGCCCGCAAGCGCGTCTGCCGCCTCCTCGAGGCCAAGATGCTCTCCCAAGACGCCGAGCTCCACCTCGAGGGCCTCCACGGCATGTGGGAAATGGTCGTCAACAAGGAGCACCACGAGGAGCTCTCCGACACACAGGTCGAGGCCCTCCTCAACGCCACGATGCACTTCGACGTGCAGTGCGCGGCGGTGGCCACGGCGGCCATCTGGACCATGGCCTCGGCGCAGCGGTCGCGCCGGGTGCTCCTCGAGCGCGGGGTCCTCGAGAAGCTCATGGAGGTTGCCCGCCGGTGCATCAAGGCGGAGGAGGCGGGGGACCTCATGCCCTCGCCCCACAAGCTGTCGACCATGCAGTCCATCGTCACGGGGCGCGACTTGTCCCGGCCCGCGACGGCCGGGGCGCCCACACGGGCCTCGGCCCGCTCCGCCGGGCGCACAGGGGACCCCGAGGAGGGCCCCGCCGACGCCCCCCCCGCGGACGAGGGGTCGGGCGGTGCGGGGGCCGGGGGGTCCCAGGCGGAGCTGGAGGACGAGCCGAGCCAGGAGAACGTCTGGGCCCAGTACCAGGAGTCTCTCCTGGGGGCGCTGGGCGTCTTCTTCGTGGATCGTGAAGCCCGGGTCAAGTACCTGGAGCTCGACCCGGACCTCAGCGTCCTCATTCGCATGTGCGTGGGGGACCCCGAACCCGGGTCGCCGGCGTGGCCGTGGGTGGCGCACCGCAAGTCGCTGGCGGCGCGGGCGGTGTGCATGCTGGCGCACCGGGACCCGCAGATCCGCCTGTACATCGTGCAGCACAAGGAGACGTTCCTGCAGCTCCTGGAGCTCATGTCGATGGACGCCGCCTCGGCCGGAGCCATCCACGTCAAGCTGTGCATGATCACCGTGGCAGCGATCATGGTGCTGGACGACCCGTGCATGGAGGCGATCCGCAAAGCCGGGTGGTCGAACGAGTTCTACCAGGCGGGTATCAAGGTGCTCATCGACGTGCTCGAGATGATGACCCCGGGGTCCCCCACCTTCCGCCTGGTCAGCGACCTCCGCGTCTGCCTCGCCATGGCCGAGGGGCTGTCGCAGGCTGTGTGGGGCGCCGCGTACGAGTGCTGCCTCCCCGGCGGGGGAGGGCTCGCCGAGAACGACGTCAGCCGTCTCGCGGGCGTGTCCTTCCAGTGCCTCCGCCTGCAGAAGGGCAACGGGCTGTCCCTCGGTCGCGTCATCCGGTGTCTCGTGTGCACCCTGGCCAACATGGCCGCCAACGAGGAGCTGGCCGGGGTGATTATGCGCCCGCGGCCCAAGACGCCGCCGCCGGTCGTGGAGCACGAAACGACCGAGGAAGAGGACGACTACTACGGGTACAAGGAGGAGAAGAAGGAGAAGGTCGTCGTGGTGGAGGAGGAGGTGCCGAACCTTGAGCCCGACCCGGACGGGGCGGGGGCTTTTCTCCTGGAGCTCTTCGACTCGCTCGACTTCTTCGACGCCGAGGACGAGGACGACGTGCGCACCTCCATCTGCACGACCTTCGCGCTCCTCTCCGGGCACTCGTTCCAGGCCGTCGGGGAGGAGTGCATGTGGGGCCCCTACCGCGAGTCGCTCCTCTTCATGGGCACATACGACAAGATCCTCGACAGCCTGACCAAGCCCATCGGCGACCCGATCATGCGTGAGCTCTGCGAGATCGCCTCCTCCTACGCCCTCATGCAGCTCTCGACCATGGTGGGCGAGCTTCCCGCCCAGGCACTCCAGCTCTTCGTCCAGATCATGCACGAGAAGAAGAGCAACGTCGAGCTGGTCGAGTACATGATGGCGGGGATGTGGATCCTGCTGCGGACGGACCACAACCGGGCCATCATGCTCAGCTCCACCGATGGGAACGCCCCAGACGTGGTCAAGGAGATCCGGGGCGGGGAGGACGGGGGCCAGGGGGAGGAGAAGAGCGCCGAGCAGCAGCAGGAGGAGGCGACGCTTGCCCAGGCGGAGCAGGCGCTGCGGTCCGCTGAGGCCAGCTTCATGTCCGGGGAGCCCCACGCTCCGGCGACGGAGCCGAGCGTCCAGTCCACCCGGCCAAAGGGCGAGGGCTCGGGGACCATCGCCGCGGGCGAGCGGCGCGGTAGCGACCCCGAGGGGGCCGGGGAGGGTGACACGATGGACCTTGCGATGGGCATGGGGGCCAAGCTGGCCGCGGGCGGCGCGGGGGCCACGGGGTCTGGGGAGTGGGGGCTGAGCATCATCCTGGACGTCGGGTTCACGTGGGTCAAGAAGCTGGGGTCGCTCGGCAGCGGCGACGGCGACGCCCACGAGGACACCCCCCTCGTGAAGCTCTTCGAGTTCCTCGTGTCGGGCCTGGGGCTGCTCCTGACGGACGCGACTAGCGCCCCGCGGACCGCGGACCAGGACATCTACGAGGTGGTCGAGTACCCCCGCAGCCGCCCGCTGTTCCGCGACCCCCGCGGCACCCGCACCCTGCGCCAGCAGCAGGAGGACGCCGAGGCCAAGACCTCGGTCGGGTTCCTGGGCATGACGCTCCACCCCCCGGAGGAGGACCAGGAGCTGACCGAGTCGTTTGGGCAGGCGCTGGAGCTGCTCGTTGAGCTCCTGGGGCTCAAGGACGAGGTCACGGCCAAGATCCTGCAGCTCTCGATCAACACTATCTGGTCGGTAGTCCTCAGCAACCAGTTCGCCGAGGCCCACGTGCTGGCCCTCGACTGCACACCGCGGCTGCTGGCCATCGCGCGCAACGCGCACCTGCCTCCCAAGGTGCGCGACTCGGCGGCCGGGCTGCTCTCGGAGCTCATCGAGTTCCACCCGAACCTCGACATGATGGGCGGGGTGCTCCCCAGCCTGCGCACCTTCGTCCACCTCGTCAACTCGGGCATCCCGCTGCTCCAGCACCGGGGGGCCTTGTGCCTGGGCCGCGCGGCGTACAAGGCGCCCGCCCTGTGCCCCAACCCGGGAGCGTTCCAGACAAAGGTCCGTCGCCGGATCGCCCGCGTCGGTGGGGTCCGCGCCCTCGTGTCGCTCGTCCAGGTGACGCACCAGAGGTACTCGGCGCTCATCTCGAATGGCGGCCCTGGCGAGCACGTGACGGACCTCGCCGAGGCGAACGCCAAGCAGATGCAAGCCATGTTCAGCCGGATCCAGCAGCAGCTCAAGTCGATCGCCAAGGCGCGAAAGAAGGGCGGTGAGGTCAGCGGGTCCAACTACGCCGACCGCGACATGACGATGATCAAGGCATTGGCGGAGAAGCGCAACGCTGGGGTGGCCGATCTCGCTTCCAAGGGGGGGCTGCTGTCTGACGAGGACCTCATGGACGACTACGAATCGATCGTGGACGTCCAGACGCTGGCGCTCAAGGCACTCCTCAACATCTCGACGTACCCGAAGAACCAGGTGCGCATTGCTAAGGCCGGGCTCATGACGCTGCTGGGCATACAGACCTTCTTCAGCCAGATGATGTCCTCCACCAAGGACTTCAAGGAGGGACCCGAGGACGAGATCCTGGTGCTGTCGTCCAAGGTCCTCCAGAACATCGCCCTGCACCCGCGCAACCGCACGCTACTGTACCAGGCCGAGCTCCGGGGCTCCCTGCGCAAGGTCGAGATCATGGCTGAGCCCAACGTGGCCTCGAAGGGGCTCATCCCGATCTGGGGGGAAGGCCGCGAGGCCATGGAAAAGGCGGCAACCAAGTACGAGAAGAAGCGCTTCAAGAAGATAGCCGAGAGGACCGACCAGTCCACGCGCCTGGCGACGGAGGCGGAGGCCGGGTCCCTCGGCCTGAGCCTGCGTGCCATGCAGCCCGCAGGTGCCATCCGGGGCAAAACAGCGCAGGACTGCATCCCGCTCGGGAAGCTCGAGCGGCCCAAGGTCATGTTCCCGCCCATCGAGCCTCGGTCCTCGGGGAGCTCCTCGCCTCGCCCGGCGACGGCGGCCGAGGGCCTGGCGGCGGCCGCGACTGCCAAGAAGAAGGATGTCACGTCCAAGGCCAAGTTCGCCGAGTGGGCGGCGAGCACCTTCCCTATCGAGTCGCAGCAAGGGATGTTCGGCGCCGACCTCGGCGGCCCCGACGTCGACTCGTCTGACTCTGATGACGAGCTCGGGTCCCTGGAGGCGGAGCGCCTGATGCGCATCCAGCTCCCGGCCCTCAACCAGTCGCTGCGCAAACCGGTGGCCCACATGTGGGAGCTCCCCCCCGAGCACCCGCTTCGGCACGGCAAGTCGCGCTGGAACCCCCGCGTCTCGGAGTACGTTCAGCGCCAGGAGCGAGGGCGCCTCCAGGTGGTGGCCAACGACCTGCTCACGCACAAGGACCCCAACGCCGGGGCGCAGATGCTGATGGCCGCGTCGCTGGAGCTGTCCAGCACCGGGCGCCTGCCCGAGGGCGACCTGGGCGACGCGGTCGTCAGCGAGCGGCCCGGAACTCCCGAGCGCAACAACGGGCGTGTGCCCTTGACGCGGTTCACCGCGGGGGCCAACCTCGAGACAGCTCTCAGCATCAGCCAGAAGCTCAAGGAGAACCGGAGGGCGAAGAATGAGCTCAAGAGCCTGGAGGACGTGCAGCTGAACGTGCAGATGCACCCCAAGGGGGAGCGGACGCTGATCCAGTTCGACGCCGGGCTCAAGGACAGCCGGGCGCCGGTGGGGGCCCGGCCTCGGCTGACAGTGTTCAAGCACGAGCCAGGGGCCCTCGTGTACAGGGAAATCATGGAGCCGTACACGATGCCGTGCGGGAAGGAGGCTTTCTTCTACTACGACTCGGGCCAGACGCTGGACGAGGTGCCCGTGCGGCTGGGCAAGCGCCCGCCGAGGCCACACTCGTTCCCCAGCGCCCTGCAGCGGCACATGCCCCTGGCCGCGCTGCTGGACGTCATCTCCAAGCCGCCCGGGTCCGGGGTGGACATCGCGCTCCTTAAGCCCATGCCCAAGGTCGCGCGCCTCCCCAAGCTCCACACGCTCCCCACCCGCGACACCCAGGCCGTCGAGGCGTGGGCCTTCGGGGACCTCGACGAGATCAACCTGCACTTCGTGATGTCAGCCGAGCGGACGTCGCGCATGGACACGGACACGACGGTGCACGACATTGAGCAGGAGCGCCCCAAGACGCCCTGGAGGCTTCCTGACTCGATCTTCCGGCCCCGGCGGACCGAGTGCGATTCCAAGGCCTTCTTCGACAACCACATGGTGGAGGACAAGAACTTCGACAAGAACTGGAAGCGGATGGCAGCCAAGGACAAGTTCTCGACTTTCCTTAAGCGCGAGACGAAGGCGAACAAGGACAAGGACCCCAAGATTGTCGAGAAGGAGATCCAGCAGCTGCTGCGCAAGAACTACTCGGTGCTACTCTCGACTTTCACGTACTTTGCGCTCATCTCGGGCGGGCAGCCTTTCACGATGGAGCTCAACGACTTCACGTCCTTCCTCGAGGCTTGCAACATCCCGGACAAGGATTCCGAGTCGTGCAAGAAGTCGGACTGCGACCGTGCCTTCATCGAGTGCAACTTTATTGAGAACAAGAACTCCGCCGAGGCCAAGGTCGCCACCGAGCACTCGATGCTCAAGCACGAGTTCATGGAGGCCCTGATCCGCATCTCGGTCAACAAGTACGGCCGTGGGCAGCCCACCACGGACATCGCCCTCGCCCTGGAGATGCTCCTCGAGGAGAACATCCTCCCCAACCTCCCTCCCGCCGCCCGCATGGAGCCCAACGAGTTCCGCCGCGTCCGCCTGTACCAGGAGGAGGTCGACACCATCTACAAGCGGCACAAGAAGGAGCTCATCTCTCTCTACTCGCGGTACCGCCTGCCACCCCGCGGGGGCGGGCTCCGGCCCAAGGTCTGGAAGCTCTACTGCTGGGAGGCCTTCGTCAAGGACACGGAGCTCGTCAAGGACCGCGACGACTGCCTCAGCAACCCCATGGCGGCACAGGCGTTCGGCACGGCGCGCATGATGGTGAACGACGAGATCGCGCAGTGGGCCAAGTACGAGACCCTGACGTTCATCGACTTCCTCGACGCTCTCGGGCGCGTGGCTGACATGCTCAGCTGGCCGTCCATGGCTGACGTCAAGGCCATGGGGTTCGAGGACGCTCTCCAGTGGCGCCTGGCGGTGGAGGCCGGGGAGCACCCCCTCCAGCGGCGGGCCAGCTTCGGGGTCGCGACGCCCAAGGAGCGGCCGCTCCACGTCAAGATCGAGACGGTTCTCGACTACGTCTTCCGCAGGCTCATGTACGTCCCCGGCGAGGCTCCTGAGCCCTTCACCCTGGACCTCTTCCTCAAGCGGATGAAGAAGATCGACGCTGCCCTGGGGGCCTGAGGGGGAGGGTGGGGACGATTCTGCCCCCAGGCGGGCGGGATAGAGAGTGATCGATCTGCCCCCGTTTCAAAGAAATAATAGAGGAGCGAGCCCCGCGCGCGGGTCGGAGAGTCTCGGGAGGGAGCCCCGCGCCCCACCTCAGCTAGACTGGATGGCGTTCTCGATGTTGCGGAGCTTCGTGCGCGTCGAGAGATCCAGGAACTTGTCGCCCACCTCGACGATCATGCCGCCCATGATAGAGGCGTCCGTCTTGGCCTCGATCTCCACCGTCTGGGTGCCGAGGACGTCGGCGAGGATGGAGGACACGGTCTTGAGCTGGGCCTCGGTGAGGGGCTCGAAGGTGGTCACGAGGGCGTTGGAGGCCCCGCGGGTGCCGGAGGCGGCCTTGATGAAGTCTTCGGCCACGGCACCGAGCGAACCGAGGCGGCCAGACTCGCCGAGCACGCTGATTAGGTTGGACGACAGCTTGCCGAGGCCCAGCCGGGAGGTCACGTCCTTCATCACCTCGGCCTTGAGGGTCGAGGGCGTCGAGGGGTCCTTGAGGAACCCGTCGAGGGAGGGAGTGATGCTCAGGAGCTGCTTGATAGAGCTCATGTCACCCTCCACGTCGTTCACGACCTTCTGACCCTGCAGGTCGAGGGGCAGCGCGGGGAGGCTCGCTCGCTTGGGGCACGGGGGGGGGGAAGGCAGCGCGGGGGGCAGACGCCGGGGGGGACAACGGCGAAACCAGCCGTTATCGTGACCTAAATCGGCCTCTTCGCGCCACGGGCACCGCGAACGCCCGGAAGGCCCGCAGAAAACGGGGATCCCCGGCCCCCCCAGGTGGACGGGCCCGGACGGCTTAGCGCGCGGCTCCCTCACCTTCGCCTCCTGGAAGAGCGCCCCCGCGTACGTCCCGGAGAGGGAACCCAGCGCCATGGTGGACGTAGAAATCCCCCTGGCCTGCGGAGCGAGGAGAGATCGGCGCTTGTACTGAGCAGGAGGGCCTGAAGGGCCTGGTGTCGATGCGGGGGGAGAGCGGTCGCCCCCGGGGCGTGATGGTACTGCAGTGAGGAGGACACGCGGCCCCAGGGCAAGGAAATAGCCCCGTAAGGTGCCGCGTCGGTGTCTGGTGCCAAGGGGAGGGGAAAGAGACCTCCGTCGGGGGGCGTGAGAGATACCTGCAGGCCCTTCCGCCCGACCTCAACAAGCCCCCTCAGCATGATGATACGCTACCCCGATAGAAGAAAAACGGACAAGCGTTCGCTCAGCGAACGACAGCGAGCGAGGGCGGGGGGGACGTCGGTGTCGAGAGACTCTTGCCGCGCTGGGGCTCGTCTATGGCACCGGCCGGGTAGACACGGGAAATGACAGCGAAACATGCGTATAGGTGAGTTATTTCCTCGACTAAAGAGGGAGGGCGGGGGCTGGCGGCGAGGAGGAACGTTTTTCACTTGACGAAAGTCAGACGGGATTGTCATGAGACATGTCCCGAAAGAGAGGGCCCCCCCTCTGGGCCCGAGTGGTCAAGACGCGCGAGACGAGCGCCGGGAGTGCATCTGACGTGCCATCCCGCGACTCGGCTCGGCTCTCAGGTGCACGACCGGGGGTCAAGTTCAAACCCCCCCCCGCCACGCTCCTCTGTGCATCTGTCCCCCCGGGATGGCCGACCGGGACGCCGCGGGTCACCCCCCAGGCTCCGGCTCGCGAGGGATCCCGCCGCGAAGCGCTTACGCGCGCCCCGCGTCCGCCCAGCCGGTGCAGTCCCTTCACGCGCACGCGCTGAGCGAAGTCCCGTCCTCCATCGCCAACACCAGGTGCGCCGGTTCATCTGCGCCCGGCGCCCGCCGTCCACACCCCCGCTCGCTCCTCCCGAAGTCGAGAGTGGATTATTTGCCCGCGGGCCGCCAATCCCCCCAGTATCCCATCCGATTGCCCCCCGGAACCGGCCAACGACCTCCACGCCCTCCACGCCCCCCGCAGGGCACCCTCGATGGCCCCCTCGGAAGACTTCGCGGCCGGGGCGCTGGCAGGACACCCGCTCGACGAGTCGCCGGCCCCGTCGTACCCGCCCTCGATGGCCGCCTCGGCCCGCGGCTACGCCTCCCGCTTCACCTCGCGGCAGTCGGGCGTCGCCCCGGTCGGCAGCACCGCCGCCGAGGCCGAGAGGGCAGAGGAGTCGTCGGGCTCGGCGCCGGGCAGCCCCGCGGTCGCCCGCGTGCGCTCCGCGAGGGCGTCCCTGGGCCTGACGCCCTCGTCCGCCGACCCCGCCGGCCTCGCCCGCACCAGCGCGCCCCCTCGCGGCGCTCCCCGCGCCCCGCCCGCGGGGCCCGCCCCCGCGTCCCCGGCCCCAGACGCCCCGGTCGACGCGAGTTTCGCCGACGACGCCCCCGGGGCGTCCCCCTTCGCGTCCCCGGCCAGGCGCGCCCTGGCGGCCCTGTCGTCCCGGCGAAGCGAGCTGCGCAGCCCGGCCCGCTCCCCCGCCCGCGGGGCGGCGGCGGCAGACCCCCCGGGGGCGGCCCGGGGGCCGCGGGGCGCGGCCCTGTCCCCCGAGGAGGAGCGCGAGCTGTCGGCGTTCCAGTCCCGGTCCCGGGTCCGCCGCAGCGACGACGGGGACGGCACCCCCGGCGCGGCCAGCCGCCCCCCGCCCCCGTCCCCTCCCCCCCGGGACCTGCCCACGCCCCCGGCGTCCGAGAGCACGGCCCCCGCCCCCGCCCCCCCCCGGCGCTCCCCGTCCCCGGGGCGCGCCGAGCGGCCCGCCGAGGACCCGCGCCTTGCCCAGCTCGACCCCCCCCCCGCCCGCGCCCCCCCCCCCCGGCGCCCCCCCCACCGGGGGCCCGGGGGGGGGGGGGCCCCCGCCCCCCCGCCC